>Ga0070731_10003187_pt1 | contig 14947 bp, 13 predicted proteins | sample Coa_R1_2_FD_66448 | JGI IMG/M metagenome (GOLD analysis project Ga0070731, IMG submission 66448) | Surface soil microbial communities from Centralia Pennsylvania, which are recovering from an underground coalmine fire - Coalmine... | ecosystem: Environmental > Terrestrial > Soil > Unclassified ... | reverse complement strand
CATCTCGATCGCGTCAGCATCGGGAGCTTCTTCAAGCCGGATCTCGAGCTGTCGACGCGTGTAGTCAGGGTGGACCCTTAGCCGAGTGCCTGTGGGTGCGCTGCCCAGACGCTGTGCCTGGTCGACGCGTCCGTTGTAGTCAACGTCGTTGGGGTCGAGCCGCATCGGTACCCGGAGGACGCCGCCGGCAGCGAGGAGGTCGCGCACGAGCTCGTCCGCCGTCGCTTGCTCGTGGTCGAGGCGTTCAAGGAACTCTTCGCCGCGCGGTGTGAGCCGAGCCGACCAGGATGCCCCGGAGCCGTTGGTGGTGACAAGGTCGCGCGTTCTGAGGCCCGCAGCGCTGGCGCGGTGGCTGTAACCCTCCATCACTCCCTCTGGTAAACCGGCGGCGATCCATCGCAAGACCGCGAGTTGTGTTGGGGTGAGGGTGCCGGTGTAGGGGTTGTCGATGGCCGCTGCCATGTCGCTCCCTCCTGGTGTTGGTTTCCTAGACCCTAGAACGATCGCTTCGCGCCCGGTACGCCTTCTTCTTGCATCTCTCGCTGCAGTAGGTGGCTCGGGTGCTGGTGATGGTGGCGCTGCAGACGGGGCAGCTCCGGTTCTTGTTCGGTTGGTCGAGGTAGGCGCCAATGGCTGCGAGCGGAGCTCGTGGTGGGTCGACTCCGCGAGCGCGGATCTCGGCCATCGCCAACTCGGCGGCTACGCCGATCAGCGTGGCGCGGTGGCGCCGGCGTGGGTACTGCTTGTCGCGTAGAAGTCGTTGTACGGTGCGAGGGTTGAGCCCGGCCGCTTCTGCGATGTCTGCTGTTCGGAACCTCCGCAAGGCCGGCAGCACAAGGGTGCGGTAGGGGTCGAGCTGAGGGTCGCTGTAGCTGCTGATGATCTCATCTGGTTCGTGCACGAGTCCCGCGGTCGCTTCCTCGAGACGGTTTGACTCCTTGCCGATGTAGGCGATGTCGGTGGCGCGGACTGGCCGTTGTTGGAGCAGACCGGTGGTTAGTCGCGTGCATGGCTCGCCGTTGGGGTCGAGGCTTTTCGGTTCAGGGTGGGATCGGTATCGATCGAGCACGTCGCGGTTGGTCTTGACCTTGATCGAGTCGGGCGAGGGTGGCCCTTCGGTGTGGATGCGGAACGTGTCGCCGCTGTAGTGGTCGGTCCACTCCATCTCGAGCCAGCGGCGTGGATCGGGCTCGAAGGGAGTGATGAGCTGGAAGCGCTGCGGCGCGTAGCCGGCGGGATGGGAGAAGGGAGCGACGTGGACGCAGAGCAGGAAGTTGAACGGCTTGACCTGATCCTCGAAGGGACGGTCGGCGTTGTAGGAGTCACGGAGGGGGCGGAGAGCGGCCGCGCTGGCGCAGCTGATCCGGCTGACATACGGCCGGTTCAGCCATTCACGGTCGAGCACGATCCGAAGCCGAGGACGTCGTCGAGGATCTCCTGCCATACATGGCGAGCGAGGTCGCGGTCGTCAGCGTCGGGATCGAGCGGGTTGAGGAGATGGCCGAGCCCGTGCTCTGACCACTTACGCAGAACCGGACCGCCGAACCCGTCGAGGTTGTACAGCGCATATCGCTTCGCGCTAACCGCGTAGCAGTACAGGTGTCGCCGTTCCCCGGTCTCGGGATCGAAGTTCCATTCCTCCAGCTCGAGGATCGAACCGGGAACGAGCTCCGGATCGTATGGGTTCACGCCGGCGAAGCGGTCGATGATGGCGTCGACGTCGCCGTATGAGAGCGCGCGGACACTCTCCCGGTTATCTGCTTTTCGAAGCGGTCCGCCGGGACAGGCGACGGTCCCGCCTTCCGGAGTGGCGATGATCGCCAACGAGTCGGTGTCGCAGAACGCATAGCTGCCACCGACGTCAGTGACGAGCCGCTCGAGCAGTGCCAGCATCAGCCGTGCTGCGCCGGTGATGCACGCGGCAAGCGGCGGGAACGAGTATTCCCCCGGCGCCTCGACGGTCGCGAGCTTCTGTGTGAAGGGGTCGTTGAGGCCGTGGATGGTGACCGGCTGGCGGGCGCCGAGCTCGTCGCGGTTGATCTCGGCGAAGATCCCATAGCAGCCGGAGTTGGCGAGCACTTTCAAGAAGGTGCGGATCCGCTCCCGGTCCGCCGGAGGGAGATCGCCGCGAGCGGTAGTCTGCCGGCGCTGTTCGATCAGGGTGGCGAAGAAGTCGTCTTTGGTCGGGTTGATCTCGACCTCGCCCGCGAGCCGAATCGGCCGTAGATCCGCCTGCTCCCCTTCCGGGACGAGCTGGATAGCGCGCACGATCTTCGGTGGCCGACCGGTGAGGAGCGTGCTGGCGATGACGTCGGCGAGCGCATACCAGAGCTCGATATCGGAGTGGAGCGGGTTGAGGCCGATCTGCCATTGCCCGTTCTCGCCGTAGTCGGCCCTCGTCGGGAGGACGTCACCGGCTGGTTCGACCTGGACGAGGGTCAGCAGCTGTGGCCAGAAGCTCCGGTCGAAGCAGGCGTCGACAGTGACCTGCTCGACAAGCTCTCGTATCTTTTCGGTCGCATCGACGGCCGCGATCCGCTCCGCGATCACGTAGCGCCAAAGCCCCATCAGTGTGTTCACCGTCGGATACATGGAGAGGAAGTCGACATAGACGACCGGCACCGGGCAGCAGCGGATCCGGCACTCGGCCCGGCCGCCGTAATAGGCGACCATCGCCGCGCCCAGCACCTCGCGTGGGAAGTCAGGCTGCCGCTCGAGCGGCTTCTGGATCCCCATCGCCTTCAGGTAGGCCTTCGCAATCGCGGCGGGTGAGTACGCCTTTGTCGGTGAGAGCACGATCGGGTGCCGCCGGTACTCCGCCAAAAGCGCTTCCAGCAGCGCACCGGTGGCGCGGACGTCCTGGCGGTTGTAGTCGATGTATTCGGGTGTGATCACGCCGTGCTGCTCGACTCGGTGCTTCTGCTGCTCAACCCGAAAGGTCTTGCAGGCCGACGCGAGGGAATGGCTCCGGTTGGTCAGCGCAAACGCGAGCGTGCGCAGATCGACGAAGTTGCCCCGGAACTTGTATCCGCCATCCGGCTTGCCGTCCGAGCTGTCCTCTGGGATCTGGTCGTCTCGGTCGGGGTCACGGCGCTGGCTGAAACCGATAAAGGCGCGCTTGCTGTCGATCGACTTGATCAGCACCCGCGGGCGGTAGCGATCCTCGCGCCAGGCACCATCCTCGTCTAGGTAGTTCCAGAGGACGAGAGAGTGTCCGCCGGCGTAGCGGCCGCGCCCTTCCCCGAATGCGATCGCGAGCCGCGAAAGGTCGAAGGGGAGATTGAAGCCCACCACCCATGCGCGCACCTTGTATGCCGCGCGCCACAACACCCGCTCCACAAACACTCGTCGGCGCAGCAAAGGGAGACTCTGCTCGCCGGCATACGCGTGGAGCACCGCGTACCCGTCCGGGTCACGAGTTGCGAGCTCGTCTGCGTGGAAGAGTCCTTCCTCGAGCAGCTCCAGCCCGTCATCGGTATCGAGGGCGCAATAGCGGTAGCTACCAAAGCTCAGGTGCTGACCGTGGCCGGCGGTCTCTGTCTCGCAATCAAGTATGAGCACACGAGAAGGACCGCTCCAGCCCTGGGTGCGCCCGCTCTTCGAGATGCGGTGTTTTCGTCGCGGCGATGTCCCCGCCTCAGTGAAGGCGCGCACCGCAATGGGCAGATAGCGCGTCACTTCAGCTGTCTCCACTCGGGGTGATGGTGGTCGAGCAAGGAGACGGTGCGGGCGATCTCGTCCGCCCATTGCCGCAAGGTCTTCACTAACTGCTCGAAGAAGTCGGCGAGGCCGCGCAGCACCGCCTCCGCCTGCTCGAGCGGGACGCGCTCGGCGTCGTGGTGCAGCCCGATGCCGCTGTCGCGCTGCGCCTCGCTCAAGCCGGCATGACAGTTGCGACAGACGATCGCGACCAGGGTTTTGTCGTTCGCGCGACCTGCGAGGTGGTGATCTTCGAGAAGGGAACGATCGACCCGCGTGAGGGCAGCTGGGTTCTGTTCACCGCACAGCACGCACACCGGCTGATCGCCCAGCCGGCGTGCGCGGCGTAGCTTGCGTGCGTCGCTACCTATCGGATCGTCCGGTCTCAACGAGGCTCCTCGTAGATGTCGTCGACGTCGAGCTCGCCGATCCGGGCCTGCCGCTCGATCTCGTCAGGATCGGTCAGCAATCGCCAACCGCGAATCCGGGTTCCCTCGAACCGCTCGAGCTCATCCGTCTCACCGGTGGAAAGGAACCTCTGAACGGCGTTCCAGTAACTCCCGACGGTCGAGCGTGCCTGGAACGTGTCCAGTTCAACATCCTCGACGCCCAGCGTCGTCAGGATTCGCATCCGAGCCATCAGCGGCCACCTGGCGTGAGCTCGCGGATCAGGTCGTAGGCATTGGCGATGTGTTCTTCGACCAGCTCCAGGGCTGGGCTGTGCAGTGGAAGGAGCGTCAGGACGCGCACCAGGCCGAGAGCAAGCGCTAGCTCGCGGAGCGCTTCTGCCGTGTTAGTAGCTGTATGATCGTGCTCGCTGTAGGTCATGGTCGGATACCCAAGCGGACCGTCCATCTGGCCAAAACAAAAGGCCTCCAACGTTCGGACTTAGAGGGGCGTTAAACGGTGGCACATGGTAAGATCGGAGTTATGGCCGGAATAAACGGGAGCACTAAGGTTCCCTCTCACTGGATTCCGGCGGCTGAACTCGAGCAGCTCGCTCTTGAGCTGGGCATCAAGCCGCGACGGCTCGCCGGCTGGCGGGAACGCGACCTGATCGACCACCCAACCCTGTTCGGCCACGAGGGCAAGCGGCCGCTCTGGGCCTACCCACCCGGAACGGATGATCGCCTGCGGTCGGTTGTTCGCTGGCGCCGCACAACCAAGGACCTCGAGTCCATCCAGATCGGGCTATGGGCCGACGGCTTCGATATTCCTGTCGAGCGCGTCCGACGCGCCATCATGCGTCTCCTCGAGGCGTTTGATCAAGCCCAGAAGGAAGAGCTGAACCGTTTCGCGCAAGGGGGACGCCTCGATGTCGACGCGCCTCTTGACGATGAGCAGCTTTCCGGAGCTCTTGATGCATACGCGGATGAACTTGGACGCATGCGCGGACGGTTCCCGGTGGCCCGAAAGGTTGAGATGCGGCTAGACGAGCGCGTCCGCGGAATGCGTTGCTGGCTCGATCTCGCTTTCGGGCTCGAGCCTAATCCTGAAGATGCCGTGCACCTCGAGCGGATTCTGGGGATCAGTCGAGGACGATCCGGCACTGCACGAGGCGTCGTTCCATGGCCGCCGAGTGAAAGCTTCACACCATTCAATGCTCTCATGCTTCTTGAGCATGTCCGCACCGCCGACGACCAACTATTCCAAGCAGCCCAAGCCTCACTTCAATCCCTCCTCCACTTTCTCCGCTACCTCTTCCCGGTGTTGGTTCCCGCAGACTCGTCGATCCAGGGATTCCTAGAAAACGCCGACGCAATGTTCGACCAAGTACCAGCACAGGCCATTGGCCTCCTAGCGGCCGTGTTCATCTCGAACATGGCGCGAAAAGACGCCGACCCTGAAACGATTGCAATGCACACCCGCGCAATCAGAGCCGACAAGCTCATCCACGAGTTCATCCCGCAATTGAGCAAGGACGAGCAGGCAAGACTAACCGAGATCGTAAGAGCACATCGCACTGACAAGTAGCACTGACAAGTAGGCCCCCGCGACCGCGCCAACGGCCCGGGGGCATGGCACACGGAAAGGATCTCCGTATGCGAAAGCAACGTACCTCACCACTCGTAGTGCCCCTCGCACGCGGCCGCGTCGCCGTCGTCGACGGTTACGGCGTCAAGATCTCAGTACGCCGCGGTCACCTCGTTGTAGAAGACGGCCTTGGACGCGAACGGCGTGAGCGCGTCTACGCGCGTGTCGCGCACGGGCTGTCCCGGGTCGTCGTGCTTGGGCACGACGGATTCATCACCCTCGGGGCAATCCGCTGGCTGAACGATCTCGGCATTCCATTGCTCCAGATCGATCGAGACGGTTCTGTCCTCGTTACCTCAGCTGCTGGGACAGCGGACGCGCGTCTGCGTCGGCTTCAGGCGCAGGCGCCTTCAAACGAGGTCGGCGTCGCGATCAGCAAGACACTGCTTGGAGAGAAGCTGGCGGGCCAGCGGCGCGTCCTGAACAGCCTCCAGCCGAACGCTGGAGAGCTAGCCGCTGTGGACTCCTGCATCGCGGCGCTTGAGGCCGCGGATTCTGTCGACGAGATTGTCCTCGCCGAGCGCAACGCGGCCATCACCTACTGGGCAGCGTGGTCATCGGTCGCGGTTAATTTCGCGGCCAAGGACGCGCGCGTTCTGCCTGAGTACTGGCTTCGGTTCGGTCAGCGCGGGTCTCCGCTCTCAACCGCCCCCCGCCTGGCCATCAATCCGGCCAACGCGCTCCTCAACTACCTCTACACGCTCCTCGAGGCCGAGACGCGGATCGCGTGCCTTACAGTCGGCCTTGACCCGGGACTCGGCGTCATCCACGTCGACTACCGCAGCCGCGACTCGTTCGTCCTAGACGTCATGGAGGCTGCGCGTCCGGACGTCGACAGCTTCGTACTCCATCTTCTCCGAACGAGGAAGTTCGCCCGGAACGACTTCGCCGAGACTCGCCGCGGCGTCTGCCGGATCCTTCCGCCTCTGAGCCACGAGCTCAGCCAGACCGCTGACCAATGGGGACGGCTCATCGCCCCGGTCGTCGAATCCGTTGCTCAGCAGCTCGCTGATGGCCCGGGCTCCCGCATTGCCGCCAGTCCGACACCTCTCACCCGCTCCCGACGCCAGCGCAAGCCCCGACAGCCGAAACGACAGGTGGTACGGCTTCCCCCTGCTGCGAGCTCAGACGAGCCGACCTCGTGCAAGCGCTGTGGCGGCGCAGTGCCGCGGCGCAGCCGCGTCTACTGCGACGACTGCCTGCCTCACTACCAGCGCGACCAATACGCCGAGGCCTTCCACGGGTCTGGGCTACAGGCGATCGAGGAGCGGAAGCAGGAAGGAACGGATCCCACGCACGGTGATGCAGCTGGGCAGCGACGGGCTGCATCAAACGTGCAACGAAAGCGCGAGGTACGCGCCTGGGAGGAGCGCTACGGCAAGCTGACCGATCTGTCGGCGTTCGAACGTGAGATCCTGCCGTTACTTCAGCCTGTTCCACTCTCGGACCTGCAGCGGGCGACTGGCTTGTCGCTTCGCTACGTCTCCCTTATTCGACGCGGCTTGAAGACCCCGCATCCTCGTCACTGGCAGGCGCTGATGGGCGCGGGAGATCCGACAGCTCACGCGTGAGAACTTCGCGAAGTCGGGCGCCGAGCGTGTTGGGTTCGAGTGGGCGTGCGGGGAGGGCCTCGATGCCGTCGCCGTAGCGCACTTCGGGGCCGGGGTAGAGGATGGCCGCGTAGGAGACGACGCGCTTGTCGTCCACTGTGCGGATGGCGTCTCGGTAGGCGTGCATGGTGTCGATGTCGATCTTCTTGGGCCGACCATCGCCCGGCTCCCCGGATTCCTCGCTTTGGAGCTTGTACTTGGGGTCGAAGAGAACGAGTACTGGTTGTTCGCCTCGACGTCGGATCTCGATGGTGACGTCGGGGATCTGGGTGTAGCTGATGCTTCGCAGTCGGTTGTCGGTCGCGGTCCCGTAGGAGCATTGGGGGGTGAGTGTCACGGTCGTATCGGGCGTGCGCATATCGATGGCGGGTTGTCCGCCAGCGAGCACTTTTAGGTAGATGCCTCCGTCGATGTGTTTCGCCAGGCGTTGGTTTCTGGTTTCGAAGCCAAGGGCGTGGCCGACGTCGAGGAGTGCCTTGATGACCTGGAGTGTTCCCCAAAGCTCGTAGAGCTCTGGAAGGTTCTCGAGTGGTGTTTCAAGTGCTGGTTCATCCAGCTGGACGTAGGCGCTTCGGCGGAAGCGGAGGTATCCCTCGAGCATCCAGTGGTACTCGCGTCGCTTCAGGAGCACCATGCTGACGCGGGTGGGGACGTGTTCGAGTCGGCCGACCTCGTCGAGGAAGTCGGCTGCAAACCGAGCTTGCTGAAGTGTGCGTGTTAGCTCCTCGACCTCGACGAGTGGCGCGTAGCTGTCTTGGGCCTCGAGCGCTGCGGCGAGCTGGCGGAGTCGAGCTGCGACCTCGTCGTGGAAGGATCGCAGGAGGCGATTCTCGTAGACGTCGACGGTCTGTTCGACACGTACGTCGGGCGCCCGTAGCGGCAGCTTGAACTCGGGATCGAGGTTGTTTGGCTGGCGCACAGCCGCGATGAGCCCGAGCGGCTCGAGTCTGCGCACTCGTTCCCGGTCGACCCACTCCTCATGTTTCCGAAGTACACGGTGGGGATCGCGAGCGATCGCGGTCATCGTCGCAGCGAGTCCGGCTCGCGCATGGCTTCCTACGACTGCTTGGCGAAGTCGGGCGAGCTCCTGCGCCAGGGTTGTCCCGCCCGGCGGTCGGAGCTCAAGGCCGGCGAGCGCGCCAGTGAGCTGGAGGGCGAGCGCGACCGACGCAGGGAGCTCGGTCTGGAGGTCGTCGATCAGTCGCCCGTACGCCTCGGATGAGATTTTGCGCGGCGCGATCGTGATCTCGGACTCGATCGAGGGAGCCGTGTCGTTTTCGAGTGTCAGTCGGTACCGGCCCGTTCCCGAGAGTGGCCACTCGGCGAGGACGCGTGGCCTTCCGTCGAGCTGCTGCACGAGAACCCGAAGCGGCTCACCCTGCCGGAGGACACGAATCTGCTGAAGCTCGTCTGGCTCTAGGTCGAGCTCGATTAGGCATCGTTCCCACTCCCTTGGCCCGGGAAGTGGGCCTCCTGCGAGGTCGATGAAGCGGAGGCTAGAAGTAGGAGGTGAAGCCATGTTCTTCGAAGGTCCGGAACATGGTCTGGGCCTTCTCGTAGCTCAGTGGGAAGCGGTCCGCAGTTAGGTCGATGAAGTCGCGGAGGGCTCCGCCGACGCGGCGATCAGTGCCTTTCACCTTCGGCAGCACCTTCTGGAGAAGCTGCTCGTCGAGGGCCTCCTCCCAGGAGACGCCAAGGGCTTCTGCCTCAGTGACGTACGCGCTGATCTCATCGAGGACGCGGAACGCAAACGGCGCGACTTCCCGCATCACCGACCACACGTCTGCAAGGAACGGAGCAAACGGTCGGTCACCGAGGTGCTGGACGACGGCGTCGCGCGTGATCGTCAGCTCAAGCAGCTGCGAGCGGTCGTAGACCTTGTCGGCAAAACCATGCGTGGTTTCGTCGACGTTGACGGTCCCTACGAACTTCAGGTTTGGCGTGAGGGCGACACGTCTGTTGGGTGCGAGTTCGATGAAGGCGTCTTCCGAGCGTGTGCGCAGTTCCATTGCTGAGAGGAACTTGGCGAAGTAGAACTCGACTCGGGCGAGGTTCATCTCGTCGAGAATCAGGTGGAACGGGCGCGCCGTGCGGCCAGCGCGGGTGGCATCAGCGTACTCGTCGGCTGCCTCGCGCAGGAAGGTGCTGAACTCGGTGTCGTGGTATGTCTGGCTGAGCGGGTTGAGGTACCCGAGCAGGTCTTCGTTCGTCGTCCAGTTCGGAGCGACTGGTACAACAAGCGGTCGCGCGTTAACAGCCTTGGCGTACTCCTCGGCGAGCCACGTCTTACCGGTGCCGCTGATACCTGACAGGACAACAAATCCCCGAGTCTTGAGGCTGAGGTGATAGCGCCTGAGCGTCCGCTCGTCGATCGTCAGGCCAGCGTCGTGAAGTGCCGCCCAGATCGTTGCCAGAGAGGGCTCGTCCTTGTTCTCGATGATCACTGGATGTGGTAGGCCGGCGAGTTCGGCGAGTTGCGGGAAACGCGAGGCCAGCTTTTGGGCGAATTCATCGGAGACGGGGAAGAGGTAGCCCTGGTTGACCGCTCCAGTCTTATCGAAGGGGCCTCTTTCTGAGGTCCGCCATTCCACCGGAATATCGTTGAGTGCGATTGGCTCGTCGAGATCGCGCCAGTCGAGTTCGGCGCGCAGCCCTTCGTTGCTCCAGGCTTGGTCGGCTTCGGGGTCCGGGCGGGCCGCCGGCTTTGACTCACCCAGAACTGTGCTTAACGCCCGGATCTCTGTTGCGGAGTAGTTCAACACCACGTCGCCCGCTCGCAGATGCCCCATCGTCAGCCAGTGCTCCTGGGTTCCGCCGGTTCTGTTGAGCAGCGGCGCCCACAGGTAGCGACCCGCTCGCGCACGTTCGTAAGTGCGACCTTGGTTGACCCACCAGGTCCGCGGTGCACCTCGGTATCGAACGAGCAGGGGGTTGGTTTGGTTCGAAAGAGCGATCGGTCGTCCTGGCTTCGCGACCGGGTCGAGAAGCTGATACAGCTCGTCGCGGTCGATCGGCTCGAAGTGGGCGAGCTCAACCCATAAGTGGTATTGGTGGCTGACACTCGCGTAGTACGAGGGGATGCGATCCTCGTCGACCTCGTCGCGCGTGTAGCTCACACTGCGGAGCGTTGTCCGCCAACAGCTTGGGCCGGAGAGGAAAACGTTCGTGGAGATACCGCCGGCCAGCTGGCTTCGCAGCTGGTCAAACCACTTCCGGTCTAGTCGCGGCTCGCCATCTCCGCCAGGTGCGGCGAGGCCCCACCACACCGAGCCCGTAGCATTTGCCACCTCAACGTGCCTCTCCACCGTGTCGGGGCCATACCTTGCCGCCCATTTCACGATCAGGTGGATTGCCCCCTCGCTTTCGCGGGCGAGCGCATCCATGACAAGTTGGACAGCGCCGGCGACGTCGAGCTTGTTCACGGTTCTCCGCAAACCGAGTTTCGTCCTCAGCGACGGATCAAGGGATTCCACCGAGAGCCCGGTGCTCAGCCACTCCGCAGCATGCGTGTGTTGGCCCTCCGGTACGAACGGCGCTTCTCCGCGGTATTGATAGGGGCCGATGACCTTCGCGACGGCGACGTAGCCAGGCCGCGTCTTCAGTGGAGTTAGAACGAGATCGCCCGGCTGGATCTCGTGAGCGAAGAGAAATACCTGCTGTGACTGCTGCCCCACGTTCCCGGGAGGCGCCTCCGGGTACGACTCTGCATAGAACTCCCGCATCTGCTCCTGGGTCGATATCGCCCCAACGTCCGGAAGCTCCGTCCACCCGATCGATACGACACCTTCGGTGAAGTTCAGCGCTTCAGCCTGCCCCCGAACTCCAGCTCGAACCAACCAAACGGAGGCGGCTCTTGGCGCGGCGGGCTTGAACGCCTCGATCAGGTCCTTAAGCGGAGGATGGGCGGGGACAATCACCTGGTCCAACAACTCCGTCCCGATCGCGGTGATGTGAGAGTCATCATCGACGAGCTGCATTGCTTCAAGAAGAGCCAGATAGGCCCGGCCTTGGCTAACGAAGGTGTGAGGCTCGTGCCAACTGTCCATTCCGGTGACCATCCCGAGTGCCCGTCCGAACTCCTCAGCGCTTGGTGTGACTCCATTCGCGCCGTCGAAGAGACTTAGTCCGATTGCTGCACCGTGAAAGATCCCCCCGCGTTCCGCAGCTTTATCCACCATGAGGTCACGCAGAACGCGCGCTTGATCGTCCGTAACCGTCCACACGCTCTCGCTATCTCCGGCCGATACGTACTGACGGCCCCGCTCTGTCAGCTCGAACTTGCCTCCGGCGTGATCAACGAGGCCTAGTTCGCGCGCGTAGCTGAGAAGAGCCTGAGCTCGTTGCTCAACATTGACCGTCGATCCCTTGAACAGCTCCTCATTCGGAGTGGACGCGATGAGATCCCGGATGCTGATCGCGCCGCGACTTTCGAGCGCACGCAGGATTCCGTTCGCATAGCTGTGCCGAAGGGCTGGAATCGTCTTGATCGTCATTCGGGTGAGACCGGTGGGAACCCGGCAAGCCGACGACGATCGAGCCCTGTCTTGAAGTGCAACATCACCCGAGGGATCGCGAAGGTTGCCGTCTCAGTTGGGGGGTCCGTACGTCCATCAGCCGATGTCCTGAAACGTCTGCACGTACTCGCTGAAGGGAGTGGAATCCTGACTCCACGCTGCCTGTGGCGCCTGCGTGAGGATGCCCCAGCCGTGCCCGTTGGGATCGATGAAGAACAGGTCGACCTTATGCAGACGGACGCCGTTCTCGGTGTCTTCGAACTCCCAGCGGAGAGCGTCCATACCTTCGAAGGTTATGTCGGAAATGTCGAGTTCCTCATAGCTGGGCTGGCGTCGGAGCGCCGCGATCACAGGCGCCGCAGCAGCGGCAGCCGACCCGACGTTCGCCTTTGGGTTCTCATCGACACGCATGACGTACGCCGAGCTATCAGGATCTGTGAAGGTCGTGTCGAGGTTCGGGCCCTCGTTGATGTGGGATATGACCCAGCCGGCGGGGTAGTCGATCGAGAAGTTGTTGCTGGTGTAGAGCGGGGTCTGAGCGGATGAGGTGGTGGATGTTGTTGCCGTCGGTGCGGCCGCTTGCGCCGGCGGTTGACAATTCGGGGACGGGATCGCCTGTGGAGCGGCTCGCCAGGCAGCGAGTAATGGGGCAGCAACTCGTGCGCTAACTGCGAACCCGAGCCCGCTCGCCTGAGTGATGCCAGCATCGACAAGACCGACGACCTGTCCTGTGTTGGTTATGAGCGGCCCGCCACTATTGCCAGGGTTTAAGGGGGTATCGGTTTGAACCATCTGGTGTCGAGAGATGCCTTCAATTGGGATGGTGCGGTCGAGGCCCGACACAGCACCACTCGTCACGCTTAGCGGCAGACCGAGTGGAAACCCAATCGCGGTGACGCTTTCACCCAACTGGGGCGCCCGAGCGGAGATACGGAAGCGGTAGCCGGCGATCGGTCGATTCGACTCCACCAGCGCCACATCGCGAGCGGCGTCGGCTCCAATGACAGTCCCATTGCCGACGGTCTTCCCGTTCTGCTTCAGCGTGATCACAAACGCGCCGTCAACAACATGCTCAACCGTGGCAACGAGTCGCGGGGAAAGGAGGAACCCTGTGCCGACGAACTGGCCATTGCACGTCACCGTCTCGATGCGAACGATGCCGGTCTTCACCTTCGCGACCAACTGGGTGAAACTCAGTGGTTTTCGATGATTCGCCCTCGGCGTCGTTGGGGGTGTGGCTGCGTTCCTGTTCGCTCCGCCACAGCCGGCTAGGAGGATCGCTAGCGCCACGACGATTAGAAAGGAGGGATGTCGCCGCATTTCATCTCATCGGGCGCCTAGAGCGAGTCGCTCTTTCGGCGATTGCATTCTGCACAGAGAAGCTGAAGATTCTCGACAGTGGTCGCTCCGCCGTGTGCGACGGGAAGAACATGGTCGTATTGGAGATCGAAGTTCGATCCGCACTCCACACACCGACCGCCGTCCCGCTCAAAGACGGCCCGACGGACGTCTGATGGAATCGGAATCCTTGTCGGTCGTCCGGCCTCTTGAGCTCGCATTAGGCTTCTCGCCGTTTGAAGCTTTTGTTGCAGTCGGCGCTCGCGTTGCAGCAAGAGCGCCTTTACGTCCTCTGCGACTAGGCCGTCATCGTCCCAGTAGAAGTTGCCGTGGAAGTACCAGAGGACGCGTCGACCATTTCGAAGCATCGCCACCGGAGAGGACTTTTGGCTCTCCCGAATCGCCGCGATGGCGTCTTCCTTCCAGCGAAGATCGAAGACGCGTTTCCCGGATTTCACTGCATGGCGGCCCGTGATCATCCTGCCAAGCGACCACGGCAGGATCACGAGCTGAGCGTTGTTGTCCGCGCGCAGCACAGGTGAACTATCGGCAACACCGGAGCACGATTCAAGGTGTCGCAACCCAGGCTGACGGCTCTAGCCGAACGAAGCGCCAACTGACCCCGCACAGCCGGCGTGCGGCCGATTGAGAAAGCCCATGATGGCGAGTCCGCGTCGTAGACTCGATGTGCCGGCCCCATTTCGGCGATGACCAGTCAGGGCTCGGCACACGGACGCTTCACCCGCGCAATCAGGCAGAAGAACCTGTGGGCCGCAGAGATGGCCGCCCGCGAGCTACGGGGCCTCTCCCTCCACGACGCTCTCGACCTCGTCGTCCTGATCGCGCAGGCGCGGCCTGATCGTCTCGAGTCTGCAGCGATCCGATGGCACGGCCGGCTCGAGGCCGAGGCGAAGAGTCTGACGCTAGATGAGTCCCGCTTTGCTCTTGCCGCATTAGAGCGCCTCCCGAAAGACCCACAGCTCGTGGAATCTCTTCGGCGGTTGCTTCGTCAGGCGACTCCAACGATGCCTCGCTCAATCAACTAACTGGTGAAAAGCAGAGGGCCGGGCTGTCACCCGGCCCCCGCGAGTCACTTACACCTACCGACCACGCCTGCAGGACGCAGACGCATCCTACGGGTCCGTCCGGAGGGCCTGCAACGCTAACCGACGTCAATTGCTTGCTGTCACAAGCTGTTGGCGACGAGTCACTACCGACCGAAAGGAGCCTCTTGTGGCTGCTTACATCATCGTGGCCGTGCGCGTCGGCGCGCATCCGGCCCCGTATATCCATGAGCATATTGAGTCCGTGAGACTCAGCAACAGAACAATCCTCACCCGCGCACAGGTCATCGCCAAGATCCGCGCCAGGGACACGTTCACAACCGCTGGGATTCCACCCGGACGCGTCTATGTCCACAATTGCCCGCAATGCGGGACGGGTGACTACATCACCACTCATCCGGACTCGACTCCGACAAACAACCTGCTTCACCTGCCGCGCTTCTAGCCCGGCAAGGACTGTGCCCGGGCGGGACACGGCCGCAGCCGTTTGACAGACGGCTGCACCGTGTCCTTGTTCGGGACCACGCAAAGTCGCAAGAGCGAATGTCCACGGATAGCGGCGTTTTCCCGCCCGCTATCTCCTAACCCGTTAGAGGAACATCATCCATCGAGCGGTCGCGCCGCACGCGCAGTCCTTGTGCTTCGCCGAGCAGGTCCGGCAGCTCCAATGCTCCCACCAGATCCACTT
>Ga0070731_10003186_pt1 | contig 14948 bp, 9 predicted proteins | sample Coa_R1_2_FD_66448 | JGI IMG/M metagenome (GOLD analysis project Ga0070731, IMG submission 66448) | Surface soil microbial communities from Centralia Pennsylvania, which are recovering from an underground coalmine fire - Coalmine... | ecosystem: Environmental > Terrestrial > Soil > Unclassified ... | reverse complement strand
ATAGGCACAGTGGTTATTTACAACCAGCTGAATTATATACACAGTATGAATATCGGTTTTAACAAGGAGCAGGTGTTGATCCTGGAAAATACAAATGGATTGAACGGGCGGACCGGAGATTTCAGGAATGAGTTGTTAAAAATACCCGGTGTAAAAAACGTTACCATTACCGGGTTCATGCCAATAAGCGGAGCCAGGAATACGCAGGGCTATGTGGTGACGCCGACCTTTGACGGCAAGAACTTTAATTTAATGGATCAATTTCTCGTTGATGAAAATTATATACCTACGCTGCAAATACATTTAGCAGCTGGCAGGAATTTTTCTGCTCAGTTTCCTTCGGATTCCGGCGCAGTCATCATCAATGAAGCTGCTGCAAGAATCCTGGGAAAGGGAAACCCGATAAACAAAAAAATCTATTTGATTGCAAATCTCAATCCCCAGAAGCTGGTGCCATATACCGTCATTGGTGTGATGAGCAATTTCAATTTCAATTCTTTGCACAAACAGGTAACCCCGCTCGTTCTAAACATGCAGCCTGACAATGCAGGAATGGCTTTGCGGATCAATACCCGTGACATTCCCAATTTGCTCGGCCAAATAAAGAACAGGTGGAAGGCGATGGCGCCTGCCCAACCTTTCAGCTATTATTTTCTTGAAGAGGAATTTAATAAACAGTATGCCGCTGAACAACACGAGGGTGACATCTCATTGATATTTTCCGCCCTCGCTATTTTTATAGCATGCCTTGGATTGTTTGGACTGGTCACTTTTGCAGCTCAACAGCGAATCAGGGAAATTGGCATCAGAAAAGTATTGGGCGCGGACGTTCCGGATATCATCAACCTGCTGTCAAAGGATTTTGTCCGCCTGATCTTTATCTCCATCCTTATTGCGTCTCCGGTTGCCTGGTGGATGATGAACCGATGGCTGCAGGATTTTGCATACCGGACAACAATTTCATGGTGGATATTTGTGGTGGTGGGTCTGTCAGCGCTGCTGATTGCGCTGGCGACTACCATTTTCAAAACAACACGGGCCGCCCTAGCCAACCCCATTAAGAGCCTGAGGGTGGAGTAATCATTTTTTATTTTGCCGGTTACTTTATACATCACTAAAAGCAAATCCTTCTTACAATGAAATTGGTTTCATTGTCGCTTGGTGAGCAGTTTGCATGTTGCTGAATTTTTCCATTGCAACCCAAATAAAAATACAGATGCATATCAAAACGAGGAAGGGTTGTTGGTGTGGCAGCATGAAGATGGTGAATATTGCTGATACAGCCGCAAATAAATTCCCGCATTCATCAGGACACATAATCCGATCGCTTTCAGGTTTTTTATCAGAAATGATTTCATGAAATCATTTCTGGCAGAAGCCGGTTGGTCCTTAATTTATTCTGCAACCAATTATTCAGACATATTCAAACCCGCATTTTCAAAACTCATGCATAAATTTGCAAAATGAAAGCTGAATATCCGGGTGAGTATATTCATATGATAATTGCTGAAATTCCAACACTCAAAGATGGAAAAACAATTTTGTTTATATCAGTCGATAATTATTCCCGTTATGCCTTTTCGGATGCTGTACTCAGTCCTTTGAGTTTTGAAAAGTTGTGCGGTCATCTCGATAAAATGATGGACAAACTGGGAGCAGATCATCCCGGAGTTATTCCGACATTTATTTTGGCGTTCGGAGAAGAGTTGCAGTTCAGATTAAAAGCCTATTATACAGAAAGGGCAAGATTTATATTTAACGTACCAGAAGCAAACAGCATAGCAAAACCTGTAGCAGACGACCTCTTCAAAAGTATTTCCAAACGCTTTAAAAATTAATATTGCGGGCGATAAACTTGAAACAAAAAGGCCCCGGTTTTCATGTATGAGTTAGTATATCCAATCATCCTCAACGGCCTTTGGCAATCATATTTGTTAACCCATATCAAATTATACAATCATTTCCGGTGTAAATCTATTTCCTGTGCGTTTCCCCATCCCACAAAGTCTGTATCATCAGGAAGTGAATTCGGAAAATCCGGGTGACAATCACCCATCGGCACGATTGCGCCGCAATGCTTTCAAGCAGATAAACCTGCAGAAACAAAGGAATGATCATTATTCTTTTTGATTGTAAGAATCGTTCCGGGAGTATTTCGGTTGAACGTTACCGTTAGTCCAATCATCGCCGGGAGATTAAGCGTTATTACCTATTCAGGAAATACGGGTTACCCGGTAGGTTGACTTTTTATAAAAATTAAAACTTATTTTTCCGATACCAAAACTTTTGCCTATGTCCAATAAAAAAAAGCCGGGCGGGAAGTCCTCCTCCAGGTCCCTTAAGAAACCGGCTGATAAACCTTTGCAAATGAAATTCCGGGCCAAGCCCCCGGGCAATTCGACATCCAAACCAAGACGGCCATTCGGGGATCCGGTCGCAGCACCCAAGCCTCATCCCGGTTTCGCGGCGATTCCTTCTTCGAACCGGCAACCATCGGATTTGAGCTACGATTTGTCCATGGCCGTCGACAGCAGCGTGATTGATGCGATCAGCCATTCCGGACAGATGGTGTTCTTTTCGGTAGGCGACACCGGCGATATCAATGGAACAGGCTTCACCCAGGATCTAGCCAGGCAGATGGAGGACCTGTACAACAGCAGCCCCGCAAACATGAAGCCTGCGTGGCTCTATCACCTTGGCGACGTGGTGTACTTCAACGGCGTGACGACGGACTACAGGGATCAGTTCTATGACCCCTACAAATTTCTTAATTCCACCATCTTCGCCATTCCCGGCAATCACGATGGTCAGGTCATCGTCAACAAAGGTGATCCGCCGGACCCTGAACCTTCTCTTAAAGGCTTCTTTGCCAATTTCTGCGACAAGAAAAGAAGACCGTCGCAATCATCTCCCTACCGCCTCACGATGGACCAGCCCTGGCCGTATTGGGTACTCAACACGCCACTGGCTACCATCATCGGTCTTTATTCAAACGTCGACGGATCGCTTGATAACTGGAAAGAAAACCAGCACCCGCAATTCAATTGGCTCATCAGCCAGTTGAAGACGGCGGATAAACAAAAAGCACTGATACTCGCCGTTCACCATTGCCCGTTTTCGCTTGACAGTGACCACGGTGGTTACGGGGATATCCTCGATGCGATCGACCAGGCAGTAACCGCCTCCGGCAACAGGCACCCCGATCTGGTTTTATCCGGGCATGTGCACAACTATCAACGGTTCTCCCGTAAGATCGGTAATCATGCGTACCCATATGTTGTCGCGGGCAACGGAGGCTACGCTTCGGTAAAGACCATGCACAAGCTGCAGCTGAATCCGGCCACCGGGGCACGCATCACTGCGCCTTTCGGGACAACGCAACATGGGGTGAGCCTGGAGAGTTACAATGAAAGCGAGCCCGGTTTCCTGCGGTTAACTGTGAGCAGGACGACCATCAAAGCGGAGTATTTTATCAATGATATGAGTGGTGCCGTCCAATCCCCGGCAGCATTTGACACATTTATTGTTGGCCTCGCAAAAAAAGGAGTGGCTGGAAAGTAACGCCGAAGCGGTGCACATCAACTGACAAAATAAAACAATAAATCCGGGTTCATTTTCCCGCCTGCACTGCAGGTTTGGGATGCCATCATGCGGCGCAGAGCGCGGCATGATGAAACCGGTTTACTGCGGTGAACAGATTTTGCTGGCACCATGAATCGATCTTGTGCGACCAAGAGATCCCGATTATGTGTCCGATATACACTTCGAAAACAATTCTTCTTTGCATTCTTTTTACAAAACATTTCCTATTTTCGCCCTCCCAAAAATTGTAATCATTGAGACCGGACTATTCCCATAAAGTGTTCAGCGATCAAAGGACAAACTACTTTTTCCTGCTCATTGCGCTTGCTGCGGATGCCGGCTGTTGAGGGATAAGTTCCCGCTTCTTTTTTCTTCGCAGGTGTCATTTTTCTCACGGGTTCTAACAATCATTTTTCACTGGTGATCCTCACGGATCACCGGAAGCTAACGGCTATATATAGCCTAAAAAACAGAACACGTGAAATACCCGACAATTCTTTGCCATATCATTTTCGCATCCGCCGGGATCCGTGCGCAAAGGCAGGAGCGGACGCAGGCTGTCAGCCATGGCTTTGCGTACCGTCGTGCCACGCACGATCCCCCCTGGGCATGGTTTTACGGGTCACCGGAAGGACTAATCTTAAGGAATTAAACAATCTGCAATATGGAAAAAACAAAAAAACAAGGGTTTATAGTGCCGCTCGAAGAAGTCGGTTTATCCGATCTCCACCAGGTCGGCGGGAAAAATGCATCCCTTGGTGAAATGATCCAGCACCTCTCGGGACCGGGCGTGAATATTCCCGGGGGCTTTGTGATCACCGTCCATGCGTATCATTTTTTTATCGGGTCCAATAAACTTGCACAGGCGATCAAAGAACGCTTGGGCGAAATAAATTATGCCAGCGTGGAATCGCTCCGGCGCGCAGGACTGCAGATCAGGAGCATGATCCGGAACGCGCGTTTTCCCCATGACCTGAGTGAAGAAATCATTGAAGCTTATTATAAGCTCTCAGACAACTATCATCAGCTCACTACCGATGTGGCAGTCCGCTCTTCGGCAACTGCGGAAGACCTGCCGGATGCCAGTTTCGCGGGGCAACAGGAAACCTACCTCAATGTCCGCGGTCCCGCAGCATTAATCGATGCCGTCAGAAATTGCTTTGCCTCTTTATTTACGGACAGGGCTATCAGTTATAGAGACAATTTCAAATTTGATCATTTGAGTACGGGTATTTCCGTGTGCGTTCAAAAAATGGTACGCGCTGACCTGGGAACTTCCGGGGTCGCCTTTTCGCTCGACACCGAATCGGGTTTTAAAAATGTCGTGGTGATCAATGCTTCTTACGGTCTTGGGGAAATGATCGTCCAGGGTTCGGTTTCCCCCGATGAATTTATTGTGTTCAAACCAACGCTCAAAGACTCCTTTATCCCCATCATCGAAAAAAAACTGGGCGCCAAGGATAAGATGATGGTTTATGGCGATGATCCGGATGAGCGGGTAAAAATAATTCCGACAGAAAAAAAAGCGCAGGGGCAGTTTTGTTTGGCAGATGAGAAAATCATGCTGCTGGCCAATTGGGTTTGTCTCATCGAGAATTATTATTCCGGGCTAAGGGGTCACTGGTGCCCGATGGATGTGGAGTGGGCGGTGGACGGACTCACGCAGGAATTATTCATCGTGCAGGCAAGACCGGAAACCATTCACTCGCGCAAAAAACACAATACGATCACCGAATATGTGATCAGCAATGAAAAACAAACTGCGAAATTATTATTAACCGGCATCGCTGTCGGAGACAGGATCGCCAGCGGAAAAGTGAGCATCATGCACTCGCTCGATAAACGCATAGACGCCCATGAATTCATGGAGGGAGATGTGCTCGTGACAGACATGACCGATCCCGATTGGGAGCCGATCATGAAAAAGGCCGCCGCCATCATCACCAATAAAGGAGGCAGAACCTGTCATGCGGCCATCGTGGCAAGGGAAATGGGCGTGCCTGCCATCGTGGGATGTGGTCGGGCGACAGAAACCCTTGCTGATGGCCAGCAGGTCAGTGCCTGCTGCGCGGAGGGAGATGAAGGGATGGTCTATGAAGGGAGAATAAATTATACGATCGTGCAAACGGATCTGGACAGGCTGCCCGCTATCGAAACCTCTCTCATGCTCAATGTGGGTTCTCCCGCCATGTCCTTCGGATATGCGCACCTGCCTCATGACGGGGTCGGACTGGCAAGAGAAGAATTTATCATCAACAACTATATCGGCATACATCCATTGGCGTTAGTAACGCACCGCGCGCTCAACGACGATAAATTATCCGCCACGATCAGGGATAAAATAAAGGGCTTTGCCAGCGAAGAACAATTTTTTGTCCGGAAACTTTCTTTTGGCATCGCCAGGATTGCTGCGGCATTTTACCCCGAAACAGTAATCGTTCGCTTCTCTGATTTTAAAAGCAATGAATATAAAAATTTACTGGGAGGCAAATACTTTGAGCCTGATGAAGAAAACCCGATGATCGGATGGCGGGGAGCTTCCCGGTATTATTCGAGCGAGTATAAAGTGGCATTCGGACTGGAATGCAAAGCGATCCAGCTTGTCCGTGAAACGATGGGGCTCATGAATGTCGCGGTGATGATCCCATTTTGCCGGACGGTTGAGGAGTTAGTCAAAGTGAAAGAAACGATGGCTGAGTTCGGTCTCTGGCAGGGCAAAGAAGGGTTGGAGTTGTTCCTGATGGCGGAGATCCCATCCAATATCCTGATGGCAAAAGAATTTGCCAAACACATCGATGGTTTTTCTATCGGCTCCAATGACCTGACCCAACTGACACTTGGTCTGGACCGGGATTCTTCCCTGGTAGCCCATATCTACGATGAACGCAATGCGGCAGTCAAGCGGTTACTCAGCATGCTGATCAAAACAGCGAGGGAATGCAAAGTTAAAGTGGGTATCTGCGGACAGGGTCCGTCCGACTTCCCCGACTTCGCGCAGTTCCTGGTGGAAGAAGGAATAGATTCCATCTCCGTGACACCGGATTCGATCATCAAGACGATCAGGGCCATTCACGAGATTGAAACCAGGATCAACAAAAACCATGATGGTAAATAAAAAAATGAGCCGCTGTAACAATGACCAGGGAGAGGAAACAAATTTCGGGAACGGCTTTCCGCTGACAGGCCATAAAGCCAATGAAACCTGCATGAAATCGACGGGCACTCTTCAGCAAAAACCTATGGGCAAAAACGGAAAATTTTTTTCACATAAGCCATTCACGCTTGAATCCGGGGAAACGCTTTCATCGGTTTCCCTGGATTATACCACCCTGGGAAAATTTGATCCGGAGAATGTGGTCTGGATATTCCCGGGGATAGAAAATGAATGGCCGGAGCTGCACCGGCTTATTTACCGGAAAAGGTATTTCCTGGTCACGGTGAAGATGCCGGCGTACGGGAATTTCTTTACGCTAAAGGATATGGTGCGCGCCTACCAGTTATTAAAAACAGACCTGGACATAGCACGCATCAAAATGGGTATCGGCGCCTCGATGGGCGGGCAACTCTTACTGGAATGGGCATCGGAAGAACCGGGGCTCTTTGAATTTATTTTTCCGGTCGCCACCAACGCCGTGCAATCCGCCTGGGGTATTGCCTTTAACACCTCGCAGCGACTTTGCCTGGAAATGGGGCAGCCGGGAATCAGCGCAGCTAAAGCCTTTGCATCGATCCTCGACGGGCAATTGCCCAAAAACGGACTGACTGACGCTAGAAATTATTACCTGCTGACCAAGAGCATGGATTCCCACAATCTGGGTCGCGGCAGAAAAACCATTCAGCAGGCTTTACAGAAAATAACATGCCGGGCACTTGTGATCAGCCTGGAAGGAGATATGCTTTTTCCAAAACAGGAACAGGAATTTTTAGCAAAACATATTGCAGAGGCTGAACTAAAAATAATTCCGTCTGCATATGGCCATGCCGGTTATATCCTGGAAACAAAAACGATTCTGCAAACCATTGAAGAATTTATATGCAAACACACAAACAATTAACAATCGGGCTTTTTGGTTTTGGCGTAGTGGGCGAGGGGCTGTACAAGGTGTTGCAACAAACCCCCTCACTGAATGCCAGGATTAAAAGAGTATGCATCAAAAATCCAAAAAAAGCGAGAAGTGCGCCTGCAGCTTTATTTACAACCGACAAAAATAAATTGCTGCTCGATCCGGAGATCAATGTCATCGTAGAAGTGATCGATGATGCCGATGCGGCATTCAGCATCGTGACTACCGCGATGCAAAACAAAAAATCCGTTGTCAGCGCGTCAAAAAAAATGATCGCCGAACATGTGACAGAACTGCTGATCATGCAACGGGCGACCAGGCAGTCTTTTTTGTACGAAGCGGCAGCCGGTGCTTCCATTCCCATCATCCGCAACCTCGAAGAATACTATGACAATGACCTGCTGCACTCGATGCGCGCCATCGTGAACGGGTCAACGAATTTTATCCTGACCAAGATGTTTTCTGAAAACCTGTCCTATAAAGACGCGCTCCTGCTGGCTAAGCAACTCGGTTTTGCAGAAAGCGACCCGACACTCGACGTCGAAGGTATTGACCCCGCCAACAAATGGACATTCCTGCTGACACACGGTTACGGGATCATTACCAAAACGACAGGGCTGCTATTTACCGGGATTCAGCATATCAGGATGCGCGATGCAGCCCTGGCAAAAGAAAAAGGCTACGAAATCAAACTTGTGGCCCAGGCAAAAAAATTATCCGATGGGAAAATAGCCGCCTTTGTGTTGCCGCAATTCGTGGGGCAGGACGATCACCTCTCCTTTGTGCAACATGAATACAACGGTATCGTGATCGAAAGCGGTTTTTCAGACAGGCAATTCTTTTACGGAAAAGGCGCGGGCAGTTTTCCCACGGCTTCTGCCATCCTGAGCGATCTTTCCGCGTTACGCTATGATTATAAATATGAATACAAAAAACTCTATCATCATGCGCCGCATGAACTCAGCGAGAATTTTTACCTTCGCGTCTACGTTCGCTTTGATGATTTTAGCCATGTGCCTTTCGATCAATTCACCTGCATCAGCGAACTGCACAAAGGATCGGACAGGAAATATGCAGTTGGCATTGTATCCTTTGCCCAATTAAGAGAAAATAACTGGTGGAAACAAAACCAGGTGTCCCTGGTCCTGATGCCGGATGGCATCCTGGAAGAAAGCGATATCAAAATATTTGAGCCATCTGTGGCAGAAGCCATTCAATCGATGGAATTACAATTTTAAAATATTACGAACATGCACTACGGAATTGTCACGTATGGATCCAGGGGAGATGTGCAGCCATACATTGCCCTTTCAATCGGCCTGATTGCAAAAGGTCACGAAGTGACCTTATTTGCCAATGAAAATTTTGCTGGTTTTGTGGAAGCTTATCGCATTCATTTTTATCCACTCCCCGGGAATATTGAGGCGATGGTTCATTCGCCTGAAGTCCTGCGTCTTCTCCAGTCGGGAAACATCCTTGCTTTTTTTCGCGAGCTGCAAAAAATGAGTCGTATTATTCAGCCACAGGTAAATAAGGTTATGCTCCTGGGGTGTGCGAAGCCTGATGTATTGGTTGCAAGCCCGCTCAGTTTGATCTGGATATATTCCATCGCGGAAAAACTGAATAAGAAATGGGCGATTGTGCAGCTGAGTCTGCCAACCGTTCCAACAAGAGAATTTCCGTTTGCCGGTTTTGCATTTTATAACGGGCCATGGTATAATTTATTTACACATAGACTTATCCGTTATATCTACTGGAGATTAAATAAAAAAGATATCAATGAACATCGCATCACGCTGGAACTCCCGCGGCTTAATCGATCCATAATGAAAAATATCACAGATCAAAAAATACTGAACCTTTATGCGTTCAGTTCCGCACTGATCCCGCGACCATCAGACTGGCCGGATTATGTCGGCATCACCGGTTTTCTCACCATACCCGCCGACCACAGAAGATTGATCCGCATGGAGGAAATGCCCGCAGGGCTGGATGCCTGGTTAAAAGAAGGGGAGCCTCCCATTTATATTGGTTTTGGCAGCATTCCTATTCCCGATGTCAAATTATTATCCGGCATCATCGGTGAATTAATTGCGGGCACCGGCTATCGGTTCATCTTTTGCCAGGGCTGGTCTGAACTGCCGGCCCTCCCGCGGCACGAACAATTGTTTGTCGTAAAAGAGGTCAACCACGAATGGCTCTTCCCCCAATGCAAGGCGGCGATCATCCACGGCGGCATCGGCACCGTCGCCGCAACACTCAAGGCAAAAATCCCCGCGATCATCGTTTCCATTTTCGCTGACCAGCCACTCTGGGGAAAATTAATCGACAAAAGAAAACTCGGCGTTCACCTTCCATTTAAGAGACTAACCACGCGAAAATTACTGGATGCAATTGAAAAAACAGAAGATGATAAAATGAAAAAAAATGCCAGGCATACCGGCGAGATGGTCAACGCAGAGGATGGATTGCAGGCGGCGATCAATGCCCTGGAAAATTATTTTGCAGGTTAGTTAATAACCGAAATGGCTAACTTGTACAAAGGAAGCACCGAAGAAAAGAGGTAGACATCAAATAGACCAATAAATAACATAATCAGGAAACTGAAAATATGGAACTACATCATCCGCATCATGTGACACATAAAAAGAAATGGGGAGAATACTTCCTGGAATTCTTCATGCTATTTCTTGCCGTGTTTCTTGGTTTTGTAGCAGAGAATATAAGAGAAAATGCGGTTGAGCACCAAAGAGCAAAAGAATATGCCAACCTGCTGATTGAAGATCTCAGTGCGGATACGGTACAACTGAACACCGCTGCCTATGTAATGAATTTAATCATTACAGCGGGAGACAGTTTGGGAAATTTATTAAAGGAAGATGCGAAATCAGTCAAAGGAGGCAAACTTTATTTTTATGAATACCTGTCCAGCCGCCGTTGGAATTTTATTTCTCATGACGCCACGATTCAGCAGTTAAAAAGTTCAGGAGCTTTGCGATATTTCCATGATACCACACTGATTCGGCAGATTATGAACTATGAGGAGTCAGTACAAATTATTTATTTGGCACAAAACAGGTTCGAGCCTCAAAAAATAGAAAACTGGAATCTGGTTCAAAAAATCTTTGATCAATCCTATTTTTATTCAAAGGGTGGTTCTGAATTTGATTTTACACTGCATGATGAAAAAGTAATTCGTTACATGGATAATAATTATCCCTTACTCAGTTATGACCCGGGTTTAATTCACCAGGTAAGAAACTGGGCTTATAGTTCCTCGACAAATTACCGGGTAGAAACTGGATTGCTTAAAGAGGCAAAATCGCACGCTATGATTGCCATGGATGTTCTAAAAAAAGAATATCATTTGGAATAAACCCTGGATAAAGCACGCACGCACAACTAGGCATGGGCGTTATGCCGCTATCCTGATTATTCATTAATCAAAAATTTCAAACCAGGTCATTACACAAACAACCCGGTCAGTATTTTCCGACCTCCCCTTTTACGGAATTGAATATTTTTTGGGCATTGAAGCCCACCCCATGCTTAAATACCCAGATGATCTTCCTGATATTTTCGATTTGCCGGGAAATGTCCCCGTCGATGACGACCAGGTCTGCGGCTTTACCGACTTCGATGGAGCCGGTCTTGTCTTCCATCCCAATCGCCTTTGCGCCATTGTAAGTAGCGATGCGTATCGCCTCTATCGGGCTGAACCCCGCTTTCGTCAGCAGCTCGATGGACTGCTGCGAGCCATATCCCGCCAGGGTGGCGCCGCTGCCGGTGGGGTCGGTGCCAACGGTCAGCAGTCCGCCGGCATCTGAAAACATCTTTTCCATTTTCATTTCCTCCAGCATGGCTTTATTGCCCGAAGGGTTGCGCATTTTATTGTAGACGTTTAGAAACATATTCCGGGTATCGGGTGACATCGCCTCCTTTACTTCGGGGCGGATCGTTGTATCCAGGGTCGTCATATTATAGATTACGGCGAGGGTGGATGTCAGGATCACTTTTTTATCGACGAGAAATCGGATCAGGTCCTTCACTTTCGGCGAATCGGCGGACGCGATGGGTGCAGCATACAACGGACAGGCATTCTCCTTTTTATTGGGAACAAAATCTGTGGACGCATACAATCCATGTTCCAACTGGTCGATACCCATTTCTGCCGCCTCGCGATAGGTGACAGCACATAAATGGCCTGTCACTTTCAGACCCCTGGCATGGGCCTCATCGATTGCGGCCTTAAGTGTGGGCTTATCCACGAACATATATCCTTTGAATGAGGTGCAGCCCTGGCTGGCCCAAAAGTCGACAAAAGCCTTCGCCTCTGCGGGGCCGCTCAATTCGTGCATCCCCGGAAAGATGCTGCCCTTCCCTTCCAGGTAGGGTGCGGTCACGTCCATTTCCGGCCCCAGGATCTTGCCCTTATCAATGTCCCGTTTGAGGTTCAGGTCGGAATAGGGCTCAACGCTACCGGCGGTACGAATGGTGGTTGCGCCGCAGGCCAGGTATAGTTTTGGGAAGGTGAAGGGCAATTGTTTGATATGGAGATAGGTGAAATCGGCCGAGTATGCCGCATAGAACATGTGTTCATGAAGGAGGACGAATCCCGGCAGGAGCGATTTGCCGGTAAGGTCGATGACGGTACTGCCGGAAGGGGCGGAAAGCTTTTTGCTGTCCCCTACCGCAGTGATGATTCCGTTGCGGATGATCACCGTTTGATCTTCCAGGACCTGCAGATGCCTGACATCGGCGAGTCTGCAGTGGGTAAAGGTGATGAAAGCTGAATCGTAATCAATGAATTTTCTAACCGCGGATGAAAAGGATGTTTGAGGCCGGGCCTGCAGGGCGGCCAGCAGGTAAAATCCGGCAAGTAGCAATTTTTTCATGTCGCAGTTGATTTAATTTGGTTGTAAATATATGCGCAGCCAATCGGTTGCCCAAATTTAATTTAGCAATGATCTTTGACCATAGAAATCCGCAATTATTGTTTGTGCTGCTTTAGGAATGGATAAGAATCGAAAATATAAAAGTAAACTTGGAAAGCATGTTCTTTTCAGGCCGATTTATTTAATGGTCCGGTTTGCGAAACGCATGGACTACACATTTTCATATTGGTCGATCCAAATCATAATTTATTGATCATACCTTAAATAATTTCCATCCTGTATTTACTCCGGATCTTTTTTTAGAAACCGGGATATGCATGACTGTTAGATCCCGAAATACCAGTTGACATGTTTGGGACCGACTCTGCTGAATCCTTTAGTTCATCCCGCCTGGTTACCAGGTAAGTGAAAATACCTAAGCCCCGAAACAAGTCCATTTTCAGGCAATTTAAAACACCGCAGTCCGTTAATTCTGTATAAATCCACAACCCATATGAAAAGAATTCTACTATCCGTTCTTGTAGCTGGCCTATTCATTTTCAAGGCACAATCGCAAAACCAGTTTGAAGGCATCAGGAGCAGCAATTACCTGGGCGTAAAAAGTGTATTTTTTAACCCCGCAAATATTGCGGATAACGCTTATCGCTGGGATGCCAACTTGTTTTCCGTCAATGCAGGCGTCGGCGACTACAATGTATCCTTCAATCTCCATAACCTCCAGAGCAAGATGGGCAACCAGACCGACAGCATCATGTTTGGGAGCAAATCAAAGGCCGCTTCGGCATACGCGGGAATAGACATCCTGGGACCAGGATTCATGATCGCCCTGAATAAGAAAACAACATTTGCCTTTACCACCCGGGCAAGGGTCATGGCCAATATTCATGACGTGGACGGGAAACTCATAAACGCGATTCAATCCCAAAACAACAGCAATCTGCCTTTTACCCTGGCTTCAGCAGGGAACCAGTCCATAGCTTTAAACGGATGGACTGAATTCGGCGGTTCTCTGGGCAGGGTTCTTGTCGAGGAAGGGAATCATTTTCTAAAAGGCGGTATTACGCTGAAATATCTTGCCGGCTTTTCTAACGGCTATATCCACCTGAATAATATCAGCGGAACCGTCAACAGTGATGTGAACGGAAATTATCTGACATCAGCCGGAGGCACCGTACAGCTCGGGGAAGGTGGCGCAGACCTGACAAATCTTAAAGGAAGCAGCCTGCTCCAGTTCAAAGGGTCGGGTGCAGGCGCAGATCTTGGCGTGGTCTATGAGTTCCGCAGAACGAGCGCGACACATTATAAATTGAAATTTTCACTCGCTTTGCTGGATATAGGAAGCATTCACTATCATGCCAACCCGAACTATACAGCGGGTTACACCGTGAATGTACCCAACGGCCAGAAGTTCTACCTGAATAACCTGAAGGATTCTTCTTCCATATCCTCGATCAAGAACTATCTTGATCAAAGCCCGTATTTTCAGAATATCAGTACCGCAAATGGCTCGTATGGCGTAGGACTTCCGACCACGCTGGTGGGAAGCGCAGACATGAACGTAGTGTCCAAATTCTACCTTAACCTGGACACCAGGCTGAACCTGCATGGCTATAATAAATTCGCAAGTCCTTATTACCAAAATAATTTCACTCTTACCCCCCGCTATGAAGGGAAATATTTTGGTGCTTACCTGCCACTCAATATCAACAGCCTGACCGGCTTCAATGCAGGTGTTGCTTTTCGGATGGGACCTTTCTTTTTGGGTTCAGGGAGCGTGCTGACTTCATTGCTCGGGACCAGCAGGCAGGCGGATTTTTATTTCGGGGTGCATATTGGCGGACTGCGAAAATAAATACGCTGTTTAATTCGGTTGCACATTGCCGTTATATTTAAAAAAACGGGCATTCATTTCTATTTTGAAATATTTTTATATTGGGAACCTTAAAGTCTATGATTACATAAGGCTTCCTTTGGCCCTTGCATGCAAAATGTCTTCCGGCAGATTAAGACAAATCGTAATTTTAGGCACAAACAAATAATGCATGGATATCGATCAGATCCGCGATGATACACCAGCCTGTCAGAACATCATTCATTTCAATAACGCAGGTGCGGCCCTGATGCCGAGGCAGGTTGCTAATGCGATACGGGATTATATCTGGGAAGAAGAAAATGGCGGTGGCTATGAGACGGCTGAAAAAAGATGGATTGAATTAAACATGTTCTATGATGCCGCTTCGCAATTGCTCCATTGCAAAAGCAGCAACCTGGCCTTTACCACCAGTGCGACGGATAGTTATAACAGGGCTTTATCGTCGATCGCTTTTCGCGAGGGCGATACTATCCTGATTTCGGCAAATGATTACTCATCCAATTATTTTGCCTTTATCTCTTTGCAAAAAAGATT
>Ga0070731_10003185_pt1 | contig 14957 bp, 12 predicted proteins | sample Coa_R1_2_FD_66448 | JGI IMG/M metagenome (GOLD analysis project Ga0070731, IMG submission 66448) | Surface soil microbial communities from Centralia Pennsylvania, which are recovering from an underground coalmine fire - Coalmine... | ecosystem: Environmental > Terrestrial > Soil > Unclassified ... | reverse complement strand
GCATCTCCCGGCGGAAATCTAACGGGACGAAGAATGTAAGGTTTCTCATCTGCCGCTGAATGACTTGGTTCAGAAAACGCATCGGGTTCGGTGTGAGTCAATGCCTTGAAGCACAGCCAGGCGCCTCGGTTTTCATTGCCACTCTGCGGATGTCGAGCAATTGCCCGTCACAGGATCTCACTCAGATTAGATGAATGTGACTCTCGCGTTTCATTCGACGGTCAGATTAAAGGTCATCCGTCAGGCCTCTGGATTCTTGCCTTGCGTGCACGTTTGGTTCTTCCGACCCTGTAACTTTTAACTGCCTGCCGAATCTACCTCGTGAGTTCGAAAAGGAGGAATGTGAAACCATTCTTTGGACTTTTCATAGCGCTCGTTATTTTGTCAATTCCGATCTCAGCGCAGGAAAAAAATGAAGTGGGGCTCAACATCGGGGCAACTCTTACCCCGAGTGAGAGTTTGGCGCCCGGCGCGTCCCTCATTGGGCCAAGCGGCAATGTCCTACCGAACCGTAGTTTGAATTTCGATTCTAGCCTCGCGTTGGGAGCGGAATACGATCATCGCATCGTTTCAGGAAGCCGCGTTGCGTTTTATGCGGGAATCGATTTCCTGGCATCGCCCAACGACGTTCAGCTGAGCCAACGCACCCAGAATGCACCCAAGTCGTATGCGTATATTTTTCTGACGCCGCACGCTCGGGCAAGGTTCAATCCTCGTGGAAGACTGTCGCCATGGCTTGAGTTCGGCGGTGGTTATGCGCGGTTCTTGTCAAGCGTGCCTCCAGCGGCCACCACATTTGAACGCGAGAGAAACACCGGCGCGTTTGAGTTCGGCGGTGGTGTTGACACTCACACTCTCTTCCACGCGTTCACAATCCCGATTGGGGTCCGACTTGAGGTGCGAGACTTTTATTCTGGGCTGCCCAACTACAATGTGAAAGTAACGGGCAGTCTCCAGAACAACGTGGCGTTCACTGCCGGACTCCTAGTCAAATTCTGACCGGCTACTTCGCGGAGCATCTGATTCGCTCATGAGTAACGCGCTTATTGCTGGGGAGGGCTGGCCGGTTCGGTCGTGGCGATCCAACTCGGTAGGCTCGGCGTTTCGGCCGAACTGTTTGAATGTGGGCGCTTCCTGAAGGAAAAACCTTGCTGCGAAGGGTTGATGCCAACCGGCTCACGTCGCAGCGGATGCATTGGGACCGTAATGAACCGCCGTCTACTTATGTTTCTCCTAATCTGGTTGGCATCAAACTTTGAGCCAGCCTTTGGTCGACCGCGGTCTCCCGCTGTGGAGGAAGCGCAGCCTGCTTTGCTTTTTTCCGCGCCGGAAATTGACGCGGGTTTTCGAGAGCTCTATGTACTCAGATTTTCCGTGGCGCGAGAACAATTCGCGGTGTGGCAAGAGAAGCATCCGGAGGATCCACTGGGAGATGTGTCGGTCGCTGCGAGCTATTTGTTTGAAGAGTTCTATCGCCAGGGTGTTCTCTCTTCTGACTTTTTTCTGAATGACAAACATCTGCTCGGAGGCATTGAGGGAAAGCCAGACGAAGTCCGTGCTGCGAGTTTCAATAGAGCGAACCAGCACGCGAAAGAGATTGCGTTGCAGCGTCTCAAGCTCAATCCGCGAGACCCCGGCGCGCTCTACGCGCTTACGCTTGCGACAGGCATGGAAGCCGATTACTTGGGAATTCTCGAGAAACGTCACCTGGATAGTCTTCGCTTGATCAAACAAGCCGAGGGCTATGCAAAGGAGTTGCTGGCGGTCCAACCGGATGCGGAAGACGCCTGGCTCGCGCTTGGTGCAGCGGATTACATTATCGGCAGTCTACCCGCACACAAAAGGTTCTTCCTGCGGTTTGGAGGTATTCACGGAGACAAGAAGGTAGGCCTCGATGAACTACGGCGAGCGGCCGAGAAGGGCCATTACCTCAAACCCTACGCCAAGATGTTGTTGGGACTTGCCGCCCTTCGCGAAATGCAAGAGGAAGTTGCGCGAAAGGAGTTCGCCGATCTAGCGATCGAATTCCCTGCTAACCCGCTTTTTGCATTGGAGCTCGCACGGTTGAAGCACGAATCTTTGCCTGCCGCGAGCGCCCAGTAAGTTGGGATTAATTTTGTGTACCGCGACCCTACGCTAGTACGTCAACCAAATCGGTGAGCGATTGTAAAGTGACATCGGGTGCGATGCCAAGCTCATCTCCTGAAACGCCGGCGCGGTTGATCCAATGTGTCCGAAGTCCGAACGCTTTGGCGTCGGCGCTATCCCAGAAATTCGAGGAAATAAAGCCGATATTACCCTTGTCTACGCCCGTCTTCTTTAACGCGAGCTCGTAAACCACAGGAGCGGGCTTATAGGTTCTCACCTCGTCAACGCTGATGATGTAAGTGAAGACTCCCTGCAGACCCGCGTTCTCCACCACAGCGTTCAGCATTTTCGGATTACCGTTGGAAAGCATCGAAAGAGAAAGATGCGAAAGCGCCTTCAGCGCCTTCTTCACTTCGGGAAACGGATCCAGGTGAAGATACGATTCCATCAATTGCACTCGGGCGGCGGTATCAAGCGGCAGCTTCAGGGCGTTGCAGGTGGCGATGAATGCAGACTCGGTAACTTGCCAGAAATCTGGTTCCTTCAGTGCGATGCCAGGGAATCGAAAATGTCACATCGCTCACGATGTGCTTAAGGCGGCTGCACAGTTTGAGCCTGAGAAATCGGGTCGTGCCGACACAAGCAACGTTGTAACCTTCTGTAGCGGCCCGCATCAGACGGTTAGGGATAACATTCGCTTATAGTTCTTCGCGATGAACATGCCACAGCCGCAACTGGAATCCACCGAGACACAACTGATCCGGCGTGTTTGCGGTGGGGAGCCCGAAGCTTTTGAGGAACTGGTGCGTCCCTATGAACGCATGGTCTATTTGACTGCGATTTCTATCTTAAGAAACCAGGCGGACGCGGAGGAGGTTGCACAGGACGCCGTTCTGAAGGCGTTCTCGAAACTCTCAAGCTTCCGGGGAGAATGCAAGTTCAGCACCTGGCTCGTGCAAATCACTTATAACGAAGCACGGATGAGGCTGAGGAAGGATCGTCGGAACCTTTATGAATCGCTCGATGAGCAACAGGAACCAGAAGGAGAGTATCGGCCAAGAGACTTTGCGGATTGGCGCAAGATACCTTCCGAATTGCTCGAAGAGAACGAAACGCTTCAAGCATTGCAGAATGCGATTGATTCTCTAAGCCCCGCGTACCGGGAAATTGTGATCCTGCGGGACCTTCAGAATTTAAGCACCAAGGACGTGGGGATCATATTAGGGCTCTCGGAAGGAGCTATCAAGACTCGACTTCACCGTGCGCGGCTGCAGCTGAGAGATGCTTTGGCTCCTGGAATCGATGGCAGTTGGGGTAAAGGACAGAGTTATCAGAAAGTGAGACCATGGTCATAAGAGAAGGGTGCGATGGCAGCGATTGAAATCAGTTGTGTCGAAGTCTGGCGGGAAATTTCCGATTACCTTGGCGGAGAAATCTCGTCCGAACTACGCAACAGGATGAAGGCACATTTTGAGGTCTGCAAGCACTGCACGGCGGTCCTCGATGGAATGCGGAATGTCGTGGGTTTGGTCGGCGACGGCCGGTTGTTTCAAACTCCAGAGGGGTTCAACAAGCGGCTGTATAAGAAGATTGAGGAGCGCCGGTAGCCTCACGCTGTGCGGGCGAACGCTGTAACGTATCAGCAACGTCTTGGTTATCCATGTACATCCACAATCTCCAGTTCCCGTCCAAACTTTTTCGCCAGATATCTACGTAGCGGTCTCTGCGATGAATAGGCTGACTACCATCCTTGGGGGTGAGGGTTAAATCATGCCACCCATAATCATAGGCGACGTCTCCTTGGATGCGGATCTCCATGACAATCACTGCTAGCTTCGCTGTAAAGCGCTCGAAAAGGCTCTTCACACGAATTTCGAGCGCTTCCAATCCGCTTTTGCCAAATTCGCTCGGTTGCCCGTTGGAGAAGCTGACCAGGTCAAGATCCATAATCTTCAGGATCCGCGCCGCGTCGCCAAGATTAAAACCCTCTCGAAATTCGGTCTTGGCGGCATTGATCGCATATAAATCGTCCATATCCACTCCATCTCAAATACGAAGCCGTCCAATATCTCTCCACGATTTGAAGTTATCACATTAAACCGGCTTCAGGTAACCTTCAGTCCACTGTTCGGTTTCGCTGATGGCCCCTCCCCTGCCCGTTAGTCGTCAAATTGGTCAAGCCAATCAAGATCCGTTGCTCCCGGTCGGCGAACGAGTTTGGAATCCATCAGCTGCTGATTTCTGAGGCATAGGCCCAAATGGGAACAGCCGACGCATCCGTTTTGAGGAAAGCGAATCCGGCTGTGTGGGAGAAAATGGCCGGCTTCAATCTGCTCCACGGCGGTTTCCACCAGCTGGCCGAACTTCCGGCGCTGTTCTGCATCGATGGATGTCTTCAGGTATTGAATTTCGGGCGTGGTCTTTCCAACAAACGCCAGCAGCGCGACATCCACGATTCCAGTCATCCATGAGTAGCAGACAAGCTGCGGATCGAGCGACAAGAGGCCATCGGGCTGCTCCGGATAGCGCGCCCCTGTCGCTTTCCAATCGAGGATGCAATTCGTGCCATCGAGCTCGCCAATCGCATCGACGTAAGATACAAATTCGCTTCCGCAAGGGAGTGATCGTGTCCACTTAACCTAAAGATTCCTCTTCGGGCAGCGGATCCGTACCCGATCATCCTAGGCGAATCGTTCGAGCAGACGAATACCCTGGTGGTATAGGCGGTCCCAGGAATCAGTCTTGGCATACTGGAGCACAGCATCCTGGTGTTCTTGCCACATGAACATTGCTGAACGAAGGGGTACATAAGCTAACAGCTTCTTGCGAATCCACGAGCGACCAGCGCTTTAGCATTGCAGCGCCTAGACGGTTCAGGGAGAGACCGCACAGACCCGGACATAGCCTCGCTTTAGGCGAGCCTTGTCATTAGGTCTGATCGAGTATTAGAGCTGCTCAGCAGTATGAGAAAGCATTTCATGCGCCTGGGGTCGATTGTTACAAGAACTTCATCGCGGAACAGGAAATGCTGACCTGCGCAGCATTTTGCGGCAGTTCCTCACACAGAAACTTGCGGAATCGGCTGGCCGCCCGGTCGTCCCCCGAGCAAGATTCAGTACTGGTTGAAGCCTCCCGCGTAATCGTAAACTTCCTGAACCATGGACCCAGACGCGAAGAAGAAGGCGGCAACCATATACGAAGCAATCTGTACAACCAGCGCCGATCGCCCCTTCGCGTTTCAATCTGCCGCGCAGATGCATCGAGAGATTGCGGCCTGGCAAGCAAACAATCCTGGGCTCACTAGCCTGAGACAAGCCTCTTCCGACGTACAGACCGCGTTTCTAAGCCAATCGGTGGAATGGCTGAAAGGCGAATCACGCGATTATTCCAATTTCAGAGTGACCTCGACCCTTATCGACGCGATCCTGCATGCACTCGCAGCGGCTCCCAAGCCGCTTCCCACGGAATTGGTCCTTAAGGTTTTGACCGAGCTCCGCGAAAATACCGTGACTCGTTACAGCTTCCCCTTCGACCAATTTCTGTCCATTCTTAATCGCGACCAAGTCACTGATGAAATCCGTGTAGCACTCCGCAAGCTTCACTTGCAATACGCTCCGAGCGCAACTGGGAAAATCGATGACCGCATGCTTCTAACCAGAAATCGCCTCGCCGAATTGATGCATGTGGAAGGTGAGAAGCAACTCGATGCCGGCCGCGGTCCATGGTCGCAGATTGTATTTGATGAAATCGCCGCCCAAGATGCCATCACCGAGTCGGGTTGGCAAGGGCTTCTCGAGCACTGCCGCACTCTCGAGCAGAACGTCCCAGGAGCAAAGTGGAAGAAACGCTCGTCCGACCTCATCCGCGCTCTTGGTGAATCCGACGCGTGGCAGACTCTTCACCGGTGGCTGGCGCTTGGACCGACACCCGGACAGCCTCCGGAAGCCCGCTCTCCTATCGAGGACTCCGCATATCAAAAGGGGGTGGTGTGGTGTCTCGCTCTCACCCACCAGCCGGCGATGGCCTCCGCTATCGGTGATTTCGCTCTCGCCTGTCTTCGTAAGATTCCCATGCTCGGTGCTGTCTCCCAAAAAGTTGGATTTTCTTGCGTGCAGGCTCTCGGTGTTATGGAGTGCAATGAGGCCGTCTCTCAACTCACGCGCTTGCGTGCCAAGGTCAAATACTCCGTTGCTCAACGCCTCATCGAGAAGTGTCTGAATGAAGCTGCAGAACGCAGTGGCTTGACTGTCGAAGAACTCGAAGATTTCGCGATACCGTCCTATTCGCTGGATGCCGAAGGCAAGACCGAACTGATCATAGGTGATGCGAAAGTCATTGTGAGCTTGTCGGAAGACGGCCATGTGGCTGTGATCTGGCGAAATGCTGATGATAAATTTGTGAAGTCCGTTCCATCTCATATCAAGAAAGCGTTTGCGAAAGAAGTGAAATCAGTCTCTGCGTTAGCCAAAGAGTTGGAACAGGCTTATTACGCGCAGAGCTATCGCCTCGAATCTTCCTTCGTCAACCTACGCAGCATATCTCCTGCGCATTGGCGCCAGTTCCAGATTGACCATCCTTTACTTGGCTTCCTAGGACGCAGACTGATCTGGGTGTTCAGCAATGAGCAAGGCTGGGAACAGTCTGGACTCTACTGCGAAGGACAATTCTGTGGCCCTTCTGGAGACGCCGTGGATTTTACCTCGGCGACAAAAGTGCGCCTCTGGCATCCTCTCTCTACGGAGGCGTCCGAGGTCCAACAGTGGCGCGAGCGTATCTTCACCTCAGCCGTTCGGCAGCCTTTCCGGCAGGCATTCCGTGAGTTTTATCAGATCACGGATGATGAGCGCCAAACCAAAATGCATTCGAACCGATTTGCCGGAATTCTTATGCGTCAGCATCAATTTTCCAGCCTGTGTCGCGCTCGCGGCTGGAAGTATCGGCTGATGGGAGCTGAATTCGACGGATTCAACGTGCCCACTAAACTCCTAGCTGCCTGGAAAATGCATGCCGAGTTCTATGTTGACCTGCCCTCTGACCGCAAGCCTTCGCTTCTTGAATCAGCTCTCGGCGAGAAGTCCGGCTTCGGCATCAATCTGTTCCTCGGTTCTGACCAGGTCCGCTTCTATCGTGATCGACGGGAAATCGCAATCGAAGAAGTTCCCGCCATCGTCTATTCGGAAATTATGCGCGATGTCGATCTCTTCGCCAGCGTCAGTGCCGTCGGACAAGATGAATCCTGGTCCGATCAGGGCGACCGGGGAATCGGAGTCGTAGCCTCGCGAACGGACATCAACGAGCTCTCAGCCATGCTCGCACTTCGCATAGAGATACTGTCCCGTGTTCTGCCGCTCACTCCAATTGCTGAACATTGCAAAATCGAAAAAAACTGGCTCGTAGTTCGAGGTCAATTGGGGATTTACCGCATCGAGACGCTATGGGGTGGAGTCGTGCGAGTGGCTGACTCAGGGGTTCGTCAACTCAAGATTCCGCAAAAACTGCTCGCCGACGTATCCGTAGACTTCTCCGCATTTCCAATCGACCTTGACCACCGTACGGAAATGATCTTGCGTAAGGCTTACGTCCTGGCCAACGATTGGGAAATTGGTTCACCGAACGTCATCCGACAGTTGATGTAAACACAGTCGAGGATCGAGGGTCGACGATTTGCGGCCGGTCACTGCCTCCGCGACAGGCGCTCAAGTTGCGATTTGCGGCGCGAATTCCACAAGGCTTTCGCTGCATACCACACCGTCAGCATGACGCACAAACCTGCGGCCGCAATGAACATTCCAAGCGCAAGACTATAATCTGTGTGTTGAGGACCCATCTAACCTCTGTTCTGTGAATGCCGTTCGATGCCGGGTACCACACACGCCCCAGCGGACCCATTCGGGCAATCGCTATCGTGGTTCAGCCTCTCTTAGCTTAGCTGGATTAACGGGCAGGGAAATAGAACTGGGGTACCGGCTTCTCGGTACTAGGCTCGCGATTCCTTCGCTGACAACAGCTAACAACGCATCGCTATTTGGATTTGTCTGAGGGCGCTTTCTGCTCTTGCTGGGCGGGAACTTGATCTGATTTCTCAGTCTCGACCGAGATGACATTGAAATTGCCGCTAGCATCGCGCGTTTGGATCGTTTTCGTCTGCTGCGTGCCGTTGGCCGCGTAGTGGACGGTATATTTCGCTTTTGCTGTCACCTGCAGACCGTCGGCCGGATTGCCCGGTTTAGGCTGCTCGATTCGCTGTTCGCCTGTCTTTTTGTCCGCGTCCTTGTTCTGGACACTCGTGCTCCGTTCGGTGAGATGCAACTTGCCGTCGCCGGCCATTCCCGGAACATTAGGAGTATATGTTTCGGCGGTAGCGCTTCTTTCGCCGTCAGCGTTTTCAGTTTCGTGACTTATGGTCTTCGAAACTTCTGAAACCCGTCCGTCCACATCGGAACGCGAAACGCTCTCTTCGCTCGTCCCGTTCTTATCGCCATCTTCTTTGATTGTTTTTTCTTTTACCTCGAATACCTGCCAGTTTCCATTGGCTCCGGGTAGCAGAGTTGTTTTCCTCACCGCCACGCTGTGGTCAGCGCCGCTCGTTTGCAACTCTCGCGTTTGTTGTGAAGGAGTGAAGCCGCCGGTGCCGTCATTAATGTAGACCGTGGTTCTCGTTTCCTGCACATCCTGGCTCGGTTTCTTCGTATCCGCTACCTCACGTTGCGCGACGCGAAGATTTCCGTTCACGTCCGCACTCGATGTCGTGCTCACCACGTGAGTATCGCCATTTGCCGAGCTTTGCGATTCTTGTTCTGTGACCTGCAATAAATTTCTTTGTCCATTCGTATCCCACCTGTACTCGCGCACCACCGTGCGGGTCGTCGTGGCATTTAGCTGGATAGTTTCTGTTTCGGTGTCGTAATAGGGCTGGTAGCGGCCGTCGGATCCAAGTACCTCCACTCTCTGCTTATCCACACTGCGGTTGTCGGACCTGCTGTGGCTTTCCAGGGTCCGCGACGGGTTGGCGTGGTCTGTAGAAGTTTGGGTAGTTGCAGTCCAAGGCTCTTCAGTTTTATTTGGCTGACCCTCTTGCCCTCGAGCGCAGACAGCCGATCCAACAAAAAGAATCACAGAAAATATCGAATAGGCCAGAAGATTGGTGGCAGATACCTCGACCCGATCATTATGCCGAGGAAATGTCATCTGGTTGCTCCTTTCGCTTGCTTCCACGTCGTCTAGCACGAAGCAGCCGGAGTCACTTGTTTGGCGTTCTTCCCGTCTTAATCGTATTCTTCTCAGGCTCCGGGCACAACGAATTTGCTACAACCGACGGCCCAGCCGTTCTAGAGAAATTCGTGAGCGGCGTCTTCATCTTCTGACGCATACACGACTGACTATGGGTAGGTTTGTCGGAGATAAGCAACGGTCTGGCGCTCGAGGTCGGCATAGCTTGTCTGTACCGAAGCCCGCATAGCGGCCTCGAAGGACGGATCCACATCAAAACGATCAAAAAGACGCTCGATACCCCAGGTGCCAGAAGTAGCGATGATGGATTCGACCGCCGCCAGCGACCATGCATAAGCAAAGCGCGCAGCGGGAGCAGGTAGTCTCGTCCACGAGCCTTCCAGATTCTTCAGCGGAATATACTGTCCTTGTTCGTACGCGGCGATAAGACCAGCAGCGTCACTCCCGCTTCGCCGGCCCTCTATCCATTGCGCCAAGCCTTCATTCAACCACCCCGGGCATCGTCCGCGGGTCTTCTGGAAAACGAAGCTATGCACGAGCTCGTGCTTGAGCTCGCGCGACAGTTGATCAGATACCGATGCTAGGCCCTGCACCGGCACGCGGATCCTGCCGTCATTTCCGGCCGCGGCCCACGTTGGCGCTTGAGTGATATCGCGGAAAGCCTGCTGCGTATAAAGGACTACTCCGATCGGCTCTGCCGGAGTGAAGCGCAGCACGGATTGGATGCTGCGGAAGTGCTCTTCGAGAGTGCTGAGAATTTCCGCCGCTAGCTGCGGAGTAGCCTCACCTTGATAACGGAGATTGAAATGGCCGCTGTTCGCTTCGCGCGCTTCACTTTCCGCTGCTTTGTCGCGCTCGGCCTTCTCGATCATCGTCGCCAGTTGTGACGAAGGCTGGATACTCTGCGCGGTCTCCCACTGTTTGATGGCTTCGTCGATCTGGTTCAGACCGTAGTATCCCCAACCGGAGAGTTGCGCTACCGCTGCTGACTTCGGCGCCAGGCGGCGTGCGCGCTCAAGATACTCAAGCGCAGAAGAATACTTGCTTTGCATCAGATCGATGTAGGCCAGGCTGAGCAGGTTTGCGAGCTGCAGGTCCGTCCGCCCGGCCGAAAAGTTCAAAGAAAACTGGAACTGCTCGATAGCCTCATCCACGCTGTTTCGCGAAAGTTCGAATTTCCCCGCGGCAAAATGTGCCAGCGCCGCGCGCGACATCCCAGAGGCAGAGCCATCGCGCGCAGCGGCGTCGAACTCTGCCATTTTCTCCGCGTCAATGGAACCTTCCCGCACAGCGAGTTCCGCGATTTGATTGTAACCATTGATGGAACCGGTGGTTGGCGGCGGAAGCGAGAGGTGTCCAGCCTGCTTCGCAACCTCAGCACCCATCGGCGCTCCGCCAGCGTGCGTCGGAGAATCGGAGTGGCGCTCGATTCGTTCCAAACCCTGACATTGAACGTAACCCAGCCTGCTCGTCTGCAAAGGTCGCCTGACGCCGCACCAATGCTCGCTCGCCTTGATCTCGAAATCGATTACCACTTCCTCGCCTTTTTTCAGCGATTGCACGATTCGGCCCGATGTGTTCATGTCCGAATAAACCGCGAGGGCGTCCACTTTCACCACCGCGCTCGGAATGTTTGCCGAATTCTGCGCATGGCAGGTCCCGCTGAATGCGATAAGCAAACAAATCGCGAGCAAACCCAACTTCAATCTCCGGCTCATCACCAATGGAATCGCCTCGCGCCGTGCCTGTCTGAGCGTTACTGCGCAACAATCATAGCTTAGCCTTTCGTACAGGTACCCTACACTCCGGCCAGCCTGTTCCAAATCCATCCCTCCAGCCAGTTCTCCATGGAACAACCGAAGGCTAATCTCCTCTTGCCCACCCTTCCAGGCTCTAGAGGGACAGACATCGTGCGCATAAGCCAACAGACAGCACTTAATAATCAGCGTTCCGAAAGCCGTAGCAAACGAATCGCGCTCGCCCAGTTTCATATTGGACTCTTCTTAGCGGCACTCATTTTCCTTACTTGCACCCCAGCCTCCGCGGGCAAAAGACATCAATCGCAACCCGCCGGGGTCGATTTCGGAGATGTCACTGTCGGAACCAGTAGCACTCAGACAGTTGTGATCACAAATTCCGGGCATTCGAATGCCACCATCTCAGCAGCTACCGTCACCGGCAACGGCTTCGGTTACATGGGGCCCACTCTTCCTTTGACCCTGTCGCGCGGCCAATCCGTGAGCTTGACTATCAGTTTTGCTCCTTCCGCCGCAGGCGTCTCGGCCGGCAACCTCTCGCTCTCAGAGAGTGGGAACGTCTCGCCGAACAGTGTCCCCCTCACCGGCACAGGTGTTCAGTCTCAGCAAACCCTCTCGCTGACAGTCAATCCCCAGAGTGTAAGCTTTGGAAATGTGCCAGTGGGCACGAGCGGCTCTCAGACAATTGCGTTACTTAATTCCGGCACGGGCCCGGTGAGTGTCTCCCAGGCCACAATGGCCGGAAGCGGCTTTGGTATGAGCGGTCTCGCAGTGCCGATGACGCTCGACCCAGGGCAATCGACCGCTTTTACAGTCAGTTTTGCTCCGACGGGAGCGGGAAGTGCAAGCGGCAACATCTCGGTCGTCAGCAACGCGTCTAATTCGGTGTCTACTGTCGCACTCAGCGGTATGGGAGTTCAGCCCCAGATCTCCGTAGCTCCGGGCAGCGTAAGCTTCGGCACGGTGACGGTCGGCCAAACCAGCTCGCAAGCAGTGACCTTAACAAATGCGGGCGGCGCCAATCTCAACATCACGCAAATTAGCGGCCCAGGCACCGGGTTCGGTGTCAGCGGCCTCGCTTTGCCCCTCACGTTAGCGCCGGGAAAGTCCACAGCTTTCACAGTTAGCTTCACGCCGACCTCGGGTGTCAGTTCTTCGGGTAGCCTGATGTTGGTCAGCAATGCGCCCGCTTCGCCGACCACGATTCCGCTCAGCGGCACTGGCTCAGCGCAGGTTCTGCAGCTCACGCCCAGCACCACTTCACTGAGCTTCGGCAATCAGACTCTCAACGCCAGCGCAACGCAAAGCGTTACGCTCACGAATACGGGCAACGCCGCCGTCAGCATTTCGCAAGTTAATGTCGCGGGCAGCGGTTTCACACTCAACGGTTCAGCGCCTCTTGTGACATTGTCCGCAGGACAGGCAGCCAGCTTCAGCGTCACGTTCACGCCGTCAGTGGCCGGCAACGCTACGGGAACCGCATCGGTAGTGAGCACCGCGGCGAATTCACCGCTCTCGATCTCACTCAGCGGCGCGGGAGTCCAACCCCAGATCTCAGTATTGCCGGCTAGCGTGAGTTTCGGCACAGTTACAGTCGGTCAAACAAACTCGCAGACGGTAACGCTGAGCAATCCAGGAAGCGCCAATCTCAACATTACTCAATCTGCCGGGCCTGGCACCGGGTTCGGCCTCACTGGCCTCGCTTTGCCGCTTACGTTAGCGCCGGGAAAATCCACGAGCTTCACGGTTAGCTTCACTCCCACGTCGGGTACCAGCTCTTCGAGCAGTCTCACGTTAATCAGCGATGCCCCGAACTCGCCGACCACAATTCCACTCAGCGGCACCGGGCTAGCGCCAGTTCTGCAACTCACGCCCAGCACCACTTCCTTGAGCTTCGGTAGCCTGACTCTTAACGCTAGCGCCACGCAGAGTGTGACGCTCACGAACACAGGCAATTCACCAGTCAGCATTTCCTCAGTCAATGTCACCGGCACAGGTTTCACCCTTAATGGCTCAGCACCCCTCATGACATTGTCCGCGGGACAAACGGCCAGTTTCAGCGTTATGTTCACGCCGACCGTGGCCGGAACTGACACGGGCAGTGCATCGGTGGTCAGCACGGCAGCGAATTCGCCGCTGTCGATCTCACTTTCTGGTTCAGGTGCTCAGCCTCACCTTGTCAGCCTCGCGTGGTCTGAGACCAGCTCGGGCGTTGTAGGCTATAACGTCTACAGCAGCACTCAGCCGAGCGGCCCTGCCACCAAGCTGACTTCGACGCCCGTGGCAACTACTGCCTATACCGACACCACTGTCCAATCCGGTCAGACCTACTACTATTGGGTCACGGCTTTGGATGCCAGCGGTGACGAGAGTGCTTACTCGTCTGATGTGGTGGCGACGATTCCGTAAGATCTTCGCCGCGTACTCGTCACCTTGATCGTCGTTAGCTCTCTCGCCGGAAGGCTTCACGCTTCCGGCGAGCCGCACTCGGCTCCCCACCCGAAAATCGTGGTTCAGATTCCACTTCTTTCAAAACACTTGTGTTCCTCGCCTTCGTAGCCTTATCAGCGTCCAGATAGTGAAAAAAAGCGGATAATGCGTGGAGGTTTGATTTCCTGGCAAACTTCGCCTGCCACGCGGGAGGATGTTCATGAGCGAGAATGTTCTTAGCGGGTTCCTTAAGGCGCTGAGTTCCGGCGCGATTCGCGTGGTTGATCTAAGCCAGCCCCTCGACGCCGGCACCGCGACGATTCAGCTGCCGCCTGAGTTCGGTAAGACGTGGCCTTTCCGCCTCGAAGAAATTTCGAAATACGACAGCCGCGGCCCCGCCTGGTACTGGAATAATTTCTCCTGCGGCGAACACACCGGCACGCATTTCGACGCCCCGATTCACTGGATCACAGGAAAGGACTACCCCAATAACGCCACCGACAATATTCCCGTGGCGAAATTCTTCGCCCCTGCCAACGTCATCGACGTTTCGCGCGAAGTTGCCAAGGATCCCGATTTTCTGCTCACGCCGAAGCACGTGGAAATCTGGGAGACCACATACGGGCGAATCGAGGCGGGATCGTGGGTCCTGATGCGCACGGACTGGTCGAAGCGGAAAGATGCCGCCTCATTCCTCAACATCAAGGAAGACGGATCGCACGTCCCCGGCCCGCACCCCGATCTCGTTCCCTTTCTCGCAAAAGAACGCAACGTGATTGGCTGGGGCTCAGAAGGAGTCGGCACCGATGCAGGCCAGGCTTTCAAATTTAATCCGCCGTTTCCGTGCCACACCATCATGCACGGCAGCAACAAATTCGGCCTGGCCAGCCTGATGAACCTGGATCAGCTTCCGCCAAAAGGCGCGATCTTAATTACGCCCCCGCTCAAAATCGTCGGAGGCTCAGGGAGCCCTTGCCGAGTCCTGGCCTTGGTCGCCGCTTAGAGATTTACGTCAGCCCGCGGCTTCAGCCGTGTCGCAACTGGAGGGCCCGATCAAACCACCGTTCAGCCTACAACTCAGCCTTTCAGCCCTTTTCCCATAGCCCGTAGCTCACTTCCGCCACCCGTCCTGCCTATTGCTTCCGGCTCAAATGAGAGAGACAATCACTTTTTATTGACCCCCACTTTTTCAGGAGCGAGGCACATCATGGCGACGGCACCGGTTTCCCAGGCTCTCAATCGCGGAGGATCGTTTCTCATCACCTCCACCAGTCCCGAGGACGTCTTTACTCCCGCGGATATTACAGACGACCAGCGCCTCATCGGACAGACTGCCGAGGAATTCGTCCAGAAAGAGGTGCTGCCCAACGTGCCGGAGCTCGAAGCGCATAAAGAAGGGCTAATGGCGCAGATGCTGAAGAAAGCCGGAGAGATCGGTTTGCTCGGCGGCGC
>Ga0070731_10003184_pt1 | contig 14958 bp, 16 predicted proteins | sample Coa_R1_2_FD_66448 | JGI IMG/M metagenome (GOLD analysis project Ga0070731, IMG submission 66448) | Surface soil microbial communities from Centralia Pennsylvania, which are recovering from an underground coalmine fire - Coalmine... | ecosystem: Environmental > Terrestrial > Soil > Unclassified ... | reverse complement strand
CCCAGCATGCGGGATTTCAAGCCCGGCGCGATCAGGGTCTTCATGAACGTCTGGCCGGTTTTGAAATCTTTGCCGCAAATCGGCACCTGGCGTTCACGGGCCATTTCCATCAACGCGGGCGCATCGACCGTCAGATGGGGTGCGCCGTTGGCGTAAGGAACGCCCGATTTGATGGCCGCGTAAGCGTAGATCTGGCTGGGCGAAATCTCCGGATCGTTCTTCTGCAGGCCGCATTCGAAGTCTTTCACGGTGGCGTGAACCGCGGCGGGGCGATGAAAAACTTCGGTCGAACCGCACCAGATCATAGACAGCCGGGAAGCTCCGCTCGATTCCTTAAAGTTTTTGATGTCGTCCATTAGCATTTCGGCATGGTCCATCTTCGAACCCTTGGGCTTGAGGTTGGGGCCGGTGATGCGCTTGACGTATTCGGGATCGAAAACCGCCTTCATCGGGCGGATTTTTTCCAACGGCTCCTTCACCTTTTCCAGCATCGCCGGTTCCAGCACGCCGGCGTGCTTGGCGGCTTCGTAGCCGTTCTCTTCGAAGATGTCCCAGGTGCCGAATACCAGGTCGTTGAGCCCGGCCAGAGGCACGAAGTCTTTGATTTTGGGACTGCGTCCGTCGGTGCGTTTTCCCAGGCGGATGGCCGAAAGCTGCGTGACCGAACCGATGGGCTTGGCCAGGCCCTGCTTGATGGCTTCCACGCCCGCGATGAACGTGGTCGTCACGGCGCCCATGCCAGGAATCAGAATGCCGAGCTTGCCGTCGGCGGGCGCAACAGTGACGTTGGGTTTACTGGACACGTTCTACTCTCCTTGGATCGAAAAGGTGATTTGTTATAATAGCAACTCATGCGCGACCGCGCGACCGCCACGCTCGCCACCTTGATCGTGGACGACGAAAAACCGGCGTCCGAAGAACTCACTTACCTGTTAAAGGACTTCCCGGAAGTGGAAGTAGTGGCTACCGGATCGAACGGCCTGGAAGCCATCGATCTCATCCAGAAGCTGGAGCCGGAGCTGGTCTTCATGGATGTGCAGATGCCAGGCCTCGACGGCCTGGGCGTGCTGCGCCGCCTGCGCGAGCAATCCACCGACCTGCCGCATATCGTCTTCGTGACCGCGTTCGATCAATACGCGATCGAGGCGTTCCGGCTGGAAGCGATGGACTACCTCCTGAAGCCGGTGGATAAGGCCCGTTTGGCTGAGACCATCGAGCGAGCTCGGCGGGCGATACAGGACCGGGCCAAACCGGAACCGGAGCCGGCGCGCACGGGACCGCAGCGCATCAAACTGCTGGTGCGCAACGCCGCGCGCAATTTCATCGTGGACGCGAGCGATCTGATCTACGCGACCATCGGCAACGGCCTGATCACGCTGGTGACGGCGACGGTGGAAGGGCAGTCGAATTACCGGACGCTGGAAGAGTTGCAAGCGTCGCTCGACCCGGCGCAGTTCTGGCGCGTGCATCGCTCGTTTCTGGTGAATGTGGACCGGATCAAGGAAGTGGTGCCATGGTTCAAGTCGAGCTACCAGCTCCGCATGGACGACAAGAAGAACACGGAAATTCCGGTGAGCAGAGTGCAAACGCGGAGACTGCGGGAACTGCTGAAGCTTTAACCCCAACACATTTCTCGCAGAGACGCAGAGAACGCAGAGAAAAACTTAAGAAATTTAAGGGGTTGGTGTTCTCTGTGTACTCTGCGTCTCTGCGAGAAATGTTTTGGTTTCCTTCACACCGTTACGCCCACCCTCCACAGCACGTACCCCACCGCCTGCCGCACGTATTGCCATTGTTCCTTGAGGTCGCCCCGCGTCTGCGCGGCGCGCGGCGATCCGTATGCCGTTAGCCCGCTGAACTCCAGCATCTTTTTTACCCGGTAGATGTGATAGCCGTCGCTCACCACAATGGCTGATTTCAGCTCCATGCGCCGCATGATTTCCGCCACGGCGGCTGCCGAATATACCGTCGAGTCGCTCGCAGGCTCCACGATGATTGCCTCGGACGGCACGCCGCGCCCAATTAAATAGGCCCGGCCCACTGCGCCTTCGGTGTACATCGGGTCGCCGCCCGCGCCGCCGGTGGTGAGAATGCGCGGCGCCAGTTTTTGCTGATACAGATCGAAGCCATGGTCCAGGCGCGCGCGAAAAACGGGCGACGGCTTGCCGCGATACTCCGCTGCTCCCAGCACCAGGATCACGTCGGCGCCCTGTGCTTCATCGATACGCGACTGCCGGCCGATTTCCACGGCAACCTGCGCCACCCATGCCAGCAGGGCGCAGAGCAAAACCAGCGGCGCAATCCAAATCACCCGTTTCATCTGCGGTATTCTGATCTGACATTGTATGTCCCGGCCGGAAGTAATTTCGAGTCCCGCCAATCCGCTGCTCAAAGATGTGCGTCGCGCCATCGCCCGCGGTGGGCTTACGCAGCAGGGATTGTGCGTGGCCGAGACGTTTCATCTGCTTGAAGAAGCGCTGCGCAGCGACCGCGCGGTGCCTGTGATTCTGGTGGCTGAATCGGTGCGCTCGGCCGTCGAAAAGCATGTGCGCGGCCTGCCCAGCGTGCGTGTGATGGTGATCGACGACGCCCTGTTTCAGAACCTGGCGGGGACCGAATCGAGCCAGGGAGTGATTGCGCTGGTGGAAGCGCCGGCTTGGAAACTGGAGCAAGTGCTGCGCGGGGCAACGCTGCTGATGGTGCTCGACGGGCTGCAGGATCCCGGCAACGCAGGAGCCATCGTGCGCGCGGCGGAGGCTTTTGGCGCGACCGGCGTGATGTTTCTGAAAGGCACCGCCAGCCCGTTCAATCCCAAAACGCTGCGCGCATCGGCGGGTTCGCTATTCCGTGTGCCGTTCGTGCATGGGCTGGACCCGGCTCTGGCATCTGCGGCGCTGAAACAAGCCAAGCTGGATGTGTACGCGGGCGTGTCTGCGCCCGGCATCGTGAAAAAGCTGAGCGACGTGGATTTCAGGCGGCACTGCGCGATCATCATTGGCAGTGAGGGGCGCGGCGTGCGCGCAGCCATGCGGGCTTCGGCCACGGATTTGACCATCCCCACAGTGGGGGTCGAATCGCTGAATGCGGCGATGGCGGCGACGGTGGTGCTCTATGAAGCGCACCGCCAAAGGGCGTCCGTCCTGTGAGCTTGTTCGATACTACTCCGCCGCAATTCAGCAGCGATAAGCAGCGGCCGCTGGCTGATCGCATGCGCCCACAGACACTCGAAGAATACGCCGGGCAGGAGCACATACTCGGGCCAGGCAAGCCGCTACGCGCGCAGATCGATCACGATCAACTCACGTCCATAATTTTGTGGGGGCCGCCTGGAGTAGGGAAGACCTCGCTTGCGCAGCTCATCGCCCGGATTACGCGCTGCGAATTCGTGTCGTTTAGCGCCGTGCTGACAGGCATCAAAGAGATCAAGGCGATTATGGTGGATGCCGAGCGGCTGCGGCGCTCAGGCCGCCGGACCATTGTATTCATCGACGAAATCCACCGCTTCAACAAAGCGCAGCAGGACGCGTTTCTTCCCTACGTGGAGCGCGGCGATATTATTCTGATCGGCGCGACCACTGAGAATCCATCCTTCGAGGTGATCTCGGCGCTGCTGTCGCGCTCCAAAGTTTACGCCCTGCATGCGCTCGCCGCCCCGCAGATTATCGAGCTGCTGGAACGTGCGCTGCGGGATAAGGAGCGCGGGCTGGGCGATCGCGGCATGCAGGCTTCGCACGAATTGCTGGAGCAGATTGCCATTCACTCGAACGGCGACGCGCGGGCGGCGTACAACACACTGGAGGCGGCGGTGCGGGCTTCGACGGGCACGGAGCTTGCGCGCGAGGCGGTGGAAGACGCCATTCAACGTAAAGTGCTGCTCTATGACAAGTCGGGCGAAGAGCACTTCAATTTGATTTCGGCGCTGCACAAATCGGTGCGCTCGAGCGATCCCGATGCCGCGCTCTACTGGCTGACGCGTATGCTTGAAGCCGGGGAAGACCGGCTGTACATTGCGCGGCGTCTGGTGCGCATGGCGATAGAAGACATCAGCCTTGCTGATCCACGCGCGCTCGAACAAGCCATGGCCTGCATGCAGACCGCGCATTTTCTCGGGATTCCGGAAGGCGACCTGGCATTGGCGCAGGCGGCGATTTATCTGGCAGTGGCGCCGAAGTCGGACGCCGCCTATCGCGCGCTCAATATGGTGCGCGAGGACGTGCAGAAGACACAGGCTGAGCCGGTGCCAATGCATTTGCGCAATGCGCCGACGTCCGCCATGAAGCAGTGGGGATACGGGGAAGGCTACCAGCACGCGCATACGTTCGAAGACGCGCTGACGGATATGGAGTGTCTGCCACCGTCGCTCGCCGGCCGCCGGTATTACGTGCCGACGGATCGCGGGTTAGAGAAGCGGATCGCGGAACGGATGGAAGAGATCCGGAAAGCGAAAGAGAAAACCTAAGACATTTCTCGCAGAGACGCAGAGAACGCAGAGAAAAACGCGCATTTCTCATTGAGAGCCGTTCCCTAATTCGGCCGTCGCCTGCCGGTAGCGGCGCTGCAGAGTCTTGCGGTAGTCGGTGACAGTCATGTCGGCGCCAGATGCTGCGCTCTCCAGTTGGTTTTCGGCAAGCGCCAGTCCCGCCCAGCGATCCGATCCCAGAGTGCCAAGAAAGTTCGCATCGAACTCAAATCCGAAGACGGCAATCGAGGGCAGTGCCGTTTGGTATCCGGCGCGCAACCCCAGATCCTGGAAGGGGAAATTCTTGGCCCAGTCCGTGTGATAGCCAATGCGTCGATTGCTCGGGTTTACCGAAACCTGAGCATGAGTCACACAGTTACCTTCCGGAATGCCATATTTCGAGCGCAGCATCTCGGTCAACACGCGCGCGGCAAAGAGCTGCGCCGGGTTGTTGGCATATCCATCCGGCGTGGTTCCGGTCTGACCTTCGAACGACACGCCGATAAAGCTCTGGTTGAGGTTCAGATACACATTGCTTTCGTCGGCCCAAACCGAGAAGCCCGCGTGGTGAGCGGCGGCGGTTTCTTCTACGATGCGGTGAACCAGCCCGAAACGATCGATCACAAAGTGATAGAGGCCGTTCTGCCGCACATACGCCAAGGTAGCCAGGCTGTCTCGCCGGAGGCTGTCACGAAGGGGAGCTTCGAAAGGAACTGTGTGGCTTTCGGTGGTGTGATATACGATGCCGGCCGGGTACGAACGCACTTCGGAGAGCTCGAGTGAACCGCGGCGGAGGCTACGGTACAGGCGAGGCGGTGCCGGAACTCGAAAATCGTCATCGATGCGAAGGCCATTGCTATAGGTTTCCACGCCAGCACGGCTTTCGATCAGCCACACGGTTGGCAGCGCTGAGGTTTCTGGGATAGCTGCTGGAAGGGAAACGGAAGCTACAGCCGCAGCCGGAACGGCGAGGTGCGAATCCAGGTCCAACGCCACCGCGCTGGCGGCCACCAGCAGAACTCCCGCTGCCCATAGTAGACGGGTGCTCAACGCCGATCCCGGCTGAGGAGCTGCGTAGCCGGCCAGCTCCATGAGTGCCGAGGCAGAGGTCATCAATAGTGCAGTGCACTCGGCCCGGAGTTTCTCTCAGTGAAACCTGAAGGCTAGGGTTCCATCCAGCCAGTGAGTGCTTGGAATTTACCCTCTTTGAGCTCACAGATGAATCCCGCTCGCTGGGCGTGATGGTTGGATTTGGAAAACGTGACAGCCGGAAGAATTCCGCCGCTATCCCAATTGCGAATGGTCTCCATGGCGTCGATGAAGCTCTCGCGGGTCAGATTCTTGCCGGCGCGGCTGAGGCCCTCTGTCACCAGCCTGCCAAACACGTAGCCGTACAGCGAATAGCGGTTCAGCGGATGCTGCGGATAATACTTGGCCATCAGCCGGCGATAGTCGGCGATGCCGGTCTCAGCACTCTGCGCCGGGTCCGGGTAGTAGCAGAAACCGAGAGTGCCTTCCGCGTAGCCTCCGGGCACGTTGAGGTATTGCTCGTCGGTCAAGGGTCCGGATGAAACCATGCGTACATTGCGCCAGTCGAGCGCGGCTTTGGCTTCCATCACCCGCTTGGCTTGTGGCGGATAAAGCGCCAGAATGATCGCGTCGGGCGCGGCCTGCTTCAACTTTTCAATTTCACCGGTGAGGTCGCCAGGGTTCGGCACATCGATGGCTTGCGCGCCGGTGATGGTGTAGCCAAACTCGGCGGCGTGCTCTTTCAGGCGATCCAGAAAAAACTGGCCGTAGATGTTAGCGTCATGCACGATGGCGATTTTCTTGAATCCCCGCGTCTGGGAGAGATAGCGGAGCATCACCTGGCTCTCGCCGGCATAGCGCGGATACGACGTAAACACGTAGCGCGCAGCGTCGGTGGTCACCAGCGCGGTGTGAGGAAACAGGTACGGAACTTTTTTCTCGGCGGCGTACGAAGCAAGGGTTACCGACGCCGGTCCGCCAAAATTGAGCAGGGCGAACACCTGATCCTGCTCGACCAGGCGTTTGGCGTTAGCGACCGCGTCATTCACCGTGGCGCATCCGTTGCGCGTGTACGAACGGGTGCTGATCTTGCGGCCGAGAATGCCGCCGCTATCATTGGTGTTCCTGATGGCCAGTTGGAACCCCAGATTCTCTTCGTCGAGCGAGAAGCAGTTGGAGGGACCCTCAATGCCGAGCAGGATCGTGTCGGTAGATACTCCGGGCTCGGCGGCAGCCAGCAAGGTGAAGAGAGCGATCGAGAGGCCGGGTCCAAAGCGCATTCGGGAAATCTACCGCACATCGCCCGTGGTAGCAAGGATCCCGGCCTGCCCCCGCGGTTCGTGTCTAGTTCCGATCGCCGAACGTGTAGCCAAGCCAAACTGTGCCCTCTGGCACGGCGTTGCTGCCGAACTGGTCGGTGAGGCCGGGTACGTAGTGCAGATCAAACTGCGGGCGAATGAACAGATGCTGCGAGAGAAATAACTGCAGCCCTATTCCGGCGTGGAGCTGGAAATGGGTCGAATTCCCCACTGTCTGGGATACGTTGGAGCATACGGCAGTCCCAACACAGGCACTCTGCGAAACGGCAAAATTGGTGCTGGCGCCGCCAATACCGGCCTGCAATTGCAATTGCACCCGCTTCTCATTGATGGGCGCATAAATGCCATTGAAATCGTAAAATGTTTGGCGGTATTGGAGCGGGCCATAATCGCTTCGGGAAGGCTGCAGATTCACTTCGGCGCCAAAACCCAGATGCTTCTGGATCATCACATCGCCCCCGAGGCCGAGAAAGAAACCGCCGAGCCCGGGGTTCGCCTGGCAAAATGTGTCACCCGAGGTCGGTGAGCAAGAGCCAAACGGATTCGTGAGCGAGCTCGCATTATCGAGGCCCGATCCGTTTGACCCAACCCGGGCCGTGCCGAAGCCGATATTGAGGTCGATAGATCGCTGCGCACTGGCAATTGGAGAAAGGCAAATCGCCAAGGAAAGCAAGGGAAGGCAACAGAATATTCGTCTCACGTAGAAATCTCCTTTGAGTCTGCGGACCTCTTGGTTCAGTTCACAGCGAATGCCGTGATATCAAATCCGACGCAGTTGCAGCCGGGTTCGTTTCACCTGAGGCGCAAAAGAGACGAAACTGCGATTGCAGGTTGTATAAGCCAACAGTTTTGAATTATGCCGAACGCTCGCTGGTGATCATCCCGTGCTCGATCGCGTAACGTGTAAAATCTGCAACCGTTCGCAAGTTGAGCTCCTGAGTAAGTTCCGCTTTGTGAAATTCCACGGTCTTTACGGAAATACTCAAAATGCCGGCGATTTCTTTGCGGCTGTGACCCTCGGCAACGAGCTGCAGGACTTCGCGCCGGCGTGGCGTGAGACCATCCGATTTCGTCGTGCCAGCCAATAACTCGAGCGCGTTGCGGGCCACCAGCGGGCTTACATAGAAATTCCCTTTCAGCACTTCACGGATGGCAGTGAGCAGCTCGGATGCCGCTGCCCGCTTCAACAGGTATCCCGCGGCGCCGGCGCGAAAGGCTTCCGTCACATATTCGCGGTCACCGTGCATCGTCAGGAAAATCAGCTTGGCCGACGGCAGGGTTTTGCGAAGCTGATGGGCGGCGTCAATGCCGTTTAGAAGCGGCATGGAGATATCGAGCAGAATCACATCCGGCTTGAGTGTCCGGGCGGAAGTAAGCAGCGCCTGCCCATCGCCTACGCAACCGATCAGATCGAACTCGGGCTCCAGCATCAGGCGAATGCCATCCAATAGCAATGTGTGATCGTCGGCAAGTAGCAGGCGTGTGCGCATGAAAGCTCCTTAGGTTTACAGCGGAATTCGTATGGTAATGACGACGCCATGGCCGGGTCGTGTATGCAGTGAAAAATCTCCGTCAACCAGGTTGACGCGTTCATGCATGGCGATCAGGCCCAGGCCACCGTTGCCCGCCGCCGAGTTTTGATCAAAGCCGATGCCGCGGTCTCGAATGGATAGAAACAACTGGTTGCGAAGTCCAGCGAGCACGATGGTTACGCTGGTTTTGCCGGCGTGTTTGGCAACATTGCGCAGGGCCTCCTGCACCACGCGATAGAGAGAGCTGGCGATCTCAGGGGGAATGTGCGCCGGCACGTTGCGGGCCGTCAGCCGCACGGGAAAGTGCTCGCGGGCGGCGAATTCGCGAATGAACGCGCGCAGGGCCGCGGAGAGTCCCAAATGATCGAGCGACGAGGGATGAAGCTGGTGCGCAATACGGCGAACGTTGTTGGCCAAGGTGCCCACTCCGTCGCGGATGCCTAGCAGTTGACGCTTCTCATCGCCCATTTGAGGGGGTAGGCGTTGTTCAAGCATCTCGATATCGAATTGCAGCTTTGCCATTTCCTGGCTGAGTTCATCGTGCAACTGCCGGGACACGCGCCGGCGCTCATCTTCCTGACTGTGCAGCAGGCTGGCGGTCAGCGCGCGCAATTCCTCGTGGGTGCGGAGCAGAGCCGCTTCGCTATCCAGCAGAGCGGCTTCGGCCTGACGGAGCCTCCCGCGCTCCTCGAGGAGCAGACGCCCGGTCCCCTTCAGGACAAGGCTCTCCCTCAACGGGAACGCAATGTGGCTGCGAGCGAGCACTTTCTCCTGCGCTTCAGATATCGTTCGGCGGACGACGGCGCGCCGCTCCAGGACCTTCGTTTTTTCCATGTGGGAGTGTGATACGCGCGAACCGCTTTCGCCGGATTGCGCGGTGGAGAAACTGGCTCAATGATCGTTGCTTCAGGCGCCGGAGTCAATATAGCCCTCCGCTTGCGCAGGAAGATGCTGGCGTAGAACAACACGGCCCCGAGCAGCGCGATCGTCGCCGTTTCCGCGGCCTCCGGTGTGAATGGACGTGGAACTGCCGCCAGGCGGATGGGCAGCAGCAAAGCAAAAGCTGTCAGGAACAAAAAAGTAATTGCCCTTCTCAAGGAAGTGGCTCCTAGGGAATTTAAAGGTGAGAGTGCCGGCACGCAATGCCGGGATACAGGCAATCTGGCAATCGCTGAGGTATGCCATTAATCTAACAGGGGCCTGGCGTCCGAGGGTACTGGGCAGTGTCCCAGTTCCGAGTTAAAAGAAGCCTAGGAGTATACTTTTGGATGGCCTTTCCCTGGAACATCTCAAGAAGGAAGCCAAGAAATTGTTGAGAGAAATGCGCCTGCAGAATCCTGGCGCAACTCTGGCCGCCGCACAACTCGCCGTGGCGCGCAGCTATGGGTTTGCCAGTTGGCGCAAGCTGAAGGCTTATGTCGACGCGCTTCATCATGAGGGCGCGCGTTTGGTCAACGCGGTTCGCAGCGGCGATCTAGCCACCCTGGGCACGATTCTGGATCAGAATCCCGAACTGGTGAATGCTGCCACCGATCTGGATCAGACTCTGCGGCCGAGCGACGCCTTGGCGATGCGCCTGATCCACCTGGCGGTTGCTGAGAATCGCAGGGACGTCGCAGAACTGCTGATCGAGCGCGGCGCCGACTTAAACGTTCGCAATGCCGATGGGCGGCTGCCACTCCACGATTGCTTCGAACTGGGACGCGACGAGTTCGCCAAGTTTCTGCTGGCCGCGGGTGCCGAAGCGGACATCTGCGCGGCGGCCGCCTATGGCATGTTCGACCGTTTGCGAGAGATCCTCGAGCGGGACCCGCAACAGGCCAACGATCTGCAGACCGGCATTTTGCCGTTTGGCTGGTGCGTATACGGCAACCACCCGGAAGCGGCGCACCTATTGCTGGAACACGGCGCGGTGATCGATCGTCCGCCTTACGATGCCGAGGCGTGGGGGCCCGTTGCCCACGTCGCAAACACAAACATGGCACGCATCCTGCTCGCGCACGGCGCCAACCCGAATTGCCGCAACGACGGAGGCGATACGCCTATGCACGCCGCGATCAAGAGCCGGCTGGTCAGGGATCCCACAGCGTTCATCGAACTGTTGCTAGCTGCCGGAGCCGATCGCGCGCTCCGCAATCACGAAGGGCGCACCGCCGCTGAGGAGGCGCGACTGCAAGTGGGCAAGACCGCCGAGATCTACTTTCCCGCCCGGCCTATCGGGCCGAAAAAATTAGAGCGCGTGATCGAACTGCTGGGCTAAGCGACAGCCGGAAGGACCACGCCGCGGCATTCGCCCAGCCCGATGCGCGCAAAACCTTCGCGGTCGCAATAGCCCTTGAGGATCACTTCGTCGCCGTCTTCGAGAAAACGGCGCTGCTCTCCGGTCGGCAATTGCAGCGGCTCGGTGCCGCGCCAGGTGCGTTCCAGCAGGCATCCACGGCTTTCCGGAGTTGGCCCTGAGACCGTTCCGCTACCGATCAAATCGCCGGGCCGCAGCGGACAGCCATTGCTGGCGTGGTGCGCCACCATCTGGGCGAGCGTCCAATACATGACGGCGAAATTGCCTCGGCTGACCAGCATGGGCTCGGCCATGCGTGTCGAGCGCAGCCACACCTCGAGGGTGAGATCGATTCCGCCGGCGCCCTCGGATGCCAGATGCGGCAGCGGGGCTGGGTCGCCGGCGGCACGTGGAGCGGGCGCGCAGCGGAAAGGAGTGAGCGCGTCCAGCGTAACGATCCAAGGCGAAACCGACGTGGCGAAGTTCTTCGCCAGGAATGGGCCGAGTGGCTGGTACTCCCATCGCTGGATGTCGCGTGCCGACCAATCGTTCAACAGACACACGCCAAAAATGTGCTCCTCCGCCGACGCGATGGGAATTCGCTCTCCCATCGCATTGCCCGGGCCAAGGAACGCGCCCAATTCGAGTTCGTAATCGAGCTGGCGGCTGGGCGCGAAGACCGGCGGGCCGTTGGGCTGTTCCGTGATTTGGCCGTGCGGGCGGTGAAACGCCGTGCCGCTCACGACGATGGATGACGAACGCCCGTGATACGCCACAGGCAGCCATTTGTAATTCGGCAGCAGCGGATTATCGGGGCGAAACATGCTGCCGACGTTAGTAGCATGATGCACGGAAGCGTAGAAATCCGTGTAATCGCCGATCCTGGCGGGCAGCAGCATTTCGGCTTCGGCCATCGGGATCAGCTCGCGCCGCTGCTGCGGATCGCTCAGAATCCTGCTGACCTGACGGCGCAATTCGCAGCGCTGGACGGCCGGCAGGGCCATGAGCGCGTTAAGATCGCCGTCAAAGATACCATGCAAATCGAGAATGAAATCGCCGATCGCCACTCCGGCGCGCGGCGTAGGCTCCCCTTTTGAGCGAAATGCGCCGTAGGGCAGATTCTGGATGGGAAAATCCGTGCCAGGACGCTGCGCGGTTTCCTCCCAACTCTGCAGCGACGGGTCGTGAGTCTCGTCGATCATGGAAGCCATCCCAGGCGGCGCAAGTCGGCCACGGGTTCGTCGAAAGAACAAGAGCCAAAATTGTGAGCGAAATGCCGGCGAGTGTCAGCAAGCTGTTGCGCGGAGAGCGACGCATCGCGCCAGTGCGCGCGTTCGTCAAAGCGAAATGCGCCCGGATCGGATTCGTTCAGCACGTCTACGATCTGCGATTCCTCTGCGCCCTGCCACGCAAACGCCGCGGCCAGAAACACGTTGACGAAGCCGTGCATGGTGGCTCGCGGCGCATTGGCGTCGTAGGTGAGCGGGTGCTCGGAGCGGACGGGATGATGCAATCCGGCGGTGGCTTTGAAGGGCAGACGAAGCTCGGCGCAGGCGCGTAGAAAGCGGGCAATCGCGGCCGTGCTCGGAATGGAATCCGGCGTCAGCCCGCCGGTGCGTATCTTGGCGTAAGCGCGCATTTCCTGCAGAGCGCTGAGTGCGTCGGCGTCGTCGATAGCGATTTCATAGTAGGCGGGCAGGGAAAATCTGCGCAGCGTCCTCGATTCGACGGATTCGATCGGCAAGTCCGGCGCCGTAACTTCGGAGTCGCTCAACACGGTAATGCGCCAGCCATCGGTGTTTTGCAACTGGCGCAACTGCGCCGCCGGAATCACGAAACGTCCAAGCATCCACGCGTTTTCCGAGCGCAAATAGCGCGCGTAGTTCTCCCCCGCAATGGGCAGCGATAACGCCGCTGGCGGAAACAGGCCCGCATAGTCCACCAGGTTGACAAGCAGGGCGCGCAGGGCAGGGGAGACTGGCGCCATTCAACCTTTGAGAAACGCCAGAAGATCGGCGTTGAACTGATCCCGATGGGTAACCATGAGGCCGTGTGGCGCCCCCGGATAGATTTTCAGGGTCGCGCCTTTCACGATTTTCGATGCGATCAGCGCCGAGGCGCCGATCGGCACAATCTGATCGTCATCGCCGTGGATGAACAAGGTGGGCACGTCGATTTTCTTTAGATCTTCGGTGAAATCCGTCTCTGAGAACACCTTGATGCAATCGTACGCGGCCTTGATGCCGACCTGCATGCTGAGGCGCCAGAACTGGTCGCGAACGCCCTGCGAGACTTTCGATCCCGGCCGGTTAGCGCCATAAAATGGCGCGCTGAGATCTTTGTAAAATTGCGAACGATCGCCGGCGACGCTGGCGCGCAGACCGTCGAACACGTCGATCGGCAGTCCGCCGGGATTGGCGCTGGTCTTGAGCATCAGCGGCGGCACTGCACTCTGCAGCAAGGCTTTGGCGACGCGCTTGCTGCCATGCCGGCCGAGATAGCGCGCAACTTCGCCGCCGCCGGTCGAGTGGCCCACATGGATGGCGTTTTTCAAGTCCAACGCTTCGGTGAGCGCCGCGAGATCGTCGGCGTAAGTGTCCATTTCGTTGCCGTTCCAGGTCTGGCTGGAGCGGCCATGTCCGCGGCGATCATGCGCAATGGCGCGGTAGCCGTTGGATGCGACGAACATCAGTTGCTCATCCCACGCATCGGAGCTAAGCGGCCAGCCGTGGCTGAAAACGACGGGCTGCCCGCTGCCCCAGTCCTTGTAGTAAATCTGCGTTCCGTCTTTGGTGGTGATGCTGCTCATGGCTTTCCCTCCTTGTTCACGTGATCTTTTATTTTGTCATGAGAAGCTCGATCAATTCGCGGGCGCTGATCACCTGCGTCTTCTTCCATCGAGCCGGAAAATGGCGGCGATTGCCGGTAACAAGATAATCGGCAGCGGCCGCCTGGGCGCATTCGAGGAAGATGTTGTCGTCGGGGTCGATGCATTCGACAACTCGAAACCTCGGCTTAACCCAATGAGCCAGCTTGCGAATCGACCGGAGCGCGCCTTCGATAACTTCCGGCGGCCGTTTGAACTGAGGGCGGCGGATTACCTCGTCATACGGCAAAAACGGCATCGGAAACGCAAAGGCGTATTTGACCGGAAAGGGCACCTATGAATACAGCAGCCGGAAGACCCTCCGGTTGAAGCATCGCGGAAACCAGAATGTTGGTATCGATAACAACCCGAATCATCGAGGCGGTTCAGGCTTGGCTTTTCGCACACGCCGAACACGGCGGGAAACAACAATCCCGGCGTCGATCTCTTTCATCGTCAGTTTGTCGAGGCCCTGCCGCTTCGCTGTGGCCCACGACTTTTCGAGCCAGTCCGGCGGGGGGCGAAAGTCTTCAAGTAGTCGGCCACGCTTAGAATGAGCACCGCGGGTTCCCCATTGCGCTCCACGAGAAAGCGATCATTATTCTCGACGGCGCGAGTCATGATCAGGCCAAGCTGGGTGCGGGCGGTAAGAGCGGAAATCTTGCGGGTCATTGTGATTGATTAATTAATCAATTGATCAAAACATCTTCGGTGTGGATTCGGCCGACGCCGGTTTAACAAGCCCAATGGCTACCTTCTCGGCTCATACCGCGTCGCCACCGCCCCCGAGCCGAACTCCAACCGGCTCACGAGCCTCAAGTCGACATGCTTCGATAGCCCCGCGAACAACGTCGGCCCGTGGCCCACTATCCTGGGATGCAGCACGAACTCGTACTCGTCGATCAATCCCAGCTCCGCCAACGCCAGCGGGAGCTTCACGCCTCCCACGAGCAGTCCCTTACCCGGCTCCTGCTTGAGCTGCTGAACGGCATTCGCCAGATCCCCGTGCACGAGCTCCGCGTTCCAGTCGACCCGGTCCAGGGTGCTCGACACGACGTACTTCTTTGCCGCGTCGATCGTCCGGGCGAAGGGTTCCATCCATTCAGGCCTCGCTATCGTCCCCGCCGGCCGAAACGCTGCCTCCATCATTTCGTACGTCACCCGGCCAAACAGGAGGGCATCGGCCCGGTCAAGGTTCTCGACGCTGTGACGATGCAAGTCTTCGTCCGCGGGTATTGCACGATGATCGCAGCACCCGTCCAATGTGACGTTGATGGAATACCGAAGGGGTCGCATTACGCAAGCGTACCGCCGGTGGGGCGGACCAGCAAGCTAGCCCGCTTCAGGGCCAGGAGCCACGCACGTAACGCATCACGATGACAGCGTTCGCATCGTCCCGCACACCTGAAGCAGAAAACCGCATCGTTTAGCACGGTGCGGTTGGACCAATAAATCTTTTGTTTTGTGCTGGTGCG
>Ga0070731_10003183_pt1 | contig 14963 bp, 13 predicted proteins | sample Coa_R1_2_FD_66448 | JGI IMG/M metagenome (GOLD analysis project Ga0070731, IMG submission 66448) | Surface soil microbial communities from Centralia Pennsylvania, which are recovering from an underground coalmine fire - Coalmine... | ecosystem: Environmental > Terrestrial > Soil > Unclassified ... | reverse complement strand
GTACGCCTGTTTTTTATAGGGCATTTACCCCACTAGCCGCTAAATTAATTATCTGCGCTGGGAGGCAGCCGCTAAAAACGCCTGCGATCACTGAAATTCTTTGGGTTTTTCTGCCTTGTAGTTAAGATGCGCGGGAATGCCAGATGACCGAATGATACGCCTCGCGCTTGACCTCGCCCGCCGAGGTTATGGAACAACTTCCCCGAATCCGATGGTCGGGGCGGTGCTGGTTAAACGCGGGAAAATCGTTGGGCGCGGCTGGCATCGGCAGGCCGGTCTGCCGCATGCGGAGATTGAGGCCCTTCACGACGCGCAGAAGCATGGGCGCGACACTCGAGGCGCGACACTGTTTGTGACGCTTGAACCGTGCAGCACGCATGGGAGAACGCCGCCGTGCACAGAGGCCATTATCGCGGCGGGGATCAGACGTGTGGTGATTGGCACGGAAGATCCCAATCCAAAACATCAGGGGAGAGGTGTCGCGATTTTGAAGAGCGCAGGAATCGAAGTTGTCAGAAGCGAGCGAACAATCGCGGCCGAGTGCGAGCGGCTGAATGAGGCTTTCAACCATTGGATTGTCCGCCGCATGCCCTTCGTGATTGTAAAAGCAGCCATGACGCTGGACGGCAAGATTGCCACGGCGTCCGGCGAGTCGAGGTGGATTACGAGCGAAGAGTCGCGGGAACACGCGATGGAGCTTCGGCGCGGCGTGGATGCGGTGCTGGTGGGAGTCAATACAGTGCTGGCGGATGACCCGAGCCTGACATTTCGACAGGTCCAAAGTTCATCCGCCTCCGCCGAGCTACGGCGCGGTAAGCAGTTCAAGGTTCAAAGTTCAAAATCACTTCGCCGAATCGTTTTGGATTCGCTGGCGCGCACTCCGGTTGGTTCGAAAATTGTGAACGACGAATTCGCAGAGTGGACAACAATTGTGGTGAGCCAAGAGGCGCCGCAAAAGCGTGTCGCCGTCCTGGCCGGGCGCGTCAATGTGCTGGTCGCGCCAGCGCCGGACTCAAGGATCAACCTCCGATGGCTGTTAAAAAAACTCGGCGCGGAGAATGTCACGAGCCTGTTGGTTGAAGGCGGTGGAGAGGTGAATGCTTCGTTTCTACTCGGGAATTTTGCGCAGCGGGTGGCATTTTATTTCGCACCAAAAATTCTGGGAGGGCGCGATTCCAAAAAGGCTGTGGCTGGCGAGGGCGCACAACGTCTCCGCGATATCATCGGGCTTCGAGACGTGGAGTGGCGAGGCATCGGGCCGGATTTGTTTGTGACGGCGCGTATTGGTTGAAACCAATCCATCACGCCAAAACTCGGCTCGACGCGGTTTGGCGGCACCCTTAAGTTGCAAGAAATGTTTACCGGAATCGTTGAAGAAGCGGGAGTGGTTGAGCGCGTCAAACCCACCGCCAAATCCATCGAATTGACTGTGCGGACATCCAAATCCGGCCGCGGTCTGAAGATCGGTGACAGTCTGGCGGTAAATGGATGCTGTTTGACCGTGGTTAAGCTGGCAGCGCGCGGAAAGTCGAAACTCGCGCAGTTCGACTTGCTCAAAGAAACCTGGCGGCGAACAAACCTTCAATTTACCAAACCCGGTGCGCTCGTGAATCTGGAACGGCCATTGCGCGCGCATGCGGAACTCGGTGGGCATTTCGTCACCGGCCATATTGACGGCATCGGCAAAATCATTCGCTGGGAACGCTCAGAACAGGACCACGTGCTCGACATTGCAGCGCCACCCGAGGTCATGCGCTACGTGGTCTTCAAAGGTTCGATTGCCGTGGATGGCATCAGCCTGACGGTCGCCAGCGTCAACCAGAAGAGCTTTCGCATCTGGATCATTCCTCACACTTACGAAATCACCGCGTTGCGGGAACGGAAGGTCGGAGACGCCGTTGATCTCGAAGCGGATTTGCTGGGCAAATACGTCGAGAAATTTATTTCGAAGAAACGGGCTTAAAGGCGGCATTCTGGTCGGTGACCATTGAAGGCGGGGCAATTTCACGAACAAAGTAGGCCTGGACCTTCTGTTGATGCCCCGATGCGTCCTTATAGAAGTAAATACCTTCCACAAGGTGCGGTTTGCCTTTGCTCCAAATGCGCTCGCCATTACTCAGCGTCATGACGTAAGTCCGGGCGCATCCAGTCAGGAACAGAATGCCGGATAAAAGAACTAAAACTGTCTTGTTCATGGTCGCCATTTTGCGCGAGTTGAAGCGAAAAGGAAATGAGGGATTTGAGCGGATCGCTTCTAATCTTGAGAGCATATCGCTTGACATCCCGATGCTCATTTGTAAAAAGTTTCTCGCCGCCAACGTTCTCCCCAGCAAGTGAATGGCTTTGGCGCTTATCCGAACCAACACCGACTCCATCCAAAAAGAACAAGGAACATCCATGAAAAAATCGATACTGTTGGCCATCGCGCTGCTCCCATTTGTGGGCGTCACGACCAGTTGGGCACAGGAAAGTCCAGGGGATGAATATTCCCGCGCCGGCAAGTTCGAGGCTTTCGCTGTTGGACAGTACGGACATATAGCCCTGGCGGATGTATCCACGGGTCAGGTTGGCATTGGGGTGGGATATAATGTCATCGATCAAATCAATATCCACGCGTCTCTGGCGGGGGGCTTCATTGGCGCCGGCGTGGGTGATATCGACGTGAGCACCGGGCTCTTTTCGGGCCACCTTGGACTTGACTACAACATCCTCCGAACGCGCCTGACGCCATATCTCACAGCCGGCGGCGGATTCTATTATGTGCCCGTTGCTTCCACCGTCCTCTCCAGCCTCAATATGGGCGTCGGGTGTCGTTGGGACTTCAACGACCGCTGGTTTGCGAAGGCGGCTTATGAACCAACCCTGTTAATGCATGATGTAGGCGGCGTTTTTGACAACGTTTTTTCGTTGAGCGTCGGAATGAAGTTTTGAGGGAGTTGGAATCGTCCTGATTTCTCGGAGCGCCGGCCTCCACCCGGCGCGTCCTTTCCGATGGCGCGACCGTTGACCCCTCACCAATTTTGAAAGTGATATTACGGGATTTGAGCAACTCGGGAAGTTGCGAAAAGGATTTGCCAAAGCAAAGGCCGTTTCGGCCGACCGAACGGGAGTGAAGGAGCCCACTATCGTAACTTTCGTACACTCCCTTTTCGGTAGTTGGCCATTTGCCATCCTGCCATTGGCCGTTTTCCCTGCTCCACCATTTTCCACACTGTAAATTATTGGAATTATCGTAACTTTCGTACACTCGCCCAACTCTTGTGTCCCCGGTTCCGCATTCCGCATTCAAATGGCCCTTCGGCCCCGCCTTGCCACGCCGAAGCGCAGCAGAGGCGGGAACACGCAGGCAGCACGCACCACGTAACACATTCCCTATTGCCCATGTCAAAGAACTGGCGCGCCGCATTTCCATTAAGGCGGCTCGCCTTACCAACGCGCAAACTTTCCACTATCTACTGACTTCCTTACAGCGTTGATGGCGTTGATGGCGTTGTGTGCGTTGTTGGCGTTGATGGCGTTGATGGCGTTGAATGCGTTCCTTGAATTTTGCTTTCCCTCGACCCTCGACCCTTTGCCTTTTCGTTGTGTGCGTTCCCGCGACTCATCTAACCCATTTAACTTATTTAACTCTTCCAACGAATCTGCGGCGGCGACTCCAAAGATGCCCCCACATTGTAATAGCGCAACCAGCACCTCCGGCGCAAAGTTGCCTCGTAAGCAAAACGAAGGAACTATGAATATTTTTAGAACTCTGCGCGCTGTGAAATTCCTGGTCACGGGTCCTGTAATTCTCGCGATGTTAATCGTCATCAACGGAATCACGACCCCCGGCGATTGGTGGGTAAAGTGGGCTGCCCTGGGAATCGGGATCGCCTGGATATTCTCCCTCCTCCGCGTCATTCGCGCCATGGTGTTGGTCGGTGGGTTGCTGGCGCTGATCGCGTACCTCAAGAAAAAGAATCACGACCCGGCCATTTACCGGCCGGAATGAACCCGGCACCGCAGTGTGTTTGGCATCTGCGCAATCTGCGGATTCAAAATGTCCTTCCCGCCGGTCCGGTCGTCACATGGACAACGGCTATCCATGTGAATAATTTTTGAAGTTTCAACCGCCCACAATATAACGTGGTGACTCCATGTTTTTCCCACAAGCCATTGGCGGATGCGGGCGTTTGTTGCTGGTCCGTAATAATTCAGCCGGTTTTTGCTTTGTATTTTTTAAGGACAAGATTCAAATACGACCCATCAGAAACTTCGTTTTACCGTATGAAAAAGAGATTACATCAGTTTTCGCTTATAGTTATTCTTTCTGTATCGGGTCTAGCCTTGCACGGGCAGGGCGTACTGCTTTTGTCCAACTTAGACCAGCTCCCTTTTCAATCCCCGCCAGGACTGGATTTGGGTCAGTTCCTTGCAGCACCATTCATCACGGGCAGTAGCCCATCAATTTTCGATTCTGCCACGGTCGCGTTGCGCGTTTCGGAGCTTCCGACTGGGCAGGTGCATTTCTATTTGTATAGTGATGCCAATGGCCTTCCGGCCAGTCAGGTAATTGGAGGAGCATTGAACGGACCTGCCGCTCCTCCATTTCCCGGTGGGAACTATACATACAGCGCCACCGTCCCAATTCTTCTTTCTCCCGATACGCAATATTGGCTGGTTGGTACGCAAACCGTTGGTAGCTCGAACCCCAGTTATGCATGGCGTGACACGGAGTCTTACGACTATTCCTCGTCAGTTGGCTGGCAGCTCCCGGGGTATTGTGCATTTGGCCACGACCAGGGTGCCTCTTGGGTTTCAAGTGCTGATGCGCCGATACCCAGTCCGCTTATGTTTGAGATTTCAGGAACTGTAGTTCCCGAACCGGCAACCTGCAACCTGCTCGGTATTGGATTGCTACTAATCACTGTTGTAAATCGGAGACGATTACGACTTTCTTTCCCTGTCGCAAGGCTGCCGCACAGGTCGGGGACTCTTTGAACCCGCTTATGCGCTGTTTTTTCAGACCCCTGCGCCAGTAAACGGTGAAGCCGACCGGAGCCGTTCTTATAGAGAACCTTGCCCCGCCCCTTGCTGAAGCTTTTGCGGAAAGTTCACGTTTTGGTCACTTTCGGTTTCAAGTTCCCTCGAAATGTTTTGGATTCAGTGGTTAATTCACCAATTTCCTTGGGAAAAGTGGGGCGACAGGATTTGAACCTGCGGCATGACCTATTAAAGAAAGGGTGGAATCAGTGTCCACCGGAATTTCTGACAAGCCTATGACAGTCACAGGGGCCCAGGTGAATCCTCAAGTTGAATTTTTGGGCGGGATTATTACTACCGGCGCGCGGTCGTTGCCGAGTCTGGAAATTTGTTCCGGCGTGGCCGGTTGAGTGACGATCCTGAGCAGTCGGTAGTCCGCCGACGAGACTCACACCTCTAAAAAATTGGTGCGCATAAGAGGACTTGAACCTCTACGCCTTGCGGCACTACCACCTCAAAGTAGCGTGTCTGCCAATTCCACCATATGCGCACGAAATGGTTAATTATCTTCATGGCTTCGACCGTGACAGTCAAGGATTTCGTGCATCCCCCGAAAGAGGGTTGCTGATTCTACGGCAAATCCGCACCCTCAGCTCGATTTGGCCATGAAAACCTGGATGCACACCCTCAATCGGATTCGATTTCTTGCTGTCTTGCTGGTGGCAACGACCAGTGCGCGGGCCGGGGTGTCATTTTACACCCAGCGCCCGCCGGATTCACGCGCGGTAACGGTGGAAGCGCCGGGTGTCGGGGATGATACGGCGCGGTTACAACAAGCGATTGACAAGGTCCGCGATACCACCGGTCAGGGCATTGTGTTCCTGGGGCCGGGACAATATCGAATCACGAACACAATCTACATCTGGCCAGGCATTCGTGTGATTGGCTATGGAGCTACGCGACCGACAATTGTGTTGCCTGCAAATACTCCGGGATTTTCCGATGCGGCCAGTGAGAAGATTATGATCTTCTTTGCGGGTGGCGCGGGGCGGCGGCGCAATGGAGCACCGGCGCAGCAGCGAATCGTCGACGCGAATCCGGGCACGTTTTATTCCGCGCTGGCGAATGTGGATTTGGAGATTCAGGACGGCAACGCGGGCGCGGTCGGCGTGCGCGCGCACTACGCGCAGCACTGTTTCATGGCGCATATGGATTTTCAGTTGGGCCCGGCGATCGCGGGAATTCATGAAGCGGGCAATGTGGTGGAAGACCTTCAATTCTACGGCGGACGTCATGCGATCTGGACCGGGAAACCGTCGCCAAGCTGGCAGTTCACCGTGGTGGATTGCACGTTTGATCGACAGCGTGAGGCGGCGATTCTCGAGCGTGAAGCCGGTTTGACGCTGGTGCGCCCGCACTTTTTGCACGTGCCCACAGCGGTGTCTCTGGAAACGAATGCGATTGATGAGCTTTGGGTAAAAGATGCGCGACTGGAGGAAATCTCGGGGCCGGCGTTTGAATTCGGCGTGGAGGAAAATGCGCGCAATGAGATCAATATGGAAGGCATCGCGTGCCTGGACGTGCCGGTGTTTGCATCGTTGCGGGACAGTGGGACGCGGTTTAAAGCGCCGGGAGACAGTTACCTTGTGAAGACATTCTCGCATGGGTTGCATTATTCGGACACGGAAGCAGAGCCGGGTTTCACGAATATTTTCGACGCGGTGGCAACGCGAACTTTTGAACCCGAGGCGCCTTCAGATCTGGCACCGCTGCCACCGCAAAAGACGTGGGTGAATGTGCGCAATTTCGGCGCAAAGGGTGACGGCGTTTCAGACGATACCGCTGCGTTCAAGAAAGCGATTGCGGCGAATCGCGCGATTTATTTGCCGATGGGATTTTACGTGGTGCGCGACACGCTGATGCTGAGGCCGGATACGATTTTGATCGGGCTGCATCCGGGCGCAACGCAGATTATTTTGCCGGACAATACACCGGGATTTGAGGGAACGAACGGAGCGAAAGCGCTCATCGAGTCGCCGAAGGGTGGCAGCAATATTCTGTTTGGCATCGGGCTCTATACGAGTGGAAACAACCCGCGCGCAGTGGCTGCTCTTTGGAAGGCGGGCGCGCACTCGATGCTGAATGATGTGCGGTTCCTGGGCGGACATGGCACTCCGAAGCCGGATGGCTCGCGCGAAAATCCGTATAATCGCGATCACAGCGCCGATCCTGATCCGAACCGTCATTGGGACAGCCAATATCCCAGCTTGTGGGTGACAGATGGCGGCGGCGGGACGTTCTTTGATATCTGGACGCCGTCGACTTTTGCCCATGCCGGCATGAAAATTTCCGACACCGAAACCGAGGGGCGCGTTTACCAGATTTCGAGCGAGCATCATGTGAAACATGAGATACAGATTGATCACGCGGCGAACTGGCGCATTTACGCATTGCAAACGGAAGAGGAGCGCGGCGAAAGCGGGCAGGCATTGCCGCTGGAAATTGAACGGTCACACGATATCACGATTGCGAATTTCCACAGTTATCGTGTCATCAGTTCGTTTCAACCGTTTCCGTATGCAGCCAGGGTCGAGCACTCGCAGAACATTCACTTTCGGAATTTTCATTCCTACAGCAACAGCAAGGTGAGTTTTGATGCGGGAGTTTTTGATGAGGGGTTGGATTTTGAAATCCGGCAGCATGAGTTTGCGTGGCTGGATGTGGGGAATCGAACATCGAACGCTGAACATCGGACCAATGCCTCCCTCGCAGATGGTGCGCACATGGAGAAGCTGGCAGGCGGGTTTTACAATATCTCCGGCGGCGCGGCGGGACCGGATGATTTCTATTTTGTGGATGCGCATTCGAACCGGGTTTACCGATGGAACATTTCGTCGCGACAACTTTCTACGGTCAGCAATGCCGCGACTTTAAGCCCGGTCAATTTGATGATGGATCGGGCAGGGAACGTCGTCGTCGTTTCCTACGATCACGCTGACGTGGTGTATGCAATAAACCCGCAAGGAAATATTCTGGAACTGAAGCCGGGGCCGGTCATGGCGCGGACGGACGGGACGTTCTATCTTCCAGTGAGCGATTGGAGTTTGAATCAGGAATCGCTTTCGCATCCTTCGGCACATTTTATTTCGCCGGATGGCAAATGTGTGCTGCCGGTGGGGCAGGATTTTCTCGATGGCGCTGTAAGCTGGGGGGTTAAATCGAGCCCGCCAATCCGCTCGTTTGGATTGGCCCCAGCGGTGGCAGGCCAGACCTTTTATGTGACGGATGAGTCAGCGAATACGACGTGGGCCGCGGAGGTACAGCCGGATGGCGGATTGAAAAATTTTCGGTTGTTCGCAAATCGCGGCGGCGAGGGAGTCGTTTCGGACTCAGCCGGCAATGTCTATATCGCGGCGGGACAGATTTACGTTTATGACCGCGATGGAAAATGGATTGATACGATTGATGTTCCGGAGCGGCCAGTACAGATGGCCTTCGGCGGGCCGGATGGGAAGATGATGTTTATCGCAGCGCGGAGTTCGCTGTATGCGGTAAGAATGAAATAGACGAGGCGTCAAAAAATCAAATCCGACTTGGGCTTTTCGGATTGGGCGCGAGTCTGGTATTTGGCGGAGACGCGGTCGAGGAGAGCTTTTTCTTCGGGCGTCAGGCTATCGAAGCCGTCGCGGGAAATTTTTTCCAGGATCGCGTCCACCTCGAGAGTTTCGCTCCGTTTCGGTGGAGTGGTGCGGGCCTTCTTCCTCCTTGGCAGTCTCCAACTGCCGGCGAAGGAACCGAGTGGCAGGAACATCGGATTTTTCAGGAAGTAGATGAAAAGCGCGATGGATACAGCGGACAGGATCAGGAACCAGTAAAGATTTTCCACCACGGCCCAACGTTGCAATGCGCCCGTGGTCCACAATCCGATAATCGCACCGCCGATGTGGGCGTCGTGGCCGATGTTGTCCGTGCCCCGGCGCAGGGCGATAAATGACGCGATCAAAAAGATGATGCCGTATGCCCAGGCAGGCATAGGGATGAACATGTGCGCCATGATCTGGCCTTGAGGAAACATGGCGACATAACTGAACACGACACCGCACACGCCACCAGAAGCGCCGTGGGCGCGGTATTCATGATTACGATGGAGCCACAAAGACAATAAGTTGCCACCAATGACCGCCGCAAAGTAGATCACCAGAAACTCAGCCGAGCCGACCCAGGCTTCCAATACCCGGCCGAAAAGGAACAGGCTGATCATGTTGTTCAGCAGATGGTTCAAATCGGCATGGAGGAATGCGGACGTGACGAGGCGATAATATTGTTTGAGGGCGAGAACATCCGTCGGCGAAAAGATGAATTTCTCGGCGAAAGCGGGGTCACGGAAACCCATGAAAGAACAAAACGCCGTCAGCACGATGATAAGGATAGTGCAGATCGTGGTGGGCTCGTGCATGGCGTTGGAATGTTCCGGACTGATTCTAGCCGAGGAGAGAAATCAGGGCAACAATTCAGTGGAGAATTAGGAATACGAAATGAAGAATTGCCCTCACCCCTGCCCGCTCCAGCTGCTCCAGCGTTGGAAGAAGAAATCCCCGCCGGTCTGTTCACGCTGATGGGACCCGCAGCCTACTTTTTGAAATACAACTCTTCGATATTCCAGGTAACGTGATAAGCGCTGGCGATGGCGGGGCGGACGTTACCGATGTCAGTGCGGATCACTGCGGCACTGGAGGGAGCAGCCAGGCAAATCATGGGTATCTGTTCCGCCCAGATGGCTTGTGCTTCGTCGAAAGCCTTTTTGCGCTCGGCGAAATCCAGCGTGCGCATTTGAGTCTCCATCAACGAATCCAGCCTTGCTTCCCAGTCGGTGGAAGGATGTTGTTGAGACGGAAACCATTGGTGCAATTGAGCGTCGGATTTGAGGACGTTCATCTGTGAAGCCGGGTCCAGGCCACCGCCACCGAGCCCCATCGAAGCGCTTTCATAATCCATGGTGAGGTTGATTTTTCGGAGAAGTGTCGGGAAATTCACCGGCTCGGGGCTGAATTTGATGCCGAGCTTCTTCAGGTCGCCGGCAATCAACTCGGCGATTTTTTGGCGGGCGGGATTTTCCTGGCTGTAGAGCGAGGAAAATTCTACGGGATGACCCTCGGCGTCCGCGAGAGTGCCGTCACTGGCGTGATTGGTCATGCCGATTTCGGCGAGCAACGCAGCGGCTTTGTCAGGATCGTAGGCAAATTTTGGGATATTGGGGTTGTTCCACTTTTTGTTGTCGGACGAGAGAAAGCCATAAACTGCCTGGGCGCGACCGCCATAAACCTGGGAAATGATCTGGTCGCGGTTGATGGCACAGGAAATTGCCTGGCGAAATTTCTTGTCGCGAAACCATTTCAGCTTGGCCGGGTCAACGAATGGTTTGCCGTTTGCATCGCTGCCGGTGTTCTGGTTGAACCAGAAAAAATCGCGTTCGACGCCCACACCCAGATCGACAAACTGCGCGTGATTGCTCGCGGCGGCCTGCTGGAATTGCCACGCATCCTGAGGACGAACGTTTTCGTAAGCGGCAGTTTTGCCGTCGAGGAAAAGTGCTTGAAACCCGATGGGGCTGTCGGCGACGAGAAGCTCGACCGAATCAAAATACGGCAGGCGCGTTCCATTCTTGTCCACGGCCCAATACTCGGGATTGGGCTCGAGGTGGACGACGTTACCCGGTTCGAAATCCTTCAGGCGAAAGGGTCCGCTGCCAACGATACCCGCGGGGTTGCTGTTCGTGCCGTAGGCGGTGAGAAATTGATTTCCTGCCACGGCCAATCCGAGAACGTGCCGCGGAAGGATGACAACGCTCCCGAAATATTCCAGGAAAGGGGCGAAGACTTCCGGCGTCACCACGCGGACGGTCAGGTCGTCGACCTTGGTAACCTCGAAGTTCTTTCCGCCGAAACGAAAAAGGTCGTAAGTGATCTGATTGTATTTCGGGTTATACATGACGTCGTTCCAGGTGAATACGACGTCGTCTGCGGTGAGCGGCTGGCCATCGCTCCAGCGGAGATTTTTTCGGAGCTTGAAAGTCCAGGTTTTCTGATCGGGCGCCACCGACCACGATTCGGCCAGTGCCGGTTCGGGTTCCTGAGTATCGAAACTGATGCCGACCAGCGGGCTAAACAGCAGGCGAATGGCAGCGTCGGAGGCACCATCGGCATCGAGCAAAGGATTGAAGGTGCGGGGATTTCCGGGGATTCCGAGGGCGAGCCGGCCGCCGGCAGTCCCGGGCTGGCCTTGAGCAACGCGGGGCGGTTCGGGAAGCGCATGTCCCTGAGGTCTTCGACTACAGGCACCCAGGAGGACGGCGAGCGCCGTGAAGACCAAAACGCGAAAACAATATTTCATGAGGTGTGAACTGATACTGAATTCGAAGGAAGGGGGCAAGCCCGGGGCATTTGCGATTTACGATGTACAATTTACGAGGCAGCCGTGAAGGTACCACGAAGGACATGGCCGCGGGCGCAAAACGAAATCGCCCAGGACTCAGGCATCCGTTTTCGCGCTTTGTTCGGGAGGCGCGACGGGTTCGTCAGGCTCTGGCTGTGTTTTCGGGGCGCGGAAGGTGTCGGGGCACTTGCTCCTTTGCAACCAGAATTCCTGGATCAGCTGGGTGAAATGCACCAGGTCCTCGAAGTCGTATGGCTTGACCAAAAAGGAGTTCGCGCCCAGGCGATAAGCGTCGTTGACATCCTTAATCTGATCTGAAGACGTGAGGACGAGAACACGAAGCCCGGTGAGGCCGGGTTGGGTCCGAATCCAAGCGAGAATTTCAAAGCCGTTGTAGCCGGGGAGCTTGAGATCCAGGAGAAGCAGCTCGGGCAAGGGATATTCCGCGCGGTTGGCGTATTTGCCCTCGCCCTTAAGATAGGCCATTGCCTCCTTACCGGAGGACACGACGTGCAAAGGGTTGGGAACGTGAGCCTTAACGAAAGCCTGTTGGATGAGCAGGACATAATCCTCGTCATCCTCGGCCAAGAGAATTACTGAATGATCAGGCATACCACAAGCGACGCTATTCTGCCTGAGCACGTTCGAAAGAGTATGGGTTGAACACCCCACGTCCGGCTGAAAAGATGTGGTATCCCGCTAGTGGTATTCCGGCACACAATATGCAGTTGACTTTGCGGTATAACCCCCTAGAATTGGGGCAACTTAAGTGAATTCAGGAGCTTGATTATGAGAAAGATCAAACCTTTCATCGTAGGAGTGGTGGGCTGCCTTCTGGCCCTCGCTACCGTCAATAATGTTTCAGCCCAGGCCACCGATGGCTCTGCCAAAGTGGTTGCGGTTAGCGGTGATGCGAGATATTTCACTGCGGGAGATCCTACTCCCCATCCCATCAAGGTGGGTATGACAGTAAAGCCCGGGATGACGATCCAGACCGCGACAGGAGCGCGCAACTACGTGGATTTGATGTTGAATAACGCCCACGCGCAAGAGGCTCCAGCGGCGTCACCTTCTGAAATCGCTCACTACACGCCCAAGGCCGAACAGGACGGCATCCGCATTTATGAAAACTCAGTGCTGGTAGTTGATAAATTGACAGTGACGCAAACCGGCGCCGACACAGTCACGGATACCGAACTGGACCTCAAGGCGGGAAAAATCTTGGGCACAGTGAAGAAGCTTTCGCCCACCTCCAAATATGAGGTGAAGATTCCGAATGGCGTTGCAGGCATTCGCGGAACGATTTATGTGTTGAGTGCCAATGGCATTCTGTCGGTGCTCACCGGCTCGGTGGTGGTGGCATACGTCGGACCGGATGGCAACGTGATTACTCAAGTAGTCAATTCCGGCCAGCAGTTTGATCTGAACACCGGTCTCATCACACAAATTTCCAGCAGTGAAATCGGACCGATCATTCGCGATGCCATCATATTCCGGACATTTTTTGTGAATACGCCAACGACCTATGTCGCGCCGGATCATCGCATTTACTTCGTATCAACCGGCAAGGGCAATGCGCAGGCGAATCCGAATCCGGGTAATCCGGGGAACGGCGGCGGAGACGGGCCATAGTCCGAACGAATAGTTTTCAAAACCAGAGCAGCCTTGTGTTGCTCTGGTTTTTTTGCTTTATACACGCCAGTGAAGCTTAAGCCCGTCAAGCTGGCTCCCGCTTTGATCGCGGTCGGCGTGATCATTCTCTTCTGCATGCTCCGTGTGCTTCACCTCGACCTTTTGGAGAGGCTGGAGAAAATCACATACGATTGGCGCGTGCGACAGGCGATGCGGTTTCCCGCGCCGGCAGCTACCAACCTTGCGGCCGTTTATATTGACGATGCCAGCATCGCGTATGTCAAAACGAACCATCTGCCGAATTCTGTTTATCCAGCATTGGGCTATCGCTTCGGCCTTTATTGGCCACGGCAGGTTTACGGCAGGTTGGTGGAAGAGCTGGCCGCAGAGCACGCCAAAGGTGTGGGGCTGGATGTAGTTTTTGGCGAACTGCGCGAGGACCATCCGTCCGTCGAACTGAAAGGCAGCACAAATATAGAATCGGACGCCTTCTTTGCGATGCAAATGCGGTTGGCAAGCAACGTGGTTGTGGCAGTCACCAAGGACGTTTTTCCCCCGCCGCTGTTTGCTACCAACGCCGCCGCGTTGGGTGATATCAACACGGAGAAAGACCCCGACGGTGTGCTGCGTAGTGCGAAGGCGTTCCGGACGTATCGCAAGTGGCATAGCGTGTTTCAGAAAATTGCGATGGATCCAGAATTCGGCGTCGACCTGAATCAATTTCGTCTCGAACCTGGAAAACTGATATTCCTGCGCTCGTCGAACCTGGACAATATCGTCGTGCCACTGGACAAGGACGGAAATTTTGACCTTTTAGATTTTGTAAAAAAAGTTCCAGCGGGCGTGGCCGCAAAAGACAAACCTTTTAAGGAGGACCGAATCTGGCATATGGGCATCGTACTGGCGGCCCGCGGGCTGGGACTGGATTTGGATAACCCTGAAATCGACCTGCCGCACGGGAAAATCACGTTACGAGGTCCGAATGGAATAGAGCGCACCATCCCTGTGGATGAAAACGGATACTTCTACGTCGATTGGCGAATTAAACCGAATGATCCTTATCTTACACAGGCATCGATTCAGGAGTTATTGTTGCGCGACAAAATGCGTTTGGACGGCAAAACGAACGGGCTGGCTGACGAGTTTGCCGGCAAGCTGGTTGTGGTCGGTTCCATCGCGACAGGCAATGATTTGCGGGACGAGGGCGCAACGCCGCTTTCAACGCGACAGGAGCCGGAAACGTTTTTAATGAGCAAGCATTGGAACGTCGCGAATTCGGTCATCACAGGTCATTTTATCCAGCGCAGCCCGTTGTGGGCTGATTTGCTGCTCATCATCCTATCCGGAGCAATTACGGCATTGCTGATCTGGAATTTACCCATTCGCCCGGCAACGGGTGCTATGTTTTTGCTGGCGGCGGTTTATATCGCAGCGGTGACGATGATCTATGTAAACTTTCGATACTGGCTGCCGCTGGTGCTCCCGCTCTGGGGGTCAATGTTCATGATGTACGCGCTGCTGGTCGCCTGGCGTGTCGTGTTCGAACAGGCAGAGCAGCGGCGGGTGAAGTCTGTTTTTTCACGAATGGTTTCGCAGAACATCATGGATGAGGTGCTGCGTGCCGAAAAACTTTCGCTGGGCGGCGCGCGGCGGGAAGTGACAGTGTTGTTCGCGGACGTACGCGGTTTTACGGAGTTCACCGACAACAGCCAGGAAAAGGCTGCGGCCTACGTGGCCGAGAATAAATTATCTCCGGAAGCAACGGAGGCGTTTTACGACGAACAGGCACGCGAAACTCTCCAAACGGTCAATAGCTACCTGACGCTGGTTTCGGACCAGGTCAAGAAACACGACGGCACGCTGGACAAATATATTGGCGATTGTGTGATGGCGTTCTGGGGTGCGCCGACGCCGATGGCGAAACAGGCGTTGTGCTG
>Ga0070731_10003181_pt1 | contig 14969 bp, 12 predicted proteins | sample Coa_R1_2_FD_66448 | JGI IMG/M metagenome (GOLD analysis project Ga0070731, IMG submission 66448) | Surface soil microbial communities from Centralia Pennsylvania, which are recovering from an underground coalmine fire - Coalmine... | ecosystem: Environmental > Terrestrial > Soil > Unclassified ... | reverse complement strand
GAGGCGGTGGCGAAATCAATCCGACTCCGGGCGTGGAGTGCCTAACTCGCCCGATCCACTCATCGACCTTATGACCAGGAAGCTGACCACCTTCTCCGGGCTTCGCACCTTGCGCCATCTTGATCTGCAACTCGTCGGCCATCGTGAGGTAATAGCTGGTGACCCCGAAACGGGCCGATGCAACTTGTTTGATCGCCGATCGCATCGAACTGCCATCCGGCATCTGCTCATAGCGCATTTCATCTTCCCCTCCCTCACCGGTATTGCTTTTCCCGCCTAGCCTGTTCATGGCGATAGCCAGCGTGGAATGTGCTTCGTGCGAAATTGAACCGAAGCTCATCGCCCCGGTAGCGAATCGTCGATAGATTGCTTCCGGCGGTTCCACTTCATCGATTGGGATTGAATTTCGGTTTGGTTTGAATGTAAAAAGACTTCTTAGCGTGGCAGCTTTTTCACCCTGATCGTTGATGAGCTTAGAATATTTTTTGAATAGGTTGTAGTCATTCGTCCTTGTTGAGTACTGGAGTAGATGGATCGTCTGAGGATTAAACATATGAAATTCCCCTTTTCTTTTCCATTGGTAAATTCCACCCACGGATAGCCTGTCAACCGGAATGTCTTTGCGGCTAAATGCGTAGTAATGTTTTGCCAGTGTCTCTTTAGCGATTTCGTCGAGGCCCATGCCTTCAATACGGGAGGTAGCGCCTGTAAAATATTTATCTACAACCGTTTTATTTAGCCCGATGATTTCAAAAATCTGCGCACCCTGGTATGACTGCAAAGTAGAGATGCCCATTTTGGAAAAAACTTTGAGAAGTCCGTCGTTAACAGCTTTGATATAGTTCTTTTTCAGCTGTTCTGCGTCGAGTTCTGTATCCAGTTTTTCACTCAATTTCAAGTCGCGTATCGTCGAGAGTGACAGATAGGGATTTATAGCTGTTGCGCCAAAGGCGATCAGGCAGGCAAAATGATGGACCTCCCAAATATCGCCCGCTTCAATGATTATGCCGACCTGACCCCTGTATCCCTTTCTTATTAGATGATGGTGCACTGCGGCCGTTGCCAAAAGAGAAGGAATGGGCGCATGATCACTGTCAATTGCCCTGTCAGTCAAAATCAGTACCTCAAAGCCGTCTTCGACTGCATCCACCGCATAACGGCAGAGCCTGTCTAGACCATTTTGAAGTGAACCCGGCTTCCCGTCTGCACGAAAATAGGTTTGCAGGGTTTTCGCCTGAAAAATTCCTGTATCTATGCTTCGTATTTTCTCCAATTCATGGTTGGAAAGGACAGGATGTTTCAACGCTATGCTATGGCAGGCTAGAGAATCTTCGCCTAGCAGATTCCCGTTATTGCCGGCAAAGGTGGCCAGAGACATGACGAGTCTCTCCCTGATCGGGTCGATTGGAGGATTCGTTACCTGTGCAAACAGCTGTTTAAAATAGCTACTAAGGTGCTGCGGTTGATCACTCAGAACCGCAAGCGGAACGTCGCTGCCCATTGAACCGACGGGTTCTTTCCCTTCCAGTGCCATCGGCGCAATGATCGTCTCCAGATCTTCTTTCGAATAACCGAAAGCTTTCTGGTACTTGAATATTTGTTCGTGCTCCAAATGGGTAAACATAACCCTTGGCTCTGGAAGTTCTTCTAGACGGATCTTGTATTTATTGAGCCATTCTGCATAAGGTTTTTGTGAACAAATGCTTCTCTTCAATTCCTCGTCGCTTACAATACGGCCCTGCTCCAGGTCGACTATGAACATTTTTCCTGCCTGCAGCCTGCCCTTCTCCTTTATCATTTTCGGATCTACGGGAAGCACACCGGTTTCCGAGGCCATTATTACCCTATCGTCCGAAGTCACACAATAACGAGAAGGTCGCAGGCCATTTCGGTCAAGGGTTGCACCAATGATTTTGCCGTCCGTAAATGATATGGATGCTGGTCCGTCCCAAGGTTCCATAAATGCAGCATGGAATTCGTAAAACGCTTTTTTAACCGGATCCATTTGATCATTCCCATCCCAGGCCTCAGGTATCAACATCATCATTACATGTGGAAGGCTCCGGCCGCAAAGTGTTAGTAATTCGATCATATTATCCAGACTGGCTGAATCCGACTGACCTTCCGTAATTATAGGAAGCAACATCTCCATTTCTTCCTTGGTAAAATAGGGAGACGCGAATCCCTTTTCATTTGTGCGGAGCCAGTTGAGGTTTCCCTGAAGGGTATTGATCTCACCGTTATGGGCGATAAATCTGAACGGTTGTGCCAGCTTCCATGAAGGAAATGTGTTGGTGGCAAAACGAGAATGTATCAAACCGAAAGCGGAAACAACGCGCTTGTTACCCAGGTCGGGAAAGTAGTTGCGCACCTGCAAACTCGTAAGCTGACCTTTGTACACTACCGTTTTATATGATAGAGAGGCGATGTAAAATCCAATTGAATCCTTTTTTACCGTCCCATTGATCAAATGGCTTGCGCAATTGCGGAGGATAAATAATTTTCGTTCAAACTCATCGGAATTGTTGATGTGATCCGGGCAGGCAATGAAAACCTGTTCAATTTCGGGCTCCACGGACAAGGCGGTCTGTCCAATCCCGTCAGGATTGACAGGTACTTTGCGAAAGCCAAGGATTTCTAAGCCGAGCTTTTCAGCCGAACGGTTAAAAATCTCGCGACTTTCCTCCCTGAGTTTTATGTCCCGCGGAAAGAAAATTACTCCCACGCCATAGCGACCATACGACGGCAAGTGGATTCCTAGTTTCACACACTCGTCAAAAAAAAATTCGTGTGGAGTCTGGATCATGATGCCTGCACCGTCTCCCGTATTGTTTTCGCAACCGCAGGCTCCCCGGTGTTCCATATTTTCAAGGATAGTCAGCGCATCTGACACTATCTGGTGCGATTTATTGCTTTTTATGTTGGCAACAAAACCAATACCACACGCATCCCGTTCAAATTCAGCTGCATATAAGCCGATGTCCCTCATGTTCAGTCAATTATTGAATATTATCTAATTAAAATCAAAAAAACTATGATTTTTTTCAAAATAGCAGCACCGATTCTTTTGAAATTACGGAATAAATATGAATTTCTGCACAAACTGACAATCCATATTTTCCACAAATAACATAGAGTTATCCAGCTATACGACGTAGCCAAACATGTTATCGTCCTTGTTCAACTCAGTATAATTGATATTAAATTTTTTCAGATTGCTCATGAGAACTTTGTAATCTTCCCTAGAGCGAAGCTCAATTCCAACCAAAGCGGGTCCGGTTTCTTTGTTGTGCTTCTGCATATATTCGAACCGGGTGATATCGTCATTCGGACCTAAGACATGGTTGACAAATTCCTTAAGTGCACCAGGCCTTTGGGCGAATCGGATTAGGAAATAATGCTTAAGGCCTTCATACTGAAGCGATCGTTCCCTTATTTCCTGCATTCTGTCGATATCGTTATTGCTCCCGCTAACGATGCATACGATGTTCTTGCCCTTAATTTCACCGGCAAAGCTGTCGAGAACTGCGATTGACATTGCGCCTGCCGGTTCGACGACAATTGCGTCTTCATTATAAAGTTTCAGGATCGTCGAGCAGACCTTTCCCTCCGGAACCAATCGTAATTCATCAAGAACGTCCCGGCAAATTCTGAATGTAATATCGCCCGTCCGGCGGACTGAAGCTCCATCTATGAATCGCTCAATTGATTCGAGTGTTACCGGGTGACCCGCCTTTATCGCTTCGAGCATTGATGGAGCGCCTTCTGGTTCAACGCCAATTGTCTTGGTCCGCGGTGAATAAGTTTTGAAATAATATCCGACGCCTGATGCCAGACCGCCCCCCCCAACGGGTATGAACAGAATATCGACCAGGGGTTGCTGCTCTAGAATTTCCATCCCAACCGTGCCTTGTCCCTCGATGATCCGGAAATCATCGAATGGCGGGATGAATGTCATATGATGTATTTCCGTAAATTCTTTTGCGGATTCGGCACAATCGTCGAACGTGTCTCCAACCAGCTTGATTTCCACCTTGTCTTCACCAAACATCTTGGTTTGGGTTACTTTCTGGTTGGGTGTTATAATTGGCATAAAAACGGTCCCTCGCACCCCAAGTTTCTTGCAGGAATAGGCGAAGCCTTGCGCGTGATTACCAGCGCTGGCGCAAACTACTCCTGCCTGCAGCTGTTCAGGCGAAAGACTGCTCATCATGTTGTAAGCACCCCTTAATTTGTAAGACCGCACTACCTGCAGATCTTCACGCTTCAGGTAGATATTGGCCTGGTAGCGGCGCGAAAGACTCCTGTTTAGCTGCAGGGGCGTCTTAGCAACGATTTTCCCAATGCGTTCTTTTGCTTTTACGAAGTCCAACGGATAAGTCATTTCCTCTATGCTCATAATGGAATATTGTTGTCAATAAGAATTTAGTGCATCTATGGCCTTTTTGTAATTCGCTAGCAGACCCGGTGCCCGATCGACTGCCCATGCGTGATAGTTATCACGCATCAAGATCAACGTTGTCCTGGCATTTTCCGGTTTCCTCGATTCAAAAGACAGCAGGACTTTGCCGATTTCATCTTCTGTCTTCGCAATTCGCTGCTGGTGGTTATAAATATCAATCAGCAAACCCAGCGTTTTCAGATCGAGTTTCGAAAAGATGTTGTACTGCTTTGCGACTTGCCATGCAATATCATTCAAATCTTCCCTAAGTACACCATCCGGCGCGAGCACATAAAGGTGTACGCGGCCGCTATCGAGCACCTTCAACAAAAATTCTCTGTGCAAAAGCGCTGAATCAATATTCCTAAGCACTTCCTGATGATATGCGTATTGAATCTCTTCCGCATTTTCGTTTGCAATTAATTCCTCCTGCAATTCGCGCATGACTTCGTGCGTTTGCCTGTCTTCATGGAGTTTGTTAATTACTTCACTCAGGATGATAGCGAGCACCACGCTAAAAATAATGAGAAGCGATTCCCCTAAATATTCTTTCCATGTGCGAAGTGCGACGACTTCCGGATGCTTGTTTTTTGTTTCTGACATTAATTCCATTCTTAGTTGTGGGTCTTGCAGGATTTGACATTCACCTTTGATTTTCAGGCCTTAGGCCTCGGACTGTTTTTCCAGCTTGCCACATTTCACTTTCCCGCAATTCTTTTAATTCGGCTTCCAGCTTTTCGCGGTAGTCTGTCTGCGAATTCGAATCGATGGAACGTTGTGATTCTTTTCCCGCTTCAACGCTTTCATACAGTTCGGTAAAAACCGGCAGGGTCGCATCCCGGAATCTTTTCCACCAATCAAGGGCTCCACGTTGGGCTGTTGTACTGCAATTGGCATACATCCAGTCCATTCCATTTTCTGCCACGAGCGGCATTAACGACTGAGTCAATTCTTCCACTGTTTCGTTAAATGCTTCGGATGGGGAATGTCCCTTCTTGCGAAGTACGTCATATTGAGCTGCGAAAATTCCCTGGATAGCGCCCATCAATGTTCCTCTTTCCCCCGTGAGGTCGCTGTATACTTCTTTTTTGAAAGTTGTTTCGAATAGATATCCGCTGCCCACGGCAATTCCGAGGGCGATTACGCGTTCTTTCGCTCTTCCTGTTGCATCCTGGAAAATTGCGTATGAACTGTTCAAGCCGCGACCCTGCAGAAACATTCTTCTGAGAGATGTGCCGCTTCCTTTTGGAGCCACCAAAAAAACGTCGACATCCTTAGGAGGTATGATGTGACTTTGATGGCTGAATGTAATTCCAAAGCCGTGGGAGAAATATAGGGCCTTGCCTGGCGTAAGGTGTTTTTCAACTGTTGGCCATACTGCGATCTGGGCGGCATCGCTGAGTAAATAGCAGATTATGGTACCTCGTTTCAGCGCTTCTTCGATTTCAAAGAGAGTCTGGCCAGGCACAAACCCGTCGCGGACAGCTTTATCCCAGGTCTTGGAATTCTTTCGCTGACCAACGATAACATTGATGCCATTGTCTTTTTGGTTCAGGGCCTGGCCGGGCCCTTGAACGCCGTAACCAATGACGGCGATGGTTTCGTTGCGCAACACCTCCTGTGCTTTGCTAAGTGGAAATTCGTCGCGGGTGACTACATTTTCTTCCACACCGCCGAAATTTAATTTTGCCATGTTGGTTTTTGATTTATAGTTAGACCTCTTAAATAATTTTGGAACTATTCCTCCATTGGTTTACATCGTGAAGACTTCATCCTGTTGGTCCAGAAATTCGTTTTCAATCAATCCTGCGCCAGGCTCTTCCGATTCAAATTCCTTCAGTTTTTCATGAAAACCTTTGCTGTCCTTAATGATAGCCACCCTTGCGCTACGAACAAACTCAATAAGACCAAATGGCTCCAGGGCCCCAACGAGCCCTTCTATTTCTTCCTGATGACCCGAAGTCTCAAAGACAATATAGTCCGTTCGAATCGCGACTGCCCTTGCGCCATATTCCCGAAGAAGCCTTTCCACTTTTACTTTTTCGGCGATTATTGCTGTGGGAACTTTGTATAAAGCGAGCTCTTGCCAGATAATTTCATCATTGGTATTATAATAGGCTTTCAGCACATCAACCTGCTTTTCAATTTGCCTGCAGAGTTTGCGTACTACATCTTCGGTTTCATTTATAACGATAGTGAACCTGTGCACACTGTCAATTTCAGACGGAGATGTATTCAGGCTTTCGATATTGATTTTACGCCGCGAAAAAATGATGGCGATCCGGTTGAGCAAACCGATCTGGTTTTCTGTATATACCGTAATTGTAAATTCGGGTTTCTGCATATCACAGTGTTTATTATTCAGTATTTATTTGAATGTCACAGCACTTTGGATTTTTCCTTGATCGCAATGACTCGCAGCCTTTTGTAGTCAGCAAACCATTTGCCATCACGGAAGTTTGTCGCCTTAAGGGTCTCCTGAATTTCACTTAGAATTTCATCAGTTTCCTTGTCATCGAGATGCGTAAAATATGATTTGCCAAACATTCTTAGCCAGTCTTTGATCCCGTTTTCCGGATCCTGCAAAGCAGTTGGCCTGTCAAAATGCATGGCCTCCACGACCCGGAATCCTGAAGATTCGAGCAAACCGGCATATTCACTGAGAGAAGGGAAATACCATGGGAAACCGTTCTTCCCGGGCATTCCATGTTTTTCAAATACAGCTTGAATCGCATTTAGAATGCTCTGAATATTGCCTCTGCCACCCATCTCGATGACAAGCCTTCCTCCTGGCTTCAGGTTTTCAAACATACATTCAATTGCTTTTTCCTTTTCATGAACCCAATGCAAAACTGCGTTGGAAAATATTACGTCGAATTGTGTTCTAAAATGGAAATCACTGGCTGAGCCCAAAATGAATTTTATGTCGGGGTGATCGTCGATCGCCTTTGCGATCATATCGCTCGAGTTGTCCAATCCAACGACGTCCGCGCCGGAGGATGCAATTCGGGCTGTCAGGTGACCGGTTCCGCAGCCCAGATCCAGAATCAGTTTTCCAGGGCCTGCGTCCAGCAGCTGAATGAGGTCTTCGCCATAACGGGATACAAAAGAGTATTTCCCGTCATATAGATTTGCGTCCCACTTCTTTTTGAAAGCTGTTATCGTCATTGACAGCGCGTTTGTACTTTTTTTTATGAAACTATTTTAGTCTGATCTCTGCGACACTGCATCCCTGAGGAACCATCGGAAAAACATTATTTTCCTTTCCAACCATCACCTCCAGAAGATATGCGCCACGATGGTTGATCATGGTAGCCATCGCTCCGGAAAGTTCAGTGCGTTGACTAACCCGCCTGCCTTCTACCTTGTAGGCACTGGCCAGCGTTACAAAATCGGGGCTGGCGATTTCAACAAATGAATAGCGTCTGTCGTTGAATAGTTGCTGCCATTGCCTAACCATTCCCAAAAAATTGTTATTGAGAATCAAAATTTTTATGTCGACATTACTTTGCATAATTGTTCCAAGTTCCTGTAGTGTCATCTGGAATCCGCCATCGCCAATGATGGCAACAACAGTACGATCCGGAGCTCCGAACTTCGCGCCAATTGCCGCTGGCAGTGCAAATCCCATTGTGCCAAGACCGCCACTGGTAATATTACTTTGTGTCATGTTGTGCCGGGCATAGCGACATGCCACCATCTGATGCTGACCTACGTCGGTCACAATGATTGCGTTCCCTTCCGTCAGCTCGTTAAGCACCTTTATCACTTCTCCCATTGTCAAGACTTCACTCTTTGGATTGAGTTCCGGAACAATACATTGTTCATCTTCCTGCCTCTGGTACTCCCTGAACCTCTCCAGCCACTCAGGATAGGACCTTCGATTGACTATTTCCGTAAGTAACGGCAACGTCTCTTTGCAATCGCCCCATACAGCCACAGTTGATTTAACGTTCTTATCGATCTCAGCAGGATCTATGTCCAGGTGAATGACCCTGGCCTGCTTGGCATATTTGTCCAGTCTGCCAGTTACGCGGTCGTCAAACCGCATCCCAATGGCGATCAGTACATCGCACTCATTGGTCAGCACATTAGGGCCATAATTTCCGTGCATGCCAAGCATACCTACGGCGAGAGGATGGTCAGTTGGAATTGCGCTCATTCCCATAATTGTCCAGGCCGCCGGAATGCCGGTTTTTTCGATGAAATTCCTGAATTCTTTTTCAGCATTTCCCAAGATGACGCCCTGGCCAAATATCACGAAAGGTTTGTGTGCTTCATTGATTAATTGGGCTGCCTCTTCAATATATTTTTTCCGGACATGGGGTTTAGGCCTGTAGCTTCTAATGTGTGTGCAGCGCGAATATCCGCCGTAGTCAAATTTTTGCAATTGTGCATTCTTTGTTATGTCGATCAGGACGGGGCCGGGCCTACCGCTGCCCGCAATATAAAATGCCTTGGCAAGAACAGCTGGAATTTCGTGCGCCTCTGTTACCTGGTAATTCCATTTTGTCACTGGTGTGGTGATGTTGATTACATCAGTTTCTTGGAATGCGTCAGTACCGAGCAGGTGAGCAAAGACCTGTCCTGTTATGCATACGACGGGTGTACTGTCGATCATCGCATCGGCCAGCCCGGTTACAAGGTTTGTCGCCCCTGGCCCGCTGGTTGCAAAAACGACTCCTGTACGGCCGCTGCTGCGGGCGAATCCCTGGGCCGCATGAACAGCACCTTGTTCATGCCTGACTAAAATATGCTGCAGTTCATGCTGATGGTCGTATAATGCATCATATATGGGCATGATCGCGCCACCGGGATATCCGAAAATCGTTGTCACCGATTCTTCGATGAGCGCCCGCATTACAGCTTCGCTTCCGCTGAGATTTTCGACTTTTTTGAATTCAGTTTTTGTACTTTCCCTCGGCATTTCAAGTGTGTTCATTTTCGCTGGTTTTTAGTTTGCATTTGATTCTGTTGCTACAGATTTAAAATAAACGGACAGATCCGTACTGCCAACAGTCGTAAAGCCTGCCTGCCTTAGCATGGTGACTAGTTGTCCCCGGTGGTAGGTCGAGTGATTGAATACGTGGGCTAGTATCTGGTAATATGGCATCATATTTTCCTCGCCGTTTAGCCTTCGAAAGAATAAAAGAGAATTCAATACACTTTCAGGAATCTTCGCAGTGAACTCTTTGAGCGATTCCGAAGAGCTTATCAGCAAGCTGATATGTTCGTCTTTTGAGCCTTTGAACGTCGAGGGTGCCCACGACGGCGAGGTAACCTTATTCATTCTCTCGACCCAGACAGATTCTGCGCCGCACATATGCAGAACCGTTTCCCTGATGCTGTTAAAACTGCTGACAATCGGCTGGTTCCATTGGTCGTCAGAAATTTCTGCAAGCCAACCGCATAGTTTCTTGTTTGCCCACAAGTTGTAGTCAGCCATCGTAACGAAATATTCTTTACTCATAATTTTAATTTAATGCACGGTGAATCCACTTTCGTCATCAGTCTTCATCGGTGACACATCCCTCAGCTGCATTTTTTACATATTTTGCGTATTTGAATAAAATTCCGCTCGATGCTTTGAGCGCCGGCTTCTTCCAGGCTGCCTTTCTCTTCACAATTTCTTTTTCATCAACTTTCAGTGTGATTTTATTTTGAACGGCATCAATTTCGATAACATCATCGTCTTCGACGATACCAATCAAGCCTCCTTCAACTGCTTCCGGAGTAATATGTCCAACAACGAATCCGTGCGTACCGCCGCTAAAGCGGCCGTCGGTTATCAGAGCGACGGATTTACCGAGGCCAGCACCGATAATCGCCCCGGTCGGTTTAAGCATTTCAGGCATTCCGGGAGCTCCCTTCGGCCCAATATTCCTGATGACCACTACATCGCCAGCGTGCACCCGCTTGCTTTGTATCCCCCGGATAAAGTCATGTTCTCCATCAAACACTCTGGCGGTACCCTCAAAACGATTGCCTTCCTTACCAGAGATTTTGGCAACGCTGCCACCCGTAGCGAGGTTACCATATAGAATTTGCAAATGCCCTGTGACCTTGACCGGATTTTCCAGCGGATGAATCACGTCCTGGTTTGAGAAATTGAGGTCAGGCGCATCGCTCAGATTTTCCGCAATGGTTTTGCCCGTAACCGTGAGACAGTCGCGATGAAGCAACGATTGTTTCAGGAGGTATTTCATCAGGGCGGGGATTCCACCGATTTCGTGAAGGTCCTCCATCAGGTACTTTCCGCTTGGTTTAAAATCGGCAAGAACCGGCGTTTTGTTGCTAATTGCCTGGAAATCATCCTGGGTCACTCTTACGCCGACACTTTTGGCCATCGCAATGAGGTGCAATACGGCATTTGTGCTGCCCCCAAGCACCATTACCACGGTAATTGCGTTTTCAAAGGCTTTTCGCGTCATGATATCCCTGGGTTTGATATCTCTCTCAAGTAATAGTCGTATTGCTTTTCCAACAGCGGCGCATTCGTTTTGTTTTTCATGACTTAGGGCGGGATTCGAGGAGGAAAAGGGAAGGCTCATTCCCATTGCCTCAATGGCAGAGGCCATGGTGTTGGCCGTATACATGCCACCGCATGCACCTGCTCCCGGACAGGCGTTCCGTACAATAGCTTTAAAATCTTCCTCATTCAACTGGCCGGCAATCTTGTTGCCAAGCGCTTCAAATGCAGAAACGATGTTGAGATCATTTCCCTTGTAATGTCCTGGCGCAATGGTACCGCCGTAAATCATGATGGAAGGACGATTCAATCTCCCCATGGCCATAATACTTCCGGGCATGTTTTTATCACAGCCGGGTATGGTAATCAGCGCGTCATAATATTGCGCCCCCGCGTTGATTTCAATACTATCGGCAATTACATCCCGGCTCACAAGACTATATCGCATGCCGTCCGTTCCCATACTCATTCCGTCACTCACACCAATTGTATTAAACCTCAGGCCGACAAGGCCTTCTGCTACGACGCTCTGCCGAACAGCCGTTGCGAGATCGTTAAGATGCATATTGCATGGATTTCCGTCCCAACCCATACTGGCAATGCCGACCTGTGCTTTAGAAAAATCCTCATCTCTAAAACCAATGGCATAAAGCATGGCTTGCGCGCCAGGTTGCGTTTCATCTTGAGTCAACGTTTTGGAGTATTTGTTCATTTCGGACATGATCGTTTTGATTTGTGTTCCAGTTTAAAGAATATTTCTGCTTGTCAGATCGGGTGAAACGCCCTGGACTACACAGGCGCAAACCTAAATTCCCGTTCTATAACTCTTGCCTTGTAGGCTTCCTGGATTATTCGGCTGAGCGAATCTTCCCAATTTTTTTTAAACGAAACATCATCCAGGCTTTGCCATCCGATGACTTCCGCGGCTGTTCCGCAAAAAAAGGCCGCATCAGCACTTTTGACGTCATCTGTCTTAAAGAACTTCTCTTCCGTCGGTATATCTAGCTCGTGGCAAATGTCTATCACTGCCGCCCGGGTTATACCCGGTAGAATATTTCCCGGGGGCGGCGTAAAAATGATCCCGTCTTTTTCATAGAACATGTTGGCTCCCGGCGCTTCGGCGACAAACCCGTTCATGTCATTGAGAAGCGCTTCTTCATAACCTTTGGCTTTTGCGTCCTGGCTGGCAATAATTGAATTCACGTAATGACCCGTGGCCTTCGCCTCAATTTTGAATGCCTTAGGATTGGGCCGCTCAAAGGGAGACGTCATGACTTTAATGAGTTTATCCCCAAGAAACTTTGCCATCTTCCAGACTTCTATCGAAATAAATGACTCAGTATTGGGTGCAAAACTCATGTTCGCCGGTGAAAATACGAGTGGCCTGATGTAGGCATCCTGTAAATTGTTCTGCCTTAGTAATTCATAAGTTGACTCGATCAAATCTGATCCACAAAAAGGGTAGGGAATATTCAACGCCTCCGCAGATCTTTTCAACCGTTCGAAATGCGCCAGAGCTTCGAAGATTTTAGTTTCGCCGCTGTCAGTACGATATGATCGAATCCCCTCAAAAACACCATAGCCATAATGGAGGGTTTGGCTGTAGAGGTCAACTTTTGCTTGCGACGCCTTCACAAATTGTCCATTCAGGTAAAGAATGGTTTTATCATCATAGTATGCTGCCATCGTTGAAACACTTTTGACGTTTATAAAAATTCTTCCTATGTGTTCATCTGAAAATCGTGTCCTTATCTCTTGCTCCCGTTATTCCTTCGCGTCAAATAAAAAAACCCGCCTTCTTTTGGAGGCGGGTCAAATTTATTTCGGTATTTAAAATTCTTAACTGCCCCCAAAACATGCAGGTATAATAATGACCACCACAATAATCAGCGTGATTAGACTTTGTACATTATTTGACCCCTTGACAGGCATGAAAAAAAAATTATGCAACGAATATACGAACCGCCACTTATAAAACAAAGAACTTAAATTGAATTCCTTTTCTTATTTTCTTTCGTAAACTGTTAGCCCGGCGATGGATTTTCCACTGCAAGGCCAATTTTATATAATAGTCGATTTTCTCAATTCGATATTTTCCCTATTCACATCTACTGGTATCTTGTTCGATACAAATTCACTGATCAATTCACCGATCGTCGAGGTAAAATAAAAATTAACAGGATCAATGTCTTTAGTTACAAAGCCGTGTTGAAGAGTCCAATTCACCGCAGTTCTGACCAATAAGGCTTCCTTCTCCAAACCAAAGTGGTCAAGCATCATCGCTACCGACAGTATCGAACCCAGGGGATTGGCTACGTCTTTTCCTGCGGCCTGTGGATACGAGCCATGTATCGGCTCAAAAAGCGCGGAGCCAGTTCCGATCGACGCAGAAGGAAGCAATCCCAGGGAACCACTAATTACGCTCGCCTCGTCGCTAATGATGTCGCCAAACATATTTTCAGTCAAAATGACATCAAATTGTTTCGGATTTAGGATAATCTGCATAGCAGCATTATCAACAAAAAGAAAGTCAAGTGCAACGTCGGTATATTTTGACGAAATCTCTTTTACCACTTTTCTCCAAAGCCTTGATGTCTCTAAAACATTCGCTTTATCAACCAGCGTCACTTTTCTCCTGCGGCGCTGTGCCTGGCGAAATGCAAGATGTGCGATTCGCTCGATCTCTTCCTTTGAATAGATACAAGCGTCTGATGCGGTTGTTCCGTCGGCACTGGTTTCTTTCTTCCCAAAATAAATCCCTCCGGTTAACTCCCGATAAATGATGAAATCGACATCCTCGATGTTCTTTGTTTTCAGTGGGGAGAGATGGTGAAGTGAAGGATAGGTCGTTATTGGTCTAATATTGGCGAACAGCTGTAGTGACTTACGAAGCTTCAGCAGGCCCTGCTCCGGCCTCACCTTGGCCGTAGGGTCGTTATCGTATTTTGGGTGGCCAATAGCGCCAAAAAGGATGCCATCGCTGTTTAGCGCAGATTCAACCGTTTCATCCGGTAAGGGGTTACCCGTCTTATCAATCGCTATGGCCCCCATAAGGCAGTATCGGTAAGCGAACTCATGATTAAATTGCTCACCAATCGCATTAAGCACCTTTATCGCCTGTCTTGTAACCTCCGGACCAATTCCGTCGCCTTCGATTACGACAATGTTCTTGTTCATAATGTTTCCAATCTTTTAGATTCTCAAAGCCTCGAATTTTTCGATTTCCTGCGTAATACTTAACAAGTAGTCAATATCGTCATAGCCGTTAAGCATGCAGGTTTTTTTATAGTTGTCGATTTCAAATTTTTCCTCAGTCCCAATTCCTGCCAGTTGAATTAGTTGCTTATCGAGGTTTACTTCGATAAGTGTTTCAGCATCTTGCCGAATCGCATCAAAAATCAATTGCAGAAAATTCTCGCTTACGGTTACGGGTAAAAGAAAATTATTGAGCGCATTATTTTTGAAGATATCGGCAAAGAAGCTGCTAATGACGACGTCGAACCCATAGTCCTTAATCGCCCACGCGGCATGTTCGCGGCTTGATCCACATCCGAAGTTCTTTGCAGCGACAAGAATCTTACCATGATAACCCGGATCGTTTAGAATAAAGCCTTCTTTTGGACGACCATCTGAATAAAATCGCCAGTCCCTGAATAAATTTTGACCAAATCCTTCCCTGGTAGTGGCTTTCAGAAACCTGGCGGGAATTATCTGGTCCGTGTCTATATTTTCAATTTTTAGAGGTACGCCGGTTGATCGTATCGTGGTAAAACTTTTGCTCATGGTGTGCTATCTTTTGTAATACATCACTAATGTCGACTTTGCGATCAGGTTCGAAAAAAGATTAAAGCCAACAAATGCCGGAGTGGCGTTTTTATCCAATCCGAGTTTATCCGTTTTTAGTGCATAAACCGTTATTCGATATTCATGGAAGCCATGACCTTGCGGCGGACAGGGACCTCCGTAACCAGGCTGACCAAAATCAGTGTTACTCTGGATCGCACCAGCGGGTAAAAGCCCTTTTGCAGAATTTCCTGCGCCAGTCGGCAACTCGGTAAC
>Ga0070731_10003180_pt1 | contig 14976 bp, 18 predicted proteins | sample Coa_R1_2_FD_66448 | JGI IMG/M metagenome (GOLD analysis project Ga0070731, IMG submission 66448) | Surface soil microbial communities from Centralia Pennsylvania, which are recovering from an underground coalmine fire - Coalmine... | ecosystem: Environmental > Terrestrial > Soil > Unclassified ... | reverse complement strand
GCCGGCGATGAGGACCGCACGTGGTGGAACATTGGCGGTTGGAATAATACGCAGAACGCCGTCGAAAGCGGCAGCACATTGGATGGCAAACCCGGCCGCATTGAAACAGGGCGCTGGTATGATATCCGCATCGATGTCCGTGGCAATCGCGTGAAATGCTTCCTCGATGGCAATCTGATTCACGACATCAACTATCAACAATCCGGTCCTATCAAAGCCCTCTATGCCAGTGCATCTCATGACGATAAAAACGGCGATGTAATTGTGAAGGTCGTCAATGCCAGCGCCAAACCGATCGAAACCGCGCTCGACCTCTCCGGCGCCAAAAACCTGACCGGCAGCGGTACTGCAACCGTGCTGACTGGTGAAGAGCCTGGTGATGAGAATTCCATTGAGGAACCCGTCAAAATTTCACCAAAAACCGAACCGCTCCAAACTACCGGCCAAGGCCTTACGCGCGCGTTCCCGGGAAATTCATTCACGGTCCTGCGTTTTCATACGAAATAAGAATGGCTGTCTAATCGTGCCCACTTTTCCGGCGAGCAGGTTCGCAACTCGACAAACCGGCTGCTCCCGGCCAAATTGTCCGGATGCCGTTAGTCAATCAACCGCTGGCCATTGCCGGACGAATCTTCCGTTCCCGCCTGATTGTCGGGACGGGAAAGTTTTCCTCGCCCGAAGCGATGCGCGACGCACTGGACGCCAGTGGTGCCGAAATGGTCACGGTGGCGCTGCGCCGGGCTGACCTGAGTGGAAAACGCGATCCTTTCGCCAATATTCTGGATTTTGTTGACCCAAAGAAGTTCCTGCTGCTTCCGAATACCAGCGGCGCGATGAACGCCGAAGAAGCTGTGCGCCTCGCGCATCTCGCCGCCGCCGCCGGCTTGCCCAAATGGGTAAAACTGGAAATCCATCCGGACCCGCGCTATCTCCTGCCCGACCCGGTCGAAACTTTGCGAGCCGCCGAAATTCTAGTGAAAGAAGGTTTCACCGTTCTGCCCTACATCAATGCCGACCCGGTTATCGCCAAACGATTGCAGGATGTGGGAGTTGCCACGGTGATGCCCCTCGGTTCACCCATCGGTTCAAATCGCGGAATCCAAACACGCGACCAGATTCGAATCATCATCGAGCAAGCCACCGTGCCGGTGGTCGTGGATGCCGGGCTCGGCGCTCCCAGCCACGCCGCTGAAGCGATGGAAATGGGCGCTGACGCCGCGCTGGTCAATACAGCGATTGCCGTGTCGTCCGATCCGAATCGAATGGCAGTTGCATTCAAAATGGCCGTGGAAGCCGGCCGCGCCGCTTTCGAAGCCGGCCTCGTTTCGCAACAGGAGACAGCCACCGCCACCAGTCCGCTCACCGGGTTCTTGGGTTAACGGCGCTATTCTTGCGGGCGCTTTAGTTTGCCGGCCGAGATTTTCCGGACAAAGAGTTGTTCCAATATCGCTTTATTCGTATTCTCCTCGAAAGTTTGGAGCAAATGGACAAAGTTAAATTAAACGCAAAACGGGTCGGCAATTTGCTGAAGACAGCACAGAACTGCCGCGTGCTCGTTGTCGGCGATGTCATGCTTGACCAGTTTATCTGGGGCAATGTCGGACGAATCTCACCCGAAGCGCCAGTCCCGGTCGTCGAATTCGAGCGCGAAAGCTTTATGCCCGGCGGCGCCGCCAACGCTGCGCGCAACCTCACCGCGCTCCGGATTAAAACCGAACTGTTCGGAACCGTCGGTCATGACGATGCCGCCAAGAAACTCAAAGAGCTTTTGACCGAACAGAATATCGGTTGCACCGGCCTGATACCTCATGCGGCCCGTGCGACCAGCCTGAAAACCCGCATCGTGGCTCACAAGCAACAAGTCGTTCGCATCGACCGCGAAACCCGCGATGGCCTGGAGGGTAAGGTGATGGCCCGCTTGTTCGACGTGTTTGAGAAGCAGCTTAATCGGGCCGACGCAGTCATCATTTGTGACTACGGCAAGGGTGTCGTCACCCAGGCCTTGTTGAACGAAATCAAAGCGCTGTGCCGTGCGCGCGGTGTCTGGCTGAGCCTGGATCCCAAACCCTACCACTTGAATCTTTCCGGCCTTTCACTCGTGACGCCCAACCGCAAAGAAGCTTTCGAGCTGGCTAATCTGCCGGACGAAACCCGTGATCAGAATCCACTCGCCGATAAAAACCTGATGCAGGTTGCCGATCGCTTGATGAACGAACTGCATCCGGTGATCCTGTTGATTACGCTGGGAGAACTCGGCATGCTGCTCTGCCAGCGCGATCAAAGACCGTTTCACATTCCCACGGTTGCACGCGAGGTTTACGATGTGTCCGGCGCCGGCGATACTGTAATCGCAACCTTCACTTTAGCCATCGCTGCCGGCGCATCGCCAATGGAAGCAGCCATCATTTCCAATCATGCGGCCGGTATCGTCGTCGGCAAGATCGGTACTGCCACCGTCGCTCCGGATGAACTCATAGGCAGTTTCGAGCGGTGACGGACACGAGTTGACAGCCATGCACGATTCGCTTTCATTGCCATTGATGGAATCCAAGATGACTGCGGCCAAGATCACGGCGGAAATGATTCGCTCGATGAAGGCGCGAGGCGAGAAAATCTCCGCGCTCACAGCCTACGATTTTCCCATGACTCGCCTGCTGGATGAAGCGGGCATTCCGTTCATACTGGTTGGAGATTCGCTCGGAATGGTGGTGCTCGGTTATCAAGACACGACTTTCGTGACCATGGCGGAAATGGAACATCACGTCCGCGCCGCCGCCCGCGCCCAACCACGCGCGCTGCTCGTCGCAGATATGCCCTATCATAGCTACGAAACGCCAACCTCCGCGGTCGAAAATGCCAAACGTCTTGCCGCAGCCGGCGCCGAAGCAGTCAAAGCAGAAGGCGGCCGGGCCATCATCGAGCAAGTCCGCGGGATTGTGTCCGCTGGATTTCCTTTCTGTGGCCATCTGGGAATGTTGCCTCAAAGCGTTCGCGAAGAAGGCGGTTATCGCGTCAAAGGCAAGAATGAGTCGGAATATCAGGCGTTGCTCGCTGATGCGGATGCACTGGTCGAAGCCGGTGCTTTTGCCATCGTGCTGGAATTGGTCACGCCCCCGGTCGCAAAGGAACTGACGCGAAGAGTCCCGGTTCCCACGATTGGAATTGGCAGCGGAAAAGATTGTGATGGCCAGGTGCTCGTCACACCGGACCTGCTCGGCATGTTGCCGTGGTACAATCTCAAGCACGTGAAACCCAAACTGAACGCTGCCGAGCAAATGCGCGCGGTGGTGAACGAGTGGAAACAATCCGTAACTGCCCAATCGTGAGCAAACTAAGCCACATCAACTCCCGTGGCGAGGCTGCAATGGTCGACGTGTCCGGCAAGCCTGTCGTGCTGCGTGAAGCTACCGCCCGCGGCGAGGTTCTCGTGCAGAGGTCCACGTTGGAATTGATTGAAGCTCACAAGATCGCGAAGGGAAACGTTCTCGCCACTGCGCGAATCGCGGGAATTCAGGCCGCAAAAAAAACCGGCGAACTCATTCCGCTTTGCCATCCCCTGCTCATCACCCATTGCGAGGTGGATTTTGAAGTTCCCGAAAGCAAAGACCGCGTCGTCATTACCGCGTCCGCCAAAGTGGCCGCTCAAACCGGCGTTGAAATGGAAGCCCTCACTGCCGTGACCATTGCGGCACTGACGATTTATGATATGTGCAAGGCCGTGGACAAGACGATGCGTATCAGTGAAGTGGGACTGATTTCAAAAACAAAACGCAGCCCGGAAAAATAGTTCACGTTTCACGCTGCGACATCCATGCAAATCCAAACCGGCATCATCACTGTTTCCGACCGCGCTTCCAAAGGGCTCTACGACGACCTAGGCGGACCGGCTTTAAAAAAAGCAGCCGAGGGTTATGCCTGGAAAGTTCTTGCGGAATCTCTGGTGCCGGACGAGAAACGCGAAATTCAGCGTGCTATCCGCGAACAGATTTCCAAAGGCTGCCAGCTCATCCTGACCACCGGTGGAACCGGTGTCGCGTTGCGTGACGTAACTCCGGAAGCCGTGCGCGAAATTGCCGTGCGTGAACTGCCCGGTTTTGGCGAAGTCATGCGCGCGGAATCAATGAAGATTACGAAGAACGCCATCCTGTCGCGCAACCTCGCCGTGGTAGTCGACAAAACCCTCGTCATTTGCCTGCCCGGCAAACCGAGCGGAGCAGTCGAGTGCCTGAGTTTTGTAGTGGGCGCCATTCCACATTGCGTCGAAGTGTTGCAGGAGGTACCAACAAGCTGCTGAAGGCCGAGTATGGTTGCAAATCCTTCAAAAACCGGTAGACACTTCGGAACAGTGAACGTTCTCGTTTCCATATTATTGCTCTTGAGCCTTGCGCTATCCGGTTGCGCGGGCAAAACGAAGACGAAGGAGGAAATTCAACACGCTTATGCGGCCGGAGTCCAGGCAGGCAAACTGGAAGCCCAGCAACAGGCGCAGTCCGGGGTGCCAGAAGTGAAATTCCTTGGCCACGTGGGAAATCCGGTGGTGCTCTGGACGGACGGCCTCACTCTTGCCAAAGCGCTGGTCGAAGCAGAATACCTCGAACAAAACACTCCCACTGCCATTACCATTTATCGCAACGGACAAGGCATGCGCATTGACCCACAGAGCTTGTTTTCCGGCCAGGATTATCCGCTGTTCCCGGGCGACACGATCGTCATTCAAAACTGAATATAGCGTCAGGCCTTGCGAAATTTGGGATTGAGTCAAATCCCAAATCCGCCACAACATTCAAGGCGCCATGACGGAACACCACCCACAAACTCCCGACGAGCGTTCAGCGAACGAACCCAAACACCCGACGATTCACAGGGAAACGGCTCATCGGCTCGCGCGCATAACTTTGTTCGGCTTCATCGTCACCTTCGTCCTCTCGCGGATGTTTGTGTTCCTGATCATGGCCCAGCTCATTCACAATTTTTATTTTTTCCTGGGCAAGACACACGTTCACCATCTGAATTACGGAATATTTTTGCTCTCAGCAGTGTGTGGCTACAGCGTGTTTCGACGCCCTGTTGGCCGCGCCGCGGAACTCACCGCGTTGATTTATGGAATTGCCATGGGCCTCACCTTCGACGAATTCGGCATGTGGCTGCATCTTGGCGGCGGTTATTGGCAACGGGCCAGCGTCGATGCTGTCATCGTGGTCGCTGCGGCGTTTGCCTTTGTGTCGTTTGCCAAATCGATCCGGCGATTTGAGTCGAGGCATGTGTGGGCGTTTGTCATCTTAACCGTATCGCTGGTCGGGTTCGGAATAGTCCTTTTTGTTGCGGGCAATCGTATCGGCGATGACGTGGGTCCAAAGCTGCAGAATCTGGAATCAGCATCGTCGCCCTGACCTTCGGACTTACTCCCCGTGTTTTTCGATAACCCGCTCGATGCGTTTGTCCGGTACGAGCCACATCAGTCCCATGATTATAAACAACGTATTCGATATCCATGGCCCCCACGAGGGCACAAAGGCCATTGGAATCGTTGTCGCATAAATTATAAGCGAGCATTTGCCCTTCCAATCGGTCCCGATCGCTGCAGCTAACATTGCGTGGCGTCCTTCCTTGTGAATGATGGCCGTTTGAAGAATGTAGTACGCGATCGCGGCCATCAGCAGAACAAATCCATAAACCGCGGTGGGTATCGCCGGTGGCTCACTTATCCACGTCTTGGCCATCCACGCTGTGGCGAAAGGAATAAGCGAAAGCCAGAACAACAGATGCAGATTGGCCCATAGAATTCCCCCGCTCACCTTCTGCGTCGCATGCAGCATGTGATGATGATTGTTCCAATAAATTCCCACATAGAAAAAACTCAAAAGATAGCTGACGAAAAAGACCGGCAATGACTTCGTTTCCAGAGCGGTCGGCGTCGCCCCGTCCGGAATTGGCAGATTCAGCACCATGATGGTGATGATGATTGCAATGACCCCATCGCTGAACGCTTCAAGCCGGTTTTTTTGCATGACACGAGAATAGAACCCAGCTCAAAAATAGGCAATCCGCTCGCCCTCTTCTATTCCTTTAGCAACCCCTCCAAGTCCAGTCGCCGCGTATACATTTCAATCCTGCCGTCGCCTGTTCTCGGCCATTGCTCGCGCGGCCGATCCCAATAGAGCTCCACGCCATTTTCATCCGGGTCGCGCAGATACAACGCTTCACTCACCCCATGGTCGGACGCCCCCTCAAGTTCGATCCCGGCAGCCAGCACGCGGCGCAATGCATCCGCCAGTAATGCGCGAGTCGGATACAAAATGGCAATGTGATAGAGCCCGGTTGTACCTGCGGGCGGTGGCGAGCCACCGAGACTCTCCCATGTGTTCAAACCGATGTGATGGTGATATCCACCGGCTGAAAGGAAAACCGCTTGAGTCCCGTAACGAGCGGTGATTTCAAATCCCAGCACGTCGCGATAGAATTTCAGCGCCCGCTCCAGATCAGCGACCTTCAGGTGCACGTGGCCAATTCTGACTTGCGGATCAATTGGCCGAATGGATGGATTTTGAGCCATCCGGTTTTAACTTCCCATCGTCACTACCGCCCGAAACCTCGCCTTCCCGCTCATCATGCGTTCGTAAGCTTCATTCACCTTCTCGAAGGGATAAACCTCATTCATCGAGCGCACGCCGCTATAGACGGTGAACGCGAGCGTATCCTGAGAGTCAATCGCAGTGCCGGAATACCAGCCTCTGATTTCGCGTGCACCCATGATAAGAAGGAGCGGAGAAACCTGCATCGATTCCGCCGCACCCACGATCATCAAAGTCCCCTTGGGCGCAAGACCACCTTGCACCGCGCTCATGGCATCACCAGCAGTCACTGTTGCGAGAATCACCCGCGCGCCACCGAGTTTCGTCAGTTCGGCCGCCGGGTTCTGCGATTGGCTGTTAATGTAATGAAACGCTCCCAGCTTTCGCGCGAGCGGCTCCTTGTCTTTGCCGCGGGCAATACCCACTGTGCGATAACCCATCTTTGTCGCGTATTGAACGGCCAGATGTCCCAGGCCTCCAAGACCCAGCACCGCCACAAGATCACCCGGTCGCGCATTGCTGTTACGGAGCGCGTTAAAAGTAGTAATCCCGGCACACATCAATGGCGCCCCATCAGCCGGTGCCAATTCATTCGGCACGCGCGCCACAGCAATGCTCGGCGCCACCATGTATTCGCCATAACCTCCATCGAACGAAATACCCGTTATCTTAAGATCAACGGTGCAGGCGAAGAAATCGCCACGCCGGCAATTATCACAATGGCCGCAGTTGCCACCGTGCCAGCCGACGCCGACACGTTCGCCGACCTTCCATTCCGTTACATTTTCGCCGAGCGCGTCAACAACACCAATGACTTCGTGCCCTGGCACACGCGGATATTTTAATCCCGGCCAAAGGCCTTCCTTCACAAGTGAATCGCTGTGGCAGATGCCGCACGCCTGCACTTTGATTCGCACCCATCCGGCGGGTGCTTCTGGGATGGGACGTTCAACAATTTCCAGCGGGCCGCCCGCGCGGGTGACCTGAGCAACACGCATTTTATTAGCCATAAGTTAATTCCGTGTTCTGAATCTTGGTTAACAGCCTGTGACGACTTCGGAATCTGGCACAGATTTGTTGGATGGCAAATGACTCAAACGGAGAACTGTTGCGCTTTCGCTGTTGGCCGCTAATTTAGCGCCATGCGTTTTATCGGGAACATCATTGAGAAACTGCAGCGCCATCCGAAGCGGATCGTTTTTCCGGAAGGCACGGAACCTCGTGTCCTTCAGGCGGCGCGCCAGTTTTATTCACTCCGGCTCGGCGCGCCGATCCTGTTGGGGAACCGCGCCAAAATCAAACCTCTCGCCGAAGAATTGAACATCTCACTCGAAGGCATTCGCATCATTGAGCCGTCTGAAAGCGAGGACCTCGACAGTTTTGCGCGCCGTTTCGCTGCCTTGCGCCGAGGCAAGGGCCTGCAGCTTCCGGAAGCGCGTGAGGCAATCCTCCAGCCCAATTATTTCGGCGCGATGATGCTCGCCATGCACCAGGCAGATGGTTTGGTATCGGGTACCAGCGCCACCACCGGCAGCGTCCTGCGCCCATTGTTTCAGATTGTAAAAATGGCTCCGCAGAACACGACGGCTTCGAGCTGCCAGATTATGGAAGTGGAAGACTCGCAATTTGGCGAGAACGGCGTTTTGTTCATGGCGGATTGCGGCGTCATTCCCGAGCCGAATACGGAGCAACTTGCGGAAATTGCCGTTTCCACCGCCCAACTGGCGCGGCAACTGTTAAACATCCGCCCGAGGGTTGCCCTGCTCTCCTTTTCCACGAAGGGCAGCGCTACGCATCCCACGATTGGACGCGTCCAGGCCGCTACCGCGCTCGCACGCAAGAAAGCGGAAGAGAGGAATATCGAAGCAGACTTCGATGGCGAACTGCAGGTGGACGCCGCGCTGGTGCCGGAGATCGCTGCTCGCAAGCTGCCCGAAAGCAAAGTGGCCGGCCTGGCGAACGTGCTGATCTTTCCCGAACTCAATTCCGGCAACATCGCCAGCAAACTCGTCCGCCACATTGCCCGGGCAAATGCCTACGGCCAGATTCTTCTTGGATTGGATCGCCCGGCTGCTGACGTCTCGCGTGGCTCCAATGCGCACGACATCCTCGGCGTGGCTGCTATCGTCGGTGTGCAATCAATTGAATACGACAGGCTCTATCCAGGCGCGGGCGTGAACCTCCCGGGCGAATAGATTTGCAGCTGCAGGATTCATAAGTTTAATGAACACAACCACGCCGCGCATCTTCATCGCCGCCACCCGTCAGAACGATGGCAAGACGACCGCGTCGCTCGGCCTGATTGCCGCACTGCAACAACATTTCCCACGCGTCGGTTACATCAAACCAGTCGGACAACGCTTCGTCGAAATCGAAGAGCAAAAGATCGATGAAGACACGGTGCTCATGGACAGCGTTTATCAGCTCAACTGTCCGCTGGTGGACATGAGCCCCATCGCTGTCGAACCGGATTTCACTCGAAAATACCTCCAGGCCGCCAACAACGAAGCCCTGGTAAAAAAAATTCAAAAAGCGTTCGATCGCGTGGCATGGGAGAAGGATTTTGTGCTGTGCGAAGGCTCGGGCCACGCCGGTGTCGGCTCCGTCTTTGATCTGTCGAATGCACAGGTTGCGAAAATTCTCGGCGCCAAGGTGGTCATTGTAACGCAAGGCGGCATCGGCAAACCAATCGATGAGGTCTCCCTCAATCAGGCTTTGTTTGAGAAGGAAGGCGTCGAAATTATCGGCGTTATCCTTAACAAGGTGTTGAACGCCAAAGTCGATTCCGTCACCGATTTCGCGCGACGCGGCTTGAAACGCAAGGGACTGGAGTTGCTCGGCGTCATTCCCCATCAGCGTATTCTTTCCAATCCCACCATGGAGTTGATTCGAGATGAATTGCATGCCGAGCTTTTGAATACGCCGGATAAACTCCACGGACTGGTGGACGATGTCGTCGTTGGTGCAATGGGTGCGCACAATGCCATGGAGTTCTTTAAGCCCGGCGTCCTGCTCATTACACCCGGCGACCGCGAGGATATTGTGCTCGCAGCTTGCACCAGCCTTGATTCCCATCAAAGCAGGACCGGCATGGCTGGCATCGTGCTGACCGGAAATCTGCGGCCCGCCTCTGCTGTCCTGAAAATCATCCGTGTCATGCCGATTCCGGTATTGCTGGCAAAGCAGGACAGCTATGAAGTCGCTTCGAAGGTCCACGATTTGACGGTGAAGACCCGTCCAAATGACGTGGAAAAAATCTCGCTCATCCGGGACTTAATTGCGAAGAATGTGGACGTACAAAAGATTTTGGACTCGCTCTGAGCGCTCCAGCCAATAAGCGTTTCGGCGGAACCAACCCAATACCGTGAGCCTTTCAATCAATCCATCGCTCAAAGATCTGCCAACCTATCAACCCGGACGTCCGATTGAGGAAGTCGCGCGCGAACTGGGTATTCCCGCAGCGGACATTATCAAGCTGGCTTCCAACGAGAATCCGCTGGGACCTTCACCCGCTGCGCTGGAGGCCATGCAGCATGTGCTGAAGAATATCAGCCTCTATCCGGACGGAAACGCCTTCTACCTCAAGCACAAGCTCGCGGACAAATTGAACGTCCAGCCGGCAAACCTGATCCTGGGCAATGGCTCGAATGAAATCATCGAATTCGTCGGGCACGCCCTAATGGAACCGGGCGTGGATGTGGTGGTGTCGCAATATTGCTTCGCCATTTATCCGCTTACGGCCCGGCTCTTCGGTGCGAATCTCATCACAGTTCCAGCCCGGAACCACGGCCACGATTTACCCGCGATGCTTGCAGCCATCACACCGCAGACACGCGTCGTCTTCGTGGCCAATCCGAATAACCCAACCGGCACCGTGGTTCCAAAACAGGAACTGGTGGATTTCGCCAATCGCGTTCCATCCCACATCCTGCTTGTGATCGACGAAGCTTATATCGAGTTTCTTCCCGAGCCTGCAGATTTCGTTTCTGAAATCCGGCGCGGGCAGAGGCCGAATCTGCTGTTGATGCGGACGTTCTCGAAGATTTTTGGCCTTGCCGGATTACGCCTCGGCTACGGCATCGCCGCACCGGAGTTGGTCGCTGCTCTCGAAAAAGTTCGCCAGCCATTCAATATCAATTCCATCGCGCAGGCCGGCGCGCTCGCGGCACTGGATGACATCGAACACATGCGGCGGACTCGCGAGAATAACGCGCTCGGACTGAAGGCCTACACGGAAGCATTTCAAAAGCTCGGACTCGAGTTCATTCCCTCCGCCGGTAATTTCATTCTGGTCCGGGTTGGTGAAGGTCAGCGCGTGTTCGAAGCAATGCAGAAGCTGGGCGTGATTGTGCGTCCGATGGGGGGGTATCAATTACCGGAATGGATTCGCATATCAGTCGGCACACCGGAGGAAAATGAGCGCTGCACGCGAAGCCTCCGGGAAGTCCTGCAACAAAAGTAATTCACTTCAATTTGCGGAGGCCCTAAATTGAGCGGATGCGAATACATTTGCTCGGCACAGCTGCGGGTGGCGGTGTGCCGCAATGGAATTGCAATTGCATTGTCTGCCGGGAAGCGCGCACGCGAAATGGCCGCGTCCAGCCTCGCACTCAATCATCGGTGGCAGTAAGCGCGGACGGGCGGCATTGGTTTTTGCTCAATGCTTCACCGGATATTCGCGCTCAAATTGAAAGTTTCGCGCCACTCTTCCCGGACCACAACAAAACGCGCAACTCGCCAATCGAAGGCGTGCTCCTGACCAATGCAGATTTGGACCATTCACTTGGGCTTCTGCTGCTGCGCGAAGGTGAGAAGCTTCGCGTTCACGCCACGGCGGCGGCCCGGCATGCCCTTACCGAAGGGATTTCGATCGCGCAAACCTTGAATTTCTTTAGCGGCGTCGAGTGGATAGAACCTCCAACGAAGCGAGAACCACTCCTGCTCCGGAACGGAACACCGAGCGGATTGGAGTATGAAGCGATTCCATTGAGCGGCAAACCGCCGCGCTTCATGAGTGGCAAAACTGCACCTTCGGCGCGGAACGTGATTGGCTACCGAATCCACGACGCCAAAACCGACGGCACACTGTTGTTCCTTCCGGACGTCGCTGAAGTCAGTAAAAGTCTTTTGCCGCCTCTAATAGGACCGCAGCTGTTGCTCTTTGATGGCACGTTCTGGTCGGAAAATGAAATGCGCGAGCGCGGCACCGGCATCCTGTCAGCCTCTGATATGGGGCATTGGCCGATTTCGGGCGAAGGTGGCAGCTTGGAATGGCTTGCGAATTTCCGCATCCCGCACAAAATTTACACTCATATTAACAATACGAATCCGATCCTGATTGAAGACTCGCCCGAAAGAACCGCGGTGAAAGCGGCGGGCTGTATCGTTGGTGAGGACGGAATGGAATTTGAAATCTGAAATGGAAAACGAGTTGCTGGACGAGAAAACATTTACCGAACGCCTGCAGGCCGTGGGCACTGGGTATCATCACAAACACCCGTTTCATGTGCTCATGAACGATGGCAAGCTGCCGCCCGAGGCTATCCGCGGGTGGGTGGCGAACCGGTTTTATTATCAGCGAAATATTCCTGTCAAAGACGCAGCTATCATTTCGAACTGTCCCCTCCGCGAGGTGCGCCGGCTGTGGTTGCACCGCATCCCCGACCACGATGGCGCCCGCGACGGTGAGGGCGGCATCGAGGCATGGCTCAAACTGGCCGAAGCGTGCGCCATGACCCGTGAGGAAATTCTGGACGAACGCCATGTGCTGCCGGGTGTGCGATTTTCTGTGGATGCTTACGTCAATTTCGCTCGTACGAAACCATGGCCAGTAGCCATCGCATCGTCGCTGACGGAATTATTTGCGCCGGACCTGATGGCACAACGGCTGGCGGCGTTTGAAAAATATTACACCTGGGTGAAGCCGTCCGGGTTTGAATATTTCAAAAGCAGAGTCACGCGGGCGCGCACCGATTCCGAGGAAGGCTTGCAGTTAACAATGACCTATTGCAACACGCGGGCGCTCCAGGAAGAAGCCGTTCGGGCACTTTCTTTCAAATGCGACGTGTTATGGACATTGCTGGATTCGATTGCGGCGGGATATCCGGTGCGATAAATTGAGACGCTCATGCAATTGCCGTCCGCCGATATGCGCCCAAAGCTCTCGTCACGCGCCCGTCTGCAGACGGACAAGGTGACAGGCAAACCAGTTCTGCTTTACCCCGAAGGCGTCCTGATGCTGAATCCCACGGGGCACGCCGTTGTTTCGCTCTGCACTGGCGAAGTGACCTTTGGCGAAATCGTGGCCAATCTGGCAGCGCGCTATAAAATTTCGCCTGAGGAAATCTCGCCACAGATTGCTGATTACTTGAATCGTCTCCGCGAACGCAATTTATTGGAATTAGCAGGAGCGAACGAGGCAAAGACATGAGCAACCGGGCTCCCAGACCCTTCAGTCTGCTGGCAGAGGTAACACACCGCTGCCCGCTGCATTGCCCGTATTGTTCGAATCCCCTGGAACTCGCGTCGCAAGCGAGTGAATTGAGGACGGACGAATGGAAACGTGTGCTCGCCGAGGCCTCTGAACTGGGTGTGCTGCACGTTGGTTTCTCGGGCGGCGAGCCGCTTCAACGTCAGGACATTCTTGAGTTGGTCGCGGCTGCGCGCGAAGCGGGTCTGTATTCCAATCTTATCACGAGTTCACTGGGATTGAATCGGCGGCGGGCAGAGGAATTGAAGAAGGCCGGGTTGGACAGCATTCAAATCAGTTTCCAATCGGACGAAGCTGCGCTGGCGGATCGCATCGCTGGAACGTCCGCGCACGCGAAGAAGTTGGAAGCAGCGCGAATGGTCCGCGAACTTGGTTTTCCACTGACGGTTAATACCGTCTTGCACCGAGGCAATATTGAGCGGCTCGAACAGATTATTTTGCTGGCGGAGAATTTAAGTGCGGAACGGTTGGAACTGGCGAATACACAATACTACGGCTGGGCGTTTAAAAATCGCGCGGCATTGCTCCCGGCGCGAACTCAGATTGACCGGGCAGTCGAAATTGCGAACGCAGCCAGGAAGCGTTTGCTCGGGAGAATGGAAGTGTTATTTGTCGTGCCGGATTACTACAGCGACCGGCCGAAGCCCTGCATGCACGGCTGGGGACAAAAACATCTGACGGTGAATCCAGCGGGTGAAGTTCTCCCCTGCCCCACGGCGCACGAGATTAAATCGATGAAGTTCGACAACGTGCGCGAGAAGCCGCTGGCGTGGATTTGGGCGGAATCGGAAGCGTTCAATCGCTTTCGCGGAACGGAATGGATGCCGGACCCATGCCGCAGCTGCGAGTTTCGCGAAGTGGATTTCGGCGGGTGCCGCTGCCAGGCCGCTTTGATTACTGGAGACGCGACAATGACTGATCCGGCGTGCAAGCTTTCACCGCAGCGCGAGGCGCTGACGGCGTTTGTTGAAGCAAGTCAGAAAGCAGGTCCGGGCTTTGCGTTGAATGGCGAGGAAATACTGTTTCGACAGAACGCTTGAGTTGAGGTGGCTTTTAGAAAGTCGGATCAGCGAACCAAAGCATCAAAGGGTCAGGGCACTCCGGGAAGCGAGAATTATCCGAAGACGAAAAAAGAAGCGATTCAGTTTGCAATGTGCAACTGAACCACTACGTGAGCTTTTGAATGACAGGCTTACAGCGTTTCGGAATATGCCGTGCATTCCATGTTTGTGGAAACGGCTTCAAAATCCGGCGCGGTCCAAACTTCATTTTGATTCTGCATAAACTTTCCTTCGTTGTTAACGGATTCTGGAAGTGATTCTACCGTATGATCTTAAGTTGTCCAATATTCTTTTTGGGGTAATTAACCCAGCGGAAGCCGGATTATTCATGGTTGGATTGAGGAATAATTGGCCTCGCAGGTCGCCAGATGAGGAAAAAGACCTTTAGGTATTTTAAACGGTTACAGTCTTCTGTTTCTGAAAACTGATGCCTCCTCGCTTTCGGGGATACCAGAATGGGTTACATCATATAAATATCATAGAAATATGCGCTTGCGTACTTTCAGCGAGTGCTTTATGCCGAATCCATTGACAAAGCGTCCTGAAGTTTTTTGTGAAGTTTCCGAGCGCGGAATAACCCTGTCGCGCCGGCATCTGCCACTTCGCACGGTCAGGATGCAAAACATCCCTGATTGATATGAAACACCAAAAAAGCAAATCATCACAATGGAGCCGTCGCGATTTCGTCAAGGCCACATCACTCGCTACGGGCGCGCTGGCCTTCGGAGTTCCGGCACTGGTGCGCGGGAAAAACTTGAATAGCAAAATCAATATCGCATCCATCGGTGTAATGGGAAAAGGAGAGAGCGATGTCGCCGCGTGTGCCCATGAAAACATCGTGGCACTCTGTGAC
>Ga0070731_10003179_pt1 | contig 14976 bp, 16 predicted proteins | sample Coa_R1_2_FD_66448 | JGI IMG/M metagenome (GOLD analysis project Ga0070731, IMG submission 66448) | Surface soil microbial communities from Centralia Pennsylvania, which are recovering from an underground coalmine fire - Coalmine... | ecosystem: Environmental > Terrestrial > Soil > Unclassified ... | reverse complement strand
TGCGGCGAGCGAGGAGCGACTGCCGGAAGCGATCGTCGCGCCGTGGCGCGAGCGCGAACGTCAGCGCGTCGCGGCGCTCGAAGGCGAGCGCGCGGGCGATCGCAGCGCGTCGTCACTCACGATTCGCCGCGTCGAGCTCGCCCTCATTGCCGCCCAGCGCAAGCGGCTCAACGAATTGCTCCGCGAAGGCGCGATCAGCGACGACATCCGCCGCCGCATCGAGCGCGACCTCGACCTCGACGAGGAGCGGTTGCGCGGCAACGTCAGCGGTATTTCGAGCGAGTAACGTCAGGTCTCCGGAGCGTTCTCCACGAGCGTGGCCACCTGCACGAACTCGACTTCGGGGCGTACTCCGTAAAGACCCGTTACGCGCTCCAGAAGCGCTTCGGTGAAAAAGGCTCTGGCGGTTGGCTCCGAGTCCCAGACGTAGAAGTTCGTGGCTTCCCGCTTTGCAGGATTGAACGTGAAAGCCTTGGAGCGCAATCCGGGCATTCCTTCGAACCGTGCGCGTGCAGTCTCGGCGATTTTCCGCACCGCATGCTCGTCGAAATTCTCGTCATAGCGAAACGTCACGAATACACCGACCATGCCGGGCTCCTGCCAGGGCGCGGAAATCGAATTTCAGCCGCCGTAGTCGCGCGCTCCGCTATTCGGCGCGCATTTCTCCCGATCCGCCCATCTCCTTCGGCATGTCGGCGAACTTCGGCAGGCCGTCCTTGATCGGCAGCACGCTTTCCGCGTAGTTGACGTGCAGCTTCGGAGAATGGCGATATGAAGGAATCGTCGCAGCGTAAACGTCGATCAAGCCGAACGGCGGGTGCCAGGTCAGCAGATGGCCGCCGCAGACCTTGCAGTACCGGCGATAGCTCTTCGGCGTCTTGTGATATTCGCCGATGTGCGCGTCGCCCTTCACCACCTTGACGGCTTCCGGCTTCCACAGCGTGAAAGCGTTCACCGGCGCCGCTGCCCAACTTCGGCACGAAGCGCAATGACAATAGCCTTCGGCGACGGGCTCGCCGCTTACCGCGATCTGCACCGAACCGCAAAAGCAACCGCCCTCGTAGGTCCTATCGGTCATCATTGGATTACCTCCGCGCTTCGCGCTTCGGGGCTAATTCGCGCTCGGGAGCGGCCCTTCGCGCTCACTGGACTACCCTCCGCGCTTCGCGCTTCGGGGCTAATTCGCGCTCGGGAGCGGCCCTTCGCGCTCATGAGCGTTCCTCGGCATGGTTGATGGAAACAGCGCGCGCCTGCGCAGCGCGCTCGACGACGTCCGAATCCCGCGCGACGTCGACGGGAGTGCCTGGCGGAGGCGACGCAGCCACGACGGCGGCCGTGCCGCTCGTGTCGATGGTCGCGGGCAACCCGACGAAGACACCCATCGTGATCGCCGTCAAGGCGACCGCCGCCAATGCAAGCGTCGCGCGAGGCGACGACGATTCGTAGAGTCGGGTACGCATGATGAGTGCAACTCTAGTGCGTATGCGTTGCAGCGCGATTTCATCGGCCGCCCCTTCTTGTTTCGTTTGTATCGCCTTGCGCCATGGTCGCGCGATTCCGCTAACTCGCGCGAAGCGCGGATCGCTCCATCGCCACCTCCGCGACGACGCGGCGCACCTCGGCGGGTAGGAACGGTTTCTCGATCACGCGGCGACCGGCTTCGCAAACGAATTCGCGAAGCTCGGATGCGAGCGTGTCGCCGGTCACGAATACGACGCGTACGACCTGCGACGGCCAGCGTCGCTCGATCTCGCGATAAAGCGCCCGGCCGTCGAGGTCGGGCATCCGGATGTCGGTGAGGATCACGTCGAAGTGCTGTGCTGCAATGCGCTCGAGCGCTTCGCGCCCGCTCGTAGCACTCGTCACTCGGTGTCCCGCGCCGGCGAGAATGTCGGCGAGCGATTCCCGGATGTCGGGCTCGTCGTCGACGATCAGCACCGAGCGCTCGCCGGCGTTCGCCTTCGTCGCCGCGTCGTCGTCACGTCCGTCGACGGCGACGGTGCCCACAGGCAGCGCAATCACGAACGCCGCACCGCCGCCTGGTGGCGATTCGATCGTCAGCGTGCCGCCGTGGGCCTCGACAATGCCGAGGCTCACCGCGAGCCCGACGCCGGTGCCCATGCCGATCGGCTTCGTCGTGAAGTACGGGTCGAACACGCGCGCACGAAGATGCGTGGGAATGCCGGGTCCGGTGTCGGCGACCGTGAGCAAGACCATGTCGCGCGCGCGATCGTAGCGGCTTGCGATCGCGATGCGGCGCGGCGGCGGCACGTCGGCAAGCGACTGCTGCGCATTGATGATCAGGTTGAGCAGCACCTGATGGAGCTGGTCGGCGTCGGCTTGCACGAGTGGCAGGTCGCGGCCGAGGCCGAGCGCGATGTCGATGCCGCTGGTGCGAATCGCGTAAGCGGCGATGTCGAGCGCGGCGGCGACGACATCGTTGATCGCGACCGGCCCGCGTGCCGGCTGCTGCTGCCGCGCCATCGCGAGGAACGTGCGCACGATTCGTGCGCAGCGTTCGGCCGCCGTGCGGATCTTGAGCGCCGCGGCCTGCGTCGCCCGGTCGCCCTGCTCTTCGAGCAGCACGGCGCGCGCGACGACGACGGACAGCGGATTGTTGAGCTCGTGCGCGACGCCGGCCAGGAGAGAGCCGAGCGCGGCGAGCTTCTCCCGCTGATAAAGCGATTCGCGCTGCCGCGCAAGCTCTTCCTCGGACCGCTTCTTCTCGGTGATGTCGCGCGCGATCGTCAGCACGTGCGGCTTGCCCTGATAATGCATCGGGATCGCGTGCACCTCGATCGTGAGCGCCGAGCCGTCCTTGCGCACTTCGGTCGCCTCGGCGTGTCGCGATGCGCCCTTCGCGACGTCGGCGAGCAGGTCACGATGAAACGTCGGCCCCGCGAATGCGCCGGGACGCATCGCGCTGAACTCCTCGTCGGTGTAGCCGTACATGCGCCACAGCGCGGGATTGACGTCGACGATCGCGCCGGCCTCGTTCCACAGCGCGAGCCCGTCGATCGACGCGTTGAACATCGCGTGGTATTGCTCCTCGCTCGCGCGAAGCGCCGCTTCCGCCGACTTGCGTCCCGTGATGTCGCGCGCGAGCGCGAGCACGCGATCGATGCCGCCGATCGTGACGCGCTTGACGTACACCTCGTACCACCGAAGGTTGCCGTCCTTGCTGCGGCCGTGCCATTCGATCAGCAGGTCCTCGCCCGCCGACGCGCGACCGATCAGCTCGATTGCGTCCTGCTGCGTGTACGGGCGCTGCCCGGTGCCGAGGGTCCCGACCTCCAGGTTGCGAAACTCCTCGCGTGTATAACCGAACGTCTCGCACGCCTTGAGATTCACGTCGACGATCGCGCCGGTTTCGACGTCGTGGACGAAGATCGCGTCCTCGGCCGCGTCGAAGATCGCGCGGTAGCTCGCCTCGGAAATCTCGAGCTCGCGCTGAACGCGTGCGCGCTGCGCGATGTCGCTGCGAAGGCGCGTCTGCGTCTCGGCGACCTTGAGCGCCATTTTGTCGAACGCGCGCGAAAGGCGCCCGAGCTCGTCCTCGCCTTTTAGATTCGCGCGCGATCCCAGGTTGCCGGCGGCGAAGTGCTCCGCCGCGCCGACGAGCCGCGCGGTGCGGCGCGTCAGCAGGAAATGGAACACGAGCCACATCGCGAGCGCGAGGGCGGTGACCCACCCCGCCCAGTAGAGCGACTGCTGAACGACCTGCGCGCGCGCCTCGGCCTTGTAGTGCGCGAGGTCGTAGGCGAGAAACAGGCTGCCGGTCAGCGACGGACGAATCTCGTCGCGCTCGCGTCCCATCAGGATGCCCGCATTGCCGAGCAGCTCCTCGCCATTCGACGAAATCGCAATGCCCGCGCGCCGCTCGCGTATCGCACGCGCCGCGCGATCGGCGTCGAACTGCGGCGACACTTCTGCGATCGGCCGTCCGAGCCACGCCCGGCGCGTCGCGGCGATGACGACGTTGTCCTGGTCGGTGAGCGCGGCAACGACGACGTCGTGGTTGTGCGCGAGCACGGCGATCTCGTGCTGCGCAGCTTCCATGTCGCCCTTGAGCAGCAGGTATTCGACGGTGCTCTGCAGCCGCGACATCTCCTGCGCGAGGCGCTTGCGGTTGTCCTCTTCCGCCTCGTGCTCGGCCTGGGGAACGTGGTAGAGCAGGTTGATCGCCGAAAGCGTGCCGGCGAACGCGAGCAGGATCAGCGGGACGGTGACCTTGAGCGAGACCGGGATGCGAAAGCGCCTGCGCTCGGCGCGCGATTCCATGCCCGCTGCACCTCCGGTCGCGGCACGCAACGGCTTCATCGCTTCAAATTCTCGATCGGTCCCGGCGCGAGCACCGTCTCGATGTCGATGCTGTTGCGCAGAAGCCGGGTGTCGACCATCAGGCCCATCAGTCGCCGGCCCGTCACCGCGAGCGCCGGCGCCTTGCCGCCGAGCATCCGCAGATTTTCCTCGCGCGAAGGAACGTGCAGGCCCTCCTGCGCCGCGAGGAATTGCTCGCCGCTCGTCTGCTGGCGAATGCCCATTCGGCGCGCGGCATCGGCGGGCTCGCGCTTCATGTAGTCCAGTGCATCGAACCACCCGGAGAGCAGCGCCTGGATCGCATGCGGCTCCTTGTCGAGCACGCTCGCGCGCACCGCGAGAAGGTCGACGATCTCGCCGGGGATGCGCGTGCTGTCGAAAAGCGTCGTTGCCCCGGCACGCAGGAACTGCGCGCGGTATGGATCGAAGGTGACGGCCCCGTCGACGAGTCCCTTCTCGAACGCGCTCGGCTGCTCGTTCGATTCGAGATGCACGACGTTGACGTCGCTCGCCTGCATGCCCGACAACGCGAGCGCGCGGCTCAGCACGAATGCGCCGAGCGCGCCGCTCTCGACCGCCACCGACTTGCCTTTCAAATCGAGCATCGATCGCATGCCGCGCTGGCCGACAACGACGTCGGCGCCGTTCGACACGTCGACGACGAGGATGATCCTCGGCGAAAGACCATCGACCGCGAGCCCGAAGAGCTCGTCGAGGCTGATCACCATCCCGTCGATCGCCTGGTTGCGATACGCGCGAAGCACCTCGCTCGCGGACGGATACTCGACGAGCTGCACCTTCGCCGGATCGAGGCGGCCGAGGTCGCGCGCCAGATAAAGCGGCTCGCTGCCGATCCACACGTTCGTGCGGATGCGAAGCGCCGTCTCGGGCGCGCGCATGCAGCCGGCCAAAGCGACCGGGACGAGAGCGGCGATGAATGTGAGCACCACGCGAGTCATGCCGATTCTCATTTGCCGTCCGGAACGAAGACGTATCCCTCGTTGCGGATCGTCCTGATGAAGCGCGGATGCTCGGGATCGGGCTCGACCTTCTTGCGAAGCCGCATGACCCGAAGATCGACGCTCCGGTCGAACGGGTCCCAGTCGCGCTGGCGATTGAGATTCAGGATGCGTTCGCGCGACAACGCGCGGTTCGGGTGCTCGGCGAGCGCCTTCAGCAGATCGAATTCGAGCGGCGACATCGCCACGTCGCTGCCGCGCTCGTCGATGAGCCGATGCGCGGCAATGTCGAGCACGCAGCGGCCGATGCGCACGCGTGCGGCGCCGATCTCGCCGCGGTTCGACGACGATGTCCGGCGCAACACGCTCTTGACGCGCGCGACGAGCTCGCGCGGGTCGAACGGCTTCGGCACGTAGTCGTCGGCGCCCATCTCGAGGCCGACGATGCGATCGACGACCGTTCCGGCGGACGTGAGCATGATGATCGCGATCTTCGCGTAACGCTCGCGCAAGTGCCGCGCGAGGCTCAAGCCGTCCTCGCCCGGCATGTGGATGTCGACGAGCGCCAAGTCGATCGGCTGGCGCGCCGCCATCGTCTTCGCGGTGGCGGCATTTTCCGCGGCCAGCACCGCGTAGCCGTGCGCGACGAGATATTCGTCGAGCACTTCACGAACGTCGGGTTCGTCGTCGACGACGAGCAGAGTCGCTTTCGAGTCCACGGCCGCTTCGTTGCCTCCTGGGGCACGCCCCGGTCCGGGGACGGCACGGCGGGCGAAAGCGCTCATCGTACCGCCGATGGAGGAACCCCTGCCCCGCAGCATCGGCGAACAAGGATAAGTCGGGTCCGCGCGTTTTGCGGCACCTTCGGTAGGCCCTGAAACAAACGAAACAAATATCGATGGAATGCGTTGCGTTCGCAGCGCTTCGCGTACCACGGGAAACAGACGAAACAAAGGGGCGCGTTCGCTGAAATCGCGCTGCCACACCGCGTCCGTAGAGTGACATTCGCCGGAAAGCGGCGAGGCTCGCAAATCCCGCGGCGCCCTACCGATGCGGCGACCGCGGTACGCAAACCTCGCCGCCGTCCCGGCCCTCACCCCACTATTCGAGGGAAGACGCGATGTATCTCGGGAAAGACACGAGCCGTTCTGGAATCGAGCCCGACGAATGGGCCGCACACGCCGCGCGCCGATTGCAGTCGCGCGAAACGGTCGACGTGGACGCATCGATGTCGCGCCCAGCGCGACGCCGGCGGGTGCGCGATCTTGGGACCTGGGAAAGCGCCGACGACAGCCGCCTCGTCGATTTGCTTCTCGACATCGCGCGAAGCGGGAAAAGTGACGCATCCCCGGCGCGCGATCGGGTACGCGCGGAAACGCACTGGACGCGCATTCTGTCGCTCGACCTCGCGGAGCGCGACGACGAATCCCTGAAAGACGATCCGGCGTTGCTCGATGATCCCTGTGTTTCCAGGCCTGCGACCGGCGAGGTCCGCCGCGACGCGAAAGAGACCGCCGATCGCGTCGCGAAGTTGCTGATTCGAGGCATCGTCGTGCTCGCGGCGGTCTGCGCGGCGCTCTATCTCGCCGTTGCCGCGCTCGTGCACATGGCGAAGTCGCCGGATGCGACGGCCGCACTCGTGCCGCAATTGTCCCCACCGGAGCACGCGGCGTCGGTGCGCCCGCGCGATGCTCCCGACACATCACGCATGTATTGAGAAAACGAAAGGATTGGCCGTGTCCGCATCATTTCGCATGAATCGCATCGCCGAATCGATCGGCGAATCCGACGCGCCGAGAGCGCCGCGTCCGAAGCTCGTCGCGACAAGCGCTCGCGAGGCCGCGCCGTCGAACGATCCGTGCTGCGATGCGCTGATCGAGCACGCGCCCGAGTCGCCGTCCCTCGCATGGCTGTCGGTGCCCGCCGAGATTTGGCCGGAGATGACGAGCCACGATTTTCAGTGCGCGGCGCGGGCGCGCCGGGCCGCGGTGCTCGGTACGCTTCTTCGGACAACCCTTTCGTCGACCGCTCGATTCGCGAGACGGGTGTTGTCGCGCTATCTGCGGCAACTCCAGGCGCGCCGGATGCACCGCGTGCTTTCCGACCTCGACGATCGCACGCTGCGCGACCTGGGCTTTCATCGCTGCGAGATCGGCTCGGTCGCCGCGGAGGCGTACGGGCTTGTCGAACGGACGCGCGTGCGCGACCCGTTTTCGCCACGCGCGCCTTCGTGATTCGTCAGCGGGCGCGCGTCAGTCGCGCGACGCCGACGACGCGCTCGATCGCCGCGACCAGCACGATGATCAGCGCGATCTGCACCGTCGATGCGGCGGCGATGACGAGCTGGCTGCCCTCGAACTGCAGGTAGCTGAAGATCTCGATCGGAAGCGTCGTCATCCCGGGCCCGGTCAAAAACAGCGCCGTGTTGAGCTCGCCGAACGAGACGATGAACGCGAAGAGCCAACCGGCGAGCACGCCCGGCCAGACGAGCGGCAGCGTCACGAGCAGAAGCGTCGAAAGCGGCCCGGCGCCGAGACTCTGCCCCGCTTCCTCCAGCGCGGGGTCGAGCGACTGCGCGCTCGCGAGCACGGTGCGAAATCCGTACGGCATGCCGACGATGCAATGCGCGAGCAGAAGACCGGGGAAGATGGGCATCCCGAGCGTCTTGTACATCAGAAGCAGCGCGACGCCGAGGATGATCGTCGGAAACACGAGCGGCGCGAGAAAGAGCGATTGCAAAAGCGCCGACGCCGGCCCGCGTCGCCGCGCGAGGTAGAGCGCACCGAGCGTGCCGAGCAACGTCGAAAGCGTCGCGGCGGCAAGCGCCAGCTCGATGCTCAACGCGAACGCGTTTCGCATCGTCTCCAGGCGAAAGAACTCGACGAACCAGCGCATGGAGAATCCCGGTGGCGGAAACTGGAAATAGTCGCTTGGCGAGAACGCGGCGACGATGACGATCGCAATCGGCACGATGACGAGCGCGAACGCGACGATCGTCGCGAGGATCCGAACCACGCGGCCGATGCGAGCCCCTGCATCGCTCGATCGCGCATCACGCGTCATCGGCGCGCCCCCTGCACGCGTCCGGGACGCAATATCGCGAGGATGATTCCCGTCACCGCAAGCGCGATCGCGAGCAGGATGAACGCGAGCGCCGCCGCATGCGGCCATTGGAATGCGCCGACGCCATCGTAGACGAGGCTCACGAGAAGCTTCGAGCGCGGGCCGCCGAGCAGCGTGATCGTCACATAGGCGGAAAGCGTCAGTAGGAACACGAGCAGCATGCCGGACGCGACGCCGGGCGTGGACAGCGGCAGCGTGACGTGCACGAACGTGCGCCACGGACTGGCGCCTAGCGCCTGCGCCGCTTCTTCGTAGCGGCGATCGAGCGCGGTGAGCGAATTGGCGATCGAGATCGTCATGTACGGCAACAGGATCGTCATCAGCGCGACGACGACCGCGGGCGTCGTATACAGAAGATCGAGCGGCGCGTCGGCGAGTCGGAGATCGCGAAGCGAGTTGTTGATCACGCCCTGGCGGCCGAGGAGCGCGACCCAGCCGTACGCGCGAACGACGTTGCTCACCATCAGCGGAAACAGCAGCGCGAGAAGCGCGATCATCCGGCACCGCGGCGAAAGCCGCGCGATCACGTACGCGACCGGATAGCCGATCAGAAGGCAAAGCGCAAGGATCGCTGCAGCGACGCCGAGCGTGCGGCGGATGATCGCGAGATAGAACGAATCGCCGAGGACGTTCGCATAGTTGGCGATCGTCAGCGCCTTCCCGTAGAGCTCGCTCGCCGACGGCGTGTGAAGGCTGACCCAGAAAAGATATGCGACCGGCGCGACGAAGAACACGAGTGCCGTCGCGAGCGGCGGCGCGACGAGCAGCCAGGAGAATCGGCCTTTCATCGCGACGTCGCGTCGAGCACGACGCCGCTTTCGGCATCGAAGCCGGCACACACTTCGTCGCCGATCGACCACGTATCCGCGCGCGCATCCTGACGGTACGACAAAAGCGGTCCCACCGCGCTTTCCAGGTAGTAGTGCGTGACCGGTCCGCGATAGACGACATCGCGAATGCGTGCCTTCATCCCGTCGCCCTCCGAACGATCGATGCGCAAACGCTCGGGACGCACGGCGATCCTGACGCGTGTGCCGATCGCTGCATCCGCGCGAAGCGGCATCCGCCCACTCGCGGTCTCGACGATCGCATGCTCACCGTCTCTCGCGACGATTTCGCCGTCGACGAAATTGCTCGCGCCGAGGAACGCCGCGACGAACTCGTTGCGCGGCAGGTCGTAGATGTCGCGGGGCGCGCCGACCTGTTCGATCGCGCCGTTGCGCATGACCGCAACTCGATCGGACAACGTAAGCGCCTCTTCCTGGTCGTGCGTGACGAACACGGCAGTGATGCGCAGCCGCTGCTGGAGACTTCGCAGTTCGACCTGCATCTCCTCGCGCAGCATCTTGTCGAGCGCGCCGAGCGGCTCGTCGAGCAGAAGCACGGCAGGCTTGACGACGATCGCCCGCGCCAGCGCGACGCGCTGCTGCTGGCCGCCCGAGAGCTGGCGCGGATAACGATCGGCCAGCGCATCGAGCTTGACGAGCGCGAGCGCGTCAGCGACCGACTTCGCGCGCTCGCGGCGCGGCACCCTGTGCATCCGCAGACCGAACGCGACGTTCTCGGCGACGGTGAAATGCGGGAACAGCGCGTAGCTCTGGAACACCATGCTGAAGTTGCGACGATATGGCGGGACGCTCGTCACACGCTCGCCGCGGATGTAGACGTTGCCGGCGTCCGGTTGCTCGAAGCCCGCGATCAGCCGCAGCGTTGTCGTCTTGCCGCAGCCCGACGGACCGAGCAGCGAGAAGATGGTGCCGCGCGGGATATCGAGCGTAACGCCGTCGACCGCGGTCACCGTGCCGAAGCGCTTGCGGACGCCGTCGAGCCGAACGTCGGGATCGGCCGTCACGTCGTTCCGAAGCGCGACGCCGCCATCAGTTCGACGGAAAAGCCTCGGCACGCCGTCGCGCGAAGCGTGCTATCCAGCGACAGTCCGGTTCCAGCGCTCGACCCAGGCCGCGCGCCGCTCGGTCATCATGCCGAGGTCAAGCTTGATCAGATGGTCGAGTTGCTCCTTCGGGAACTTGACGCGCTCCTGCAACTCCGACGGCAGCTTCGACAGCGTCTCCTTGTTCGTGCCGCCGTAGTTGTAGATCTTAGCGGCGAACGTCTGCACGCTCGGGTCCATCGTCGTGTTGATGTACTGCTCGGCCGCCTCGAGGTTCTTCGTGTCCTTCGCGATGCTGGTTCCTGACGTGTACGCGATGCCGCCTTCCTTCGGGTAGACCCATTCGACCGGCGCACCGTAGCCCTTGACCGTGTACGTTTGCGATTTGTAGAGGATGCCGATCATCGCATCGCCGGTGCGCATCGAATTCATCATCGTATCGGTGTCCTTCGCCCAGATCGGGCGCAGCGCGGCCATCTTCTTCAGCATCGCGAAGCCCGTCTCCTCGTCGTCCTGAGGCTTGCCCGCGGCCACGGCGCCGATCGGAATGACGTACGAGCCGATCGAGTGCGAAATCTCCGGCAGCACGATGCGTCCCTTGAATTCCGATCGCCACAGATCGGCCCAGCCGGTCGGCGAATTCTTCACGAGCTTCGTGTTGTAGACGATTCCGATGACCGAGAAGATCTGCGGCACCCAGTAATCGTTCCAGAACGTCGGAATCATGTCGCGGAGATTCGGCATCCGCGGCGAGTTGCGGTCGATCTTCTCGCAGACTCCCTGCTTGATCGCGAGCGGCACGAGACCATCGGCGAGCTGAAAGCAATCGGCGGTCGGATTGGGCTCGCTGATCTTGATCTTGGTGATCCGCTCGGCGGGGCTCGCGCCGCGCTCCTGGATGACCTTGATGCCGGTTGCCTTTTCGTATGCGGCGTCGACGTTGTCGCGCATCGCGTCGCCCCATTGACCGCCCCACGTCATGACGACGATGTGATCCGGTTTCGCGAACGCGTCTCGCGCACCAAGAAGCGGCGCCAGCAGCGGGGCGGCGATCGCGGCGCCGCCGGCCTTCAGGACTCGTCTTCGGTTCATGTCTCCTCCAGCGAACGCTTTTTGTCGAATGAACGGGCAGCGGCGAATATTGTATGCTCGGCGCGGCGGCGCAGCACCGGCTCCCAAAGACCTCCATTCGACGATGCCAAGCAGCGACAGACGTGCGTTGACGCTTGACGATCTCGCGGCCCTCGCGCAACGCTTTGCCACCGAGCGCGAGCCTGCGCGTTTCTACGCGGCGGTCGATGCGCTCGTGCAGGAGGTCATCGGCCACCGTCTTCTGACGCTGATGCGCGTCGACGAAGCGCGCGCCGAAGTCGAGCGCGTCTACAGCAGCAATCCATCCGCATATCCCGTCGGCGGCCGCAAGCAGAAACGCGGCACGCCATGGAGCCGCGTCGTGGTCGATCGCGGCGAAGTTTTCGTTGCGCGAACACCCGAGGAAGTGCGCGAGGCATTCGCCGATTACGCGCTGATCGAAAGCCTCGGCATCGGCTCGATCATGAACGTTCCGATCGGATGGGCCGGACGGCGCATCGGCACGATGAACGTCGCGCACGAGGCTCGCCGGTTCACCGAGCAGGACGAGGTCGCGGGACGGCTGATCGCGCCGTTTCTGGTGCCGGCGCTGCTCGGGTCGTAAGCGTCGCGAACCTCGGCATGCAATCACCGCTGCTCGATGTTCGCGATCTTTCGCGAAGTTTTTATGGTGTGCATGCGCTTTCCGGTATCGATCTCCGAGTCGAAGCGCATCGCATCACCGGGTTGATCGGTCCGAACGGCGCCGGCAAGACGACGCTTTTCAATTGCATTTCCGGCGTCGTGCCGCCCGATCGCGGTGTCGTACGCTTCGGCGGACGCGACATCACCGGATGGCGCGCCGATCGGATCGCCGATGCGGGCCTCGTGCGCACGTTCCAGATCGCGCGCGGCTTTCCGCGCCTCTCCGTTTACGAAAACCTGCTGCTCTACGGCCATCACCAGCCGGGCGAGCGCTTTCTCGCGGCGCTTGCGCGAACCGGGACGGCGCGAGCGCGCGAGGCCGAGCTCGTCGAGACGGCACAGGCGATCGCGCGGCGCTTCGATCTCGTGCGCGTGCTGAACGCGCCCGCGTCGGCGCTTTCCGGCGGACAGAAGAAGCTGCTCGAGATCGCGCGCGTGCTCATGGCGAAGCCCGCGATCGTGCTGCTCGACGAGCCCGTCGCTGGGGTCAATCCGACGCTCGCGCGCGAAATCGCGCGGCATCTCCGCACGCTCGTCGACGAAGGGCTCACCGTGCTTTTGATCGAGCATCACATGGACACGATCGCCGCGCTTTGCGATCACGTCGTCGTGCTCGCCGAGGGCCGCAATCTCGCGGAAGGCACGTTCGCGGAGGTCGCGGCGAATCCGTCGGTGCAGGAAGCGTACATGGGACGAAGGCGGTGACGCTCGCGATGTCGACGAGGCAGGCGAAGGTCGCGCGCGGATCGGCGAGCCTGCTTGGCGTCGAAGGGATCGTTGCGGGCTACGGTCCCGGCGATGAAGTGCTGAAGGGCGTCGATCTTCGCGTCGATGCAGGCGAGATCGTCGCGATCCTCGGACCCAACGGCGCGGGCAAATCGACGCTCGTGAAGACGATCGCCGGACTGCTCGCGCCAAGCCGTGGAAGCATCGTGCTCGATGGACAGCCGATCGGCGGCCGCGAAGCGCGCGAGATCGCGCGCCTCGGCGTCGCGTACGTGCCACAGGAGCAGAACATCTTCCCGACGATGACCGTTCGCGAGAATCTCGAAATCGGCGGCTACGTCGATCCGAAGGCGAGCACGCGCAGAATCGAGCAGGCGTTCGCGCGTTTCCCGATGCTCGCGCGACGCAGGCGCGTGCAGGCGCGCGCGTTGTCCGGGGGAGAGCGCCAGGTGCTGGCGATGGCGATGGCATTGATGGTCGAGCCGGCACTTCTTCTGCTCGACGAACCATCGGCGGGACTTTCGCCGCTTGCAGCCGAACGGCTCTTCGCGGACATCGCCGCGATCAACGATGCAGGCATGTCGATCGCGATGGTCGAGCAGAATGCACGCGAGGCCTTGACCATCGCCGATCGCGCGTACATCCTCGTCGACGGTCGCAATCACCGCGACGGCCGCGCGGCGACGTTGGCCACCGATCCCGACATAAGACGAATATTTCTTGGCGGGTGAAGCCGCCGCTGATCAAAAAGGAGGAACGAGATGAAGCGAACTGTAGATCCACATCGCCGCCGTTTTCTTGCAGCGTCGGGCGCACTCGCCGCGACAACGATGGCGCCGGCGATCGTGCGCGGCCAGGATGCGGCGTTGGAACTCGGCGTGCTGACGCCACTCACCGGTGCGGGCGGCTTCGACGGACCACGAATGGCGAAGGCGATGCAGGCGGTGATCGACGAGGTCAACGGCGCGGGGGGCTTGCTCGGCCGCAAGGTCGTGCTTGTCGTCGAGGATGGGCAGACCAATCCGGAAGCCGCCGTACGCGCGGCGCGGAAGCTGATCGACGTGACGAAGGCGCCGGCGATCATGGGCACGTGGGCGTCGGCGGTGACCACCGCAGTCGCGCCGCTTTGCTGGGAGAGCAAGACGTTCCTGACTACGGTGTCGGGCGCGGATTCGATCACGAAGCTCCCGCACCAGGGTTATCTGATCCGCACTCAGCCCAACAACTATCTGCAGGCGGGCAAGCACGCGCAATTCATCGCGTCGATGGGTGCGAAGCGCGTGTTCATGATGTCCATCCAGGCGCCGTTCGCGGAGCCGACGCAAACGCGCGCCACCGAGGTGCTGAAGGAAAAGGGCTCGCAGATGGTCGGCACGCTGATCTACGACAAGGACAAGACCACGTACAGAAGCGAAGTCGACCAGGCGCTGCGAACGAACCCCGATCTGATTTACCTGAACGGCTACGCGCCGGACGTGACGATCCTTTTGCGCGATCTCTACCGCGCAAGCTACGCCGGCCACCGTTTCGCGCAATCGTACGCGGTGACGCAGAAGGTGATCGATTCGCTCCCGCACGAAGTGACCGAGGGCGTCATCACCGTGCAGCCGTCGGCGGACGTCGGGTCGCCCGCGTACGAGCTCGCGAAGAAACGTCTCGGCGTCGCGGAACCCGATTCGTACGAGACACAGGCGACCGACTGGGCGAGCCTCGTGTCGCTTTCGATCGCGAAGGCGAAGGTCGCGACGGGCACCGGCATTCGCGACAACGTGCGCAAAATCTGCCAGGGAAGCGGCACGAAGGTTTACAGCGCCGTCGAGGGATTGAAGCTGCTCGAGGAAGGCAAGGACATCAACTACGAAGGCGCCAGCGGTCCGTGCGACTTCACGGACATCGGCGACATCACCGACTGCAAGTTCCGCTACAACAAGGTGGCAAACGGCAAGCTCGTGTTGCTGAAGGTGGCGTGACACCCTCACCCCAGCCCTCTCCCGCAAGCGGGAGAGAGGGTCTCGCTACTTCGTGCTGACGCGCGATGCCGTCTGTTGCCGAAGTCGGGCAGCTCGTCGTCAACGGCGTCATGGCCGGGACGATCCTCGCCGTCCCGGCGATCGGCCTCACGGCGATCTACGCGGTGCTGCGCTTTCCCAATTTCGCGCTCGCCTCGCACGCCACGATCGG
>Ga0070731_10003178_pt1 | contig 14979 bp, 16 predicted proteins | sample Coa_R1_2_FD_66448 | JGI IMG/M metagenome (GOLD analysis project Ga0070731, IMG submission 66448) | Surface soil microbial communities from Centralia Pennsylvania, which are recovering from an underground coalmine fire - Coalmine... | ecosystem: Environmental > Terrestrial > Soil > Unclassified ... | reverse complement strand
CCCGGCGGGGACGCCCCGCGGGGCTCAGCAGAAAGCCGCGGGGCGCCCACACGCTCAAAGCCGGGAGGGCGGCCGAGCGCGCCGAGAAGACCAAAAACAAAAACGCCCCGCAAAAACGACAGGCTGGATAGCGCGCCCAACGAATAAGCCCACTTAAAAGCCCCCGGCTTCGGCCAAGCCTCGCGGCAGGTTTGCGGTGCGCGCAACAGCAGCAACATGCGACCGCAAGGCAAGCCAGAACTCACGCGCAATTGGCCCAAGACTGGCCCGCGCGTTCGCAACACCGCATCAACACACGGGTTGCCAGCGCGCAGCGGTGTCGGTAACCGCAGCGTCTATCAAGATAGACAGCTAGCTGGCGAGCGTGAGCGCGGCGTTCCGCTCGAGCCAACGCGACAGCTCAGCCGCCGGCACAAGCACCAACCGGCCCCGTCTGACCAGCCGGAGCTCGGGCTGGACGTGACGCTCGAACGAATCCACCGAAAGCCCAAGAGATGCGGCTGCCTCGGCCTTCGTCAGCGCCAACCTGGGCACGTTCGCCGCGTTTTCGCGCTGAGGACGACTTGGGCTGGCTGGGGTCTGGCGGGGGTGCTGTGAGATGGTGCTTTTGACGCCTTTGGTGATGTTGTCCCCGCTCATGCCGCGATTTCTTGTTGTGTGTGGGGTGTGTTACGGGTGTAGCTACTGGTTCCCGGGACTGGTTCCCGTTGTAGAGAGTGGGAACCGGGTACCGGTTCCCTAGATGAGTGGTTCCCGGGAACCGGTGGGTACCGGTCGGGAACCGGGTACCGGTCGGGGTTGATGGTGATCAGCTTCCCGCGTGGGCCTGGTACCTCGACCGCGTCGCCGTCGGCGACGGCGCAGTCGATGGCCTGTAGTACGAACGCGCGCTTCCCGGTGACGCCGGCTGCGATGTCGTTGCGGCTGCGCGGCTGCGCCTGGTCACGCAGGTAGCTGAGGACGCGCTCGATCAGGAACGTCGGCCTCCATGTCTCGTTGTCGTCGGCGGGTGCGCCGGCGGGTTTGAACGTCCAGGTGATCGCGTGCGTGACGGGGTCGCTGGCGAGCTCGAGCTCGGCGGCCCGCGGCCGGGCGAGATGCCCGGGACGGTCTTTGTGCGTCGTGATCCGGTACAGGCCCGAGCCGCCACGGCTGAGCGACGTGATCGGTTCGAGGCCGAGGTGGACGTCTGCCTGCCCGACCTTGCGCTCGCTGCCGATCGAGAACTTGCCGCGCGTGTCGGCGTTCTTCGTAACGTGGTCGAGCACGATCGTCGTGATGCCGCGGTCCCAGAGCGGCTTGATCCATGCCGCTGCGAATCGTTCCGCGTCGGCGCGCTTGTTGTCATCGAGCGCGGACACGTCGAACGCGCCCGCGGCGGCGTCAACGATCGCGAGCCTGACACCCTCACGAGCGAGCGAGTCGACATCGTCCAACGTAGGCGGCCCATCGGGCTCGAAATGAAAGACGGCGCCGACCTCGTCGATCGACGCGCCCAAATCCTCGAGCATCCCGCGCGTAGCTACCGCTCCCATCTCGAAGTCGACGTGAGCCCACCCGCCGAAGCCGGCGCGGCTGTGCTCGAGCGCGACGATGAACGCGAGCAGCGTCTTCGCCGACTCCGGCGGCCCCGACACGACGTGACGCTTGCCGGCGTAGATCAGCCCGCAAACCGCGGGCGGCTCCGACGCCTGGGCGAACTCGCTCGACGCGAGGTTGAGAGCCTCCCAGGTCACGCCGCAGCGCGCCGCTCGATCAGCTCGGCTCGGAACTCGCGTAGCTCGGCCAGGTCGTCGTCCGTCAGTCGCGTCCAGGTCAGCAACATCTCCTCAAAGCACTCGTCCGTGAACCGTGACCCCCACCGCTCGACCCACGCCGCGGCGGACTCGGCTTCATGCCGGTGCGCGACTTCCGCGGCCCTGTAGGCGAGCTCGATCGCGAGAGCGACCGCTGACTTATGCCCGCCTGAAGCAGGTGTATCTTCCTTGCTCACTGGTAGTACCTCCCGGTCTTGTGCTGGGTGGATCGAAGCCCCGGCGTTCAAGCGCTGGGGCTTCGTTGTAAGAGGGGTTCCCGGCGGGTCCGCGAGCAGGGACCGCAGGACAGCGGTGTACCTGCGGCCCTGCAATCGCGGCTTCAGCCGCGCGTCAACACGCCGGGAGTCGCTCGACCCGGCCGAAGATGGTGAATTTCTAGGCGGCCGCCAGACGCTCGGCGCGCTCGCGAGCGAACCGCTCAACCTCGGCGGCGGCAAAAATTCTGCCGATCGGCGTATAGGTCGCCGTCAGCCGGCCGGCGTCCGCGAGCTGAATCACCCGCCGGTAACTCAGATCTAGTCGGCGCGCGGTCTGCGTTGGGGAAAGATGTGTTTCGCGAGACAAGTTCACGTGGGAACCTCCGTTAGGTCGGAAGGTGAAATCTCACCGCGCAGACACGACCGGCTAGCGATCCGCCCATACGTGTCTGCGTCGGGGCGGATCGCTAGCCGGTCCTAACGGTGGTATAGCGGCGAGGTCATAACCCTGGCCCTGCGCGGGCATGAGCTAGGGCTTGCGTGACTCGTGCTTGTGTGACCCCAACGAGCGCTGCCGCCTCTTCGTGCGTTGCACCCTCGATTTCGACGAGCCGAATCGCGATCTCCGACTTGAATCGGCGCGGGTCATCGGCGGCGACCTTGCCCGGGCTCGCTTCCGCCACATCCTCGAGCCGCACGCCGCGCTCCGCCGCCAACCCTTCGGCCTTCCGTTTCAGGATCTCCATGCGTGCGTCAGCGCCCTCCAGCGAGTCAGCCTCACGACGCGCCGGGTGCTTTGCCTGGACGCCTCCGCGCCGCCTCCCACCCAGGTCGACGACGGTGGACGCTCGGAACGCAGCAACTGCGTCACGAACCATGACGCCAGATTTCGATTCGCTAGCCCTCTGTCGCGCCTGTGCGGCTCGAACGTCGTCGGCCGCGTCGGAATGAAGCGCGGCGAGCTCCTTCGCAACCGTGGGGCCGTGCACGCGCCACAGGTGGCGAAGTCGCCGGAGAGGGTCCCGTTCGGCTGGCGCCGCAGACTCAACGAGGTCGAACGCTTCCCGGTGACGACCCCGGAGCCGAAGCTTCGCCGCGTAACCAGCGGCCCAGGCGCGGCGCTCAGACGCCATCTCCTGCCCGGATGCCGGGCGACCCTCCCGAACGATCGCCGCGGCCACAGCCTGCGTTTCGGGAAGCGCCGTAAGCCGCTCGGCCTCGGCGAGCGCCGTCCGAGCCTCAGCACTCAGTCGTCGTTTCGACGGGCCGCCCCTTCGGGAGGGTGACGCAGACACGGTGCGAGGGTACGGCCGCCACCGGACGACGCCGGGCGCGTGGCGTCAGTCGTACGGATCCAGCGAGAACGTCTGTGCTCGCTCGTCGATCTCAACTCGGAATTGACCGAAGAAGTCTTTACGACCCAAGAGAACGACACGTGGGGGCAAGCCCTTTGTGAACGATGCCTTGACTGCAACCTTGCGTGCCATCTGCTGCACATTGACTTCAATCCCGGGTGGCCAAACGTACTGATCCGTCGGCCCACCTGCCGTCTCACAAGGCTCGATCTGACAGTTGGCTTCGGAGATCCCCAAGAACGACATGAGGTCGTATGGGATCAAGGTGTCGCTCGCGCCGCTATCGACCAAGCCATACACCGGAATCCACGCGGTCGGTCCGTGCAGTACAACCGGTAGTCCCGGGCTAAGAGTGGCGGGGTTTCCCGGCGCCGTAGCGCGGTACGGGAATGTCCGCTTAGAAGTACCAGGCAGAGCTTTCGATCTCGGCGACCTCAAACACGGCATCGACGGATTCGGCATCGACGTCATGCATGAGTTCGTCGAGCGTTGGAGCGTTCGCGACGACGGCGTGATCCCGGACCGCGACCCACTGACCCTTGAACTTCTCCAGCCGCTTAGCTAGCTCCCGTTCGGCGCGCACCTGATCCATCAACACAGCTGAAAGGTCCTCTGGATAAGCGTTCTCGTCAGCCATGGGTGATCAGTCCCGCGCATCCCGATTCCCGCAATTTGCACGGGTTCCTCCTTCTCTGGCCAGTCTAGACCTTATGTCCTCTCTCGGATGACCCTCTCTGGAGTCAGCGAGGAAAGCCGCCGCTCATCTGTGACCTGCGGGCCAGTTGCGGGCCAGTCGATGTGTCGCCGCTGCGGTCATCTGCGGTCCATAGCGGCAACCGCAAGGCGGGGTGAAAGAGCCGGAAACCGTGTGGTGATCGGGTTTCCGGCTCAGTGAGAGCGGCGGGGGTGGGATTCGAACCCACGGGGCGCTTGCACGCCCAGCGGTTTTCAAGACCGCCGCCTTCGACCGCTCGGCCACCCCGCCGGGTGCGGCTCACGGTATCGCGCGCTTCGAGGCGGGTCAGTGCTGAACGCGTGCAGGCGCGCCGTATTCGCGCAGGACGTCCGGCACGTCGCCGCCGAAGTTCTCGAGCACGGCGAGCAGCGCCCGGTCAGCGACCGCCGTCCCGTTGAGCGTGTGGGGCGTCTCGAGCTTGTCGCCGGCGCGGTAGCGAATGCCGAGGCGGCGAGCCTGGAAGTCGGTCGTGTTCGACGTCGATGTGATCTCGCGGTAGCGCTGCTGCGACGGGAACCACGCCTCGATGTCGTACTTCTTCGACGCCGAGTCGCCGAGATCGCCGGCCGCGACGTTGACCACGCGGTAGGGCAACCCGAGCGCTTGTACGAGCTCCTCCTCGATCGCGAGCAGCCGGTCGTGCTCCTCGGGCGACCGCTGCGGCTCGCAGTAGACGAAGAGCTCGACCTTGTTGAACTGGTGGACACGGAACATGCCGCGCGTGTCCTGCCCGGCTGCGCCTGCCTCACGCCGGAAACACGTCGAGAATGCCGAGTAGCGGAGCGGCAGCTGGTCGAGGATCTCGCTCATGTGGAAGCCGGCGAGCGCGACCTCGGACGTGCCGGTGAGGTAGAGGTCGTCCGTCTCCAGGGCGTAGATGTTCGAGCGCTCGGTCGGGAAGAAGCCGGTGCCGTACATCGCCTCCTCGCGGACGAGCACGGGCGGCAGCATCGGTACGTGTCCATGCTCCGCCGCGCGGTCGAGCGCGAAGCGGTAGAGCGCCAACGCAAGCAGCGCGGTGTCGCCGACCATGAAGCCGAAGCGCGAGCCCGAGAGCCGCGCCGCGCGCTCGAGCTCGAAGCGGCCGACCTCGGTGTGCTCGGGACCCTCCGGCGCCGGGTCGCCCCAGCGTCGCAGCTCGACCGCGTCCTCGTCGGTCGTCCCGTCCGGGGCCGTCTGGTCCGGCGGGTTCGGGACCTGCTGGAGCCAGGCATCCCGCTCCGCCTCCGCCTCGGCCAGGTCGAGCTCGACCGCGCGCAGCTCGTCTTTCACGCGGCCCAACTCCTCGAGCTGCTCCGGCGTCGGCTTGCCTTTCGACTTCTGGCGTGCACGCAGCTCGTCGACACGCGGTACGAGCTCGCGCCAGCGCTCGTCGGCGGCGAGCAGCGCGTCGAAGCGCTCGGCCGCGCCCTTGCGTGCGAGGGCAGTGCGGATGCGCTCGGGATCGGCACGCGCTGCGCGAAGGTCGATCATCCGCGAGAGCCTAAAGAAGCCAGAACTCTGAACGGCGCCGGATGTTCCGGCCAACGCTCGGTCAGCCCAGCATCGCCTCGAGCACGAGGGCGACGCCTTCCTCGTCCGCCGGCGGGCAGATCCAGTCCGCGACCGCCTTCACGCGCGGGTGCGCGTTCTCGACCGCGATCCCGTAGCCTGCCCAGGCAACGAGCTCGACGTCGTTCTCGCCGTCGCCGAAGGCGATCGTCTGCTGCGGCGTGAAGCCCATTCGGCCGGCGAGAAAATCCATCCCCGAGGCCTTTGTGATCCCGAGCGCGCTGAACTCGAGGAAGTGCGGCAGCGACTTCGAGATCGTCAGGCGGTTCGCGAACACCTGCTTCATGCGCACCTCGAGCGCGTCGAGCGCGTCGGGATCGCCGACGCAGACGATCTTCGTCGCCGGCTGCTCGAGCCACGCGCGCACGTCGCCGACGACATGGATGTCGAGTCCCTGGAAGGTCGCATACGCCTCGGCGTACTCGCTCAGCCGCGACACGTAGAGCTCGTCGTCGACGTAGACGTTCGGGTGGTAGTCCTCAGCCTCGAGCGCGGTGATCGCCTCGCGCGCGAGCCCCACTTCGATCGGCTCGTGCCGGAGCCACGTACCGTCGGCGTCGACCACGACGGCGCCCTGGTAGCAAATGGCCGGCTCGCCGAGGATCGAGAGCGGCACGATCCGCTGCAGCGATTGCACCATCCGCCCCGTGACGACGATCACGTCCAGGCCTGCTGCACGCGCGCGGTCGAGCGCGGCGCGCGTGCGCGGCCGCAGCGCGCGGTCCTTCCAGATCAGCGTCTGGTCGAGGTCCGTGGCGACGACCGCGACGTCGCGCGGGAAGTCGTCGGGCAGCAGGTTCAGTGGCCCTGCGTGACGAAGGCGACGAGGTCGGCGATCTGCTGCGCCGGCAGCGATCCGAAGGTGCTGGGCATCACGTTGGTCGGATAGCCGGGCGGGACATACGGCGGCGGCGGCGCAGTGATCGCGGCGCGCGCGAAGTCCGCGAGCGGCTCGTTCGCCTTCTGCGCGTACTCCGCCAGGTGGTCGAGGTCCGGCCCGATCTTGCCGGTCGTCCCGGCCGGGGTGTACGTATGACAGGCGCCGCAGCCGTTCGAGAGGAAGAGCGCCTTCCCGGCGACGGGGTTCCCCTTCAGCGGCGCGACCTTCACGAGACGATTCCCCGGGACCGGCGAGACGATCTTCTCACCCGGCTTCGAGTCGTTGCATCCGGCAGCGAGAAGGGCGAGGATGAGGAGCGGCGCGAGACGACGCATCGCGGCGATCCTATAGCCCTCCTGCCTCGTTTACCCGGGGTTAAGACTCGCGCGACCGGCAGAGTCCGCAGCGCTACCATCACGCTCGATGAAGCGCAAGAACTACGGCCGGGACGCGGGGCTGACGGTGAGGATGCTGATCACGAGCGGTCTGCTCGGGCTGCTCTACGTCGTCTTCGCCGTGGTTCTCATCTCGGTGCTGAACGTCGGCCTCGCGCCGGTGCTCGTGATCGTCCTCGGCCTCGCGATCTTCCAGTACTACACCTCGGACAAGCTCGCGCTCGCCGCGGCCGGCGCGAAGGTCGTCAGCCGCGAGGACGCGCCGGCCCTGCACGACATGGTCGAGCGGCTCTGCGCGATGGCGGACCTGCCGAAGCCGAAGATCGCGATCATGGACACGCCCGTCCCGAATGCGTTCGCGACCGGGCGCTCGCCCAAGCACGCGACCGTGTGCGTCACGACCGGGCTTTGGAACCGGCTCGAGCCGAAGGAGGTCGAAGGCGTCCTCGCCCACGAGCTCTCGCACATCGCAAACCGCGATGTGTTGATCATGACCGTCGCGAGCTTCTTCGCGATGCTCGCCGCGCTGCTGACCCGGTTCGGGCTCTACGCCGGCATGTTCGGCGGCTTCGGCGGCGGCAACAACCGCAACAACAACAACGGCCCGCCCATCTGGCTGATCGTCCTTGCTGTCTCGATCGTCGTCTACGCGATCAGCTTCGTCTTGATCCGGACGTTGTCGCGCTACCGGGAGTACGCGGCCGACCGCGGCTCGGCGCTGATCACCGGCGCGCCCGAGTACCTGATGAGCGCGCTGCAGAAGATCACCTCGCAGATGACGCTGATCCCGAACCAGGATCTGCGCCAGGTCGAGGGGATGAGCGCGTTCTTCATCGTGCCGGCGAAGGTGCGGTCGGCGACTGCCGAGCTCTTCATGGATCATCCGCCGCTCGAGAAGCGCCTCGCCGCCCTCGCCGAGATCGCCCGGCAGATGGGCCGCCCGGTCGCCTAGGCGCGCCGAAGGCGCGCCGTTTCAGGACGCGCGGGCAGAGCCCGCACGTCCGTCTGCGTTGGCGACCTCGAGCACCACGAATAGTTCGCACACAGCGATTCCGCCCCGCAGGCGAGAGTGCCGCTCGCACGGTCGACTGCGCCCGCTCCTAGCCCGGCCAGTCCCGCTAGGCTCGAGCCATGGGACTCACCGACGTCCTCTTCGGGCGCAAGAAGCTCAAAGGCCCCAAGGATGACCGGCTCTTCGCGCTGACGACCGCGTGCGTGACCCTCCAGACCGAGTGCGGGCTCAAGCCAGCCGGGAAGGCCGCCGTCACGTTCAAGCCGCTCTCGTCCGGCGACTTCGTGCGCGTCGACAACGACGTCGAGTCGCTGATCAAGGCGGCGGCGCGCTCGTCCGGCGCCGAGATCGAGCGGACGACGGACACGTACGGCTTCGAGTGGCTGATCGTGAGCGATCCCGACATCGAGGACCAGGTCACCTCGGTGCACGCAGTCGCGTCGGAGCTGACCGCGCAGGGGTTCGGCGCCCAGCTCCTCGCCGCGGCCTTCCGGTTCGAGGGCGGCGAGCACCCGGTCTACTGGATCTACGGCTTCAAGACCGGCACGTTCTGGCCGTTTGTACCACTCGACGGCCAGCAGCGCGACAACGCCACCGAGCTCGAGTTGAAGGCCAAGCTGGAAGACGAGCTGCCGATCGAGCAAGATCTGACTCGGTGGCTGGCGCTCTTCGACGCTCCGATCTAGGAACGACCAAGACGGTCCTGCTGCCGGGCGGCGACGAGGCGCTGCGCGCGTTCGTGGCCGCCGAGGCGCCGGTTCGCGTTCAGGTGGTCGCCAACCCGCGTGCGCCGCTCGGCCCGTCCGATCTCGCGGTGCTCGTCGTCGACGAGGTCGGCCCGGCACTGCGGGCGGCGGCGACACGCGTCCTGACCGAGGACGTGCCCTATGTGGTCCTCGTCCGCCGCGATGCCTGGAGCGCCGGCAGTCCCGCGGTGCACAAGCTGCTCGACGAGGTGCAACAGGATCCGCGCCGGAAGCTGATCCGCTTCTGGCGCGACCGAGACGAGCTCGAGCGGACGCTGCGCGACGAGGTGCTCGCCCTCGACGCGTACGAGTTCGTGCGCCAGACCGTCCCGGACGGGAGCTTTGTCAAGGTCGGGACGAGGATCGAGCAGGTCTGGGAGATCGAGAACACCGGCTTCTGCGTGTGGGAGGAGCGGGCGTTGCGGGAGGTCGCCGCCGAACAGCTGACGAGCCCCGAGCCGCTGCTCGCCGTCCCGCGCACGAAGCCCGGGGAGCGGGTCGAGGTCGTGGCCGCGTTCACCGCGCCGGCCGAGCCGGCAAGCTGCCGCTCCGTCTGGCAGATGGTCGACGCCGACGGGCGCGTCTGCCTGCCCTGGGCGACCGGCCTCTGGTGCCAGGTGCTGGCGGTCTACTAGACCGCGCCCGAGCCGAGTCCGGCCGCGGAACCCGCCTTTCAGTCCCGGGCCGCTGCCTCGATCGCGGCACGTCGCGTCAATCCGCCCCGAACGGCGGTGTCTGACACCGGAGCATCGCCGAATGCACGGCCGACGAGCGGCGATTGCCACACTTCCGTGCGCAACTTGTCACAGTCTCGTCACGGTGTCTGACACCGTTGGCGGACACGATGCGGGCGGCGGAAGTCAGGAAGCTTCGGTCGAGCCGCCTGCGTCTTCCGCGGGCGCCTCGCCGCCCGGGAGCTCCTTCGCCTCGCCCCCGCTCCCGACCTCGGCCTTCAGCTTCGCGAGCTCGTCGTCGACCTGGCCGCTTTGCGAGATCTGCTTGAGCTGCCGGTCGATGTCGTCGTCGCTCGAGGTGAAGTCCTGGAGCGTGCCGGCCTCGGTCAGCTCCTCCACCGCGGACGCGCGCGCCTGCATCTGTTGCGTCTTGTCCTTTGCACGCTCGACCGCGAGACCGACGTCCTCCATGTGGTCGCTGATCCCGGTTGCCGCCTCGCCGATCTTGACCTGCGCCTCCGCGGCCGAGTACTGCGCCTTGATCACTTCCTTCTGCGTGCGGAACTGCTCGACCCGCGCGGAGAGCTGCTGCTCCCCCTGGACGAGCTTCTGCTGCTGCGCCTCGAGCTGCTGGCCCTGCTGCATGATCCCGTCGAGCTGCGCCTGGACCGCGGTCTTGCGCGTCAGCGCCTCGCGCGCGAGATCCTCACGGTTCGCTTTCAGCGCGTCGCGCGCCTGGCCGTCGAGCTTGTCCACCTGCTGCTGCATCGAGGTGTACTGGAGCTCCAGCCGCTTCTTCGCGGTCGCGACGTCGGCGATGCCCCGCTTGACGTTCTGGAGCTGCTGCAGCTGAACCTCGTAGGAGTAGTCGAGCGTCTCGTTCGGGTTCTCGGCCCGGTCGAGGAGCTTCGAGAACTTCGCCTTCACGAGCGTGCTCGCCCGTCCCATCAGCCCTGGCATCTCTTTTTCCTCCTGCTGCGAGTTGGCAGGACTAGCCTAGCGCCATGCTGGTGGAACGCAGCCTGGATCCGCGATACCTCTCGAACGCCTACGTGGTCGGGGACGAGCCCGGCGGGACGGCGGTCTTCGTCGACTCGGGCGCACCGCTCGAGCCGCTCCTCCGCTTCGTCGAGGCGCAGGGGCTCGAGCCAACGCACGTGCTCCGGACCCACAGCCACTTCGACCATGTCGAGCACGAGACCGAGCTCGGGCTGCCGGTCGTCACGGGGCAGCTCAGGACCGGCGGGCTCGAGGTGGAGGCGATCCCGACGCCGGGCCACTCGGACGACATGGTCTGCTTCGTGATCGGCGATCTCGTCTTCTCCGGCGACACGCTCTTCCGCGACTCGATCGGCGGCGGCGACTTCGAGGCCGTGCGCCGCGCCGTGATGGAGAGCTACATGGCGATGCCGCACGAGCGGCGCGTCCTCCCCGGCCACACCGACGAGACGACGATCGGCCGCGAGTGGGACGAGAACCCGTTCATCCGCGTCTGGCGCGGCGCGGCTCGCGAAGGAACGGAACGGGTCCGTGTCGGCGGGCGCGAGGCCACGCTCGTCGTCTGGAGCCCCGACTACGACGGCAAGGGCAAGGCTTGGGTTCGATTCGACGACGGCGAGGACGCCGTCGTCGACGGTTCCCGCATCCTCCGTTGAGGACGTGTCCGGCGGCTGCCGCCGGACACGTCCGAAAGGGACAGTAGGGTGCCGCGGTGCGCCTGATCGTCGCGCGGTGCGAGGTCACCTACACCGGCCGCCTCACGGCCCATCTGCCCGAGTCGACCCGCCTCTTGATCTTCAAGGCCGACGGCTCTGTGCTCGTGCACGCCGACGCCGGCGGGTTCAAGCCGTTGAACTGGATGACGCCGCCGACCGTGATCGAGGAGGGCGACGGCCTGCTCGTCGTCCGCAAGCGCGCCGGCCGGAGCGAGGACCGGCTCGAGATCCGCCTCCTCGAGGTGCTCGCGGACGTCGAGCACGAGATGGGCGAGGCGGCCGGACTCGAGAAGGACGGCGTCGAGCGCGACCTCCAGGAGGCCCTCGCCGCTCGGCCCGACGCGCTCGGGGAGGGACTGCGGCTCGAGCGCCGCGAGTGGCCGACCGACCTCGGCCCTGTCGACCTGATGTGCCGCGACGTCGACGGTGGCTGGGTCGCCGTCGAGGTGAAGCGGATCGCGACGATCGACGCCGTTGAGCAGCTGAGCCGCTACCTCGAGCGCATCCGGCTCGACCCGGCGCGCGAGGCCTGCCGCGGCATCCTCGCGGCCGGCGCGATCAAGCCGCAGGCGTCGACGCTCGCCGAGGCGCGTGAGATCGAGTGCGTCGAGGTCGACCTCGCGCTCCTCCGCGGCGAGCTCGAGCCGGAGCTGACGCTTTTCTCCAGCTGAGGGTTTCCGACTGATCCGCCGGGGTAGTCGACCTTCAGGCACCCGAGGCATGCGCCGGTGCCCGTGCCGCTGTGAGTGAACGGGCGGTTTCGGGAGAGTTACAGGTTCGGCCCGGCGCGCTTGTCCCGCGCGGCGTTGGGACTTAGGGTCGTCGTGGCCGTTCGAATCGAACAGGGGGTAGGGAGATGTCTTTTTTTAGCTCGGCACGCAAGACCCGCCGTCTGGGCGCCGCCGTCGCGGTAGGCGCGGTGGTCGCCGCCGCCGCTGTTGCCGGCAGTGTCGGCGCGAGCGCGAGGGTGGCGGCGGGCGCGGCTTCGCCTGCGGCTACGTGCCACCTCGGCAACGGGGTCCAGCACGTAATCGACATCGTTTTCGACAACGTGCACGTCAACCGCGATAACCCGAACGTGCTCTCTGACATCGAGCAGATTCCGTCCCTCTACAACTTCATCACCCGGAATGGGACGCTGCTGACGAACAACCACACGCCGATGATCGGTCACACGGCGAACGACCTGACCACGAACTTCACCGGCCTGTACGGCGACCGCCAGGGTATGGGCGTGTCCAACGACTACTTCGCCTTCACCCCGTCCGGCGGCGTGACCCCAAGCGCGCCGACAAGTGCTGGTCAGAGCGTCTTCAGCTACTGGACGGGCGGCGGAGTCGGCGACGGCTTTCCGCAGATGGACTATTCGGCGACTGTCCCGCCCACGGGTGGAACCACAGCGCCTCCCGCACCGTGGGTGCCGTTCACCCGCGCCGGGTGCAACGTCGGCGGCGTCTCGTCGGTGAACATGGAGTTGGAAAACGTGAGTCCCGATATCGCGAACGTGTTCGGGGCGAACTCGCCCGAGCAGGCGCAGACCAACGCCGACAAAGACTCGTTCAAGGACCAAGAGGTCAACGACTACATCGGCCTCGCCGTCCATTGCGCGAAGGGCAACGCGTTCTGCGCCGACGCCAAGGCCGTGAAGTTCGGGCAGACGACACCGTCGTCGACCGCGGTGGCAGACGTTCTGCCGGACGAGCCCGGCGGTTATGCCGGCTATCAGGCCGTCTTCGGCCACAAGTACCTGCAGCCGATCCTTGCCGGCGCTGCCAACTCCGGCGGCAACCGCACCTTCGGCAACGGCGACAGCTTCCCGGTCACCAACTCCAAAGGGAACCTGACCGACCTGAGCGGCGCGGAGATGGATGGGCAGTTCGTGAACACCCCCGGCTTCCCGGGTTTCGGACCGATCACCGCCGCCCAGACGCTCGCGTACACCGCCGATATGCAGGAGAGCGGCGTGCCGGTCACGTACGCGTACATCTCTGACGTGCACGCCGTCACGGCGGCGGATAACCCGTCAGATTGCAGTCCGGGCTCGTTCTTCAGGGGATCTCCGCTCGGGAACGCCGACGGACCGGGCGACCCCTGTTACTACGAGACCACAGCCTCCTACAACACGGCATTCGCGTCGTTCCTGAAGCGTCTGGCCGACGACGGGATCACACCTCAGAACACGGAGTTCGTCTTCGGAGCCGACGAGGGCGACCACTTCGCCGGCGCGAACGTCGGCAGGGCCGAGACCCCGTCGTGCACCGGCACCGTGCTCACGACCACCTACAAGTGCATCTACGCCAACGGGCAGGTCGGCGAGGTCGAGACGAGCATCCACGGGCTGCTCCAGTTCGAGGACAACGACGCGATTCCGTTCGCCAGCCAGCCGCAGGGCGAGGCGGTCTACGTCACGGGGAACCAGCCGGCTCCGGTCGTGCGTGGGCTTGAACGCGACTTCGGCACCATCACCGTCAACGACCCCTTCGACGGGAAGACCGAGCCGGCCATCAGGTGGATGGCCGACTCAACTGTGGAGGAGCTGATGCACTTCGACAATGCCGATCCGGCGAGAGTGCCGACGTTCAGCGCCTTCCCGATGCCTGACGTGTACTTCACGAGCGGCACCGCCGACTCCCCGAAGTGCGCGGCCGGGACCACGGCAGCCACGGCTCCGACGACCTGCACGACCATCAACAACGAGTTCGCCTGGAATCACGGCTACTACGCGCCGGAGATCAACAACACCTGGCTCGGGCTGGTAGGACCGGGTGTGAAGAACGTCGGCACCGACGGGTCGGGGCCCGGCGACCCGGGCAGCCCGAGTTCGGCCGGTGATGCGAACTCCGGCACGACCACGGATACGCAGATCCCCAACCACGGGACATGGGTCGACCAGGCAGACGTGCGGCCGACGCTCATGGCGCTGACCGGCCTCAAAGACGACTACGTCGAGGACGGTCGCGTTATCACCGAGGACTTGACCTTCAGCCCCGGCAAGACCGGGCAGGGTCAGTTCCAGCCGCTCGCCGTCTGCTACAAGCAGCTCAACTCGAGCGTCGGCGAGTTCGGCACCGACGCGCTTCTCGCCGACACGGTGGCGATGAAGAGCGGCTCGGCGTCGGACGACAGCACCTACGAGCGCATCCTCTCGGAGCTCCAGAGCCTTGGAAGCAGCCGTGACACGCTCGCGACCCAGATCAAGAACGAGCTGTTCGACGCCGAGTTCAATAACACGGCGATCCCGAATGGCGGGAGCATGCTGAACGAATGCCAGAGCATCCTCAATCAAGCTGACACTCTGGCGCAGTCGCCGACCACGATCAACGGCAACGTGACCTGCACGAACGACACCTACAACGGCTGGACGATCAACGGCAATGTCACCGTCCCCGATGGCGACACGTGCACGCTCACCGGTTCGACCGTGAAGGGCAACGTGCAGGGCCAGAACGGTTCGGGTCTCGTCGATAGCGGTTCGACGATCGGCGGCAACGTCCAGACCGACCACTCGGCCTGGATCGACATCCGAGGCGGTTCGATCCACGGCAACCTGCAGGTTCAATCGACGACGGGCAGCACGCCTTCGTCCGTCGGCGACGGCTCGACGGCGAACGACATCTGCGGCGCGTCGGTCGACGGGAACGTCCAGGTCCAGAACAACGGTTCCGGGGCGCCGTTCGACATCGGCGGCGCGCCCGACTGCGCGACTCCGCTGACGATCGGTGGCAACCTGCAGGTCCAGAACAACGCCGGCAAGCTCGCAATCGGCGGCGCCGCCAGCGGCGCCGGCAATACCGTCCACGGCAACATCAACGTTCAGAACAACACGGGCGGAGGGTCGCTCGAGAACAACAGCGCGGGCGGCAACTGCCAGCTCCAGAACGACAGCCCGGGCATCGCCGGT
>Ga0070731_10003177_pt1 | contig 14984 bp, 13 predicted proteins | sample Coa_R1_2_FD_66448 | JGI IMG/M metagenome (GOLD analysis project Ga0070731, IMG submission 66448) | Surface soil microbial communities from Centralia Pennsylvania, which are recovering from an underground coalmine fire - Coalmine... | ecosystem: Environmental > Terrestrial > Soil > Unclassified ... | reverse complement strand
TCGATGGGCAATTGGTCTCGCTCTGTTGGTGGCTTGCAATGCACAGCAGCCGTCTCCGGCAACAGCGCCTCAACCCACTCCGCAGCAACTCGAGATCCAGCGGTTGTCGATTGAAGATCGTCAGAAGATGATGGATCTTCTGCACATCACTTCGCTGCGTCTGGGCCCGACCTCCAGACCCGAAGTACAGCCCGGGCGGCTTGGCCTCGTGAATTACGACGAGTCGAAGGCCAATCCGTACCCGGCGCTACCTGATCCGCTGACTTTGAAAAACGGGAAAAAGGTGACGTCCGCCAAGATGTGGTGGGAACAGCGGCGTCCGGAAATCGTGGAAGATTTCGATCGCGAGGTGTACGGACGCATGCCTAAGGTCACACCGAAAGTGAAATGGAACGTGACATCGACCAGCCGGGAGACCAACGGCGGCGTCGCAATTATCACGAAACAAATTATCGGTCACGTGGATAATTCTTCATATCCAGAGGTCAACGTTGATATCCAGTTAACGCTCTCGACTCCGGCCAACGCAGGGGCTCCTGTACCGGTGATTATGGAATTTGGAGGCGGGGTCCCTTTGGGTGGTCGCGCAGGGTTCCAACCATCGCCGGGACCTACCTGGCAACAACAGGTTCTCGCGCACGGCTGGGGATATGCGCAACTTGTGCCCGGCAGTATCCAAGCTGACAACGGCGCTGGCCTGACGAAGGGAATCATAGGCCTGGTCAATAAAGGACAACCGCGCAGCGTCGACGATTGGGGTGCTTTGCGAGCCTGGGGATGGGGCGCCAGCCGAGCGCTGGATTATTTTCAGACCGACAAAGCCGTGGACGCTGAACGGGTGGGACTGGAAGGCCACTCGCGTTTTGGCAAAGCCGCGATCACGGCGATGGCCTACGACCAACGGTTCGCCATCGTGTTCGTCAGTTCCTCCGGTGAAGGCGGAGCGAAATTGCACCGGCGAAACTGGGGCGAGCAAGTAGAGAACGTCGCAGCGCCTAACGAGTACCACTGGATGGCCCCAAATTTCCTGAAATATTCTGGTCCCCTGCACGTGAACGATCTGCCCGTGGATTCGCACGAGCTAGTCGCCTTGTGCGCTCCTCGTCCCGTCTTTCTTAGCGCGGGTGCGACCGAAGGCGATGGATGGGTGGACGCCAAAGGCACCTTTCTCGCAGGAGTGGGCGCCGGCCCGGTGTACAAGCTGCTGGGTAAAAAAGATCTTGGGACTAGCGTTTTCCCGGCTATCGAAAGCGGGCTGATGGACGGCGATATCTCTTTCCGCCAACACAGCGGCGGCCACACTCCTGCGCCGAACTGGGCAACGTTCCTAACGTTCGCCCAACGCTATTTCAACAAAGGAGCACCACCGGTCCCGTCTGCAGCTCAGTAAGGTTCCGACTCTCATTGTTTTCGAAACCCGGGAGCCTTGATCCCTTCGCGTCAGCAAATCTTTTGTCCCGAGTAGGGATCGCCTGCCGCATACCTGAACGTGTCAGCTTCATTGGCACGCAGCCAGAAATGAGATCCATCCGATGCTCCCTCGGTCATCTTGCGACCAAAGAATACGAACGTCCATTGATGATGCTTGGATCACGATCTCAAGCATCGGCCACATCAAGTAGCTATTCATGGACCACGTCCTGCCCTGGCAGATGAAGGGCTACAATTTCACGGGAAGTGGGCCGCCAATCATAAATCCGCGAAATCATGGTTCGTCTGGCATTCGCCCAGCCGTACCGCCAGAACATTTTCTATAATATATGTTTGGAGCATGAGGGCGGCAACGCTGATGACGTCGTGAACGCCGGGGAAGAAATGAGTTGGAATGGATCGCCTGAACGGGGGGTGGCAGGTTGAGCTTGGCCGCGTTCGCCGCTGGTATCATCGTGCCTCCAGAGCGACTGATCCCATACACCGGCTGACTGCTTCACGCGTTTTTTGAAAGCGCCTTTCACCTTCGCAGATGGCTCGAAGACACCGGCAAGGTTTCTCGGATTGCTTTGCTGACGCTCTGTGAAACGAATGAAGAAATGCGGATCTGCCGGGATCTTGGAAACGCACAAGCGCGTTATGCATTCCGTGGCGCTGGCCAGTTTGAGATTCACGGGTGGCAGTCTACTGGCTGCTTTCCATCGCGTTCGTGCGGTATTGCGACGGCGAGATACCGACTGCCCGTTTGAAAGTCCGAGTAAAGTGACTACGGTCGGCGAATCCTGCCGCGATCGCCAGTTCGTTGAATGAGGTTTCGGATTGAACTAACTGCTGGCACGCATAGTCGATTCGAACCCGGCGAACATAGTCGCCCACAGTGCATCCCTGAAAGCGCCGAAATGATTGAGCGAGGTGGACCGGGTGAACGCCAACTTCTTCGGCAATGCAGGCCAGGGTCAATCGTCGGGGGAAGTTGTCTTGAATCATCTCCACAGCACGTCCGATCCATCTGGGTCGCCGCGTTTCCCGTCGACTTTCGATACGGAAGAACTCGCCCGTCATTTCGAACAGCAGACCCTCAATAATGAGTCGGGCTGCCGGGTCCGAGCTGAGGAACTCCCGATACAATCGCGATCCCATTGGACGCAGGAGCGCGCTGTCTTGCGCCGCTGAACTGTGGATACCGATGCGCGAGATTTCCCGAACACGGTCTGTCCACGCGGGCTCGAGTTCTACGATCAGTGAGCGTGCCCCACATTCCGCGAATCGCTCCAGATGCTCTTCTTCGGCCGCGTGGAACAGCGTCGTCGACCGCGTGCAGTAAAGCTTTTTAGTGGATTGATGTTCCTCATAGGCGCCGTCCAAAACGACACAGAATAACGGACGCTCATGAGCATGGGCGGGTGTCTCGCAGCCACCGGGGTACTGTCGCTCTGTAATGACGAATTGTCCGAAGTCTCGCGACGTCAAACTGCGTCCATAGAACGGCTTGAAGTCCCGCGCATTCTTCATACACCCCCCTATCGTTTACCCCGTCTCAGGGAAGTCGCCGATCGAGACCCGGATCGAAGACAGAAGACCGTCAGCTCGCCGGTCTTGCTTTTTGTCCGGGACGACATATACTTGTGGATGATAGCTAACTTACGAAGGTGTTGCAAGGGCCTTTTGGGGTTTCTTAGGAGATGCAAATGGACCGAAAATTCCGTCGTCGAGATTTTCTGAGAGCGGCTCAGGCAGGTGGCCTTTTGGCCTATGCCGCCCAGGCTCCGACGGAGGCGGCAGCCGCGTCCAAAACCAAACCGAAGGCGTCCGAGGTTGCGATCTCCGCGGTCAAATACACCCCCGTCCCCGACTATCCAATTCAGCCAAAGCGTTATTTCGAAGTTGAGATCAGGGACACTTTTTGGAAACCGAAGATTGCAACCAACGCGGAAGTGACGATTCCTTTTGAGGTTCAGAAATTGAGTGAAGCCGGGTCGCGACGCGGTTTTGGCGGCGGTGTTCTGGAGGCCGCGATCCTTTCCCTCAAAACCCACCCGGACCCCAAACTGCAAGCTCAGGTCGCCGCCGCCGTTCAGTCCATCAAGAATGGAAAGGCGGGTGGGAACCGCTGGTTTGAAATAGCCGCCACCTACTACAACGTCACCGGCAACAAGGAACTACTTGATAAATCCATTCAGTCGGCGGACGCATTGTATGAAGACTTCAAGACTAAGAATCCTCCGTTCTCCGGCGGCGAACGGGATGCCATCAATTGTGTGCAACTGTATCGGGTTACGCACGACAGGAAGCACCTGGACTTGGCGAAGCATTATCTCGACATTCGCGGTCTGCCGAATTCCGTGAATAGAAGCCGGCACAACCAATCCTACAAACCCGTTCTGGAGCAGACCGAAGCCGTTGGGCATGCGGTAAATTGCGTTTCTTTGATGGTTTCTCTGTGCGATGTCGGGGTTTTAACGGGACTCAAAGAATATTTCGAGACGGCCCAGCGGATGTGGCAGGATACGGTAGCGAGAAAAATGTACATTACTGGAGGCGTTGGAAGCACCGGGAATGAAGGCTTTGGATCGCCATATTCGCTGCCGAATATTTCGGCCTACTCGGAAACATGTGCCGTGTTGATGTATATAACCCTTAACCACCGGCTGTTCATGGCAACCGGAGACTCCAAATATATAGATGTTATGGAACGCGGGATGTACAATAACGCTATCGATGGAGTTTCTGCTTCCGGCAACCACTTCTTCTATGTAAATCGTCTGGCGAGCGCGGGCGATGGCCGTGATAATCGTTGGGAACGAGCTTCGCTCGAATGCTGTCCTCCGAATCTCGTCAGGTTCCTGGCGTCTATGGCTGGTTTTATTTATGCACAAGACAAGCAAGAGGCCATCTACGTCAATCTTTATATATCGAGCCAGACTACTTTCAAGGTAGCGAATAAGGAGCTATCACTCTCAGTGGAAAGTGAGATGCCATGGAGTGGAAAATCAACCATCTCCGTGTCTGCCAAGGAGGGCGTAAGGGCAACCGTAAAAGTGCGCATTCCCGGTTGGGCCAGGAATCAACCAGTTCCAGGAGGGCTATATTCCTACGTAGACAGGGTCGAAACACCCACCACGCTTTCCGTTAATGGAAAGCGTCTTGCGGTCGCCGTCGACAAGTCAGGTTATTTCTCGATTGATCGGCACTGGGTGGATGGAGACATTGTGGAAATAGAGTTTCCATTTGCGGTCAGGAAAGTGATTGCTGATTCGCGGGTAAAAGATAATCGCGGCAGAATGGCCGTGGAGCGAGGACCGATTGTATATTGCTCTGAGTGGCCTGAAGCCTCCGGCGGAGGCGTGCTCGAATTGCTATTTGATTCGAAGGCCGAATTCAAGCCGGCCTTTCAGAAAGACTTCTATGGCGGTGTCACGATTCTTTCGACCGAGGCCACAAGAATCACAAATCCCTCCGCGGCGCCTCAGACCATCAAGCTGATCCCTTATTATCTGTGGGCTAACCGCGGAGCAGGACAAATGTGTGTCTGGCTATCCAAGGCGGAATATGCGATTGGCGATACCGGTCCGGCCGGCGGACTTATATTTTATGAAAACCCGAAGTATTTAGCGGAAGGCTGGCGGTATCTGGAAGCGGCTCCCTATGATCAAAGCGCGGGCGCGAAGTGGGGATGTTTTCGTCAACTGATCGCCGGAGCTCGCGGCACTGCCATCGGTACCGGCAAACAGAATACTATCGATATGCTAGCCGGATGTGCAGGCCCCGAGACGGCCGCTGGCCTATGCGCGAGCCTTAGCGTGAACGGAGTCCGCGGCTGGTTTCTGCCATCGACTGACGAACTCGCGTTGTTGTATCGCAACCTAAAAGCCAACGGCATCGGCGATTTCCAAGGCGCCGGAAGCGACAATCTCGAGTATTGGGCCTCGTCTCAGCAAACCGCGGACATGGCCGCCCACATCGATTTTGCGGATCTCGGCCGTCAACATGGCGATGACAAGGACTTTCCGCGCCGGGTTCGCGCGATTCGAGCGTTTTAGGAAACAGTTGAGGAGCATCGCCATAATAGTTCGGGTTTTATTGACTGAAAACGAAACCTGAAGGAGAGAAGTGTTCAGAAAGATTTCATTGGTGATCCCGTTTGCGCTTTTATGCGCCGTGGCGGCGGCGCAATCTCCTAGCAAGCTGCCGGATGGTGAGGGCAAGGAAGTGACGGAGCGTGTATGCAGCGCCTGTCACGGGATTGAGACCGTGGTGACCGAACGGCACACGAAGGCTGAGTGGCAGAAAGTGAGCGAGGACATGGTCGCTCGAGGCGCAGATGCTACGAGTGGAGACGTCACGGTAATCGTCGAATACCTGACAAAGAACTTCGGCCCGAAGGCGTCAGGTCTAAGATAGCTCGCGACGCTTGGTGGCTGCCGGTAACGTGCCTGCAGTTAGGATGGCGTGAATAGAATTAGGCGGCAGATCAGTGGATGAAGCGGCACATATCAAAAAGCCGCTCAGATTAAGGTGACGAGGTGCAATATTGTCTTGACATCGTTTGATCTTTTCCTTCATCATAGCGACACAGTTCAGCAGGTCGCCGCCCCCGTAGTGGTTATCACTTCGTAGCGAGATCCGACGTCGTGAGCGATCTGCGTCTGAAAATTCTAGCGTGTTAAGGGGAGTGTGACTTATGCTACGCAATGTCTCGCTCGCGTCGGTGCTCCTGAGTCTGGTTGGGGTAGGGCTTGCGCAGAACTTTCGTGGTGGGATTAACGGTATCGTTACCGACCAGAGTGGGGCCATCATTTCCGGCGCTCAGGTGACGGCTACCAATGAAGAGACCGCCGTAAATTACAATACGACCGCTTCGACGGCCGGTGAATTCTCTTTTCAGGACCTGCCGCTGGGCAACTATACGATCGCGGTTTCGCAGAGCGGCTTCTCGGCGATGAGGGTTACCGCGGTCCGCGTCACAGCGGGCACCGTGTACAACCTCCCCGTCAAGCTTTCGGTTGCCTCCACCGCGACATCCGTGGAGGTGTCGGCGGCAGCTCTATCACTGGAGACCACTAACACGACGCTCGTCCATGCGCTGCCTACCGTAGCCGTCCAGGACCTTCCGATGAATGCGCGGGACTTCACTCAAATGATCGGAACTGTCCCAGGATGGGCCGGGAACTCCTCAAACGGCTTGAGCGGCTCCTTGAACGGAATGCGGCAAAACCAGATTAACTGGCAGATGGAAGGCACTGACGACAATGACCCCTGGTGGAATTTTCCCGCCACCAATCAGACCGGTGTAAGTTCGATCGCCGCAGTGGTCATGCCGCTGGACTCCATTGAGGAATTCAATCTCGTGACGCAAGGGAATGCCGAGATGGGGCGCAGCCCGGGTGGAACGGTCAACCTCATCATTAAGTCCGGGACAAACCAGGTGCACGGTTCTGCGTACGACTACGAACGTAACGAGGCGTTGGAAGCCCGGCCTATTTTCCTGGCGCCCGGTAAAGCTACGCCCGAGGTGCGCAATAGGAATTACGGCGTTTCGCTGGGCGGTCCGATCAAGAAGGACAAGACGTTCTTCTTCACAACGTATGAAGCGCAGAAGTACGTTCTCAGCGCGTCCGCTCTCACCACCGAGCCGACTGTGGCCTATCAAAATGAGGCGCTGGCCTTGTTGAAACAGTATGGTGTCGCGGTGAATCCCGTTTCTGTAAACCTACTGAATAATCTTTGGCCAAGCTATGCGTTGACCGGGAACGGAACCGCCAATAACTATCTCGGCGCCTCGCCGCAGCCGGGGCATAGTCACAATGGCTTAGCTAAGATCGATCACAGCTTCAACGACAAGTACAGGCTGTCTCTTCGTGCGTTCGATGCCTTTAGCTATCAGCTCGGCTCCATTGGCGACGCCTTGCCCTATTACTATGCGGAGACGCCAGTTCACTCCCAAAACTACAACGCGAACCTGAACACCATCGTGAATCCTCACCTCACGAATCAGCTCTTGTTCGGTTCCAACTATTTTGATCTCAAGAAACATGACCACAATGCCAGTTTCAACCCACCCGCTTTGGGTCTGAATACAGGCGTTACCAACCCCAACTTGTCGGGGTCGCCGTTTATCTCGATCACCGGTTTCGATCCCATTGGGTCCACTCCGAAGGTCGGTCGCGACACTGTCGCTAATTCGTTCACGGATACGATATCGTTCATCAAGGGAGCGCACCAATTTCGCTTTGGCGGGGGCTGGAACCAGGGGCTCATCGACGGTTTTTATCACGCCGGCCAGCGGGGGTCGTTCACTTTCAATGGCTCGCAGGGGCCATGGAAGAGTCTGACCGGCGTCGATACTAATATTCTTTCGCTCGCCGATTTCATGGCCGGTGATGTCTATCAGTCGAACCTCGCTACGGGCAACCCGGAGCGCTTTGTGACGCTGAACGGCTTTAATTTTTTCGCGGCTGATACCTGGCAGGTCACGCGAAAGCTGAACGTTAACTATGGCTTGCGGTATGAATATGTGGGCCCGCTGCATGACGACGCCAAGGATCTTACGGAATTCGATCCCGCGGTACCCGGCGGTCTGGCGGTCGCCGGACAGACGATCCCTAATCTTTATCCGCAATACTGGAAAAACTTCCTTCCGCGCGGAGGCTTCGCGTACCAGCCGAGCAATCGCGGCGACTTTGTGATTCGCGGCGGAATTGGGCTGTACACGGACACGGTGTCGGTGCTACCTTTCCTGAATAATTCAAACAGCCTCGCCAGCTACGGAGCGCCCAACGGAGGACCTATCGGGGTGAACGGCAATCCAGCCGGAACGCAGCCGGTCTATCTAGTCCAACAAAATGCTTACACAATCGTCCCGAATCAGCTCATTTTCCCGACCGTACCCAGCGCGACCGGAACTACCGTTATCAACCTGTTCGGCTCAAACCTACAGCTTCGTCCCGCCGCGGTTTTGGGCTTCAATCTGAATGTGGAGAAGAGCTTGGGCCGCAGTGTCATCGTCCAGGTCGGCTATGTGGGCATGCAATCCAGACACTTGATCACCCTCCAGGACATCAATCAGGCGGCGCTTGGCAGCGGTACAGCCCTCTTGCCTTCGGGATTCACGAAAGCCCAGGCGAGCCGCCCGTATTTCTCGCAATTTCCGAATTTCGGAGTCATCAATCAGGTCCAAAGCAACGGAGACGCGAACTATAATTCACTTCAGGCTCAGCTACGGACCACCCAGTGGCACGGATTGCTCACGAAGTTCAACTTCACCTGGAGCCATAATCTGGACGACATGACATCAAACTCGGGAACCCTGCCGCAGAACAGCTTTGACCTCAAAGGAAATTACGGCAACTCTGACAACGACCGCGCTTTGCAGTTCAACGGATTCTTGGTCTACGAGATTCCGGGCGCCAGATTTGGCCCGAAATGGCTGACCCACGGCTGGGAGGCCAGCAGCGTGATTGTGGTCCATTCCGGCGCTCCGCTCACTCCTAAGGCGACCGACAATACCGGCACAGGGGAAGGCACTCTTTATGCAAATTATATTGGCGGCAATCCATACGTGACCACTCCGATTTCATCCGTCAACGGCGCCGCCGTCCAATACCTGAACGCTGCTGCTTTCGCCGCTCCGCCGGCCGGCACTTATGGCACCATCGGACGCGGCATGATCTTCGGGCCAGGCTTCGCTGCCGTCGACTTGTCGATCATTAAGAACATTCCGATCAAAGAGAGACTGCACGCGCAGCTTCATTTTGATATGTTCAATTTGTTCAACCGCACCAATTTCGGCAACCCCAGCGTCACCGTCGGCAGCAGTTCCTTCGGAAAGATTTCGAGCACCACCGGAGGCTCCGGCGCTCCTGGCATTGGGGTGGGCGAGCCGTTCAATCTCCAGTTAGCCATGAAGATCCTGTGGTAGGAGCGTAGATTATGGATGAGAAAGTATCGGGTCACATCGAGCAAACCCGCCGAAGGATGTTGCAATCGTTCTCCGGCTTCGAGCGAGACTCGTCGATATTACTTCAAACGCGCGGGTCCGGTCCGCGGATCACCTATCCGCCCAAATACTCCGACGCCGTGATGGGCCCATCCAACGTCCTCGAATTTGAGGCAATCGCAAAAACCAAGCTTTCCAAGTGGGGTTATGATTACATCGCGACTGGCGTAGAGGAAGAGGTGACGCTGCGCTCCAATCGGGCCGCGTTTAACCGCGTGTGGCTGCGGCGGCGCGCAATGGTGGATGTCACCAACATCGACACTTCACTCGAAATCCTCGGCACGAAACTGGATTTCCCCATCCTGCTTGATCCCACGGGTGGTAAAGACATCGACGATTCCAACGCCGACGAGTTGGCGGCGGAGGGAGCGTTTCCTTCCAAAGCGATTTATTGCGTCGCCGCCGGCCCATGGATGCAGAAGATGCATGCCCAGAACCGCGCTCCCGTGTGGTGGTCAAACTCCGTCGGGCTCGGAACCAAGCAGATCGCGACGAACTTTGCCAAGCGCTCCGAAGACATGGGATGCTCGGCGATCATTCTCACCATGGACTACGAGTACACTCCCAATCGTGATCGCTACATCCGCAATCATTACGATTGGGGTTATCATCAGGCCGGGCCGCCTCAAAACGGCGTGAAGCTTGAGGCGCGCAACCCTGCAGTTGACGGGATGCTCGTACCGTCCACACCGAGTATGACCTGGGAGACCGTAACCTGGCTGCGCGAAGCTGCGAAAGTTCCCGTGTGTATCAAGGGGATCTTGCGGCCAGATGACGCCGACAAGGCCATCAAGGCGGGGGCCCAGGCGATCGTAGTTTCAAATCACGGCGGTCGCGCGTTGGATGGCGGGATCGCAACGTTGGACGCCCTGCCAGCGGTCGTCAAGGCCGTGAACGGGCGGGTGCCTGTCCTGATGGACAGCGGAGTCCGCCGCGGCGACGATATTTTAAAGGCTCTGGCTCTAGGCGCCAAAGCGGTGCTGATTGGCCGGCCGTATGTTTGGGGCCTGACTGCCTTCGGTAAAGAGGGTCTGCAGCGTGTAATTGATATCCTGCGTGGCGAGCTCGTGGTCACAATGGGTTTGGCGGGCGTGTCGAATCTGGCCTCGATCGACTCTAGCCTAGTGAGGCGGGCCTGGGAGCCTCCGGCTGAAGCGGCTCACCACAGTGAGTAGTACAACCGGAGAGTCATATGAACCCAACTGGGAATAAATCCGATTTTAAGAACGGCAGAAACTGGACCCGCCGGTCTGCCTTGAAGCTTGCCTCTCTAGCCGCGAGTTCGCCCTTGCTGGCTCAGAACCAAAACCCCGATCGTCCGCCGCGGCCGCCGCGTATCTATCCGCCGACTTACAGCGACGACGTGATGGCCCCGGTGAATGTCAATGAGATCGAGGAGATCGCGCGTCAGAAGGTTCCTCCGATGGCGTATGACTACGTCGCCGGCGGTAGCGCGGGGGAATTGACACTACAAGCGAATCGCGAAGCCTTCGTTCACGTGCAACTCCGCCGGCGTGTCGGCGTTGATGTAAGTAAGATCGATACTTCGCTGGAACTGTTGGGCTCGAAACTGAACTTCCCAATTCTTTTGGGGCCGGGAGGGCACAAAAATCTGATCTATGCGGACGGGGAGCGAGTTGCTGCCCAAGGAGCCGCACACTCCAAGGCCCTCTTCGTGACCTCGCCCACGGATTGGATCGCGAAGATGAAAGGTCCGGACGCTCCTGTCTGGTGGGCGGCGTCGTTAGGTTTTTCAGAGCAGGCGGCTGCGCAGGCATTCGCGAAGCGCGCTGAGGACGCGGGTGCGTCCGCTATCTGCATCACCGTAGACTACCCCTACACTCCTCCACGCGATCGAGAAATTCGCAACAATTTCGATTTCGAATGGTCTAGCAACAAGGATGGAGTTCCTCCCAACCCGAACGTAACGAATGTTCGAAAGACACCGGCCGTCGCCGGCATGATCTGGCCGTTCGTAACGGGAATGACGTGGAAAGTCATCGACTGGCTGCATGGAGCGACCAAGCTGCCTGTCGTGATAAAAGGCATTGTCACTGCCGAGGATGCGCGAGCCGCTGTGGAGCGCGGCGCCCAAGCAGTAGTCGTTTCAAACCACGGCGGCCGGACTCTTGACGGCATGATTCCGACTTTGTATGCCCTGCCTGAAGTGGTGGCAGCGGTGAATGGACGTGTTCCGGTGCTCATGGACGGCGGCATCCGGCGAGGAAGCGATATCGTCAAAGCCATGTCTCTAGGCGCTAAGGCGGTATTGATTGGGCGGCCATACTATTGGGGTCTGGCTGCCTTTGGTCAGATTGGCGTGCAGAGGGTCATCGAAATGTTGCACGGCGAAATGATGGTGGCGATGGGGCAGTCGGGTATCCCCAATCTGGCCGCATTCGATCGCAGCTTCGTGGAATTTCTTCCTGGAACGCGATCGGTGCTGGAATAGTCTCCCGGCCGCTGCTTCGCGACGATGACATCCTGCTCCAGGGCGTGCGACAGTACTGCAATAGCTTTGAAAATTAGCTATACTCCAATAGTATATGAGGCCGACCTCTTCATCGCAATCAATGAGCAAGACTGGCGCCAAGCCCTTGACGGTCTCCCGCCCCGAGCTGCTCGTAAATGGATCAGACAGCCAGTTTCGTGCCTTCGTCCATGGAATGCTTGCGTTCGCCGCACGCCTGGAAGGAGTTCGCGATAGCTTTGCCGCACTTCTGGGCCTCACCGGAATTCAATACTCAATTCTCATCACCATCAGCCATCTACAGGGCGAAGGCGATGTAACTGTCGGAGCGGTAGCAGATCAATTACACCTGAGCGGAGCCTTTGTGACCAACGAAACTGGCAAGCTGCTTCACATGGGCTTAATCACCAAAGTGCAGGACTTGAAGGACCGTCGCCGCGTCTGCTTGGGAATTACTTCACGAGGCCGGGAATTGTTATGTGAACTAGCTCCCGTGCAAGTGCCGGTGAACGACGTGCTCTTCGAATTTCTAAGCACCGAACAATTCCGGGCTATCGGCCCGTTAGTGGACCGGATTGTGGCTTCGGGCGATCAGGCCATCTCCTTACTTGACTATCTTTCGCAGAATGCACCGCTGAAAATTCAGACGCAGACTCCCGCAGTGCCCGAAGCAAAGGTGAAGCGAAGGAGCCGCAGATGAGATTTACGGAAAGGACGCTTCGAGATACTCTCGGAATGTTTCCGACGGGTGTCGCCGTGGTTACCGCCCGAGGAGTCGAAGGAACGCTCCAGGGAGTAACGGTAAATTCCTTTAATTCGGTTTCTCTCGATCCTCCTTTAGTCTTGTTCAGCCTGTCCCGAAAGCTGTTCAGCTTGAATGTGTTCCTCGCGGCGGATGCATTCGCCATAAACTTTCTACAGGAAGACCAACAGGATCTCTCGGTTCGATTTAACAAGGCCCTTTCGAATAAGTGGGAGCACGTTACCCACAAGGAAGGCGCAACCGGCGCGCCAGTTCTGCTACCCGCTCTCGCTGTCCTCGAGTGCTCTCCTTACGCTCAATATGATGGAGGAGACCACGTTATCGTTGTTGGACGAGTTGAGCACGTAGAATGTCAAGAGTGTAGTGCCCCCTTGGTCTATTTCCGGGGCCGATACCATAAGTTAACTTCGCCCGTGCTGGATACTAATGAGGAGCTCGGCGCGTTTCTTTCCGAGCGCTGATATAGAGGGCTGACATGAGAACAGGCGAAACGCATCTGGAGTCTCTGCGGGACGGGCGGCAAGTGTATTATCTCGGAGAGGCCGTGGGCGATGTTACATCGCACCCGGCATTCCGCAATGCCGTCGCCTCGGCAGCGCATCTCTACGATTACCAGAGTGACCCGCGTCATATCGAGAAGATGACGTTTTCCTCGCCCGCAACCGGCGAGCCGATAAGCCGGGCCTGGGAGTTGCCCAAGAACTATGCGGACCTGATCGGGAGGCGCGAAGCGCTCACCGAGTGGGCGGAAACGCACTTCGGCTTCATGGGCCGTTCACCGGATCATGTTGCATCCTGCATTTCAGGAATGTATATGGGAATCGAGGTCTTCGAATCGTTCGACCCCAAGCGCGCCGGCGCTCTCCGCGACTACTACCAGTACGCACGCGACAAAGACCTTTTCCTTACTTACGTAATCATCAATCCGCAGGCGGACCGGGCCAAAAACCCGCACCAACAGGCGGACAACCTCTTGACAGCGCACCTCTGCGATCAGGATTCGCAGGGAATTACTGTAAAAGGTGCCAAGATGCTTGGTACCAGCGCGATCATGGCCAACGAAGTCTTCGTGACCTGCATTCAACCGCTGATGCCTGGGGACGAAGCGTATGCGCTGTCCTTCGTAGTTCCCTTGAATGCGCGCGGCCTCAAGCTGCTTTCCCGCAAGTCCTATGAATTGTCCGCCGACTCGCGTTTCGACTACCCGTTATCAAACCAGTTCGATGAAAATGACGCTATCCTCTACTTCGATGAAGTAAAAATCCCCTGGGAGCGTGTTTTCATCGCGGGAAATATCGCGATGTGCCAGAAACAGTTTTATCAGACGCCGGCACACGTTTATCAGAACTATCAGGCTCAGATTCGCCTGGAAGTGAAGTTGCGATTCCTGGCAGGCGTAGGACGTATGATCGCCACTGCCAACGGAATCGAAAACATGCCACAAGTCCGCGAAATTCTCGGGCAATTGGCCGCTGAAGTCGCCATGGTGGACGGATTGGTTCGCGCCATGGAGGTAAAGGGATCTCAGCGCGGCGAGTATTTCATCCCCGACACCAACACGCTTTACGCGGCTCAGGTATTGACGCAGCAGCTTTATCCCAAAGTCATTCACACGCTTCGTGAGCTTGCCGGCGGCAGTATGATCATGCTGCCATCGGGAATTCGAGACCTGATCGAACCCGAGATCGCCGACTACGCGCTGCGCGTACAGCGCTCTCCAACACTCGATCCGGAACAACGCATCAAGTTCTTTAAGATGGCCTGGGATGCGGTTGGTTCTGAGTTTGCATCGCGTCACACGCAATATGAAATGTTCTATTCTGGCGCCGGGTTTGTCACGAAGGGTCATTCGAACCGCACTTATGATTGGGATCGCGCAACAGGCATGGTGACTCGGCTGCTTGCCAGCTACGACCTGGAGGAAGAGAAACGCAAATGGCTATCAACAAACAGCACAAAGAATTTCACTTACTCGACATGACGGAGGGGTGGGCCACTCCTCCGGGCTATCCCAAAGGCATCGAGCAAAAGATTCTTTCCGGTGGACTCGACGAACAGGCGAAACGTGGAAGCCGTACGCGTTTCTTGCGATTTCAACCCGGTGTGTTCACTACCAAGCCTTTTGTTCACGAATATTGGGAGGAGGTTTACCTGGTTTCCGGTGACCTCATCGTTGGAAACGACGAACAAGGGAAGAATGGCGAGAGCTTTTCCCCCAACACCTATGCTTGCCGCCCGCCCGGTGTCTACCACGGGCCATTCAAATCCGACGGTGGGTGTCTGTTGCTCGAGATCCACTACTTCGACCCCGCCTGAACTATCCC
>Ga0070731_10003176_pt1 | contig 14991 bp, 18 predicted proteins | sample Coa_R1_2_FD_66448 | JGI IMG/M metagenome (GOLD analysis project Ga0070731, IMG submission 66448) | Surface soil microbial communities from Centralia Pennsylvania, which are recovering from an underground coalmine fire - Coalmine... | ecosystem: Environmental > Terrestrial > Soil > Unclassified ... | reverse complement strand
GCCGCTCAATGCGCCCGTCGCCTCAGCGCTTCTACCGAACGGAAACCTCATCGTTGCGAATACCAAGGGCGGAAACAAGCTAGTGGAACTGACGCCGGCGGGGAAGATCCTTGCGACCAAAACGATCGACACGAACGCCAGCGCCGACATCTTCGGACTCCTCGCGAGCGGCACGAACGATAGCGACACCGTGTTGTTCTATACCGATACCAAAACGAATACGCTGCACGAACTCGAGCAATAATAAGTAAGAGAAGAGAGTGTGCAGGTAGTCGCTTGCTGTGCTGGGATTGGCGGCACTTGCGGCGAATGTTAAAGACGCAGCTATCGTCTGCTCGGGAGGAGGCGCCTAATTGAATCGTCCGTTGACGCTATTCGCCGTCTTTGTTGGAGCCAGTTGCGTTTCGGCAAGTGCGGCCAGCGAAGGGCGCGCGATTACTGCGTTCGATCAAGCGTTTGCAGGCGTCAACGACTACACGTGCATCTTACACTCGCGCGAAATCAACGGGACGAAAGTGCAAGATCGCGTTTATGAATATTCATTCATGAAACCGCACTATCTCAAGACGTTAATCCTCAGCGGCGACGACAAGGGCTCCGGCGCCGTGTGGGTAGGCGGCGATCAGGTGAGCGGCCATTTGGGCGGTATTTTTTCCGGTATTCACGTGAAGATCAGTTTACACGATCCACGCACCCTCTCGCTGCACGGCGTTACGATTCCGGACGGTCTGCTGCCTGGTATTATCGACGACTATGCTACCATTCCAGGAATCCTCACCGAGAGCGACGGTGGTACGATCAAAGGTATCGCAACGGATCGCCTGGACCTCAAAGTCGCCGATCCGTCATCGAATCACGGCATCAGCGAGCAGATCGCTTATTTTTCGAAATCGACGCATTGGCCGATCCGGCAGATCATGTATTCGGGATCTCAGGTCGTGCTCGACGAATCGGTCAACGATCTCAAAACGAACGTGGGGCTAACAAAAGCCGATTTTCCCTACTAAAGCTCGGCCTTCGTTAGCCTTCTAGAGTCAGCAGCCGTTCTTGGCGCCGAATGCTAGGTTACCGAAGTCGAAGTTAGAGCCGCCTTCGATGTCCTCAAAGATGCCTTGACCGACGTTACCGCGCTTCGCATGAGCGATAAACATCAACGCGCCGTTCTGACCGTAGAGCGGCTGCGTGATCGTTGCCACGAGCATGCCGTCCATCACGAGAAACGAGCCGTATTGGTATTTTTGGCTGCCGAAAACGAGTGATGCTGATCCGGCTCCATTGCCACCTTCGGTCAGCTTCAGACAGCCCGTTCCGTTGCTGCGTTGGGAGTTGCTCACCGTGACCGGCCAGGTGCCGCTGTAACTGTGGGACGCCGGAAGAAGAGTAATGACGCCGGCGAGCAGCAGGTGTAAGAATTGCATGGATTATTTCTCCTTCGGGGGTAACCGTCAACCAATTATTGGAGAACTTTTCCGGTGGCGAATAGAACGCGTCCAGGTATGCAGAGGTCGGGGTCCGCACCCTGCCACACCACTCCGACCAGCGCGTTGGTTAGGTTGTGATTGATTTGAGCGAAGTGGGTAAACGTCCCGCGATCGGTCACCGTGTAGGTCGTTCCGTGATACCGCACCAGGAAATCGACTTCGGTTGCCGGAGTCTCGTGAGCGTTAAAATATACGACGTTTACGCCGGTGGTCTGAGTGTGGGTCGCGTTTTCATTCACGACGCACCGCTGCAATTTTATTCCGAATGCTGATCTAACTTTTGCGGAAGCTGCGCAAGGCATCAGGAGCACCGCAAGGGTCAGTCCAATGAGCGTGAGGTATCGCATGTTGACCTCTCTTTCAGCGGGGGGCTGCTTTTTGTCCCGGCCATATTCTTCAAGCCGGACTCTCCGTGTGCCCTTGCGAACTGCGCAGGGATGAGCTCGGGCCGGCCCGTCGTTCCGATTGGCATAGAGGCGATCGAAGCGGCTCGGCACCGAATCGCCGGAATGGTGGTTCGTACCCCGCTGATCAAGCTGGAGATCGACGGCGACGCGCCCGAAGTTTACCTCAAGCTCGAGAATTTGCAGCCCATCAATTCGTTCAAGCTGCGCGGCGCTCTCAATGCGGTCGCGATGCTGCCGCCGGAACGGCGCTCGCAGGGCGTTTGGACGGTAAGCGCCGGCAATGCGGGGCAAGGGCTGGCATACGCGGCGCGCCTCGAGGGTGTGGCGTGCACGGTCGTTACTCTGCGAACCGCGCCGGCGACGAAGCTGCAACGCATGCGCGCACTTGGCGCGCGGCTGATCGAAGTCTCGCACGAAGCGTGGTGGGAAGCGATGGAGCGGCGCACTTTCCCCGGCGTGGACGGTACGTTCGTTCATCCATTCGACAGCGACGATTTCATCGCCGGAAACGCGACGATTGGCTTGGAGATCGTTGAAGATCTGCCGAACGTCGAAACGGTTATCGCCCCGGTAGGTGGCGGCGGCCTTTTGACCGGCGTCGCCTACGGCGTGCGGTCGCGCAAGGCACACGTGCATATCTTCGGTGCCGAACCGGCGACCGCCGCGCCGCTCGCGCTATCCTTTGCAGCCGGGAAACCGTCGGCGTTCACGCAGTGGCAACCCTCGTTTGTCGACGGCGCCGGTGGTAAGAGTACCTTTCCACAGATGTGGGAGCGACTACGCCCAATCGTCGACGGTTCGATCGCCGTCAGCCTCGACGAAACGAAGCGCGCGTTGCGCCTGCTTGCGGAAAGAACGCGAGTGATCGCCGAGGGTGCCGGCGCGCTCGCCGTTGCCGCGGCGCTCGGCGGCAAGATCGTGGACGCACCGATCGTCGCGGTCGTCTCCGGCGGCAACATCGAGCTCTCGACTTTTTGCAAGTTGATCAGCGAGACGAATGCCGGATGATAACGTGCGCGTTCGTAGCGGTGTGCGCGACGCAAGCGCGACCCGTATCCGTCGCCACGCCTTCGCCGGCGCCGCAGCAATCGGATCCATGCGATGGGCCGAGCCGTCTGCTGGCCACCGCCAATCGTCCCACCGTCGGATATAGTGCCTGTGCCGTAAAACGCGATACGGTCGTGTTCGAGCTCGGCTATCAAAACGAAATCAATGGAAGTTCGGGGAAAGGAGCCGTCGTAAGTCAGGTGCCTCAAGCGTTCACCCGCATCGGCGCCGGCGCGCGATTCGAATTCGATCTTATCGGGCCGAACTACGTCGGCGTCCGTTCGTACGCGCCCGAATCCCCGGGCACGACCCAGCACGGCGTCACCGATTCAGGGATCGGCTTCAAATACGAATTGCCGCCGTCGGGCAGGTGGACGGTCGCCTTTGACTCACTCTATACGGGCTCAAACGGGTCTCCATTTTTGACCGCCGGGAATGCGACGCTCACCGAGAATCTCGACGCCTCATTCGCATTGAGCTCTGCGACAGCCATTGGTACGACGATCGCCGTCTCCTCGACCGGCGGATACGCTGGAACGCAACACCTTCGCTACGGCGTCACCATACCGTCGCTCGTCGTTACCACGCAGATTCCGAGCTACTATCAGTTTTATGCCGAGTACGTCTTAACGACGAAGGCCTCACCGCGCTACGGCGCCCGCGACTTCATCGATTTCGGCGTGCAAAAGCTTCTTGGCGCGCGGACGGAGATCGATCTGGAGTACGGCCATGCGTTCAGTGGAATAACGGCGCTAAAGTTCAACTATGTCGGCTCGGGCGTCGTCATTCAACTTTGGTGAGCCGTACCGGCTAAGCCCCCCCCCATGTAGGGCGGTTTCGCGCTCAGCCGGGCCTTCAGTCTTTCTTCACGACTGGTCCGTACGATGGCTTGGACTCACATGCTAACGGAGGCCGCACGAGTATGGTCATCGCATCGAAATCATTGAGCCGGCGCGGGTTTATCGGCGGCGTCATGGTTCTTCCCGCGCTTGCGGCAGCGTTGGCGAGCACGGCGCGCGCCGATAACTCGAAAGCCTCTCAGGCCTCGATGCGCTATCAAAGCACGCCTAACGGAAGCATGCACTGCTCAGAATGCAAGTTCTTCATTCCGGGTCAAGACGCTCAGTCTAACGGAAGTTGCCAGCTGGTAGACGGCTCGATATCCCCCAACGGCTACTGCATCGCATTCGCACCGAAATAGGAGATCCCGATGTTCGTCAGACCTTCTCAGGCACTGCGCAGCGTCGCCGCCGCATTTGCGGCGTTGCTCGCGGTGAGCGGCTGCAGCGCAGCCAGTATGTCGCCGCTGGGCCTTAAGGCCGTCAGCTCGCCGGATCAATCGCTCGGCGACGCGATCTCGCCGGACGCTTCGCTACTCAAGGCTTTGAAAAAGCAAGTCGTTATTGGGTCGACGGTCGATCCGGTCAACGGCGCGCAGAATCCATACGGGCTAACCATCGCACCGTCGACGACCGGCGATTTTGCGGCCGGCGACCTGGTCGTCTGCAACTTTAACGGAAAATCCAACGTGCAAGGGACTGGACAATCCGTCATAGCCCTCCATCCGACGCCGAGTTCCACTCCGAAGCACGTATCGAAACTGAAATCTCTGCGTGGGTGCGACGCGCTCGCACTCGACGGCGGCGACTTCGTTTGGGCATCGTCAATGGTTGCGAACGACAATCCCGTGATCGACGCCAGCGGAAAGCTGATCGACGATATCAAGGGCAAGCCGTTCAGCCAGCCTTGGGGTCAAGTCTATGCGCAGTCGACGTCGGGCTCGCCGGCATTTTATGAAACGAACGCGCACACCGGTACCGTGGTACGAATCAACCTGGCCTCGGGATTTACGTACGACACCATCGCAACCGGTTTTCCCGTCAACCACGGAAAGCCGGGGACCGCGTTGGCGCCCTCCGGACTGGCCTACGATGCTACGATCGACACGCTTTATTTCGCGGACGGCGACAACAATACGGTCGTCGCCTTCAAGAACGTCTCCTCGATTCCGGCCGGCGGTATCAAGGCAATCGATAACGGGATGAAGTTCGGTGGCCCGAACGCCGACGACGCCAGGATCGTCTATTCGGGCGATCCGCTCAACGGTCCGATCAGCACGGCGCTCTTGCCCAACGGAAACCTGGTCGTCGGCAACACGCTCGATGCGGATGGGAAGAACCTGTTGATCGAGCTATCGACGACGTCCGGAACGGTGCTGGACGTGCGCAACGTCGACAAAGGCTCCGCCGGCGCGATCTTCGGCATCGTCGCAACCGGCACGAACAGCTCGAATGCGAAGATCTACTTTAACGACGACAACGACAACAACGTTCAGGTTCTCGAACGCTAAATCGACGGCGCGGCGGCCCGCGGTGATGCCTCAGTCGTTCCCAGCAGACGATTGAAGAAGTCGCGGTAGCGCTGGAGCGCGATGCGCAGTTCCTCGGTGTCGGGCTGCTCATCGCGGTTCCACTGGCTCTCTAGGCCGGCGCGCTCGTTGCTAAATCGCTCAGTGAGTTCATTGACGATCTCCGCCACCATCGCGTGAGCCTCCTTGACCGAGGCGCGGGGATCGTCGACGAACTCTGATTGGATATCGGTCCAGCGGCCGCGCAGCTCTTCCATACGATCGCTCGGAAGAAACGCAGCGTCATCACGCGAATTCATGATTTAGCCCTTTCACTTGTTTTCGACGAGCTCTTCGAAGAGCGCGCGGTAGTGCAGCATAGCTTGACGCAGATCTTCGGTTTGAACGCTGCCGCGTTCGCTGCGCGACGATATCTCGTGCGCGGTTCGATATTCGCCGACGGCGCCGGCGTGATCGGTCGAAAGGTCCGCGGCTCGCTGCTCAAAATCGGCCATGGGATACCCGCGATCGCGCATGACGTTAGCGATCAGCGCGTCGGCTTGTACGAGCGCCTCTTTGGGATGGTCGACGAATTGCGTCTGAACCTCGCGCCACTCCTCGGTGTAGCGATCTCGCGCTCCGGGCGCAAGCTCTTCGAGGTGGAATTTCTTGACGCGCTCTTCACGCCGGGCCAGCTCCCGCTCGGCCTCCGCACGGTCGCCTCTCGCACGAGCGACCCGTTCGTACTCAGGTCCGAAGCGCCGGCGCAAACGCTCCGACTGTGCGCGGCGAGCCACCACGATGGCAACAATCACGATCGCGATGAGGACGATCGCGCCGATGACGTAGTAGAGGGTCGGGTTTGCCGTGGTCATTCACGGCTTGTACCCTAGCCTACCCGAGCGGCGAAACCTCGCCGCTCGGTTTTCATCACGGTTTAAGTCTTGACGTTGGCGATCGAGATCATCGTCTTGCTGCCCTGCACGGTGATCGTCACGGACTTCTGGCCGCTGCTCGGGTCGCCGAGGATGAAGACTGCACTCTGAACCGGCGCGGTCATATGGGATTTCTCGGAACCGGCAGGCATGTGCTGTTGATACCAACCGTACACTTTGTCGAACGAGTCGTCGGTTGTCATAACCGTGCCCGACGCGGTCGTTCCCATGTTTGAACCGCTTCCCGACGCTTGCGTGGTTGCTCCCGGATATCCGGGGATATCGGTGCCGCCCGCCGGCTGAGCGGCGGTGCTTGCGCCGGCTTCGGGTGCAGCAGCCGTGGCGGCTGCGTTCGTGTCACTCGAAGTCGATGACGTGCTCGACGCCGATTTGCTCGCGCAAGCCCCCAGTGCGATCGCGGCGGCGATTGCGAGCGAAATGGTCAAAAAACGCATGTGGCTCTCCTGTATTGAAGCGTGGTTTTAAGCATCCGGGGCGAGCGGACGCTCGGCCCGTCCGAGGTAGCACATCGCTTGCCGGTAATCCTGGCGCGCGGCATCGGCCCTCTTAGCAGTCTTCCGGCTCGACTGCTCAAAATCGCCGTACGATCGATACGACTCGCGCGGCGAGCTTTCTTATGCTCCCCGCGATGCCGTCGCTGCCGCCGTCGGCTGCGGCCTTGGCATCGAGTTTGAGCGTTTTGAGTTGCTTTTCGAGCTCCCCGAGAATTTGGGTCTCGGGTCCCTGCACCAAGCCATCCTCGCCGAGGTGGCTCAGAAGATATCCGAGGTCGAATGCCTCGGCGACGACGGGCCCATACGCGATCTCCAGCACGTCGTGAAGAGCCTGCTTATCGAGCTGCACCTCGGTGAGGGTCTGCGTTAGCAGCTTCAGCCGCATCGCGGCGGTTTTGAAGATCGATTGTTTGGGAGACGACGGAAGCGCTTCGCCGCGACGATGAAAGTAAAACCCGAGGAGAAGAGCGTCACCGATGCGGTCCCGGTCCAAGGCGCCCGTTAGATCGAGCGTCGTCTTGAGCTTAGCCGTCTGCGAACGCATTTCACGCAGCTCCGCTTGTAACGCGCGGTATTGCTCGAAATCGAGCCGCCGTTCTTCCTGATGCCGCGCGCGCTCGGCCTCGCGTTCGCGACGCAGACGCGCGCGCTCGGGGCCCGCTCGATAGATCTCGTCGAGGTAGAGTGCGATTAACCCGAGGAGTGCCCCGCCGACGACCAGGTCGGCGTCACGCACGTCGCTCGGGACCAGGTGCAGCCGGCCCATCACCTCGGCGCCGGCAATGAGAATAATGCCCGAGACAATTCCAAATAGGACCGGGACATGAAATCTCCGGCCGTTCTTAAGCCCGGATAATTGCTCCGGTGCAGCCACTTATTAAAGCGCCTCCGCTTCCTCCGACGTAAGGGATTTCGGCTCGCTAGGCCGCCTTCCTTGGCGCAGGTAAGGCCGCAGAACGAAATCGCGACTCGATTCGAGAAAAGGAGGGCATGTTGCGGTTTCTCGGTATCGCGGCGCTCGCGGCGTTGTGCGCGGCGGGATGTGGCCCGAATCGAGCTTCCAACGGGGGCTCGGGAGTCGTTCCGGCCACCGTCGGACGCCAGCCCCGCGGCCACATCCAGCACATCGTGGTGATTGTGCAGGAAAACCGAAGCTTCGATAATTTCTTTGCCGGCTTCCCGGGCGCCGATGCGCCGACGTTCGGTTGCGCTGCCGGCGGACGCAACGCGCAAGGAGCTCTACACGACAGCTCGTCCGGTTGTCCTTCCGGCGACCGCGTCGTGCAGCTGCGTCCAATCTCGTTTAACGATCCGAATCTCCGGCATACCTGGTCGTCCTCGATGACCGATTGGAACAACGGCCGAATGGACGGCTTTTATCGCTACGGTTTGCGGCAGCCCGACGAAGCATACGTCTACGTCGATCGCACCTTGATCGCACCGTATTGGACGATCGCGCAACAATGGGTTCTCGCCGACGCAATGTTTCCAACGGAATTCGGCGGCAGCTTCACGGCACATCTTACGCTGGTTGCGGGTACGGACGACATCAAGAAGCGGCCGTCGCGTGCGGAAGTGGATTTTCCCGACGGGAAGTACGACGATTGCGACTCGCCCCCGGGTACAACCAGCTCTTTCTTAACCAGCGATCGTGTGCTGCATCCGTCCCAAGGTCCGTTTCCATGCTTCGATCAGTTCAACACGATCGCACAAGTGCTCGACAATGCCGGCGTATCGTGGAAATATTACGCGACGGCACGCAAAGGTGCCGGAATGTGGTCGCCGTTCGAAGCGATCGATTACGTTCGGCACGGACCGGATTGGCGCAGCAATATCATAGCGCCCCAGACTAAGGTCTTGACCGATGCCGGCGACAATAGGCTCGCGGCGGTGAACTGGGTCATGCCGTCAAAAGCAGATTCCGATCATCCCGAAGCACATAGCGATCGCGGGCCATCATGGGTCGCATCGATCGTCAACGCGATTGGCGAAAGCTCGTATTGGCCTAACACGGCGATCGTCGTTCTATGGGACGACTGGGGCGGATGGTACGACGATGCGCCGCCGCCACAGCTCGATTATCGCGGTTTGGGAATTCGAGTTCCGTGCCTGATCATTTCGCCGTACGCCAAGAAGGGCAGCAGCGGAAGCGGCGGATTCGTAACGCACACACAGTACGAGTACGGCAGCATCCTTAAGTTCATCGAAGAGACCTTCAACCTGCCCTACATCGGCAGTCCGGCCGACGGCTACACCGACAAGCGCGCGAACAGTTTGAGCGACAGTTTTGACTTTACGCAGTCGCCGCGACCGTTCGTACCGATTACGGCCAAGTATCCGGCCTCGCGGTTTATCGACGAGCCGCCGTCGGATGAACCTGTGGATACGGAGTAGCGCCCGAGGCCGGCGGGGCCGACGGAGTCGCGGACGGCGCAGCCGACGCGGGACGGGATGGCGTTGCCGACGGCACTATCGCCCAGGCAGGGACCGGTTTTACTGCGATGCCGCGATGCAGCTGATCGCGGCTCTTTTGCGCATACGCGCTCTTTGGAAAGTGCGACGTAATGAAAGCGAGCAACGCCACCGCGTGGTTGCGTGCGACGGCGCCCGGAAGCTGCTCGTAGACTTGCGCCATGTTGTAACCGGAAGATGCAAGCCATGAATCCTGCGGATAGGCCGATGCCCACTCGCGGTAAGCGTCTTCGGTGAGGAGTAGCAGATGCATCGCTTGATCGGGCAACAGCTGGTGCGACCAGTATCGGCGCTCGATTTGCATCGTCTCGTAGCGGATTCTCAACGCGCTCATCTTGAGCTTGCCGAAGTAACGGTCCGCGGGTGCGCTCGTTGCCGCCAACTGCGTAAGCAGGACGACGACGGCAAACGAGCTCCGCAGGGTCGCGATAGGTGCGCGATTTACGGCGATGAGTTGGTGTTCGACGAGCTGTTGCTCTTGGTGGTGCCGTTGCCGGGCTGCGTGATGGTGGTCGTGCTGTTCGTGGTCGTGTTCGTATTCCACGGATGCCAATAAAAGAGGACGACGAGCACGGCGGCGACGACGACGATGAGCCCGATCAGCCACGCAAGCGGACCGGCGGAATCGCCTTGTACTTCTACGATTTTTCGTTCTTCAGCCATGCCCGGCATTCTTCCCCAACTACGCGTCGCTTAATCGCTCTTCAGTTAGGAAAGCGTTAGCAGAAGAAGGCCGCTCCGGGGAGCGGCCTTCTTAGCTTCCGGCGTTTAGTTTCCGAGCGGAGTCGGAATGCGCGGCTCGCGAATCGGCAGCGGCACCGGCCAAGGTGACGGCGCGGGCGTTCGCGCGCGTTCGCCGCGGCGCTCTTCCCAACCGTTGACCAAGCTGCCGCCGAGGTCGACGTCGTGCGCGGTAACGTCGACGTTAACGCCCCGGCCTTCCGCCGTGAGCGTCGTTTCCAGCCGTCCACCGTTTGCGTTCTGCGCATTGATTCGGAGCGCACCGTTCTGTTCGTATGTCACGGACTCACCGTTTCCGAGCTGGAGCGTCTGACCTTTTGCGATGTCGACGGACTGGCCGTTGTTGGTGATCGTCGCCTGTCCGTCATTGTTCATGCTGATCTTGGTGGCGCCGTCGTTCAACGCGACGGTCGCCGATTGGTTCCACGAAACCCCGTTCCCGTTCGCCGGCGTCGCTTGCGTCGAGATTTGAAAGCCGCCGGCAATGGAATTGGAGTTGAGCAAGTCGGGCTGGGATTTCATGTTGTCCCACCGCGTGCCGTTAAAGGAGAGATGCGGATCGCCGTCGCTTGCGCCCGTCGCGTTTTGGAAGTAGCGCTCGTTGCCGGAGGGCGGACACCCTTGCGAGCCGTACGGAGGACACCCTTGCGAGCCGTACGGCGGAGAGTTGCTCGTCTGGCCGTAGGGGGCGTTGCAACCGTATCCCATGAGCGATTGCAGCACCGCCATGAGCTGTTGCAGCATGCCCATGAGCGAGCCGAAAACGCCCTGCAAGTTACTAGGATTGGAAGACGCGTCGCCATATGCGCCATTGCCGCCTTCGCTCGACCACGGCGGAACGAAACGCGAGATATCGTCGCCCGCAGCCGCGGGCGCGGCGCCTGCGAATATGGAGCCTTCGGTTCCGGTGTTTGCGAGCGCCGTCAGCGAGTTGGCGTTGAGCGAGCCGTCGAGCGGCTGAACGTACATGGTCTACCTCCGTCGTAATAGCTGCGCTTCGATCACGACGAACGGGCGTGCTGACAAGGGAGCGGCGGCATTGTTGAAAAAGTCGAGGCGCGATGAGCGAATCGCAATTAACGCAGCTCTCGCGCCTGGAGGAACGCTTGTCGGCCCTCAAGGAGCGTCTTTGACGACGCGCGTAAGCGCCGCCGGATAGCCGAGCTCGACGAGCGTTCGCGCTCGCAAGAGTTTTGGAGCGATCCCGACGCTGCGCAGCGTGTGATGAAGGAGCTCTCGGAGTTGCGCGACGAGGCGGCCTCCTCGGACGCCGTCGCGCGTAGCATTCAAGAAGGTCGCGAGCTGCTCGAGCTCTTTCCCGGCGACCCGGCTGCCGAGGCCGAAGCGCAGCGCGCCATCGAATCCGCCGCCGCGGCGCTGGAAAGCCTCGAGATGGCGGCGAGCTTCAGCGGTGAGTTCGATGCACGCAATGCAATCGTGAGCATCTTTGCCGGTGCGGGCGGAGTCGACGCGGCCGACTGGACGGCGATGCTTGCGCGCATGTACGTACGCTGGGCCGAATCGAAGGGCTTTACGACGCAAATCGTGGACGAGTCGCCCGCAGAAGAGGCTGGACTAAAATCCATAACGTTTTTCGTCCGCGGTCGAAACGCATACGGTCTACTGGAGAGCGAGCGAGGCGTGCACCGGCTCGTCCGGCTCTCGCCGTTCGATGCGGCGCACCGGCGGCACACGTCGTTCGCGGCGGTCGACGTGATTCCCGAAGTCGAGGCCGGCGAGGATCTCGACATCGAGATCAAGCCCGATGACTTGCGCATCGAAACGTTCAAATCGGGCGGCGCAGGCGGCCAGTACGTCAACAAGACCGAATCGGCGGTGCGGCTCGTGCACGTGCCGACCGGCATCGTGGTTGCGTCGCAGCAAGAGCGCTCGCAAGCGCAGAATCGCGACGTCGCGCTGAACATCCTGCGCGCGCGGCTGGCGGCGCGCGCGGCGGAGGAACGCGATCGAAGGCTTTCGGATCTTCGGGGCGAGCGCCAAGCAAACGAGTGGGGATCGCAGATCCGTTCGTACGTGCTTCAACCATATCAGCTCGTCAAAGATCACCGTACGGGCGTCGAGACCGGAAACGTCGCGGAAGTACTCGACGGCGCGATCGATACGTTCGTTTGGCCGTATTTGCAGCAACGGCAACCAGTCGTGTCAACGCCCCGGCAGGCGTAGCAGAGCGTGCGCGACCGGCTGCTGTGGCTGGGGTGCCTTGTTTATGCCGCGCTCTTCACCTGGCTTGGTTCGATTAAATACGACGCGCATCGTAATCTCGTCGATTTCGGCATTTTCGCGCAGACGGCGTCGAGCGCGTTCGGCTGCTTTTGCAACCCGGTCGAGGGAAGCCACTGGGCCTTTCACTTTTCACCGATTCTGTATGTCGTCGGCCTGGCGCTAGGGCTCGTTCACTCGCCGCTTACGCTCGTCGCCCTGCAGGCGATCGCCGGCGCCCTGACGGCGCCTCCGATCTACGGACTCGTCCGCGCGCGCTCCGACATTACTGCTGCGCGTTTGGCCGCGTTGGTTACGTGGCTCTACCCGCCGCTCGCCGGATTGATCTTTGGGGACTTTCACGAGAATGGCTTTGCGCCCGCCGCGGTGGCATGGACGCTCTACGCTTTCGATGCGGGTTTGATTGCAGCAGCGGCGATCGCCGCAATCGTGACGCTATCTATTAAGGAAGATCAGGCGGTCTTTCTCGCGATCGGCGGTGCCCTGGGCGCCTGGCGCCATCGCGGAACGGATCGCGGTCGTTTGGCCGCCGGCATAGCGCTGCTGAGCGTCATCATTTTAATCGCGTTTTTTGGATTCATTCGGCCGCATGCTGCGACGGCGGCCTCAATCTGGCAGCCCGTGCGGTTTTATGCGTGGAACGCTCCGCTGCAGCAATCACTTGCAGCCGAATTTGCGAGCCGGCTCGGCTTTGTTGCACTCGTTTTCGTGCCGCTGCTCTTTCTGCCGTTTCGATCCTCGATGATGTGGCTCGCCGCCGCTCCGCTTGCCGAGGTGTTGCTCTCTCGCATGCCGACGACGTTTACGCTCGGAACGCACTATGCGGGCGCGTGGATCGGTTACGTGTTAGCGCCCTTTGCTTGCGCCGCAGGCGACCTGCCTGCGCTACGGCGCCGTACGGCGCTTTTTGCGTGCATTGGGCTCTGCATCGTCGAGCTCGCGGTAGCGGATCCGCTCCATCCAGGCGTCAACTTGCGTATGCCGCAGGCGCGCGACACAACGCTCGACCGTTTCTTGCACACCGTGCCGCGCGATGCGAGCGTGGCCACCCAAGAGGAAGCGTATACGCATCTCGCGCTTTCCAATCCCGCAGCGCGACTTTTGCCTGAAACTCTGCCGCAGCCGATCGCTGCATGTCTTATCCTAATCGATTGGAACTTTCCCGAGTCGGCGCGCTTACGGGAATACGGCCCGGCGGTATTGGGTCTGGTAGCCGCCGGCCGTTACGTGGCGGCGCGCACGGACGACGGAATCGAACTCTATCGGCGCATCGGCCGCTGCCGGTAACGTCTAAGACGCCAACAACTGCGCGAGCGCTTCGGTCGCCCGTGCCGGCCAGCCGTCGCCGGACTGAACGATGCGATGCGGCGCGGCCCACGGCGCCCATCGCGCGACTTGCAGCGCAAACCCGCGCTGCGGTGGGAAGATCGCGACGACCGGAGTACCGATCATGCCTGCGACGTGCAGCGCGCCCGAGTCCGGCGCTACGATTGCAATCGCGGCGGCGATCGCGCGCTTCCACGGATCCAACGCTGCGAAGAAGTTGACGTCGAGGCCGGTCTTTACGGCAATTTGTCGCGCATACGACGCTTCGCTCTGAGCCGCCAAGAGGCAGGGTGCGCCGTACGCGCCGATGCGGCGAATCAGATCGACAACGTCGGCGATCGTCATCCCAAGCCGTTCCCACTTGTCGGTGACTTGGATTGCAATCGCTTCCTGCGGAGCGGGTTCGCGTTCCAGAACGAGCGGACGGAGCTCGGCGAGGTCTCGCGTCGGCCGTTCGCCGGCTAACAGCAACGAGCCGAGTTGGAAAAGCACTTCGCATTCGTGCGGTGCTTTCGGATCGAGGCCGGCAGGTCGCGCGATCGCATGCGTGAGCAATTGCCGAGCCCACAGCCTCTTAAGCAGCTTTCCCCGCGTATTGACGAATCCAATTCGTTCGGGCGCGGCGATTTGCTCCGCTAGCCGATAGCCGCCCGGATCTTCGGTCGCGACCAGCACGTGCGAATAGGACCGGTGTCGCAATTCGCCTGCGAGGTCCCCGATTGCGGCGATCGTCGAACGAGCGCTCGAACGTAGCGCGAAGCGCGCGATAACGATATCGCGGGTGGCGAGCGTGGAGAAGACACCGGCGTTTTGGGGCCGGAGAACCACGTCGACGGGGATCGCGTGACGCCTAAACGCCGCGAGCAATGGCGTCAACGCAAGCGCATCGCCGATCGCATCGAGGCGGATGATCAGCACCGACGGTGAAACCTCCGGCATGCCTGCTCATTCCGCGCACGAATTCGCACTCGCCTGCTTTCGGGCGAGTGCAGGGCCGTAGGGCGTGCGATGATCGCGCGCGACGACGTCGTCACGTTCGACGAGCTCGACGGATATCGCTTGGTGCGCAGTTACGGGCACGTGTCGGGGAGCGCCTCGCGCCCACGCAATCGCCTGCGCACGACATTTCGAAGCCTCGGAATGCTCATCGGGTTGTCGAGCGCCGAATTTTTGAGCGACGCCGAGCAGCTGCGGAATGAAGCGCTCGATGCGCTGCGGCGGCGCGCCGACGCCATGGGCGCGAACGCCGTCATCGGCCTGCAGTTTTTCGTCTCGGAGGGCAGTGACGGTTCGTGCGAGGTCGTGGCCTTCGGACGAGCCGTCGCGGTCAGCAGGGAACGGAGTTGAACGCGGACACCGACGAGCGCGGTCGCCGGGTCGAGCTCCTCGCGCAGGCAGCAATCGCCGCCGCCACCTGTCGCAAGTGCGCGATCGGCTACGACCGCCGCAATAACGTCTACGGCGAGGGAGATTCGTGCG
>Ga0070731_10003175_pt1 | contig 14994 bp, 15 predicted proteins | sample Coa_R1_2_FD_66448 | JGI IMG/M metagenome (GOLD analysis project Ga0070731, IMG submission 66448) | Surface soil microbial communities from Centralia Pennsylvania, which are recovering from an underground coalmine fire - Coalmine... | ecosystem: Environmental > Terrestrial > Soil > Unclassified ... | reverse complement strand
GATCTCGATATGGGCGCCGAACGCTTCCAATGCCTTCAAATGCAGGTCGATCGGCCGGTTGCCGATGGCGCAGCCGCCGGGCAGCGATACTGTCGCCTCGCCGGCGCGCGCCAGCAGCGGCCCCAGCACCAGCACCGAGGCGCGCATCTTGCGCACGAGATCGTAGGGCGCCGTCGTCGAGGCGATCCGCGAGGCGGACAGGGACAGCGTCTGCCCCTCGCCTGTCTCGGTCCTATCGATGGCGGCGCCGTGCTGTTCCAGCAACTGCGCCATCGAGCGGATGTCGACGAGGCGCGGCAGGTTGTCGAGCACCAGAGGCTCGTCGGTCAGCAGCGCCGCCGCCATAAGCGGCAGCCCGGCATTCTTGGAGCCGCTGATCGGGATCGTGCCGTGGAGTGCGGCCCCGCCGCGTACACGTATCTTGTCCATCGCTATCCTGGGTGGTCAGGCCGCGGGATCGTCGCTGTCGGCGCGCGCACGGCCCTGCTGCTTGCGTTTCAGAAGATTCTCGCGCAGGGCCGCGGCGAGGCGCCGTTCCTCCTCGGCCCGGCGCCGCCGCGCGGCTTCCCCGGCATTGGGCAGGCGGCGCGCCGTGTCGCCCTGGTCTTCCGTCATGGGGCGGCAGGATAGCAAGCGCGCGCGGGCTCAGCGAGCCCCGCCCGCTGCAACCTTCATTGCTGTGTCGGCATGGTCCGAGCCGTCCCCGACACGTCACCGACCAGCGGCATCGCTGCCTCTACCGGTCCGGCTCCCATGATGCCGAGCTGGCCTTGGCATGGAGCATCGTATCCGCATGAAGTGCGCCATCCGATGCGTAAGTGCCACGGGCCAGGACGGGCTGCCCGACGACGGGCACGACGGCTACGTGGCGGACAAGCGCGTCGCCGTAATCGATGGCGACGGTGCGCCCATCACGTGTCTCGATGTCCAGGCGCGAGCCGTTCGCCGACCGCACCACCCCCGTGAGCTGATGCGGGCTCATGGGCGCGGCAGCAGCTGGCGCGGCGTGAGGCAGATCCTTGAGCGCCACCTCGCGCGTCACAGCAGCGCCGGAAGCGGCGAGCCCAAAGATCGACAGCGATTTGTAGCTCGCGACATAGACATGGCCATTCGCGACGACCGGCACGAGATTGGCGTTGCCCGTGGTGTTGGGCCAGCTCCCCGCGGTGCCCGAGTAGATGATGTTGCCGTTCGACGGGTCGATCGCATAGAGCGAGATCGCGTTGGTCGCATCGAACGGCCGCGACAGCGCCCAGATCACGGCCGTGCCGGCGGCGGTCCCGTTCGACGAGACCGAGGTGAAGAACCCTGGATCCTGCCCTGTGTTGATGCTCGTCGAGAATTGCTGGACGAGGCCGAGGCTGGGACTCGCCTGAAGATCCCAGACCTCGACGGCATTGCCGCCGCTGGTGACGATCCGCCGGACCTTGTCCGACCCGGTATAGGCAGAGGGACCGCACCAACAGCCGCCGATATAGTACTCGCCCACGACCGCGTTGGCGCCGCCCGGGTTGTAGCCGCCGAGCGATGTCCGCTGCATGAGGTAGAGTTGGCCGGCCTTGCCCGCGGCGGCCACAAGGGCCGGCGTGGTCGAGGTCTGGGGGATCAGCATGGCACCGCCCGAGCCGAAATCCTCGTCGTTCTGGTCGAGGGTCGCCACGTCGTTGCCCGAGTCCGTCGGCGTGAAGTAGCTGGCGACGTGGCTCAGATCGGCCGTCACTTCGACGACGCTCTCGGCGAGATTCGCCGTCGGCTTATAGGTCGTGCCGCTATAGTCGGCGTTGCCGGTGACGAAGAAGACGTTGCCGGTTCCGTTGCTGGCCGGCCCGTAGCCTGACATCCAGATCGACGTCAGGAAGAAATCATCGGGGCTGGCCACCCGCCCAAGCCGGTTGAGCAGGTCGTTTTGCGCCAGCGGCTGCAGCGTGCCCGCCTGCCACCCGAGCAGCCAGCCGCGCGATATGTTGGCGTTGGTGTCGCAGTACGACGCGAAGCCGGCATAGATCGTGCCTTGGGACTCGAGCAGCGCCGCCCGCTGTCGGCTCGATCCGGCGTTGAAGCGGTAGGTGCCGCTGACCCCGGTCTGACCCGAAGCCGTGACGAAGACCGGCGTCACCATGTCATGCAGCGTCGAGAGGGACAGTTCGCGAACCTGGAATGCCGGCCCGCCCGGGCGCAAACTGTCGTTGATGAGGTACATCGCGCCCGCCGAGAGGTCGATGACCGGCGTCGACCCGATGCCGACATTGGGGCCGTTGTTGTTGCATCCCCCGGGGAGCGATGACTGCGGCATTGGCGCGAAGAGATTCCGGCTCAGCAGGATCTGCCCGGATTCCGCATCGATCGCGTAGACGCTGTTGTTCTCGGTCACGACATAGACGACGTCGTGGACCCCCCCGGCGATCGTCTGGTTCGTGACCAGCAGGGGCTGAGCATCGACCTGGTCGTCCAACGTGACGGTATGCAGCACGCCGAACGACGCGCCCGCGACGTTCGCGGGCGTCAGTGTCTGTTCATGCGGCTGCCAGCCTGACCGCTCGGTATCGTAGTGATACGTGAGGACGTTGGTGCCGGTGGCGCCGATCGCTGCACTCGCGATCAACAGCCCGCCGGCAGCGAAAGCCAATCGAGGATTAAGCATGACCCTGCTCCCAGGAAGCCTCGCCTTCACCTTTTACCGCCGCGAACCCCGTCTCGGTGAAGAAAAAGTCGCGGCAAAGCGTGTCACTTTTGGTTTCACGCCGGCACGAAGAACGGTCTTTCGCCCAACTCGGCTCTGTCGGGGCGCCCCCCTGCCCAGCGGACCGCTTGCTTGCACCGCCAGAGCCGCTATGGCATGGTCCGCGCCGCTCGCGGGAGCCCCCTCCCCGCCCCGCTCGCTGCCGTAGCTCAGTGGTAGAGCACTCCCTTGGTAAGGGAGAGGTCGAGAGTTCGATCCCCTCCGGCAGCACCATTACAATCAAGCACTTAGAGACCGGAATAACAGTGGCGGGCGGTTCATTCGCACCTCTGCGGCGCGCCTCGCCACGCGAACGCCGTTCGCCAGGGCGTCATTAGAACGCCTTCGGCAGCCCCGCCTGCTTGAGGATCGCATTGGCGAGGTGACGCTTCGTGGTGCTCGTGTCGATTGCGACCGTCTTCCCGGTCGGGCCTTTCCATATCTCGTGATCGCCTTTGCCCTGGCGCACGAAACGCCACCCCGCGCCGGCGAGCAGCCGGCGCAATTCGCGCGTGTATGGCCCCACCGCGCTAGTCGGCGTCGATGCCGATTTCGGCGAGCGTCGCGCGGGGCGAAAGCGAGACGAGGACGCCCTCGCCGAGACGGCCGCTCGCCGCCGCCATGTCCTCTGCGATCGCTAACGCGCGGGCGAACGCGTGCTCGAAATCTCGCGCCTCGAACGTCATGCCGGCGACGTCGGGCACGTCCTCCAGCAGCGACACGATGTAGCCGCCCTCCGGGTCGGGGGCGATCCCCAGCGGATAGCGGTGCTGCGCCACCGGGCGCCCTCCCGGTCCGGGAACGCCGCCAACGATCGCCGCCCTGAAGTGGGCGCCCGGGCGTTCATCGATGACCGCGCCGTCCTGCATGCGGCGCAGGATCGACCTCGGGCGACACTCTGTCAACGCGGCGCGTGGTGTACCAGGCTCACGTGGCCGCGCGGCTTCCCCATGGCAAAACCGACACGGTGTCGGTTTTGCCGCCCCGCGATCATGGCCATCGTCGGCAACCTGGCCGCCCATCGGACGATCTCGAAATCGGGCGGTATGCCGTCGAGGATCCGGGCGATCTCGCCCGGGACGGTGAAGCGCGCCTATACGCCGGGGCGGCGGCGCTGGGCGATCGCGACCTCGGCCTGCAGCGCGAGCGCGAGCCTGAGCGTCTCCGTAAAGCCGTCCGCCATCGCCTGGGCACATGCACGGATGAACGGCGTGAGCCGGCGGCTGTCGCTCTCGCGTAGCAGCGGCACGCTGGGCGCCACACCGATGTGCCAAGGGAAACGCCCGGCTACGGCTTTCCAGGCGGCGTCGACCTCGGCGGCGTCTAGCCCATGCAACGCGAGCTGCGTGCGCGACAGGTTCTCAACCTGTTGCTGCACGCTCTGCGGCGTCGGGCGCTCGCTCGTCATCGCGGTCGGGCGCCAATGGAGCGGGCGACCTGGCGTAGGTGCGAGCGGCCCAGCGATCGCAGGGTCCCGGCGAGATCGGGCGAAGCGCCGACGGTCACATGGTTGTTCTGGGTGATCGTATGGCCGCCATAGGTGGCCGAGCCGCCGCCAGCGAAGGCGGCCAGGACCGAGTTCGGCAGGATCGTGCCGGGCGAGCGGTTGATCCGGATCTCGGGCCCGCGCTCGCCGACCAAGTAGGGGCGGCCGCCGGGCGCCTCGCCGCCATCGGCGAAGGCGAGCAGCGGTAGGAGGTCGCCCAGCACCCCAAATATGCCGCCGCCGCCAGCGGCACTTCCGGCCACATCGGCGCCGGCAAAAGCACCACCAGCACCGAGCGTCGTCGCCGCGGCACTGAGCGCCGTGGCCGCTGCCGTCAGCCCCGCGCCGGCCGTGTTGAGGGTCACCCCGGCCGTGTTAAGCGTGGCGCCGGATGCCGCGTCCGTGGCGCTCCCGCCGAAGAGCGAGCTGAGAAGGCCGCCCCCGCCGGATTCGCCGAAGAGCGACGACAGATTGATCTTGTTGAGGCCGGTGGCGCCCTCGATGTCGGCCAGCAGCCCGGTGACCAGCTTCTTGCCGAGGCCCTCGATCCCCGACTTGAACATGTCCTCGATGGCCTTCTTGAGGCCGCCGTGCTTGCCTTCAAGGCCCGATATGAACGAGTCGGCGATCTTGTCGTTGACCTGCCTCCACACCTCGGCTTCCTTCTGAGCCGCCTCGTTGGCCGCCTCGACCTGCTTCTTCATCACCTTGTCGAACTCGATCGAGCCTTCGCCCCAGACGCGCTTCGCCTCGGCGAGCCAGCCGGCGAGGAGCTGCTTCTGCTGGTCGAAACTGCCGCGCGCGGCGGCGAGCTGCTCCTCCACGCCGGCGTCGTAGTCGCGCTGGTAGGTCGCGAGCGCCTGCTCCTGCGCCTCGAGCTGCTTGTTGGTCGCCTCGATGATTTGATCGGTCGCCTCGTTGTACTGCGGCGAGCCGGCGCCGAAGGCGCTCTTCGCGGCCTGCTGCTGGCCCTCCAGCGCCGCGGCGGCGCCGGCGGGGTTGCCGGCGATCTGCAGCCTGATGCCGGACCGGTAATCGCGCCACCACTCGTCGAGCGCCCGCTTCTGCTCCTCGAGCCCGCGCTTGGCCTCCTCGGCGCCCTTGTGCGCGGCGGCCACGCCCTCGCTGTATTCGCGCTCGTGGATGGCGCGGAGCTTCTCCTGGACGTCCTGCTGGACGCCGGCATAGTCGTCGATGCCCTTCTTCGCTTTAGCCAGGATGGCGGCCCAATAGGCATCCTCGAACGCAAGCGCCTGGGCGCCATGGAGCTTCCAGTCGTCGAGCTGCTTCGCCAGATCCGCCCGCAGCCCGGCCAGATACGCCGAGGCATCCTTCTTCCCGGTGCCGGCGCCGTCGATCGCCGGCGCAGAGGGCTTCGGATGCTCTCCTTCGCCACCGGCTGCCGTGCGCGCAGCGCGGATCTTGGCGACGAGCTCGTCGAACTCGCTCTTCAGCGCATCGAGCCGCTTCTGGTCGCCGGCGGCCCGCGCGGTGGCGCCCTGGTCGAGGTCGCCCTGGATGTTTTCCTTCAATCGGTCCATTTGCATGACGAGCGAGGCCGCCTTGGCCATGTCGTCGGTGCGGAAGGCAAAGCCGATCGTCTGCACGCCGCTGCCGACGAACGTCGTGAACTTGGTCAGCGCGTCGAGCAGCCCGGTGTCGGCGATCGCCTTCTCCAGCCCCTCGAACGCCGCGCCTAGATCGGCGACGCCCTTCGCGAACTCGTGGGCGCCCTCGGCGTCGGCGCCCGACCATTCGACCCCGAGCTGCTGCGACCGGCGGCGGGCCTCCTCGATCCCCTCGCGGGCAAACTCCAGCAGCGCGGGCGTGACCTTGGTCGTGAGCTTCTGGCCGAATAGATCGCCTTCGATGATGTTGCGGTTCGTGTCGTCGGCGAAGCCGTCCAGCTTCGTCCCCGCCTCGATCAGGACCTCCAGCAGCGGCCGGAAGTGGCCCGGCGCATCCTGCACCTGGATGCCGAGCGCGGCGAAGGCCTGCGCCGCCTTGCCGTTCGGCTCGATGACCGCTTCCTGCATCGCCTGGCCGAAGCGCGGGATCACCTTCGCGAAAGATTCCCAGTCGGCGCCGTTCTCCTTCAACGCCAGGCGTAGCGCCGACAAATCCTCGATGCTGATCCCGGTCGCCTCGTGGATGTGCTCCAGATCCTCGCCCGTCTCGGCGAGCGTCTTGAACGACTCGAAGGCGCGCTCGATCCCGAAGCCGGCGAGGAACAGCTCGCTGAGCCCGGCCAGATCCTCGCGCAGCCTGGTGATCGGCGCGGCGGCGCCCTCGATGCTCTCCCGCATCGCGGAGAAGCCGCCGCGGCTTGTCTCCGACAGCTCGGCAAGCTCGTGTCGGAGCGAAGCGGTCTCCTTCTGCGCCGCCGTCAGGCCCTGCACCGCCTGCCCGAGCCCGGCCTTCAGCTCGGCCGACGCCGCGTCGCCGGCAGCGTTCATCTCGGCGGCGAGCTTGCGGACCTCCGACGAGAATTCGCGCGCCTGCGCCTGCGCCAGCGCTAGCTTGGTCCGGAGCTCGCCCTCGTCGACGGCGATCTTGGCGGTGAGACTGGCTTCGCCCATCAGGTGTCTCCCTCTTTAGGGTTGCCGGCCGCGGGCGCCCCCTTTGCAGCGCCCCGCCGGCGGTCGGTGTTGTCGCGGACACCGCCGACTGGTCCGGGCGCCGCGGCGGAGTGGGCCGCTTTCGGCCGCGCCGCGGCCGTCCGGCTAGGGCGCTGGAGGCGAACGCCGTTCGCCCGGTTGGGGTACTGGCCGTGCTTAATCATGGGCCTGTTCTTGCACCTGGTGCACCGCGCCGCCGGTCGATAGCCACACCTCGCCCTGAAGGGTCACGAGGTGCCGGCCCGGGCCCGCTGCCCGCTGCTTCACCACCAGCGGGTGGGTGCCGCGAAAGGCGATCGGCTTCCCGATGGTCGGCAACTGGGCTCGCCACAGGACCGCCACGTCGCCGTCGACGAGCACGTCGGTTTCGACGCGGCCGTCGACGAGGACCTGGCGCACGCCGCGGACGATGTAATCTGTCCCTTCGTGGCGGACCGTGTCGCCGATCGCCGGCGCCGTCATCAGAGCGGCTCGCGGTAGACGGGATGGCCGGGGCGCAAGGAGTCGCGTTGCCCGGCAGCGATAAACCGATGGAATTGTCCCGTGAGCTGCCGCCGTCGCGCCGTCGCGCGCTCTTCCTCCCGCGTGTGCTGCGCGATCTCGGCTTCGCACTGGTCGACGGTTGCGTCGTCGCGGAGAACCAGCGCCAGTTCGCGACGGCGTCCCGCGTTGGCCGCGGCCTGGCGCGCGATGTTGCGGTCGCCGATCAGCATGTTGTCGAGGGACTGCAGCTCGTCGAATGTGAGGCCCTGCGGCACCGCGGCGGCAAATGCGGCCTCGGTCTTCGGATTGAGCAAGGGCGTCGTGGTCTCCATCTCATTTTCCCTTCCACAGGTGACCGTAACCGGCGGCCTCGTCTTCGCGCCGGGTCAGAAGCATCCCGGCCTGCGGCCCGCGCGGGCGTCCTCGCTCGCGACGCGCCTGCGCTCCGCCTCCTCATGCTCCTGCTTCAGTCGCGCCGCCTCGGCTTTCCTCGCGGCAGTCCCCGGGTCGTTGCCGGTCCTGGCCCGCGCCGCGCCGCGCCTTTGCAGTTCGGCCTCTTGCCGCTCGTGCTCCTGCTTCAGTCGCGCCGCCTCGGCGGCGCGCGCAGCTCGCCCCGTATCCCGGCCCCCGGCCGTCGCCCTGATGCCGGCCGCCCTGAATGCTCTCCGCAGTGCGCCCTCTTCCGAGGCCGGAAGCTGCACTTGGAGATCGCCTGCCAGCAGCTCTCGCCCAAAACGCTCGATCCCGGAGATATCGATTCCCGCCGCGCGTGCGGTCGCAATCGCGTCCGGCGCGGCCGGAATCGGCACCACCGAGATCTCGAGCAGCTCCTGTTTTAGGAAGTCGATCCCGCCCTGGCGGCTCCGGTCGGTCGAGTATTTCCACTCGATCGGCAGCCACGCCACCGACACCGCGTTGAGAAAGAGGCCCTTCACCAACCGGAAGATCGTGTCGGCAAAGGGATAGGTTTCCGCGTCGGCGAAGGTCACGGTGCCGTAGAGTGCATCGCCCGAAGTGTAGATGAGCGACGTGCGGCCGACCGGCGGCTGCTCGGCGTCGTGCGAAAAGAGCACGACGGGGTTCTTCCTGTAATTGGCCAGGTCCCACCCCGAGGTGGCGATGGTGCAGCCATCCCGGGCGACCGAGTTGTCCGAGAGCCTGAAGGTAACGTTCCGGTCGGTGCTTGCCCCTGCGTTCATGGTGGCGATCGCGCACACGGCGGTCTCGGCGCTCCGGCCGGCCGCGAGGCCGAAGCGGCGCAGCTCGGACGTTGAACAGAACCGGCGAAGCGTCATTCCGCAGCCTCCGACTGCAGCGCCTTCCTCCTGCCGTGCGGAAAGGAGATCGCCGGGTCCTCCTGCGGCGCCGGCGCCTCGGCCACGACCGGCGCCTCTTCCGGCTCGGGGAGGGCAAGCGCGCGGTCGATCTGGCGCAGGGCCTCTTCGAGGTCCCGCACGTCATACTTCGCGTTTTCGACGTGCTGCTTGGAGACGGCGCGGGCGGCCGTTCCGGGAACCGCCTCGTTGAATTTCCGCCTCAGCACACTCGCCATCGGCTCAGCCCGTTGGGCGCCAAGGAGCGTCGCCTTCTGCTCCAGAAGCCTCAGCTCCGCTCGCTCTTCGCGCCGCCTTTCCTCTTCGGCTACGGCGGCTGCAAGATCCGATTCGCAGGAGCGCAGCTTCTCCCGCGCAAGCGCCAGCTCGGCCTCGATTTCGGCGCGCCAGGTCCGTAGGCGCTCCTCGTTCATCTGATCCTCTCATCGATGATGCGTTGCCTGATGAGCCATTCCCGGAACACCGATGCCTGCCCCGTATCAGGCTGATCGGGATCGCCCAGCGCATAAGTCGCCTGCGGCTGGAACGTCGGCAGCGCATGGTGCGCCACGTCGTATCCCTTGCCGCGCAGCTCATTGAAGACGCCATAGATCACGGCATAGGCGGCATGGAGATCGCGGAGCGCCTGGAGCGCCCGGCGCAAGGCGTCATCGACCTGCGGCTTAAAGCGCAGGCAAGCCTCGTAGCTGGCGAGCCCCTTTGCCGCCAACAGAGCCTCCGTCTTTTGCCCGATGGCGGGCAACAGGATGGCCAGTTCGTCGCGGGCCGCGATGATCTCGTCATTGGGGTCGCCCGAGACGATTTCGCCGCCTTCGACAAGGTCTTTCGCGCGGTCGGCGACGGGACGCTTCGAGTCCTGGCGCCGCAGCCTCGCCTTCGCCCGCTTGATCCGCTGTTCAGAGGCGTTGGCGCGTTCCATGAAGGTCTGCAGCTCGGCCGCCGCAGTCCGGTATTCCGGATGCTCGGCCAGCGGGGTCAGCGCGTCGGGAGCTTTCTTGGGGGTGCCCAACATTCTCATCGCTTCCATGGCATCGGCGGATCGTGCGGCGAGCGGTTGGCCATTTACAGTCCACATGGCCAATAATCGGCGCCGGCGAGGATGCGCCGGAGCGTGCGCCGCCTAGGGACCCTCCCGAAGCCGCAGCGTCGCCACTCGGCCGCCAGGCTGCCCGTGATCGCGCGCTCGACCAGCTCGGCCCGCCGCGACCAGCTCAGCGTGCCCGCGAGGCCGGCGGCGATGCGCTGCAGGAAGCCGTTGCGCTCGCGGAGGCGCGCCCGCCGGCGCACCCGATCGTCGGCGGCCGGAGGCGCCAGGCCGGCGATATCGTCGAAGCTCGCATCGGGGCTGGCGTTGTATTGGCCCACCCAGTCCGCGAAGGCGACCGCGCGCGCATCCCCGTGCTCGGCCGCGATCGACGCGACATAGAGGAGGATCGCGACCGGGTCGGACTTCATGAGCCGGAGCCTCCGTCGCGCACCTTAACAGGACTTAACAGGTCGACGGAGCGGCGTCCGTCCTGCGCGGAAAATCAAAGGTCGGATTTGGCGGCGATTTCCGCGGCTTCCAAGCCGACGTTGGGCGCTTTTTCGCCTCCCGAAAATCAAAGCTTAGCAAAAGAATCTGCCGGTGCCGCTGGCCGCGGTTGCGGCGCCCGCGCGGGGTGGGAACGAAAACCCCCTACCCCTGCAGCGGGCGCATGGCTCGCGGCGCCCATCGGTTCGCGGCGCTCCGCGCTGGGCGGGCGCGGCGGTCATTGAGCGCCGTTACGTAACGGTTGCCAGGGCGCCGCGTCCCCGGCTAGCGTCGACGCTGCATCCAACGGGGGACGAGCGAGTGGCAAAGAGCAACGCCGAGCGCCAGCGGGCGTTTCGCGCGCGGCGCGCCGCCGGCGAGCCGACAGCTCCACGCGGGAAGGGCGTCGGCCGCCGCAGCCGGCCTAAACGATGGAGCGACGCCGTGGGCGAGCTGCGCGACCTGGTCGCGGAATACGAGGCCTGGCGCGACAACCTTCCGCCGTCCTTGGAGGAGAGTGCCCTCGCGGAGAAACTGGACGCCATCATAGCGCTGGAGGGCGTGATCGACGAGCTGGAGGCGGTCGAGCTGCCGCTGGGGTACGGTCGCGATTGAGGCGAACGATGCCAAAATGGCTTTGCTGTAGGCGCCGGCCTGGCGCGACGGCGCTGCAGCCAAGGTCGCTGATCTAGTATTCGCGCCGTCCGAAGATTTTAGCGTCCCGCAGCGCGGCCGTTTCGTGCCCTGAGCAGTAGACCACGCGACGATCATCCGCCGTATTTCTGACCCTATATGGCGTGGTTGTCTGGCCCACGACAATATTCCGTTATCGAGGGCCAGACGCGCCCACGTCGGGACCATGCCGCGCGCAGTATTGGCGCGGCGCGGACCTGTTTCTCGCCTCTGTAGCTTGTCAAATTACTGGCGCGAAATAAACCGTTCGTAAGGAATTTGGCGTCGACCGATCGGCGCCGAGCCGGGCGGGCGAGTTCCAACTCACGCGCCCAGCTCGGCGCCGGGACGCGAACGACGTTCGCTATGGCTTCCGCGTGGCCGCGCGTGCGTGGCGGGTGCGGGCGAGCGGCTTGCCGTCATCGGACCATGCAGAATCTGCGGCGGCATCGCCGATCTCGACGGTCATCGGACGCGAATGGCATTCGCCTCTCGCCGGCCAGAGCCGCGGCGGGATTGCCGCCGGGTCGAAGGCGAGGCCGAGGCCGGCGACGGCGTGATCCTGGAGCACGTCGCCGGCGAGCGCCGCGGCGAGGCGCTCGAGCGCCGCGGCGAAGCGCCGGCATTCATCATTCAGCCAGTCGACGAAGCTCGGGTGCGGCTGCCAGTCGATCGGCGAGGCATAGACCGGCCCGCGCGGCCCGAGCTGGTAGCCGCGCTCGATCGTGCGCTTGACGCGGCGACCGCCGACGCGGTCGACCACCGTGGCATAGAGCGGCGTCCGGTCGCGGAGCCAGTCGAGGATGAGGATCTTCGGGTCGCCGCGGCGCCACCCCGCGGCCCGCAACGCGTCGCTTACATAGACCTGGTCGGCGCGGCTCTCGCATCGTGTCGGCCACGGCAGCGGCGAGGCGAAGCTAGGCTCCGGCTGCTCGGCCCGCCGCGCCGCCCGCGCGACCAGCGCCCGCGTTGTCGGGTCGCGGCGGAACAGCGTCACCATCGTCTCGTTGACCGCGACCGCGTCACGCGGCACGCGGTCGGCCAGGTGCGCATACCGGCCGCCGTCGATCGTCACGCCATAGGCGCCGATCCGCGCCAGCTTCGCGGTGCCGTCGGACGTCGCGCCGTGCGGCTCGCGGGACGGCGCGGCCAGCTCCGCCTCGACCTCGAAAAGCCCGGACAGCTCGTCGCCGGCGACGCGCTGCGTCCGGTACGCCCAGACGAGCAGCTCCCACAGCGTGACGCGTACAGCATTCGCGATGGCACCCTCCTCGCGTGGCGCGCACGCGGAATCGACGCCCGACGCGTCTCATGCTAGAGAGACGCCGGCCCGGTCCGGTGACATCGAGTGTTCGCGAAGGTAGAGCGCCCCGCCATCCCGCTGGCGGGGCGCAATTATTATGGCGCTCGCGCGTGAAGAATGGCTTGCGAGCTTGGCCACGCGGCGGCTGACGCAGGTTCGGGCTCTGTACGCGCCAACAGAGCGTCGATAGCGGCGAGTTCCGCCATGATCTCGGCCTTTGCCTGCGAGGCTTTTGCCAGCCGGGCCGACAAGCGCTCCCGGGCGCCAGGACGGTGGTAGTCGGCGCCCGCGATCTGCTGTCTCACCTCGTGCTTAAAATCTAGACAGCCCATGTTATGCCAATGGCGGCCAACCCGCTGGGCAAAGATACGACGAACGACCGACGTCGGAGCGTCCTCCAACCAATTCAGATCCGCGTAATATTTTGCGTGGCCGTGGATGTGGTCCCAGCCCGCGCCTTTGCTCTCCGCGAGTTCCCGCAGCTCGCGGACCGTCTCGTCGTGGCGGTCCCGGACCTTGGGCGAGTCCAGGTCGGATAGCCAGCGCTCGATGTTGGAGCATTCCTGCTCGGCATCCCGCAGCTGCCGTTCGAGCCGATAGCGCCGGCCGGCGGCCGCCCTCTTTTGCTCCTCCAGCCGCGCGCGCTCCTCCTTCGCGCGCTCGGCTTCCGCGGCGAGCCTTGCCTCCTCTCTTGATCCCGGAACCGGAAGGTCGCCGGCGCGGATTAGGCCCGCGGCGAGCGCGTCCTGCGTCCGCTCCTGCTCGCGGCGGCGTTCTAGGTCGTAGGGATTCGAGCCGGTCTTCCGAGGCTTCTCACGGTCGCTCCAGCCTTCGTCATCGAGCCAGTTCGCAGGCGACTTGGTGAAGGTGGGATCGCGGAGTTGCTCCCCTGCATAGCGCCGGGCGCCCCGCAGTATGTCCACTCCCGAGGCATGGTCGCGAGCATCCCGGTAGGCGGCGCGTGCCGCGCCCTTGTCCTTCTGCCATGGATAGCTCTGCCAGAACTCCTCGAATTCGCGCTCCATTTCAGGTGCCAAAGGCGCTATGAGGCTCGCCCGTCGCGGCCGGCGGGCTGGTCCAAGCCGCTCACCGGCCGCGCCCCCACCCTCCCCCTGCTGAGCAACCGGCCCATCAGCGGGCCGCTGGGTAACCGGAGGGACGAAACCCTTCCAACCGCCATCCGCAGCGTTTGCTAGCCAGCCGCCGAACCATGCCAGCAGCCACGCATGCGGGTCGTGGCCCGACGGCGGCGCGGTGGCACCGCTGCAAAGATTGTAGGCCCGCCAGCGGCTGTACGCCTTTTGCGGCGCGGGACAGCCGTGCTCTCGCGCCAGGCGGTCAAACTCGGGTGGAATCACGTCCCCGAGCATGGTGATGTCGAGGGGGTGCGCGCTCGGCCGCGCTTCTTCTTTTTCTTCTTCCGGGGGGTAAATAGACTTCTCTGAGTTAACAGGAGAGTCTGAGAATCTATATAGGGGGGGCGTCGACTCGGTTTCGGACTCGCCGACTCGGGGCGCCTCGGCCGAGTCCGGCGAGTCGGCGGTCGCGCCGATCGACATCGAGGACAGCACCAAGCGGCCGTCGTCATCGGGGCTGAAGCCGGCGAGCAGCTCGTCCCGGCGCGCTCGGAAGGCACCGACATTCCGGCCAAAACCTGCGATCTCCGCGAGCTCGATGTCACTTGGCGGCAGCCCGCGAGCCTCTGCATAGGCGATGAGGCGCGAGCGCGGTTCGCTGACGGCGGCAGGCGGCCGGCGCAAAATTGCGCCGGCCGCGGGCGCGTCGCCCGTTACCGGCTCGCGGAAGCGCCGGGCGGCCTTTCCGAGGACGTCGCACCGTTCGAGAAAGCCCTCGCGCTCGAGCCTCTCGGCATAGCGCTCGAGGACCCCGTGGTGGCATCCGGTCTCGGCCTGGAATGCCTTTGTTGGCGAGAACAGCAGCGTTCCCCGGGGTACCGGCCGACTCACTCTCCCTACGGTGACGACCTCAGGCCTATCCCGGAACGCCCGCGCCAACATCCAATCGAGCGCGACGCGCTGCGCCTCCCTGCGAGGTCGAGGCAGTCCGGAGCGAACTAGAAGCTCTAAGCCGGCCCCACTCTGTCGCGCCGCCGGCGGCGCTTGCGCCATCAAAGACATCCCGCGGTCCCGCTGCGAGAGTTTCAACGCCCTCGGCCGGACGCAGAGAGCTGGCCCCGAAGGGCAACGCAAACCTGGGCTACTTCACGGGGGGTTCTCCGGCCGTTGAACTCGGCCCGAGGCCATCGAGCGAAACCGAGAGGAGGCGCCGTATCGCCTCGGAACGCGACGGGCGCCCGGGCTGCCGGCGGCGCCACGCGTCCAGCTCGTCGATCATTTCCGGCGCGAGCCGCAGCATGCAGCGTCGCTTCGGAGGGGTCGCCGTGGCTTCGGGACCGCTATCGGAGGCGCGCCTGGCCTCGGCGGCGAGCGCCTCGGACAGAAGCAGACGGACCGCCGGCGCCAGCCCTGGGCGCCCGGTCTGCTCGGCGGCCCACCTGTCGAGGCGCTCGTGCATCGTGGGGTCGAGAAATACGTCGAAGCGGCGCTTTGGTCGCGGCATGAGCCACAGACTCACACACCTCCGACTTGAAATCCAGAGGGCCGACGCGTACTGTCAAAAGACGTTTGTATATACCACGCGGTTCAGTCGCTTTTTTGGTCTCCCGTCCTCCTACAGCGAGGTGATCCGATGTCGAACGCGGTCCGAATTGCCGAGCTGCCGCTCCCAAGTGGGGGCCGACTCCAGCGACTCGTGCGCAAGTGGGAGCGCCTCAATGCGCCCCGCAGGGGGCGCAGCGACGATGAGATAGACCGCGTCGCCGACGAGCAGGCCAGGCTGGGGGAGG
>Ga0070731_10003174_pt1 | contig 14997 bp, 14 predicted proteins | sample Coa_R1_2_FD_66448 | JGI IMG/M metagenome (GOLD analysis project Ga0070731, IMG submission 66448) | Surface soil microbial communities from Centralia Pennsylvania, which are recovering from an underground coalmine fire - Coalmine... | ecosystem: Environmental > Terrestrial > Soil > Unclassified ... | reverse complement strand
TGGAAGCCGAATTCCTTTTTCCGGCGGTACGTCGCCAACTAGCCCACACTCCCAGCGGCGATCGGATCGAGGAAAAGCAATCCACGGATTTCTCTCGGGAATGTAGAATGAAGCAATGCGAGGAATCCAGTACGTTATCGATGAAAAAGGACGCAAGGTCGCGGTTCAAATCGATCTAACGAAACATGGGATGTTGCGGGAGGACATCCGAGATGTTCTCGTCTCAAGGTCGCGGCGTCGCGAAAAGCGAATTTCACTTGATAAGGTAAAAGCAAGGCTCATCAAGAGCGGTAGACTTTCACGTGAGCAGCTATCGGCGCAATGTGTATGAACAGGCGGTACTCGGTTTTGGATGCGGCCCAAAATTCCACTAGCGGATGTTATTTGGAAAGCAATCTATAAATTCATCGTGGGGAGCGGGGAGGTCTGCGAGGCGACGATGAGCTCGCCGGAAAACGCCGCGGCGCCCGTGCGCCTGCCGAGCGCTTCCTCGGCGGAGATGCGCGCGACGTCGGGATTGTTGTTGTTCTCGGAGAGATGCGCGAGGATGACGTAGCGCGCATACCCGTCGAATCCTTCCGCATCGGCAAGAAATTCGCTCACAGTGTGATTTGACAGGTGCCCTGTGCGGCTCATCACGCGTTGCTTGATGTGCCAAGGGTAGGGCCCCACCTTCAGCATTTCGAGATCGTGATTGGACTCGAGCATCAAGCAGTCGGAATCCCGCAGGTGAACTTTCACAAGCTCGGGCAAGTAGCCGAGGTCGGTGACGATCGCGACTTTCGTTCCATTCGTGCGAAAGGTGAATCCCAGGGGATCCACCGCGTCGTGCGGAATCGCAAACGGAGACACTTCGATGTCGCCAACAGTGAATCGCTGCCCAGCGCGAATGTGTTCGACGCGGTCCAGGCGCTTGTGGGAAGTTTCGGGCAGGATGCGCAGAACTTCGGTGTGCGTGGCTTCGTTCAGATAAACTGTCGCGCGCCACTGGCCGAGCACTTGCGCGAGCGAACCGATGTGATCGGTGTGTTCGTGGGAGATGACAATGCCGTCGATGCGATCGACGTCGCGCCCCACCGCGGCCAGGCGCCGCAGCGTTTCCTTTTTGCCGAGGCCCGCGTCGACCAAAAGCCGGGTCCTATCCGTCTCGAGCAGCGTGCAGTTGCCCGAACTGCCCGAACCCAGAATCGTTACGCGCAGACTGATAAATTCCCCCCGGAGGACAAGCCCGCCGCGGCGGGCAGGCCCAACGCATAATGACAAAGCGCGGAGCCCTCGTCAATCGGGCAAATGCGTGCTGATCAACATGATTAAGTAGGACGGGCTTCAGCCTGTCTGGTTTTGATTTTCTTAGCGCCCAAAAAGCAGACAGGCTGAAGCCCGTCCTACTGGAGTAGTTCGCGCGTGGCGCGGAAGCCGTTCAGGCTGCCGAGGACGGTGAGCGTGATGCGGCTGGGCTCGAAGAAATCGCGCGCGATGGCGTGGACTTCCTCGCGCGTCACGGCTTCGATCGAGGAGAGCATTTCGTCGAGCGAAATGAAGCGGTGCAGGTACATGGCCTGGCGGGCGAGGTTAGACATGCGCGCGCTCGTGGATTCGAGCGAAAGCATCATCGATCCCTTGAGATGATCCTTCGCCCGGCGCAATTCCTCGTCGCTGACTCCGTCTGCGCGCACCGCGCGGAATTCGTCGCTCACCGAGCGAATCAGCTGCGCCGCCGATTCTCGCGAAGTTCCCGCGTAAACTGACAGCACGCCCGAGTCGGTGTAGGGCGAAAGGTCGCTTTCGATCGCGTAGGCCAGTCCCTGCCGCTCGCGAATGTTCTGAAACAACCGTGAGGACATTCCGCCGCCGAGTATCACGTTCAGCAGCGACGCCGCGTAGCGCCGCTCGTGGGCCAGCGGGTACGAAGGCACGCCGAGCACGATGTGAACCTGCTCGAGTTCTTTTTTGTCGCGCTGTTCGACGCAGGCATGCGTTGCGGGGGGCGCGGGTTTTACCGCGGCTGCCGAGCGCTCCGCGCCGCCGAATTCGCGCGCGACGAGGTCCACAAGGCGCGCATGCTCCAAATTTCCCGCCGCCGTGACCACCACGCGGTTCGGTGCATACCACTCCTCGAAACATTCTGTCACTGCAACCTGTGAAAATTGCGACACCGTTTCCGGGGTGCCCAGGATTGGCATCCCCAGCGGATGCCCGCGCCAGAAATTTTGCGTGAACAATTCATGAATCAGATATTCGGGGTTGTCCTCTTCCATCTTGATTTCCTCGAGGACCACCTGTTTTTCCTTGGCGATGTCTTCCGGGTCAAAACGCGGGCGCAGAACGAGGTCGGAAAGGACGTCGACGGCGACGGGAAGATGCTCGTCGAGCACTTTCGCGTTGAAGCAGGTCATTTCTTTGCCCGTGAACGCGTCGAGCATTCCGCCAACGGAGTCCACCGACTGCGCAATTTGCTCGGCCGTGCGCTTCTCCGTGCCTTTGAAGACCATGTGCTCGATGAAGTGCGCGATCCCGTTCCGGTCGAGTGATTCGGCACGCGATCCCGTCCCGAGCCAAATTCCGACGGAGACCGACCGCACGTGCGGCATCTTCTCCGTGACAATCACCACGCCGTTCGGTAGTTCCGCTCGTTGGATGTCCCGCGCCGGTTGATTCATGCACCTATTGTGACATACGAGTGCCTGTGAACGCGACCTGATGGCTGGCCGTATTTCAATTCCGCGATCTGCACGGAGGGATGCCGGCGGATGGCGGCATACGCACGAGTCTGAGTCCTGCGAAGATTCTCACCGTGTTACAGAGCCCGGACGTTTTCGGTCAGCGGGGTCCCAGTCCTCGGGGGGAAATGCAAGCCCCCAGAAGCGCGGCGAGGGCTGCGCAAAGCGAAGACCCACCTGAGTCTTTTCGTTCGCGGTTTTTCCTAGAGTCACCGCATTACATGCCATTTCTGCGTCTGTGTTCATGTTTGTCAGGAGAAGCGGCTGTCCTTTGACTACGGGCGTCGCAAGCTCAATCAGGCAGCCGTTGGCATTAACCTCGATAGTTTGGGTGATTTCCTTAAAAGGGGCTCCTGACTCCCGATATCCATAGACAAACACCGAAATAGCGAGGCGTACTCGCGTGGTTCTGGTTCGTACCATTCTGGTTTCCACCATGGCCCTGCCCGGCCGGCGCCTTCCTTGCGCGTCCGGCGACCCCCCTGCAGATATCGTCCCACGATAGAACGTGTGGCGCCGGATATCGTCGCGGGAATGTTCGGGAAAAGTTATCGGGTAAATAGAGTATTGACTTTTTCCGGCGCGGAAAGGGTCGGGGATAACCCGAAATGAAAGATTGGCCTCAGGGACGGACTTCAATTGTTCGCGGGTGCGCATGCTAATATGAGTGGAAGGCTTCAGGGAGATGGCGCGTGCCGGTCGAATTGCTCGGAAAATCAGCGGAGGAACTGCGCGAGTTTGTGGCCTCGCTCGGCGAGCGGCCGTTTCGCGCCGCGCAGCTCTATCACGCGCTGTATGCCGAGCGGCGTTTTGACTTTGCCGCGATGACGAATATCCCATCCGCCCTCCGCGAGCGTCTTGCCCAGGAAGCACGAATCACGCCGCCTCGCATCGCGCGACGGTTTCCCTCCGTGGATGGATCGATCCGCTACCTTTTTTCGATCGGCGGCGGGGAAAGTGAAAAGCCCGCGCAGATCGAGGCGGTCTTCATGCCGCGCGAAGGTCGCCAGACAATTTGCATTTCAACGCAGGCCGGATGCGCGGTCGACTGTCATTTTTGCCTCACCGCGCAGTTGGGCCTGATCCGCAATCTCACCGCGGGGGAAATCATTGGGCAAGTCCTCGTCGCGCTCGAGGAGAACCGTGAGCAACTCGCGCCGCAGACGAACGTCGTACTGATGGGCCAGGGCGAGCCGCTCCTCAATTATGATGCGGTGATGGCCGCCGTGCGCATCCTGCTCGATCCCAAGGGCGTGGCGCTCGCGCCGCGCCACGTAACGCTCTCGACCAGCGGGATCGTTCCCGGCATTGAGCGGCTCGCGCAGGAAAAAATCCGCCCCAGCCTGGCCATTTCGCTTAATGCCTCAAGCGACGAGCAGCGCAACGCGCTCATGCCCATCAACCGCAAGTATCCTCTGGCTGTGCTGCTGGCTGCTTGCCGAAAATATCCGCTTCGCCAGCGGGAATATTTCACGTTTGAATATGTGCTGCTCGGCGGCGTGAACGATACGCCCGAGGATGCGCGCCGCGTCCTGCGCCTCATCGCGCACATCCGCGCGAAAGTAAATCTGATCCCGTGGAATCCGGGAAACCTGCCGTATCGCGCGCCGACTCCAGAAAGCATCGGTGAATTTCAGAGCATTCTCGTAGACAAGGGAGTGCCGACATTCGTGCGCTACTCGCGCGGGCAGGATGTTTTCGCCGCCTGCGGCCAACTCGCGCTGATGGAGACGCCGAGCCCGTTTGTTGCGCTGCAGTAGAACGGGCTTCAGCCTGTTTGGTTTTGCGTTTCGTCGCAGGGAAACACTAAAATAAATTTACAAGTGACAGGCTGAAGCCCGTCCTACTTAATTCCAATCATCGCCATCAGGCGGCCTGTGTTCGCGCCTTCGCGACGATAGCTGAACAACAGATCCGTGCGGCATGCGGTGCACAGGTCGCTCACGCCGATCTGTTTTTCCGGCACGCCGGCGTCGATCAACTGCCAGCGATTCGAGGCGCGCAGGTCGAGCTGCACGCGCGGCGGTGGCAGCAAGTGTCCCGGCGGCATCATCGTCAGCCAGGGCAGCCACAGCGGCTCCTCGCCGTGCGCCAGTTGCTCGAATGGCCCATCGAACCATTCCGCTGCCGCAGGAAATTGCGCTGCAAAGGCTTGTGCGACTTCCGGCCCGACTTCGTAACAGCAGCGGCCAATCGCGGGTCCGAGCGCGGCGACCACATCGCGCGGGCGCGTCCCGAATTCCATGGTCATGCGCCCAAGAGTTTTTATCGCGATGCGGGCCAACGTGCCGCGCCAGCCGGCGTGAATGGCCGCCACGACGCGCCGGCGCGTGTCCGCAAGAAGGATCGGCACGCAATCCGCAGTCTGCACGCCCAGCAACATGCCTGGAGTGGCCGTTATAAGCGCATCTGCCTTTGGAGCCTCAGCGCAAGGCGCACCTGCAACGTGAACCACGTCCGAGTGAAATTGCCGCAGCGTGACGAGCGACATGCCGCGAGCGCCAAGTGCAGCCGTGATTTTTTCGCGATTCGCCGCGACACGTTCGCGCTCGTCCCATTCCGTGAAGCCCAGATTCAGCGCCGACTTTCCTTCCAGCAAGCTTGCGCCGCCGGACCGCATACTGAACCCATGGACGAGCCAGCCGAGTTTTGCGAGCGCGCGCGACTCCAGCACTTGCACGCCGCGCGCCTGGCGCATCGTCCATGCCGTGCCGCCGTCACGCGGCGCCGAGCGGCCCTCGCGCGTGGCGGGACTGCGTCCTGAGGATCGGGTTTTAATCGCTCGCGCCATTTTTCCCGTGTGCCCTACTACCTACTTTAGCGTAACGCCTCAGTCTCTGTCTGCCTGCCGCCGGCAAGGTATAATTTGAACAGAATAGTGGAACAGGCTTCAGCCTGTGGGGGTGATGCTTGCAAGGGCTGAACCCCACAGGCTGAACCTCACAGGCTGAAGCCTGTTCCACTGGGAGCGCGAATGATCGTCGGCCTGGGAGTGGACATCACGGAAGTCGACCGCATCGAGGCGGCCATTGCCCGCCGCGGCCGCGCGCTGCTCGAGCGCCTCTTCACCCCTTCGGAAATACGCTACTGCGAGAAGCACCGCAACCGCGCCGAACGCTTCGCCGGCCGCTTTGCCGCCAAGGAAGCCGCGATGAAAGCCCTCGGGACAGGCTGGGCGCGCGGCGTGCGCTGGATCGACATCGAAGTCGTCCGCGAACCAAGCGGCAAGCCCACGCTGAAATTGTCCGGCGCGACGCGCGCCATCGCCGACAGCCTCGGCGTGAAAAATATCGCCGTCACCATCACGCATGACGGCAACACCGCCCTCGCCCAAGTCATCTTTGAATCGTAATTCGCTAAAAATGGACTGCACCGAAGGAATTCTCACGCTAAAAATCAGTGGCGCATGCTTCAGCTTGCGGGGTTTAGTCTTTGCAAGGACTAAACCCCGCAAGCTGAAGCATGCGCCACAAAAACCCTCGCTCTTTATGGCTCTTATGAAAGACCAACTAGGAAATAGCGGCCAGCAAGTGGCCTCCATCCAATCCAGTCATTCGCACATCCAGAAACTGGTTGGCTGGCCACTTGCCGGATACGCGCCAGTCGAGATAATTGCTGGAGAGGGCGCGGGTCCACGGGCCGGAAGCGTCCTCACCGCGTCGGTTCAGCGTGAGTACGCGCATGGTGCGCCCCGCGTGCGCCGTTTGAAATGACGCCTTTTTCTTTTCGCCGAGTGCTCGCAATTCGCGGGCGCGGCGTGCGATCGCCTGCTCCGGGACTCGATTTCTCAGCTCCGCCGCGGATGTTCCCGGGCGCGAAGAAAACGAAAATACGTGCAGGTAAGTGAGCGGCAGCCGCTCGATGACCGAGAGGGTGGCCTGATGGTCTTCTTCCGTCTCGCCGGGGAATCCGGCGATCACGTCCGCGCCGATGGCCGCGCCGGGGAGCCACTCGCGCGCGAGTTCCGCGCGGCGCGCGTAATGCTCCGCGCGATACCAGCGATGCATCGCCGCCAGGATGCGGTCGGAGCCGGATTGCAGCGGCATATGAAAGTGCCTCGCCATTCGCTCGCTCGCCGCGAAAATACCGATGAGGTCCTGCGTGACGTCCATCGGCTCGACGGAACTGACGCGCAATCGCTCGACGGAAGTTTCGTCGAGGATGTGCCGCAACAATTCTCCGAGGCCGGCGCGAGGCGCGAGGTCGCGGCCGTAGTTGCCGAGATCGATTCCGCTGAGCACCACTTCCCGTGCTCCGCTGTCGCACAGCTTTCGGATTTCCTCGATCACGCTGCGCGGCGCAAGGCTCCGGCTGCGTCCGCGCACGTGCGGGATCACGCAGTAGGAGCAGCGCTTGTTGCACCCGTCCTGAATTTTCAGCACCGGGCGCGTGTGGCCCGCCTCGCCGCCCTCAACGGGCGCGACGAGCAATTCGCGCTGCTCCTGAATGTCACCGGTTAAAATTTTTACTGGGCCGCGCCCGCGCGAGAGCGATTCGCCCGCGATCATTGAAAGCGGAACGAATCCACGGATCGAGTCGGCAGGCGAAACGGGCACACCTCCCTGCGCGAATTCCCGCCCCATCTCCTGAATGATGCGTGGAATTTCCGGCTTGTGCGAATTTCCGACCACCCAGGAAACGCCCTCGAGCGCGGCAAGCTCTTCCGGAGCGCGTTGCGCGTAGCAGCCCGTCACGATCACCCGCGCGGCGGGATTCACCCGGTGAATCGTGCGAATCGACTGGCGCGCCTGCAGGTCCGCCGCAGCCGTCACCGTGCATGTGTTCACCACGACGACGTCCGCGGAGTGCGCGTCCGGGGAAGGCGCGTAGCCTCGATCGATGAGCTGGCGCTCGATCGCCGCCGCATCGGCCTGCGTTGCCCGGCATCCGAATTGTTCGATGAAGAAAGTAGCCATGGTGATGAAGTGGCGCGGGCTTCAGCCTGCGGGGCTCCAATAGCAATCCCGGACCGCGCGGTATCTAAGATCCAATGGAAACCCACAGACTGAAGTCTGTGCCACTTAAGGCGAGGATTATATCAGTTGCCAGTCACTACACAGGGTGTTGTCCACGCAATCCCGTTCAGGTATCTTCACAGGCAGCAGAGTGGACATGGTCGACATTCATTGCCACATTCTTCCCGGACTGGACGACGGCGCGGACACGCTTGAAACGTCGATTCAGATGGCGGAAATGGCCATCGCCGATGGAATCACGCACGTCGTCGGAACGCCGCACGCCAATTCGCACTATAAATTCGATCCGGAAATCAACCGTCAGAAGCGCGACGAATTGCAGGCCGCCGTCGGCGACCGGCTGAAACTGGCGACGGGATGCGATTTTCACTTGAGCTACGAGAATCTACAAGACCTCGAGAAAAATCCGCAGAAATACACGATCAACCAGAAGAACTACCTGCTGGTGGAATTCGCCGACTTTTCCATCCCGCCGTCGATGGACGATACCATGCACCGCCTGCATCTCATGGGATTGTCGCCCGTCATCACCCACCCCGAACGGAACGCGATGCTGCGCACCAAGCCCGAGCGGATGTACCGCTGGCTGCATCAGGGCAGCTACGTGCAGATCACCGCGCAATCCCTGCTCGGGCGTTTCGGAAGCGCCGCCAAGGAACGCGCCGAGCAATGGCTGGACGAAGACCGCGTTCATTTCATCGCCAGCGACGCGCACAATGTGAAGGGCCGCCCGCTGCAGCTTCGCGCCGCCTTCGAGGCCGTTGCCGAGCGCCGCGACGAGCAAGTCGCGAACGCTTTGTTCCGCGATAACCCTCTCGCCGCGTTCGAGGGCCGCAGCCTGCCCTACGAGCCGGAACCCGCCAACCCCGACGCCAAGCCCATTCAATACCGCAAGCGCAAGCGCTTCATCTTCTTCTGACGTGTCTGGCAGCACAGACCTTGAAGTCTGTGCTACTTAAAGCCTTCAATTCTTTTTCTTGAACAAATTTTTCAGCGTGTTCACGTCGTCTTGCACCGAGGGTTGGGCGGGAGGCGCCGCGGAGGGCGCTGTGCCCGATGCGGTGGACGGCGCGCCGAAATTCGGGATGCCCTTGCCAGGCGTGACTTTCGGGCTCTCGATCGTTCCGGCGAGCGCGAACGGCACCGTCACTTTTCCGACTCGGCTGCCGATCAGACCACCGACGACGCTACCCATCTTGCTCGTGCCAAGTGCTGCCGCGGGATTCACCGTAACCGTCCCCTGATAGTCGAGCGTGCTGTCGAGGCCCAGGCTGCCTTTCAGGTCCACAATGCCGGCCGAGGAATCCAAGTGAATCTGTTTGCTGGTGACGCGCTGATCGGCAATCGTGAGGTCGCCTTCAAGGACAGTAAACGGCGTGTTGCCGCCGACCCCCGCCATCTTCATCACCGATTCCGCAGCGCCCGCAAGATTGACGCCCGGCAGGGTTCCGTTGCGGACAGAGAATTTACCTGTGCCGGTCAGCGTTTTTTTCCAGGCGTCGCTCAAGGACCCGCCAAGTTGCGGCAGGTCGAGTTCTCCCGTGCCGCTCATTTTCCCGCGCGCCGATGGAGAAACTTCCAGCACCTTGGCGACATCCAGGTTGCGCAACTGGATGTTCGCGGTGAAGCGCGCCGGGTCAGTCACGCGGTCCACGCGCGCCGAAATTTGCAGTGTGCCGCCATACATGCCGATGGAAATCGGCCAGAGCTCGGCGCGATCGGTGTAGACGCGAATCTCGACGTTCGCGGGACCCACGGCGTAGGGCTTCGTCGTGATCTTTTCGATGTTGATATGTCCGTGCGCGACGAGTTCGCTCTTGGCCGCGGGAGCTGATGCGGTTGCCGATTCGGCTTTTGGAGCAGGGGCCGCCGCTGGTTTGGCCTTGGCTGGAGCTTTTCCTGATGCTGCCGCCGGCGCGGCAGCAGGCGCAGCGGGCGTCTCCGCCGAGGCGGGGATGCCGGGTCCACTGCCCGCGACTTCTAGCAATTTGTCGATGTCGAGCTGCGAGGAACTCATTTCAAGATTCACCTGGGGATGCTCGAAGTCGGGCACGTTCACGGTGCCTTTGATGTCGGCAGCTGTGGCCAGGTCCGCGACAAATTGCGCGTCGAGCTTTCCGCCGGACAGAGTGAATTTGCCGGTGCGGAACGCGATTGGATCTTTCCAGCCGCTCAGAGCCAGCGTCACGCTGGACAGGTTGGACTCCGCTTGCCAGTCATGCATGCGCATGGGGCTGATGGCGAAATTGTGCAGTGTGATGCTGAGGCCTTTGGTGTCGGCAAGCGGCTCGGCTCTGCCCTTAATCACATTGCCAACTACTATTTCCGCGCCGGTCAGATTGATGCTGTCAATCTGGTCCAGCGTCATGCTGGAGGATTCACCCGATTTTGGCGACGCCTGCTCGGAAGCCGTGAACGTATAATTATTCTTCCCGGCGCTGTTGGTGAGGACGGTCAGCTTGGGGCGCACAATGTCAACCGAGTTAACGTGGATGGTTTCGTGGAGGAGCGGGGCAAGGGCTACGTTCACCCCGATTTCGTCGGCGCTCAGCAGATCGCCCTCGGGGAAGCCAGTCGGATTGCCAATGTGCAAGTCCGACACCGTTACGCCGGCGCCGGGGAACAGCCGCGCGTGAATCGGGCCGAGCGTGACTTTCCGCCCGGTTTGTTTTGCGAGGGCGTCGGAGATCGTGTCGCGATAGCGATCGACGTTTACTAAATAAGGTACGGCCAGCACGACCAGAATCAACAACACGAAGAGGCCCACTAGTATTTTCGCCCAAAGCGGGAACCCGCTTGGATTTCCAGATGAAGAAGATGCGGTAGCCATGGCAACTCACATTCTCCGGGATGCGAATGAGGCATTTGCGTCCGGGCAGGTCGTTGATGCCCTATCGTGGCAAATCATGCGGCGAACGGCAAGCCATTAGTGCGCATGCTTCGGGTTGCGGGTTTTGGCTGCGGCGGGATCACAGTCGCGGCACAACCAACCCCGACAGGCCGAAGCCCGTCCTACTGGCGTATAATCCTGCGGGGGGTCATTCCGATTGCTCGAGATCGCTCATTTGCATGAGAGGGCGAACCTAGCCGGTACGATTGATTCTTCGCCGGGACTCCCTGGTCCGCAACTGGAGCTGGTAAAGGCGGGAACTCTCGCCGAGTTCTTCTCCAGCCTGGTCGCGCTCGTTCGAGGTCCCGCGCCGCCAAAGGAATTTGCCGGCGACGCCTACTTTCGCGAATGCTGGATCGACCAGAGATTCCCGAAATATGCTTTCCTGGCCGCGATCGCGATCCAGGGGCTCCTTGTCCTTTTCCCTCCCCCGATCTGGAATGTCCAGGCGAAAAGGATGGTCTCCGCTGCGACGCCGACGGAAATCACCTGGTATGGCCCAGCGAAAGATTTTCCGGCAATCCTGCCGCCAGTGCGCGCGCAGAAGGCCTACGCTCGGAAGGATGCGTCGAAGACGCTACCTCGTCGCGGCGCCGATGCGTTCCACCCGCGACAAACGATTCTTTCCGAACCGCTTCGGGCGACGCATCCCCGGCAAACACTGATCCAGCCGAGAACGCCGCAGGAGCCGCCCAAGATTCTTCCGGCGCTGCCAAACATCGTGCAGCTCGCGGCGGCGCAGCCGGAGCGGCCGAAGCTACAGCTCTCGGCGGATAATCTGACGTCGCTTCGGCCGAAGACCCCAGTGTCGCTGGCAGCATCAAATGCCGCTGCGCCGGAGATTTCGGTACAGGAAAAACAAGCCGGCCCGATCAACATTGCTTCGTCGTCGCATGGTCCGGCCAAGCCGGCGCTGCCCGTGAATCCCATGTCCGCCCCGCGCGCAACCTCGCAAAAAGCAGATACGAACGCGGCGGCGCCCGAAATCTATGGGAGGACGGGCGATACCGAGACTCTGATTGCGCTTTCGGCGACGCCCGCGCCTGTAGCTCCTCCTTCAATTCCAGCAGGAAATCTTTCCGCGCGCGTGTCAATTTCGCCGGACGGCCCGCAGCCCGGAACCCCCGGCGGATCTGGATCAGGAACCGGCTCGAGCGGTAGCAACGCGGCAGGCGGTGGAGGCCACGGCCCGGAGGGAATCTTCATCAGCGGAGGAAATAGCGCAAACACCGGCCCGAATTCAGGGCTGGGCGTCGGCCCCGCATCGCGGGGAATCGGCAATGCGCCGCCTGCGCGGCCCGTTCCGCGCGCGCGCATCTCGCCCGGCGATTCAAAGTCTCTATCCGCCGATGCGGAAGGCGCCGCGCAGTCCGCTACGAAGCTCGGAATGACTCCGCAGGAAGTGCTTGGAGCAAAGCACGTTTACACGTTGCACGTGAATATGCCGAACCTGACCAGCGCGTCCGGCAGCTGGATCCTGAATTTTGCAGAGCTAAATGAGTCAGCGCCCGGCGAGCGTATGAATGTTGATAGTTCGGATTTGGCTGGCCCTGTTCCCCTGCGAAAAGTGGATCCGAAATATCCGCCGGAGCTTCGGACTTTGCACGTGGATGGAGAGGTGGTGCTTTACGCCATCATCCGCAAGGACGGCAGCGTGGACAGCATCCAACTTGTTCACAGCGTTGACCCGCACCTGGATGCGAACGCGATGGAAGCATTAGCGCAGTGGAAATTCAGCCCCGCGGAAAAACACGGCGAGCCGGTGGATCTCGAAGCCGTCGTGCACATCCCGTTCCGCTCCCGCGGCCCGGCTTTTTGAATGGTTCTAGTGGAACAGGCTTCAGCCTGTGAATTTTCCCCGTCCCCGGGCGTCACTCCGCATTGAATTAAACCTCCACAGGCTGAAGCCTGTTCCACTTCTTGACTCTGACAGTTCAGAAATGATCGCGCAAAGCGCGGAAGTTCGTCAGGATAAGCAGGCGTCCCGCGCCGCTGCGCACTTCTTCGTGTTCGAGTGCCCACGTGGCGTGATGAGGAATGAACACGGCGTTGAGGCCCGCTTCGAGCGCGGGATTGATATCGCTGCGGGGACTGTTTCCAACCATCCATCCGTGCGATTTCACAACGTGGTGCCGGTTCACGAGATCGCGATACGTGGCCGTATTTTTTTCGGGGACAATCTCGATCGCGTCAAAATGAATCTGCAGCCCCGACCGCTCGACCTTGGCCGCCTGCTCGGCCGCCTCTCCCTTGGTGAAGAGGATCAGCCGGTGCCGCGCTGCGAGATAGTCAAGCGTTTCGAGGACACCGTCCAGGATGTTCGGAGGAATGCGCTCGAGTTCCTGAACGCGGTGGTGAATATTTTCAACGGTCGAGCGCTCGGCCTGGTGCCCCGCGAGCTTCATGTAGGTATCCTCGAGCGAGCGGCCGAAGCTGCGCACGCCGTAGCCGTGCTGGCGGATGTTGCGGCGCTCGGTTTCGTTCAGGATGTGGCGGGCGTATTCGCGGGGATAGCCGAAGGGTTCGAGCAGGGTGAGAAATTCCGCGATAGTCTGCTCGAAGTAAACATTGTTCTCCCAGAGCGTGTCGTCAGCGTCGATGAGAATGGTTTCTCGGGGCATGGTTTCGGGCGAGGGCGAAGAACGGTTGCGCATTGACAACCGCGCAGCTGCGGCGCACGGCTTGTTTTCGCGCCGGCGCGATTTTGCGGCTTACGCCTTTTTGGCCTCGCTTGCGGCGAGCCTTTCCAGAATTTCCAGCGCGACTTTTTGCGTTTCGCCATAGTGGGTCAGATAGCTTTGAAATTCCCGGTTCATTTCGATTGCCTCGCCGGCATCGTGCTGCGCTCTCAGAATCATGTCACGCAGGCGCACGGGGTGGGGAAGCACCGCGTCTTCCTTCAATTCATCGAGCGCCGCTTTGACGTCATAGAGTTCCATCGTTCCTCCTCGTCATCTTCATTCACGCATGATTCTACTGCCAAATCGGCGGCAAACGAAACAGTGGGACGGACTTCAGCCTGTCGCTTTTGAATTGTAAAGGAGTTTGAAACTCGACGGGCTGAAGCCTTTCCTTCTGGCGAGATTCCGGAAACTCAGCCGGCCGAAGGCATGAACTCGTAGCGGTCGATTCGGGCAGCAACGCCGCGGCGGCCGTTATGGGGCTCGACGCGGACAATCTCGGCGAAGCAGCGGATGTGCACGTCGCCGGCCATGGTGATTTCGCGGGGCAAAGTAAGAATAAGTTCGATGGGCGATCCGGGCGCGAAGTCCGCTTCAATCAGGAAGTAGAGCCCACGGAAACTGACGTCCCGCGTCTGTCCTTGCCGTTCGCCGCCGCCCGGCTCGCTGGAACGAACCGTTAACGGAAGCGTCATCGTAAATCGCCGCGATGCCCGGCGTTCTGTCGATTGTTCCATCATTCCCCCGGAAGAGGGCGCCCCGAGTTCGCCACAACGTAGCATCGCGGAATGGAAATCGCAACGAGAAACGCAAATGGCTGCGGAAAACAGCCTCCCGGCCGGGGGAACCAGGGTGATTTGTTCTCTGGCGCCGCTCTGTGGTTACATGGGTGCTCGAATGGCAACGCAGCCTCACCGAACTCTGATGCTTCCCGGTCCAGCGGGTCGGCTTGAAACGATTTTGTGGTCCACGGCGGAGCAAGCAGAAGGCGAGCGGCCGCCGCTGGCCGCCGTCGTCTGCCACCCGCATCCGCTTTTCGGCGGGACGATGCACAACAAGGTTGTTTACCAAACCGCGAAAACAATTCACCGGTTTGGGTTGCCCGTTGTCCGATTCAACTTTCGCGGCGTTGGACTCAGTGAAGGGGCGCACGACAAAGGCGCGGGCGAGGCGGACGACGTTCTGGCCGTGCTTGATTTTCTCGCGGAGGAATTTCCTGGAGCGCCGCTTCTCGTCGCGGGCTTCAGTTTTGGTTCCTGGGTTGGATTGCGCGCCGGGTGTGGCGATCCGCGAGTGAGGGAACTCATTGGGCTCGGACTGCCGGTCGGCGATCTGGATGGCCGCAGCTTCTCCTATCTCGATCATTGCGATAAGCCGAAGCTTTTAGTGTCCGGGGAATTCGATCGGTTCGGTCCGCCGAAAAAACTGCGCGCGATGGTTGACGGGTTTCCCGCGAACGTCCGGGAAAATACAAGAGTGGAAATCGTGGCCGGTGGGGACCATTTCTTCGCGGGACATCTTCCGGAACTGGACCTGGCGATCGCAGGATGGCTCGGGGAACACCACCCGGAGCTTGTTGGACGCCAGACGTGATGCCCGCAATATCAAATATCAAGCGATAAGCCCTTGCCAATTGGATGGTTTTGGCAGGACAACCTTCAAGTCTGCGGATTTCCATTGGATTTTCGCGAACGCCCGCGGCCAGGGGTTGCTTACGGACCCCGACAGAC
>Ga0070731_10003173_pt1 | contig 14998 bp, 13 predicted proteins | sample Coa_R1_2_FD_66448 | JGI IMG/M metagenome (GOLD analysis project Ga0070731, IMG submission 66448) | Surface soil microbial communities from Centralia Pennsylvania, which are recovering from an underground coalmine fire - Coalmine... | ecosystem: Environmental > Terrestrial > Soil > Unclassified ... | reverse complement strand
GCGCTACGATCCTAAAGTAAAGCAAGCCATCCTCGAAGCCGTGCAAGCAGCAAGAAAAGGCGGTGGTAAATTCGCCGACGCTTTTGAAGCTGCTAAAAAAGCTGGCTACAACGGTTCGTCGGGCGGACTTTATCAGATGATCTATAACAGCGAGGGCAAGAAGAAGCGTGGACGCAAAAAGTCTGCAACGAAACCCGCAGCCGCCACGCCGGTTGCCGCTAAGCCAGTCGCGGCCAAATCCAGTTCAGATTCAATCATGGCGAACATTGCGGCGCTGGTGGATAAAGCAGTCCATGACCGGCTGGCGACGGCGATCTCGGTGTTAGAGGGAATGATGTAGGCCGGTCACGCTCGATCCTTTTCAATCGCCGACCATAGCCACGCATTGCCTATCTTGACTGCACGCTTGACATCCACGCTGGTCTGAATACTCCAGGCTTTAGCCGCAGCATTTGATGGTTGTAATAGAACTTAAATTGGTGATCAAAAGCGGAGGCGGGCCCGTGATGTACGCCACATTCCTCGCTATGGTCCAACCAGCGTCGCGCCACAAAGCCTGCATTTAAGAACGTAAACGTAAGCAACGCGTCCGCATTTCTGTGAATCCTGTGGTCCCACGACACAGGCAACTTCTTAATTTCAGTGATATTTGCATAGGCTTCAAGGAAGGCAAGCCTATTGAAGATACAGCCGCCACACCCATTATACCCGTTTATCTCTAATCCGGAATATTTGTTCCGGAGATACTTTTCTATTGCTGCGGTGAAGCGTGGACCACTTGGCCCAGCGATGTGCGCGTCGGGGTATTTGCTGATTCGATCTCTGACTCGCACATCATCTTCCATCAGAATGACCCATTCGGAACTGTACTTTTCACACGTTCTGTGAATGCGCTTAATCCCTTCGTATGGTCTGCGTCGTTCCGGTGAGTTGATGTTCCTTCTTTCGTACGTATAATCACAATGAAAGTAATTAGCTATTGGCGAAAAATCATCTCCGCCGTCTGAGATCAAATGAACTTTAACATCAGGATAAAATTGGCGCAGGGATTTTAAGGCTTCAAAAGTTGCTCGAGGACGCCGATAGCACAGAAAGTGGACGGCGAAATCGATGTCTATATATTTCTTAGAAGGATTGCTCAGGTCGCTCATATACTCTTGAAAAGTCTGGCGTTTCTTGAGGTAAGCTGTGAGCATTCGCCTATGAACAGCCGTCTTGCTGATCTTTAAACACACGATTACCTCTATGACATGATAGGGCCAATGGAAAGCCCATGCTCGACGGCCATCATCGTGAGCATGAAATCAATGAAGTTATCGTCAAATTTTCGACATAATGCGGCAGGGTAGTGAAGGGAGACTTTTGAGAGGGTCTCAACGGCCCGACGGCTAAAGTAAAGATGCTGAGGCTCCGCAATATGGTCACGACGCGATAACTTCAGCCGATCCCAGTACTCCTCCCTGCCGTGGCACCCGTTAAAGACAAAATCCGTGCATCCGATGTCTGCAATACAGAACACAGGCGCCTTCACCTTCCCAAATGTAACGGCAGATCCTCGATGGCGGCGGCACAGCTTGAGAATGAATCTCAGGGCGTTGGGAACGCTACGCGGGAATGCAGGCTGATCGACGTGTCTGCTCTTCTTTTCTACATGACCGGCCTCTATCAATGCCTGGTGAAAAAGCTTTTTGTGACAATAATGAAAGCGACGCTCTAGCTCTCCGCGCAGCATCCCTACGACGTGAATTGCTCGCAGTTTCCTGGGAAAAGACCGCTTCGACCACCACACGCCATTTTGCTTGAACGTATCGCTCCCAATGCCGTTCCATTCGAATAAATCAGCCCGATCATTCTTTTCATCGAAAAGAAGGTTAAATGCATACTGATCCGAGCCGTATTCCCATTTGACTTCTTTTGCTTTTAAAAGCTTACGCAACTGGGCGTAGCGGGTTGCAAGGTTCGCTCCTGTCCCACAGCTGAACCCGCCTTGAATTGTGCCGCCATATTTCGTTTTGATGCGCTGAATCTTTTCGCGATAGGCTGGTTGGATGGACGAATTCAGCCCCAGAAACGGCTGTGTATACCAGCCTACGTCGGCCGAGAACAAGCAGCCCGGCGTGATCCGAGCGACATCAAAAATCTCGTCGATTGAATCCTGGAACCAGATGTCCGAGTCAAAATGAGCAAACACACAATTTGGCCGGTCCGCCAAAATTGGAATGGCGTCTACGTATCGTGAAACAACAACTGCGTTGCCAGATTTACAAGGAACTGTCTTGGCGTCGAATCGTGAAAGCAGGCCAATAGATGATTTTGAGAGGCCATAGTCGAGAACCATGACCTCGCCAGAGTATCTCGCTAATCTACGCAGGCTCACAATCCACTCGACCAACATAGACGATATCGACTCATTCGCGGCTGTAAAGACGACGGTGTTCTTCATACTCACTTGTTCCATCCACTAAGGCACTTGGGGGTGCAATTGCGTAAATTTTGCATATGCATTGGTAGCCTCATTACTCAAAGGCATTGCACTCAGCCAGCGTCGAAAACATTGGTCCTCGCTCTTCCAATCTTGATGCTTTTCGTAAAAGCCAATTAAGGCACGATAGACAGGCGTAAAGTGTGAATCGGCAGTAATCGCACTCTCATAGTCTTTAAGCGCTTCCTTTTCCTTTCCTGCCATTTCAAATATCGCACCCCGCTCCAGAAACGCCTCTGGACAATTACCGGTCATTGCCGCCTCAATATCGGTCGCTGCTCCAGCAAGGTCTCCGCGATCGCGCTTTAAACCCGCCAGCCCCACTTTGCTCCAAATGTGATTGCTTTCTAAACCCAAAGCATTCTTATACGCCAGCTCTGAACCGTCTAAATCGCCAAGTTGCCGTTTTACATCACCGATACGGCTATGAATTAGAGCGAGGCGAGGTTTGAGTCTCAAGGCGTTATCGAGTTGAGTTAATGCCTCTTTTAGCTCCCCCTTGTCCTGCAGAACGGTACCAATTCCTTGGTAGGCTTGCGCACTTTCAGGGTCCAATTTCAATTGCTGTTTGAAGTCGGCGAGAGCGCCGTCGAAATCACCCAAGGCCCGGCGTGCCCATCCTCTGCGCGAATATGCAGCAATGTTCTGTGGATCGCGAGTTGCCCGGCTATAGTCCTCGATTGCCTCAGCTAACTTTCCCATATTCCGCTTGATATCACCCCGTTCGACGAAGATGTGCGAATGATTTGAATTTAAGCGCAGTGCTACCTCGTAGTCCAACAGCGCACCTTCATTGTCGCCCTTTTTCGCCTTGAATTTTCCCCTTGTCCAATAAGCGTCCGCGTGCTGTTCTTTATCATATGCAATCGTAGCGTCTAAATCACTGATGGCACCGTCCAGGTCACCCAACGTTGCCTTCATTCCGCCGCGATAGAAATATGCCTTGTGATTATGCTTGTCGACTGCCAAGACGTGATCAAAACATTCAATCGCCTCCTGCGCCAGGTAAGCGTCTTGAAACCATAGGCCAAGTGTGAGCCAGCGATCTGTCGGTACGGATTCCTTCTGCACAATGTCGGAGGCTGCATGTTTGGCCATTAGTGCTGCGTATCGGACATAGTACGGTTCGAGCCGCTTATAGAATTGGCTTTCGTTGCTGTAGGGATCTGCTAAGACTCGTGACCGGACTTGTTTGAAGACATCCTCATCCCTCGGTGCAAGGATGCAAAGTGCCCGCACGGCGGATTCCTGAATTGCTTCAGGGTGGTCTTTCTGAAAATTTCGCTGCATGTTTGGCTGAATTGCGGCCACAGCACGCATGTCACCCATCCAAGCCAAACTGTCGATCGCAAGGATGCGGCAGGGCGCGTTTTCATCCGACGCATAGGGGAGCAGGAGGCCGACCGTGAAAGGGTCCCGCAAGGAAATTAATTCGCAACGGGCGAATTCATGTGGGGTCTCGCGTTTAACTTGTCGGGCGTCATCAAACAACGTTGAAACGCGTTGCCGGATGTGCTCTTGGCGTTCGTTCTCTTTTTCAAGGAGCAAAGCACGTTTCTCACCGTACTCCGCGCCGAGGTTGAGCGCATTCGCTTGTTCAAGTTTTTCCCACGCTTGCCGCCAGTTGTTGTTCTTCAGCGCAAGTTCAAAATGCTCAATCAATGCAAGTTTCATACCCGTTTGCGCTTCTGGTTCAGTACCGACTAAAAAGAGTGCCCGCTGGAATTTTAATTGAGCCTCAATTAGCTGTTTCTCACGGGCCTGGGGTTGAATTTGAGTTTTTCTTAACAGTGCATTGCCTTGTGAAATAGCATCAAGTGCTTCTTTTCGAATCGCCTCCTGGCGGTCGGACTCTTTCTTTTCAAGATCAAGGCGCTTGCGCAACTGCGTCTCGGCCTCATCCTTCTTCTCAAGAATTTGATAAACACTCAGGCCAGTGCCAATGGCAACGACAATCAGTGCGGCAGCTATGGCGATGAACACTGGTTTGTTGCGCCGAATGAGTTTGGCTGTCGATTCAATGACGCTCTCTTCGTATGCACTGACCGAATTGTCTTGTAAAAAACGCTCAATATCGGTTCGAAAATCGATTGCAGACTCATAACGATTTTCTTTTTTCAAGGAAAGCGCTTTCATCGCGACGGCTGAAAGCTCTTTAGGAATTTTGCGGTCAGGCGCAACTATCTTTGGAAGATCAATCAATCCCTTGCCCACATTGTCCAGAATCTCGCGCACATTTCTGCCGCGGATTGGCGGAGAGTAGGTCAGAATTTCATACAAGATTGCGCCGAGGGCATAGATATCCGAACGCGCGTCGATATTCGATATTTCGCCGCGTGCTTGTTCAGGCGACATGTATGCGGGTGTCCCGGCGATCGTTCCTGGGAGTGTGTCGCCCCCAGATTCTTTCCGGAACTTACTCACGATAGCGACCAGTTCCTCGTCAACGGCAGCTTCAACTTCAGCTTCGGCGTTGGCAGGAAGTGTCTGTGACATTGAATTGCCATTGCCACTTTGCGACGAAATCCGTGGAGCGCTAATCTTCGCCAATCCCCAGTCCATCACCATGACTTCACCAAAGTTGCCCAGCATGATGTTCCCAGGCTTCAAATCTCGGTGGATGATTCCTTTGGAGTGCGCAAATGCAACAGCATTGCAGACGCTCACCAGCACTTGCAACAGCCGCCGTTGAGGATATTCGGATTTCGCCTTCGGATCGTTATTCTTAAGGGACTCGAGCAGATCAGCGAGGCTGCGCCCGTCAACCAGCTTCATGGTGAAAAATGGCCGACCATCAGGCTGCACTCCAAGCTCGTGAATCGGAACGATATTGGGGTGTTCTAACTGCCCCGTGACTTGGGCCTCTTTGATAAACCGTGCGCAGGCCGCCTTGGAGCACTCGCCCTGCAGAACCTTCATTGCAATAGTTCTGTGGATGCCCTCTTCAAAGGCGGAATAAACGATGCCCATTCCACCGCGGTCAATCTCTTGTTTCGATCTGTATTTTTCGATGAGAGCGGTCAGGCATTGAGCAAAGTCCGGCTTCCCTTCCACTTTGGGACTGGCGTTTCGAATGAGTTCAAGCGTGTGTGATTCATTCGCTGCTTGGATTTGGCTACTGGGCGATTCGGCTACTGGCAATGGATCGCGGCCGTGAATCTCGTCTACTGGCAGCAACTCGCCGCCGCACCGACGGCACGGCGCGAAGCCCCCATCAGTTAATGCTGATGGAGAATTTTCTGCCTTGCAATGTGGGCACACGATCATAATAACGACACCCATGCAAAAATGGGAACGCCTAACAGCTTAACAAGCTCGAAAATCGGTCTTTGACAAATTAGTATTCAGTGTAGATTATACAGGTTCAACAAAAATGCAAGCTCTTGTTCGTTGATCTCTTTTTACGGCACAGACAGCCAAGGAGCCGAAATATGCCTCTGAAAAGACCCATAGGAATGCCCCTTCATGGCAAGCCCGTAACGAAGCGTGCACGTGCCATGCTGCTTGACAGTTCGTCTAGTTCCAGCAGCCGCGAGGATTCCAGCAGTTCGTCCAGTTCCGGGTCAGTTGACCCGACCTCGAGTTCCAGTTCGAGTTCCAGTTCAAGTTCCAGCCGGTCACGGTCCTCGTCGAGCGCGCCGAGTTCAAGCTCAACGATGATCTTTACCGCGTCGTCACGTCGAATGAAAAAAGCCTCAAAGAGTTCACCAAAGCGACGCGCGAAGCTGCGAGCGAAGAAGCCGTCGCCACGCAAAGCTACGCGGAAATCGACACCGCCTAAAAAGCCGGCAAGGCACACGTCCAAGCGCAAGAAGCGGTAGCCAAGGAATTCCATGCACGCGATTTGGATTTCTGGCGCACCCAGCTTCGTCGGAGGCGCGGACACAGAATTGCATCACCAGATTATTCTGTGGCGCAAGCATCATGTGGCCGTTCACATCGTGCCCACAGGCGACGTGAACCCAAAGATGAAAGCGCAGATGCTGGATATCGGGTGTCGTTTCCTGGCGTATCGGCCAGGCATCTTCAAAGACAAGTTTGTGGTCAGTTACTGCAACGGCGAAGCGTTAAAGATTCTGTTGAGGGACGGAGAAGGCCGGCCACGTGTCTTTATTTGGTTCAACTGCATGACTTGGACGACGCCCGAAGAAATCGAGGCGATCAAACGTGGGCTGATCACGCACGTGGGATTTGTGTCCGACTATCAAAAGTCGATTTTAAAGGCCAAATACGTCAAAGCGCTTGGTCGCAATCACGCATTTCCTAAGCTCATCGACTATTCGCCGTGGCTCGACATTTCTCAATTCAACGTCATTCGCAAATCAGCGAGCTTCTTTGGCATCGGGCGAATCTCACGAGATGACCCCGCGAAATTCTCACCAGATTGCTGGCGGATTTTCGACCGTGTGTTGACGCCGGGCGAAAAGAAAGTCTTCGTCCTTGGCTACGGGCCGAACGTGGAAAAGATCACGGGCAAACCGCCTGCGGGATTGGACTGGCAATGGTGGACGCCGGGCGCGATTTCAAGCCGGGAGTTTTATTCGAAAATCGATGTGCTGATCCACAAGACGGGAGGCTCCCGCGAGAGTTATTGTCGTGTCTTCGTCGAAGCCATGGCTCATGGCGTCGTGCCGCTGGCCGAAGATGCCTTTGCTTTTCCAGAGTTGCTCAGCCGTTCAAAGGCACTCAGGGAATATTTGCTGTGCAAAACTTCCGACGAGATGAGCTTTAAAGCGAGTCAACTGGCATTTTACCCAGACATGCTCGCCGAAATGAAAAGAGCTTGCCGGCGCTATGCAGAGATTCATTTCTCGCGCACGAAAAAGTGCATTAGGAACTGGCGCAAGCTTCTGAACGAGCCGCAAGGAAATGTCATAAGTTTTTCTACTTGGCGAAATCCGAATTGACGCTATGATGCACGCCTCTATCAAAACAATAATCCACGTGCGACAGAAGGACGTGCGCCCATGAACAACACGCTCATCGCCGGAGTCGAAGGAAAACGGAAAAGAGGCCGTCCTCGCAGTATGCCTGAAGTGACCATGGAGCAGGCAGCGGCGTATGGCATCACAGTGCCGGTGTTGAATGACACTGGCGAACGATTCTTGTCGCCCAACGATATTGGAAAGGTTATGAACGTTTCCGGCGAAGCCGTGAAGCAGTGGATCTATCGGCGTAAGCTGCCGGCCGTCCGATTGGCAAACGGTTATTGGAAGGTTCGTGTTGCAGATTTGGAAGGATTTCTGAAAGCGAGAACGGAAGTTGGGCGATTCCATGTGTTGATTACAGACGGTGCCAATTCAGGATCGAAGGAGATTGTGGCGGCCGCTGAGGCTCTGAATCTTCAGCCGGTTATCGCTCATAACTATCCTGACGCGCTGCTAAAGGCCCTGGATCACTTTCCCTCCCTGTTCATCATCTGCGTCTCGCCATCCGATCCTGGGTGCTGGAAATTTGCCGAGAAAATTCGCTCGAATAAAGCACTGCGAAGTTTTCCAATTCTGTTCATCGGCGGCGAATCGATTTCCGACGACCAGACTGATCTCGCACTCACATTCGATGCAAAGGGCCTTCTTTTGCGACCGCTTTCAGTGGCGGTTGTCCAGAATGAAATCGACCGTATTTTAAAGCACAGAATTTGAAAAAAGACTCTATCCGCAGGAGAATTTTCACTGACAATAGTCGCATGCTTGCACTGTCTATAAAAACAATCGCTGGTGTCCAACGTGAATTCGTGCTGAATTCAAATGGCCCTTGGCGTATCGGCAGAAAAGCGCCCTGCGAAATCCAAGTTCCCGACAGATTTATTTCGTCTGTCCACGCAGAGTTATCTCTGACGCGCGATGGCTTGCGGCTCAGGCGATTAAAGGACCTGAATCCAATTTGTATCGGAGACGCCGAAATCGACTCCGCGATTGTTGAGCCAGGCTCCTGCTTTAAAATCGGAAAAACAGAATTTCATGTCATCGAAACAGGTGCTGTATCCGGCACTTCGATGCTGGATTCCCGCGCGATTCTAGCAGCAGCGCCCGCTCAACCCGGCAAACACAGCGGGATTCGCATGGCCGTCGCTGAGGTGATGAAAGAGCTTTCACGCATCGCAGAATGCCGTCAAGAAAGCGAATTGAATCAAGCAGTATTACGATTGGTTTGCGAAAGGTTGGGGGCAGAGCGCGGTGTCATGGCCCGGACTGGCGTGGATAGCGCGTTAACCGTCATCGCCACGCATAAATTCGACGACAAGGCCAATATCCAAGAACTGATCTCGACAACGGTACTCAAAAAAGTGCTTAACGAAACACAGACGGTATTGATTGCCAATGTCGCGACGCATCACTCACTGGGTGCCCAGCAGAGTGTTCAAGAAAACAAGATTTGCGCCGTGGCTTGCGCTCCGTTCCTCAATCCCGACATGAGCGTGGCTGGTGTGATCTACGTGGATAATCAAAGCCGCGAAGCCGAGTTCGACTCTCGCGACGCTGAGTTTCTTCTTTGGGCTGGCCACTATTATAAATTATTGTCTGAAAGGATTCTGCTTCAGAAGCGTTTGGAGATTCAAGTTGAAGAGCTTAAACATGCAGCTGTCGCCGACGTTCAAATGGTTGCTGCATCGCAGGCAATCATCGACGTATTGGAGCGTGCCCGCAAGGTCGCCCCAACGGATATCAGCGTGCTGATCCTTGGTGAAAGCGGTTCAGGCAAAGAGTGCGTTGCTAAATTCATTCATCGTCAATCCGCTCGCGCGAAAGGGCCTTTTATCGCTCGCAATTGTGCCGCAATCCCTGAAGCACTTTTTGAGTCGGAAATGTTTGGGTGTGTCAAGGGCGCATTCTTTGGAGCCGATGCAGACCGAAACGGTGCATTCAGCGAGGCTGCCGGCGGCACGTTATTCTTAGATGAGATAGCCGAGATGAGTCCCACACATCAAGCGAAAATTCTCCGTGTGATCGAAGACAAACGGGTATTGCCTGTAGGTACTCAGCGCGACCGTGCGGTAGAAGTCCGAGTCGTTTGCGCTACGAATAGTGATCTTCAAGCAGCAGTCAAAGCACGCCGATTTCGAGAAGACCTCTTTTTTCGGCTGGCCGATTTCGTGTTGGAAGTTCCTCCATTGAGACAACGTCGCGATGACATCCTGCCCTTGGCCACGCACTTTACGCGACAAGAAAGCAACGGTGCAAGCGTGCTTTCTGCCAATGCCGAATCGCGATTGCTGGTGCATGAATGGCGCGGAAACGTGCGCGAATTAAGGTCAGTGATTAGGAATGCCGTATTGATGTCTCGCGGAAAAGAAATTCAAATTGAAGATTTGGGGTTGCCCACGGTAAGCGGACGATCAATCTCGCTGTCAAGCAAAGCCCAAACACTCGTCGATGTCGAACGCGAGCACATTCGTAAAATCATGCGGCAATTCAATGGCAACATAACACAAGCCGCCGAATTTCTGGGCATCGCCCGAAGCACTCTTGTGTTAAAGCTCAAAGAAATTGGCATCCGCTAACCGATGAATCAGGTTGCCGATTATCGGTGGTCTATGAAAATCGGTGCGCCAGTACGCTGATCTCTGAAGCGCTCGCTTTCCGTAAGTCCCTCTCAAATCTCACGTTCAACAACGGTTAACGCTTCTCTGCTTTTGGCATCAGATTAGCGCTTAACCGTTAAATGAGAATTTTTATCGAGCAGCGCCTCCGTGGTTGCTGCCTTTCCAAAGCATTGCCGGCAAAAAGAACGCCGAGCTATTAGGAGTGCCTTATGAGCAATCACGACCTCACGCAACTGCTGGATATCGCTATGCCTTATGCGATTGAAAGCCTTTGTCAAAAAGGACGATTTCAACCCTTTGGACTGAGCCTGGCACATGATGGCGACGTGAACCCACATGTGGCGCGGACTGGCGGAATGCGGCAACCCTATCGTCGTGAGATTGAAGACCTCTACCAAGATCTAAAAGAGTTGGCTAGATCGCAAACCATAATGGCAGTGATTGTCTGCCGTGAATATCTCTTCAGGGCGCCCGATCAGTCCGTCGCAGGCAGCGCGATATTGTGTTCATTCGAACATGAGAATGGCGCGGCTCTCGATCTTGTTTTGCCTTACGAAATTGACTTTGCATCGCACGAAGTATCATTTGGAAATCTCATTCGAAAACTGCGCAACCGCAGTTTCTTCACCCAGCCGCGTCGAGTTCCAATGTCTGTTCTAATGGATAAGGCTCAAAGCGTGGTAAGTTCAACCGGACTCTTAGCCTTGGCAACCGCGAAAAGAGGCGACTATTTTCCTTTGTCCAAAACTCCACACCGTGTTCTGTGCAGATGACTCGCATCTTGATTTCAACACTATTTTTGCTGTGCTGGCAGAATCATTTTCTAACCACGCCATCAGGAGGACCACCCGTGTCTCAGCGAACCCTCGCAAGTGACGCCGCTGACGAAGCGTTCAAGGATGGATTGAAACAGGTCTTCAGTGTACTGACACAGAACCTTATCGCTGGCGATAGCGACGCTGAAAGCAAAGCCGCAGAGGGAATAAAGCTATGTCAGAAGACGCTCGATGTCTTCAAAGGCCTGATAGCTAACCTACCTAATTAATCAGCGCACAAGGAGCGAGTGGCTCAGCTTGTTGACGAAAAGGTCGCCAAATTCTTGCGACTCCAGCTTTGAAAATTGGCAATGCAAATTCGAATCTGTTTGCTAGGAGAAAAAATGAACTTCATCGGTCCGTTCCTTGGGATGCTGACGCAAACCAGTGTGCGAGTTTGGGTTCATATCATCGATGACATTGGCAGTCTTCCCAAAAACCTGACCGTCGAAGCTGACGGCAAGACCGCTGCGTTCAGTGCGACTGGTTTTGAGCGATACAGCGTCATGGTGGCGGATCTTTCCGGGCTCAAACCAGGAAATACCTACAATTACCAGCTGAAATTAAATGGCTCGCCTGAACCGAGTCTTGCAGGTGCGGATCTGCAGTTTACCACCCTTCCAGCATCAGAATCTGATATCTGGAGTTTCGCATTGCTGACTTGTCACAATCCATTTGAATACGAAAAGAAACACGCTGGTCAAGGTTGGCGAATGTGGAAGTCGATGCCTGACCAGTTTTGGGGTTCATCTAATTCCAATCTGCGATTTGCCCTACTAGGTGGTGACCAGATTTACACCGATCCGTTGCACAATGACCTTAGATATTCAACGTCGGATGACGAAAGGCGGAAGCTATTTATAAAGCTCTATCAGATGTTCTGGAACGATCCATCCTATCAGAAAGTCATGCGGAAATTGCCATCTGCGATGATGTGGGACGACCATGATATTTACGATGGTTGGGGGTCGTTTGACATTCCGTCACATTCGGATGGAGGAAAAATCGATTGGCCTAGCATTTTTTCTGAAGCCAAGAGTGCATTTGCAGCGTTTCAGGGATCGCGCAATCCGCCGGCCCTATCACCCACCGACGACTTTTCATTTGCATTCATTCACGACAACATCGGTTTCATAACACCTGATTTGCGGACGAATAGGAACTTCTTAAAGAATCAGATTTGGTCAGATGCGGAGCGCACACGGGTCTATAGTTGGCTTGACAATGAAGGGAAGGATCTTGATCATATCTTTATCGTTTCCACAGTGACTTTCTTTCACTTATCTCCAACAGTGGATGCTCTTGTGGATGCCGGTTATGATTTTTTTGAATGGATAAAGGATCGGCACAACGTGGATATTGACCCGCTCGACGAAATAGAGGACGATCTACTGGATAGTTGGGACTCGACCGTAAACCTGGCTTCAATGCTTGACTTTGCTCGCAAGCTCTTCGATTGGCAGAACGCTAAACTTGCCTCGACGGGCCAACCCCGAACGGTCTATATCCTAACGGGAGACATCCATAATGGTGGAATGTCGGACCTGTTGTCGCATGATCCTGGCCACGCGAAGCAGCCGTATATCCGTCAGATTATTTCTTCCCCGGTGAGTTATGTTGCCGAGCCAAAGTTCGCGTGCGCATTTCTACAAGGCTTAATGAATCCGACGACGTATGGAAATTGGTTGACATGTCAACACCGGCATCTTTTTCCTCAAAGGAATTATTGCGTTATTAACATTGAACGCACGGATGATGGTCACAGCTACCGTCGTTTTCGGGTAAAATTTTATCGGGAAGGTATCGAGGAACCTCATGAGACCGTTCTTCCAATATTTCCACAAAAGCTCGTGCATTTAGATTGGCAACGATACTCTCAATAATATTAGCGATTGATTCTCTCCGATGATCAAGTAGGAAAATCGACACATCACATCACGTCTGCCGGACAACCACATTTCCATAACGCGTTATTGATTTAATTCAAGGCCGAAATTCCTCATATACTACCTAAATCTCCAAAACCGTGGACTGGTGGACTGAAAAGGGTCTGTAGATCTCCCTCTCCCAGGCGCATCACCGTCAAACTCGATTTCGATAGAGAGCGAACGGCGGTAATCTATCCACGTGGAACGGCGGAACAACGGAACAGACGGAACGGTAGCGGCCTGTCCCACCACCTTACCGCCAATGCAACTGCGCACCGTTCGGAGATGCTATTTTAAAAAACTGCAGAAATGCAGTTAAAACGTTATTGCAGGTGTTTCATTCGGCTGTAGATTCACGGTACTCCACGAGTCCACGGCTATGAGCGACACGCTAGACCAACAAGTAACGCAGATCGCACAACTCCTGATTGGAAAATCTGCCGCCACGGATCAAGCGATTAAGGCTGCCAAGCAGCTAATCCAAATGGCTGAAAAAACCGCTCCTGACGCAGCGAACTGGCCCAGCGTCGCCATGACCGTCTTAACTACCATCTGCGGCCTCCGAAGTAAGGGGGCGGTCGGAATCAGTGAATTCACTGCAATTTTACGCTTCGTCTTGGCAGCTGCAAATTTTGAAGGCAGTCTTAGATTCGCTAAAACTTCTATAGAGAAATCACTGGCAGACGGGTTGTGTAATCGAACAGAGGACGGGCAGCTTGAACCCACAAGACAAACACGGTTGGTTGTCGCGCGGTTTAAGAGGGTGTCCAATTCCAAATGGGATGTTGATGGGCTACCAGAGGCATTGCGAAGGCTGGCGCAGACACTTATGAAGCATGGTGGACAGGCAAGCTCGGCTACTCTAGCAGACGAAATAAAAGAGCAGCCCTCAACCGTGCTGACAAAGTATCCCGCTTGGTCCGCTTGGATCAAGAAACACATCGGACGCCCGAAACACGGTTTTTTCACTATGAAAAACCTGGTGAAAAAACGGTGAAAGTTCGGGAATGATTTCCGCGTCCCCCTGATTTATAAACAGTGGCATGATGAATTTAGACGCCACGACTCGATATACCACCCGTGAAATAGCCCAGCGCTTAGGCTGCTGCTCCCTTGATGCGATGCGTTTATTAAAGGCAGCGAAGATCCCTCATGACCGTTGTGGCGGAGCTTACCTCTGGCATGGGCCTGAGGTGGAGCGGCTATTAAATGTGTTGACGCGCGATGAGCCTGATCTACCGAAAAACGATTGAGGAAAAAAAAGGAATGCGTTCCTGCCGCCAAGCTAAAGAACGCATTAATGGGAAGAACTATGACGATGACTATAGTAACGAACAAGACAGCCTCTTGCAATAGAAATGAAATAAAATCATGCGTAAACCATGAATTCTACAGAGCCGCAAGAATATTCAATATTCTCACGTATTTAACCGTTGACAGATCATCGCCATTATGTATTATTAATAGCGTAGTATCGCCGGTTAGCGGCGCCCAAGCACGTCGGCAAGTTCCGACTCTATCACCCCGAAAAAAGAATAGTTTCTTCAGAGCCAAATCGCTCTCGGGTATTGTTTTGCCGTCCATATTAAACGGATGGAGCAGGCAGGTCGTGTTGTCGCCGAAAGGCACAGTTGAGGAGGAGGGAGGTGATAGGATGCCCGAATGAATGGATTCACTAGATTTGTTGTCGTGGGAGGGAGCCGCCATTTCGGCGGACCCTCCATTTAGAAAGTAATTTTATTTGGAGATTTATTATGTCTGATGAAGTAATGAAAAACAATGAAAATATGGACTCAATTTCCGGTATGGAACTCAGTGCCTCAAGCAGCAGCGTAGCAAGCAACGGGGATGCGGCAGTAAAGCCAAAGCGTGTCAACCTGCTTAAAAAGCTATCCGCCGCTGAGATGTCAAGCACGCTTGAGTCAGTGCGGCTAAGTGAGAACGAAACCGCAATGATTATTTTCGGCGCGGATGCTGAAGAGACAATGTTGCATTATTGTGACGAAGCCGAGATTAAGGGCTATGTGGTGTGTAATGGACCGGATTGCGTCCTTTGCCGCGCTGGTAGAAAGGCTGAGGCACGCTTTTTAGTGCCTGTTTATTTACCAGGCACCAGATGTATCTCGGTACTGGCCACGAGCAAGGGAATGCGCCCCCATGCGTTGTTTCCCCAGTTACAGCCGATCCTCATGGCAGACAGGCCGAAGGTCGCATTCGTTAAAAAGGATGG
>Ga0070731_10003171_pt1 | contig 15003 bp, 16 predicted proteins | sample Coa_R1_2_FD_66448 | JGI IMG/M metagenome (GOLD analysis project Ga0070731, IMG submission 66448) | Surface soil microbial communities from Centralia Pennsylvania, which are recovering from an underground coalmine fire - Coalmine... | ecosystem: Environmental > Terrestrial > Soil > Unclassified ... | reverse complement strand
CTCCTCCACCGCCTCCTCGACGTCGAGCTCGCGCGTCTTGCGCGCGAGCACCCGTTCGCGGCGGATGCGGTCGATCGCACGGTTGCGTGCCGTCGTGGTCAGCCATGCACCCGGATTCGCCGGCACACCGTCGCGGGGCCAGCGCTCGGTCGCGACGGCGAACGCCTCCTGCGCGGCCTCCTCGGCGAGGTCGAAGTCGCCGAGGAAGCCGATCAGCGAGGCGACGACGCGGCCCCACTCGTCGCGGAACGCCTGCTCGATCGCGGGTGCCCGTGTCAACGCTCCACGAGCGGACGGACCTCGATCGAGCCGCCCATGCGCGCCGCCGGGATGCGCGCGGCGATCTCGAGCGCCGCGTCGATGTCGTCGGCCTCGACGAGGTAGAAGCCGCCCAGAACCTCCTTCGTCTCCGCGAACGGGCCGTCGGTCGTCAGTGTCTCGCCGTTCTCGACGCGTACCGTGGTCGCGGTCGTCGAAGGCTGGAGCTGCGCACCGCCCGTCGTCTCGGGCAACTGGTGGATGTCCATGTACTCCTGCAGGAGCGCCTGCTGCTCGGACTCCGAGAGCCGGGCCCACGCGTCCGGCGCCTCGTGCGAGTAGATGAGCAGGATGTAATTCACCGTCGTCCTCCTTCGTCGGATGCGCTGTCGCCGGTACGACGAACGGGAGCTGCCGAGATCGACAGGCGCTCGAGGAACAGCTGCGCGCCGCGCTTGTCGAGCATGTCGTTGAGGTTGCCGCACTTCGGGCTCTGGACGCACGAGGGGCAGCCGCTCGAGCACGGGCAGCCCCGGATCATCGCCGCGGTGTCCGCCACCCAGCCTTCGAACTCGTCGAACCCGCGCGCCGTGATCCCGACCCCGCCCGGGTGCCCGTCGTAGACGAACACCGTCGGCCTTCCCGTTTGCGGATGGATGTTCGTCGACAGTCCGCCGATGTCCCACCGGTCGCACATCGCCCACAGCGGCAGCAGGGCGATCAGCGCGTGCTCGGCGGCGTGCAGCGTGCCGAGGAGCGTCGGCATCCGGTCGAGCTCGGCGAGCTGGTGCGGCTCCGGCAGGAACCAGACGGCCTCGGTTGCGAAGCTCGTCTCCGGCAGGTCGAGCGGCACGAGCTCGATCCGCTCCTGGGACGAGATCGTCTTCCGCTCGTAACCGACGACCTGCTCCGTCACCTCGATCTCGCCGAACGAGAGCTCGAGCCCCAGCCGGTACTCCGCGCGCGACGCCGCGACGATCTGCGTCATCGTCTCCTTCTTCGCCTGCGTGTACCAGTCGCCGCGGAACGGCTCGACCACCGCGCGCAGGGTGACGAGATCGAGCTCCCGCACGAGGTACGACTCGCCCAGGTGCAGGTAGACGGCCCCTTCGTGCACGGTCGAGTACGCGCGGCTGCGCTCGACGAGGCCGAGCATGTGGCCGGTGGTCGCGTCGATGACCGTGAAGGCGTCGGCATCGGCCGAGCGGAGGGCGACCTGTGCCGCCGGATGAGACCTTCCCGCCCAGACGATCCCCGCCGGCGATCGCTTGAGCTCGGGATCGCGCTCGGCCAGCTCGAGCGATTTCCGGCCGAGTAACGAGACGTCCTCCTCGTTCAGCGGCGCCTCGTAGGCCGCCGCGCGCACGTGGCCGGCGAGCACCCGCTCGTTCGCGTAGTCGAGGATCGCCGCCTCGACGCGACGCCCGAGCAGCGCGTCGGGCTCGCGCATGAAGAACTGGTCGAGCGCGTCCTCGCTCGCCACGAGCACTGCGAGTCCGCTGTCCCGGCGTCCGGCGCGGCCCCATTGCTGGCGGAGCGACGCGACCGTGCCGGGGAAGCCGACCGAGATCACCGCGTCGAGCAGCCCGACGTCGATGCCGAGCTCGAGCGCGTTGGTCGCGGAGACTCCGAGCAGGTCGCCCTCGCCGAGGCGGCGCTCGATCTCCCGCCGCTGCTGCGGGGTGTAACCGGCGCGGTACGGCGACAGGTGGCGGTCATCGCCCAGGCGCTCGGCCGTGAAGCGGTGGATGAGCTCGGCCGCCTTGCGGCTCTTCGCGAACGTCAGCGTCCGCAAGCCGCGCTCAACGAAGGTCGCCTGCAGCTTCGCCGCCTCGGCCAGCGCCGAGGCACGCAGCCCCAGCTCCGTGTCGAGGAGCGACGGGTTCCACAGCACGACCGTCCGCTCGGCGCGTGGCGCGGCGTCGTCTCCGACGACGGTGACGGTGTCGCCGATGAGCGAGTGCCCCAGCTCGCCGGGATTCGAGATCGTGGCGGACGCGAACAGCAGCTGCGGCTCGGCGCCGTAGATCCGCGCGAGCCGGCGGAGCCGGCGCAACACGTTCGAGACGTGTGAGCCGAACACCCCGCGGTAGACATGCGCCTCGTCGACGACCACGTAGCGGAGGTTCGCCAGCAGGTCGCCCCAGCGGTCGTGGTTCGGCAGCAGCCCGACGTGGACCATGTCGGGGTTGGTCAGGACTACGTTCGCGGTGCGCCGGATTCGCGACCGGTCCGCGATCGGCGTGTCCCCGTCGTAGATCGCCGGCAGGAGGCGGGAGAGACGGTAGGCGGCGAGTGCGCGGAACTGGTCCTGCGCGAGCGCCTTCGTGGGGTAGAGGTAGAGCGCACGCGCTTTGGGGTCCCGGGCGATCGCGTCGAGCACCGGGAGATTGAACGCGAGGGTCTTGCCGGACGCGGTCCCCGTCGTGACGAGGACGTGCTCGCCCCTATGGGCGGCGTCCCAGACGGCCGCCTGGTGCGCGTAGAGGCGGTCGACGCCCAGCGACCCGCGGACCTGCGGGTGGAGGTCGGCGGGCAGCGGCGCGAAGCGGGCGTCGCGTGCCGGCTCCGTCCCGAGGTACGCGAGCTCCTCGCCGGAGAGGAGCCCCTCCCAGCGCAGGACCTCGACGCTCATCTACAGGTAGTCCGCGAACGCGCGCTCGTAGTGCGACCGCGGGCGCGCTCCGACGACCGTCTCGCGCGGCGCGCCGTCGGCGAACAGGATCACCGTCGGGATCGAGAGCACGTCGTACCGCGAGGCGGTGACCGGGTTCTCGTCGATGTCGAGCTTCACGAAGCTCACCTTCTCGGACGTCTCGGCGAGCTGCTCGAGCGCAGGCGTGACGGCACGGCACGGGCCGCACCACGGCGCCCAGAAGTCCACCACCACCGGTCGCCCCGCGTGCAGCACCTCGGCCTCGAAGCTCGTGTCGTCGACCTCCCGCACCCGGTCCACGCTACACGCGGAGGCGCAGGAGCGGCACGCGCCAGATCGCCTCGAGAACGATCGCGCGGCTCATCTTCGATCGTCCCCGCGTTCGGTCGGCGAACGTGATCGGGACCTCGACGACCGTGAACCCGGCGCGCTTCGCCCGGTACGTCGTCTCGATCTGGAAGGCATAGCCCTTGGAGGTGATCGCGCCCAGGTCGAGCGTCTCGAGGACCTTCCGCCGGAAGCACTTGAAGCCGCCGGTGGGATCCTTGACGCCCATCCTCAGGAACACCGCCGTGTAGACGGAGGCGCCGTGTGAGATCGCCCGGCGGAGAAGCCCCCAGTCGCTGACGCCGCCTCCCGCCACGTAGCGCGAGCCGAGCACGACGTCTGCGTCGCCCTCGGCAGCGGCGATCAGCCGCGGCACGTCGGCGGGATCGTGGGAGAAGTCGCAGTCCATCTCGAGCACGAGCTCGGCGCCGTCCGTGAGCGCGCGCGCGAACCCGGCGAGGTATGCCGGGCCCAGTCCTTCCTTCCGAGGACGGTGGAGGACGTCGACGAAGGGCAGCTCCGCGGCGAGCCTGTCCGCGACCTGTCCCGTCCCATCGGGCGAGCCGTCGTCGACGACGAGGATGCGGTCGCCGTCGCGGAGCAGGGGTTGCAGCGCCCGCACCATCGGCTCGAGGTTCGTGAGCTCGTTGTACGTGGGAAGGCAGATCGTCGCGCGCACGGCGCGGCCTATCATCGCCTCCGTGGCCGAGCTCCCGAGGAACGAGGCGCTCGCGGAGCAGTTCGACCTGCTCGCGGACCTGATGGAGCTCGAGGGCGCCGACGGCTTCCGGATCGGCGCGTACCGGCGTGCCGCGGCGCGCATCCGCGACACGCCTTCGTCCGTGGCCCAGCTCGCCCTGAACGGCAAGGCGAAGCAGCTGCAGGGCATCGGCCAGACGATCGAAGGCAAGATCGTCGAGGTCGTCGAAGACGGCGAGATCCACGCGCTGACGAAGAAGAAGGCCCAGGTGCCGGCCGAGGTCGCCTCGTTCATGCGGCTTCCGGGCCTCGGCCCGAAGACCGCCCGCCGCATCTGGCTCGAGCTCGGCATCACGACCGTCGACGCGCTGAAGGCCGCTGCGGCGGACGGCGCGCTGCGCGGCCACGCCGGGATCGGTGCCGGGACCGAGGCGAAGATCGCCGCCGCGCTCGCGAAGCCGAAGGCGGCAGCGGGGCCGCGACGTGCCCTGCTGGGGACGACGCTGCCGAAGTTGCGCGGCGTCGTCGACGCGCTTCGCGAGCATCCGGCGTCGGTCGAGGTCGAGCTCGCCGGGTCGGCGCGCCGCATGCGCGAGACGGTTCGCGATCTCGACATCATCGCGACCGCAACCGATCCGCAGGCGCTCGTCGATGCGTTCTGCTCGTTCGACTGGGTCGTCGAAGTTGCGGCCAAGGGACCGACGAAGGCCACCGTCGTCTCGCACGACGGCCTCCGCTTCGACCTGCGCGTCGTCCCGCCCGAGAGCTACGGCAACCTGCTCCAGCACTTCACCGGCTCGAAGAACCACAACGTCGCTCTGCGTGAGGATGCGGTTCGCCGCGGCCTCTCCGTCTCGGAGTACTCGGTGACCGAGGTCGAGACGGGCGAGGAGCACCGCTTCGCAACCGAGGAGCAGGTGTACCGCTTCCTGGGCTACGACTGGATCCCACCCGAGCTTCGCGAGGACGGCGGCGAGCTCGTCGCCGCACGCCGAGGCGGGCTGCCCGCGCTCGTCGAGCTGTCCGACATCCGCGGCGACCTCCACACGCACACGACGTGGTCCGACGGGAAGGCGTCGCTGGAGGCGATGGTCGAAGCGGCAATCGCGCGCGGCTATTCGTACTACGCGATCTGCGACCACGCGCAACGACTGCGCGGTGACCTGCTGCGACGCCAGGCGGAGGCCGTCGATGCGCTCAACGCACAGGTCGCGCCGTTCAGGATCCTCAAGGGGATCGAGGTGAACATCCGCGCCGACGGCTCGCTCGACGTGGCAGAGGACGACCTCGCGACGCTCGACTGGGTCGTGGCGTCGGTCCATTCGCGGTTCGACCAGGACCCGACCGACCGTGTGCTCGCGGCAATGGACAGTCCCTATGTCGACTGCATCGGCCACCTCACTGGGCGCAAGATCGGCCGCCGCCCGCCGACATCGATGGACGTCGAGCGCGTGATCGAGAAGGCGCTCGAGACCGGCACGTTCCTCGAGATCGACTCGCAGCCGGACCGGCTCGACCTCACCGACGTGCACGCCCGCGCCGCGCGTGAGGCGGGCCTGAAGCTCGCGATCGACTCAGACGGGCACGAGATCGCGGCGCTCGACTACGTCGAGCTCGGCGTCGGCCAGGCGAGACGGGCCTGGCTCACGAAGGACGACGTCCTCAACACGCGCACGTGGAAGCAGATCGAGAAGCTCCGCAAGAAGCGTTGAGCGCGTTTCGCGAAGACCTCGATCTGGCCGCGGACTGGGTCGACGCCTACCTCGCGCGCGTCGGCGGGCTCCCGGTGCAGGCCGCCGTCGAGCCGGGAGGCGTGCGCGCGCGGCTCCCCGAGTCGCCGCCGGAGCACGGCGAGTCGTTCGCGGCGTTGCTGGCCGACCTCGACGACCTGATCCTGCCCGGGGTCACGCACTGGAACCACCCGCGGTTCTTCGCGTGGTTCGCGAACACCGGCTCGGAGCCGGGAATCCTGGCCGAGCTCCTGATCGCCGCGCTCAACGTCAACGCCATGACCTGGCTCTCCTCGCCGGCGGCGACGGAGCTCGAGTCGACGGTCATGGACTGGCTCGCGCAGCTACTCGGGTTGCCGCGTTCGTGGCACGGCCACATCGAGGACACCGCGTCGACTGCGACGATCGCGGCGCTCGCGGCCGCCCGCGCGGTCAGGCCCGGCGGTGTCGTCTACGCGTCGGCGGAGGCGAACTTCAGCGTCGCGAAGGCCGCGCGCCTGGTGGGGCTCGAGTTTCGCACCGTGCCCGTCGACGACGCGTTCCGGATGCGGCCCGACTTTCCGCTCGACGACGCCACGGCCGTGGTCGCGACCGTCGGAACGACGGCGACGACATCCGTGGATCCGGTGCGGGAGCTCGCGGCCCGCTGCGTGGAGGCGGGCGTGTGGCTGCACGTCGACGCCGCGTACGCCGGGTCGGCCGCGGTGTGCCCCGAGCTTCGCTGGTGCCTCGACGGCTGCGAGCTGGCGGACTCGGTCGTCGTCAATCCGCACAAGTGGCTTTTCACGCCGATGGACTGCTCGACGTTCTGGACGCGGCGACCGGAGGCGCTGCACGAGGCATTCGCGCTCGTGCCCGACTACCTCGCGTCCACGAAGGATGCGATCGACCTGAAGGACTACGGTCCGGCGCTCGGCCGCCGTTTCCGCGCGCTCAAGCTGTGGGCCGTTCTGCGCTGGTACGGCGCCGAGGGGCTGCGGGCGTTGATCCGCGAGCACGTGCGGCTCGCGCAGCTGTTCGCCTCGTGGGTGGAGGCGGAGCCCGGCTGGGAGGTGCTCGCGCCGCATCCGTTCTCGACGGTCTGCTTCAGGCATATCGACGCCGACAACGGCGAGCTGGCGCGCGCGGCCACGGCGACCGGCGAGGTGTTCGTCGCTTCCGCCCGCTTCCGCGGCGTCGAAGGGATCCGGCTCGCGATCGGCAACGCGGGTACGACCGAGGCCGACGTCCGCCGCGCGTGGGAGGTGCTCCGTCGTTGCGTGCCGTGATCTTCGACCTGTGGGACACGCTGATCGAGTGGGACGCGGCGGCGGCTTCGAGGATGGTCGAGAGCGTGTCGGCGCTCGCCGGCGACGGCTTCCGTGAGCGGTGGCTCGCCGCCCGGCACCGCTACACGACGCCGATCCGCGGTGTCCTCAGCGAGCTCGGCGTTCCGTCCGACGCGCTCGACGAGGTGTGCCGGATCCGGTCCGAGTACGTGCGCCGGGCGGTCGTGCCGAGGCCGGGTGCCGTGGAGACGTTGCGCACGCTGCGCGAGCGCGGGTACCTGCTGGGCCTGATCACGGTCTGCACGGAGGACGTGGAGACCGTCTGGGCCGATACGGAGTTCGCCGGATTGTTCGATGCAGAGGTGTTCTCGTCCCGGATCGGGATCAGCAAGCCGGACCCGCGGATCTATCTCGCCTGCTGCGAGCAGCTCGGCGTCGAGCCGTCCGCAGCGGTGTTTGTCGGCGACGGTGCGAACGACGAGCTCGACGGCGCCCGGCGGGTCGGGATGCAGGCGGTGCTGATCCACCGTCCCGGGGAGGATCCGCTGTGGCCGGAGCTGCGGGCGTGGGACGGTCCGCGGATCACGTGCATTCCCGAGGTGCTGGAGGTGCTCGGGGCCGGTGCGCACGCGCCGTAGGCCGCGCAGGCAGTCGCCGGCGCTCGAGCTCCTCGATGCGACGCTGCCCGAGCTGCGGCACGGGCTGACGCAGGCCGCCGCGCGCGTCGTCGCGTACGAGCTGTTCGAGAAGCTCGGCTACGGGGCGGTCGCAGTGACTGACAGGCGAGAGGTCCTCGCGTTCGTGGGCGCGGGCGCCGACCATCATCGCGCAGGCGACCGGCCGATCCGTCCCGTCTTCGAAGCGATCGCTCACGAGCGGTCGCTGCTCGCGCCGCTCGGTCTTCGGGTCGACTGCGGCCACGCCGCATGCCCGCTCGGCGCTGCCGCCGTCGTGCCGCTGCGCCTCACGGACGGCGCCGCCGGCGCGGTGGTCGCCTTCGCCACGGACGGGTCGCCGCTCGACGAGGCCGCCGTCGGGGAGCTCGAGTCCGTCGGCAAGCAGCTCTCGGCCCAACTGCAGCTCTCGGAGCTGCACACGATGACGACGACGGCGCTCCAGGCGCAGATGGAGCCCCACTTCGTGTTCAACGCACTGAACACGATCGCGTCGTTCATCCGCACGGATCCCGAGCACGCGCGGCGACTCGTGGTCGCGTTCGCCGACCACCTGCGCGCCCGCCTGGCGAGCCCCGGCGAGTTCGTCACGCTCGAGGAAGAGCTGCAGCATGTCGGCAGCTACCTCGAGCTCGAGCAGGCCCGCTTCGGCGCGCAGCTCGAGGTGACCGTGGACGCCGCTCCCGACGCGCTCGCTGTACGACTGCCGCCGCTCCTCGTCCAGCCGCTGGTCGAGAACGCGGTCAAGCACGGCAAGACGGACAGGGCGCTCCACCTGATCGTCCGCGCGCGTGTGAGGCGTGGGCGGCTGCACGTGACGGTGCGCGACGACGGTCGCGGGATCGCGCGCGACGCGATCGAGCGTGTCCTGGAGCCCGGTGTGGGCGAGGGCACCGGCCTCGGGCTCGCAAACGTCAACCGGCGGCTAACGGTCCATTACGGCGAGGGCGTGAAGCTGCGGTCGTTCCCCTTTGGCACGATCGTGCGGCTCGAGGTGCCGGTCACGTGATTCGCGCGTTCATCGTCGACGACGAGCGGCCGGCGCGCGACGAGTTGCGTTACCTGCTGGCGTCGCACGCCGACGTGACGGTTGTCGGCGAAGGGGAGAGCGCGGACGGCGCCGTCGAGGCGGTGCGGGCCGCGCGCCCCGACGTCGTGTTCCTCGACGTCGAGCTGGCGGGCGCGTCCGGGATCGCCGCCGCGCCGCTCCTGCGCGGGCCGGCGCGCCCGCCCGCGGTCGTGTTCGTGACGGCGCACGAGCGCTATGCCGTGGAGGCCTTCGCCGTCGAGGCGTTCGACTACCTGCTCAAGCCCGTCGCGCCCGATCGCCTCGAGCGCGTGGTCGAGCGCCTGCGCGAACGGTCGTCCGAGAGCGCCGCGCCGGTCGAGCGGGTCGCCGTCGTGGGAGCCGGCGGTCGGGAGCTGCTGCTCGACCCGGACGAGATCCAGTACGCGCAGGCCGACGGTGATTACAGCCGCGTGTTCACCTACGACCGCTCCTATCTGTGCACCGCATCGCTCGGCGCGCTCGAGGAGCGGCTCGGGTCGCGGTTCGCCCGTGTGCACCGGTCGCACCTCGTGAACCTCGGCAAGGTCGCCTCCGTCCGGCGCGCGGCGCCCGACCGCCTGCGCCTGCAACTCGCAGACGCTGCGCACACGGAGCTCGACGTCGCACGCCGGCAGTCACGCCTCGTGCGGCAGCGCTTGAAGCTCTAGAGCTGCCGGAGCAGCTCGAGCACGCCGTCGGTCGAGCCGACGACGACGTTGGCCCGCCTGCCGAGCTCGGACGGTCCCTCTGTCGACACGACCGCGACGCGCACGGCCACCTCGAGCCCGTCGAGGGCAGTGAAGCCGTCGAGGTCGGTGGTGTCGTCGCCCGCGTAGAGGGCCCGCGCGAGGCCCGAGCTTCCGAGCAACCGCTGTACGGCCGTTCCCTTCGACGTCTCGAGGGGCGGCAGCACCTCGAGCACCAGCCGGCCCCAGCGGGTGCGGAAGCCGCGCGCGAGCGCGTCGCGGGCGACGTCCTCGAGCTCGACCCGGGCACGCTCCTGGTCGGCGGCGCGGCGGTAGTGGAACGCAGCGCTGAGGGGCTTCGACTCGGCCTCGGCCCAGCCGATCGCCGACGCGAACTCGTGGATCTGCCGCGCCCACGCGGCCGCGGCGGGGTCGAGCTCGAGGCCGTGCTCGCCGACGTAGGTCAGCTCCGGCACGCCGACGATCGAGCGGGCGACGTCGCTCGGGCGACCCGTCACGCACGCGACGAGCCCGTAGCGCCCGGCCAGGCGGCGGAGCTCGGTTCGCGTCGGCTCGGGCACCGCCGCGTCCTCCGGGCGGTCGACGATCGGCGCGAGCACGCCGTCGACGTCGAGGAAGAGCGCGGCCCGGGCGGGCTCGGCGACCAGACGGGCCAGTGCGTCCACCGCCCTAGAGTAAGGAAGTGATTCCGAAGCTGATCGGTGTCGGCGTCGTCGCCGGCTTCTTCGGCGCCCTCTTCGGCGTCGGCGGCGGGATCGTGATCATCCCGTTGCTCGTCGTGCTCTGCAGCTTCGACCAGCGTCGCGCGTCGGCAACCTCGTTGACGGCGATCCTCGTCTCGTCGGCCGCAGGCGCGATCACCTACGCGCTGCACGGCGATGTGAAGCCCGGAGCGGCTGCGGTGATCGGGCTGCCGGCGGTCGCCGGCGTGCTCGTCGGGACAGCGGTGCAGCAACGCGTTCGGATGAACCAGCTCACGTACGGATTCGCGCTGGTGCTCGTCGCGGTGGGGATCCGGCTCCTCGTATGACGTCGCTCGTCGTCGTCGGATTGCTCGGCGCCGCCGGCGGAGTGCTCGCCGGGCTGTTCGGAGTCGGCGGCGGCATCCTCTTCGTACCGACCCTCGTGCTCGTGCTCCACCTGACACAGGTGCACGCCGAGGCGTCGAGCCTGCTCGCGATCCTGCCTACCGCTCTGGTCGGCTCGTGGCGCCAGCACCGCTACGGCAACGTCGACCTGCGGGTGGCCGTGATCGTCGGTACGACCTCGATCGGAGGAGTCCAGCTCGGTGTGCTGCTGGCCGAGTCGCTGCCGGAAACGCTGCTCAGACGGCTCTTCGGCGCCCTGCTGATCGCGGTCGCCGGCAACCTCGCCTGGCGGATCCGCCGCAGATCGGGGACACTTCCGGAATGAAGGCGCAGGATGTCTGGATTCCGCTGGTCGACGAGCCCATCGGGTCGATCGTGCAGGAGATCCAGGAGGCGAATCCGGAGATCGACGAGCTCGTTGTCGGCGCGAAGCGGACGCTTGCGTTCCGGACGTTCGCGTACATCCGCGTCGGCATGCTACTGGGCCAGCTGCTGGTCGACCACGACGTCGCGGTCCGCGACGAGACGTGGGTCGAGTCGCTGCTCCGCGATCCGGGCAACTACGGCGCCGTCGTCCGCGAGGTGCTCGCGGTTGCCGAGGAGGTGGCGGCGGACTCCAGCCTGGCCGGCGACGACGCGCTGGGACCGGACGACGCGGCGCGGCAGCGGTTCCGCGAGTTCGCGCGCAAGCAACTCGACTGACCCGCTTGGCAGAATCCGGTGACGGTGCGCGCCCGGTACCTGCCCGCCCTGCTCGCCCCGCTCGGCCTGCTTGCGCTCGGCACCGCCGGGGCGCAGGGACCGGCGTCGGGACCCTCGGCGTCCGCGACCGCCTGGGCGGTCAAGGTGATCGTGCCCACCGGAACGGCGGCTTCGACGCAGCCGGCCGTCGCGCCGCCGTCGGTGGCCCCCGTCGCCGGAACGGCGTTCTCGTACCCGGCTGACGGCTCGGTCGTCTCCGTCCAGTCGTCGCTCGCCTCGGCGACGACGACGGTCCAGACGAACGCCTCGGCGTCGGCGGAGAGCGACGTCACCGGTATCTCGCTGTTCGGCGGCGAGATCACCGCGGATGCAGTGACGGCGCGCGCGTCGGCCGGCACCGGCTACCACGGCGCCGGCGGCAACCAGAACGGCAGCACGGTGACGAACCTGCAGGTGTCCGGGCAGGGGGTGACGGCGAACCAGCACGTCGCGCTCGCCGACTGGGGCCAGCTGACCATCGGCTACACGGCGGTCGACCGCACCGCCGCGCCGGGGGCCCGTGGCTACGACGGTTCGGTTGCCGAGCTCGACGTGCATCTGACCGCGGCGCACGCCGGCCTGCCCGCCGGCAGCGAGATCCAGGTCGGCTATGCGGACGCGGCCGTCCAGACGGCGCCGCCGCCGCAGACCACGACGGCTGCCACGACGACTGTCGCCGCTCCGTCGAGCGAGCCCTCGCTGGGCGACCGCCCGCAGCTCAGGCCGAACAGGCGCCGCGCCGGGCGGCTCGGCGTCCCGCTGCGCGTCCACCCGAAGCTGACCGCCGGCCACTACGTGTTCCCGGTCTACGGGCCGTCGTCGTACGTCGACACCTTCGGCGCGCCGCGCTCGGATGTCTCGTACCACCACGGGGACGACATCTTCGGGACGCTGGGGCAGCCGCTCCTCGCCTGCGCCGACGGGACCCTGTTCTCCGTCGGCTGGAACAAGATCGGCGGCAACCGGCTGTGGCTGCTCGACGAGCAGGGCAACCAGTTCTACTACGCGCACCTCTCCGCCTTCTCGACGCTGGCGGTTGACGGCGCACACGTGAAGGCCGGGCAGGTGATCGGCTTCATGGGCAACACGGGCGACGCCGAGGGGACGCCCGTGCACCTGCATTTCGAGATCCACCCGGTGTCGCTGCTGTACCTCGGCTACGACGGGGCCGTCGACCCGACGGCGTACCTCGACGCCTGGAAGCACCAGCAGGACCTGCCGTTCCCGGTGGCGGCGATCGGGGTCGCCGGGATCCTCGGCGGCGGCAACGTCCCGGAGCCGGGCGCGATCCTGCTCGGCATGAACGACATCTCGTCCGCCGACGGGCTCGATCCGGCGTCGCTCAAGCGTGCGCTGGTACCGCCGAACCCGGCGACGCTGATGCAGACGCTCGTGCCGGCACGGCCGACCGTGCCGACGAGGCCAGTCGCCTCGCCGACGACAGACCTCGGACGCGGCTAAGACACGCAGGGAAACCGAGGTTTCCCTCCGTGAGCCTCCCTTCCTTTTCGCGTGCCGTCGAATCGCAACCGTGGCCTCTCTCGGCGGGCCAAGCCCGGCTTCGGCCGCGAACCGCCTTGCTCGTGGCAGCTGCTCGGTCGAGGCGAGTTGCCGCCGACGGCCGGCTTTTCCGGCCGATAGGCGCAGGGTCGGTGCGTTACGCGCTACGAGAAGGGAGGGGTGGGCGTCGGGAGGGGAACCGTAGGTTCCTCTCCCGATTAGTTGCCGTTCGTCGCGCTCGGGCCGTAGCCGTTGCCCGCGAACTCGTCGGAGCCGCCGATCAGCTCCTTCAGCCACCGTCTCGTCTCCGGACCGGTGACGGGGTTGAAGAGGATGCCGATCGCGATTCCGGCGATCAGGAGCGTGGCGCCCCGGCCGGTGCGCTCCCGCTTGCCCTGAAGCCTGTCCGCGGCGGCACGGAGGTCCTCGATCGCGTCCCTCAGCTTCTCGCGGACCTCGGCGTCGGTCGCCACGCGAGCCGCGACGGTGGCGGGCCGCCGATCGCCGATCAGCTCGTCGTACAGCTCGCGCGCCGTCTTGAACGCGCTCATGACCTCTTCGCGCAGCTTCTCGTCGTTGATTGCTCGTTCGACGTAGGGTTTGACGTTGCCGGCAGCGTCGAACACCCTGTCCCTCGTCTTCGCCATGCTCACACGATCCTTTCGCGTCGCTCCCGCACGGCTGATACCCCGGTCGGGTCGAGGCAAACCGGCGGTCGTCCTTGTGTCGCTCATCCTCGCAGGCTGCGGGGGGTCGGCGCAGAAGAAGGCGCAGACGGTGCATGGACGAGGTTTTCGCTTCGGCGCGCCGGCCGGCTGGCATATCGCCGAGGCGCGCACGAGCGCTGCGGCGACGCACGACTCGCAGCTCGTCCAGGTCACGATCTTTCCGCTGATCAAGCGGTACGACGACGCCCTGTTCGGCAAGGTGCGACGCGAGCTCGACGCGCGGATGCAGGCGGTCGCGGCGCAGCTCCACGGGAAGGTCACCGGCTCCCGCACGGTCACGGCCGGCGGAATCCGGTCACACAGCTACGACGTCGGCGTGGGCGGCGACGTGGTCGAGTACACCTTCGTGCTCGACGGAAGGCGCGAGTATCAGCTGCTCTGCCGGCGGCCGTCTGCCGTGAGCGATGCGCCGTGCGCCCAGCTGCTCAGCAGCTTCGCGGCGGGTTAGGCGCCCTTGGCCGCCTGACGTTCCATGCCCGACGGCCTGCGCGCCCGGCCTCGCCGCCGCCCGTCGAAGGCGCCGGCGAAGACCTCGTCGATCGTCGACACCGGGACGAACTGGAGTGCCTCGCGCGTCTCGGCGGGCAGCTCTTCGAGGTCGGGCTCGTTCTCGCGCGGGAACACGACCCGTTTCAGGCCGGCGCGCTGCGCCGCGAGCGCCTTCTCCCGCAGGCCGCCGATCGGGAGCACCTGGCCAGTCAGCGTGATCTCGCCCGTCATGCCCAGGTCGTCGGCCACCGGCTCGTCGCGCAGGAGCGAGGCGATCGCGGTCGCCATGGTCACCCCGGCCGACGGCCCGTCCTTCGGCACGGCGCCGGCCGGCACATGGACGTGCACATCGTGGTCCGCGAACCACTCCGGCGGGACGCCGAGCTGCTCTGAGTGCGACCGCACCCACGAGATCGCCGCCTGGGCCGACTCCTGCATCACGTCTCCGAGCTGGCCTGTGATCGTCAGCCTGCCCTTGCCCGGGTACGCCGTTGCCTCGATGAAGAGCACGTCCCCGCCGACAGCGGTGTACGCGAGGCCGGTGGCGACGCCCGGCTCCGCCGTTCGCCGGCGCACCTCGCCCGAGAACCGCCGCGGGCCGAGCCACTCGCGCAGCCGGCGCTCGTCGACGCGTGGGCTGCGGGTGGCGCCGCGGGCGACCTCGGCGGCCGCCTTGCGGCAGACGTCCGCGATCCGTCGTTCGAGGTTGCGGACGCCGGCCTCGCGCGTGTACTCGCGGGTGATCGTGCGCAGGACCGTGTCGGAGAGCTGCAGCTGCCCGGGTTGCAGGCCGTTCAGCTTCCGCTGCTTCGGCACCAGGTAGCGCTTCGCGATGCCCAGCTTCTCTTCCTCCGTGTACCCGGACAGGTGGATCACGTCCATGCGGTCCAGCAGCGGGCCGGGGATCGTGTCGGCCGTGTTGGCGGTGCAGATGAAGAGCACCTTCGAGAGGTCGAAGGGCAGGTCGAGATAGTGGTCGCGGAAGCTCACGTTCTGCTCCGGGTCGAGCACTTCCAGCATCGCGCTCGCCGGGTCGCCGCGCCAGTCGGCCCCCATCTTGTCGATCTCGTCGATCAGCAGCACCGGGTTG
>Ga0070731_10003170_pt1 | contig 15006 bp, 14 predicted proteins | sample Coa_R1_2_FD_66448 | JGI IMG/M metagenome (GOLD analysis project Ga0070731, IMG submission 66448) | Surface soil microbial communities from Centralia Pennsylvania, which are recovering from an underground coalmine fire - Coalmine... | ecosystem: Environmental > Terrestrial > Soil > Unclassified ... | reverse complement strand
TTCCTGAGAGCGGCCGCCGTTGGCGCCTCGGCACTGTCGCTGCCGTCCGCGTTTGCGCGTCAGGATAAAAGCACAACGTTCGAAGAGTTGACGCGCGAACAGATCGACGCCATCGACAAGGGCCTGCGCTGGCTGGCGAAGAACCAGTACAGCACGGGCGGCATCGGGTCTACCTGCCAGGTGGCCTTCACCGGCCTCGCCGGTCTCGCGTTCCTCGCCAACAACTCGACCCCGTACCGCGGGACCTACGCGAAGAACGTCCGCGATGCCCTGAAGTTCATCCTGCGCAACACCTCGAAGGTCGGCTACATCAATGAAGCCGCAGGCCGCGGTCTGGGCGGCTCCGGCATGCACGGGCACGGCTACGCGACCTGGTTCCTGGCCGAGCTGTACGGGATGTGCGGGGAAACGGCCGATCTGGGCGACGACAGCGTGAAGGAGAAGCTCCAGAAGGCCGTGAAGATCATCGGCGAGAGCCAGGATCCGAACGGCGGCTGGACGTACGAACCCCAGCCCTACGGCCATGAAGGGTCGGTCACGGTGACCCAGGTCCAGGCGCTGCGGTCGGCGCGCAACGCCGGCATCGCGGTCGACAAGAAGGTCATCGAAAAAGGCCTCGATTACATCAAGAAGTCCACGCATTCGGACGGTACGATCGCGTACAGCCTGGGCTCGCGAGGGTCGGGCGGCACCTACGCGCTGACCGCCGCGGGCATGTGCGTGTTCGCCCTCTACGGCGCCTACGACGCGCCGGAGGTCAAGCGCGGGATGAACGCGCTTATGGAGTTCCTGACCGGCCGCCGCGGTCGGGGCGGGCATCACGATTACTACGCGCATCTGTACGCCGGCCAGGCATGCTTCTTCGCCAAGTCCAAGGATCCCGCCTTCTGGACCAAGGGCTACTCGACGATCCGCCAGGAGCTGTTGGCCTCGCAGGAACGCGATACGGGCTGCTGGTCCCAGGACGGCTACGGCGGCGCCTTCGGCACCGCCTGCGCGACGCTGGTTCTACAGATCCCGTACCGCTATCTCCCGATCTTCCAGGACTGAGGCCTTTCGAAATAAGCCCCTGAACGCTTTCCCGGGTGATAGTCTAATCATGGACTATCTACGGGTAGGGAGCCTGCGGCGGAGCTATGACGGAATCGAAGCCGCCTTCGGATTCGGACCGGGAAGCCGCCCTTCACCGCGTCGCGGATCGTCTGACGGTCATCTGCGGCTTCGGGGAGCTTCTCCGGGACGGCGCCTACGGATCCATCACTCCGGAGCAGCAGCGGATTCTCGACACGCTGGTCAAGGAAGCCCGGGAAGCGGGAAATCTCTTCCAGCAGCTCCTCCAGAAGCGGGACCGAAAACCCGCGCCTCCCGAATCCTCCTAGTCCGCCTTGCGCCGCTCGCGGGCGTAGCTGACGAGTTCCTGGAAGCCCCGGCCGGACCTGGATCCCGAGACCCTCACCGGCCCTTCCCAGATCGACTCCTGGTCGCCCAGGACCGGGGATTCGCGCTCCTTGAGGATCGGGTCGATCCGGAGGGTCAGCGGGCCGGCCTTGAGCGTCCAGGAGACGGGGTAGCGGACGTGCGTCTTCGACTCCCAGATCGACTCGGCCTGCGCCTCCAGCGGATAGACGCGGCGGTCGTGGGTCGCGACCCCGCGGATCGGGGCCCCGGTTTTCAGATCGCGCAGGACATAGGCGTTCACGTTGCTCCCGTCGTCGAGCTGGAGGCCCCACCAGCTCCAGCCGATCGTCGGCTCGGTCCAGGTCGCTCCCCACTGGTGGTCGTACCAGAAGGAGCCGGTGGCCTTCCGGCCGCGGACGGTGCCCGTCGCCCGCAGGCGCGGGACGCTGTAGTAGTGCATCTCCTCGGGCTTCCCGACGCCGGTCAGGCCGGTCCCTTCGACCGCCATGAATTCCGAGACCGGATGCAGCTCGACATCGACCTCGCCGGTCTTCAGGCGGTAGCGGTCCCGGTCGAGGAGTTCGAAGAGGTCGTCCCCGTAGCGCACGCGGAGGGGGTCGCCGCCTTTCTCGAGAGGCTCGCCGGGGATGATGTCGTGGGGCTTGGGCAGCTTGGCTTCGCCGCTCAAGGCCTTGACCAGAGGGAGCAGCTCGGCTCCTGCGGCGGACCGAGAGCGACGCTCGCCGGTCGCGAGGTTCGTGAGGTCATAGAGCTGGTATCGAGTGATGGGGAAGCCGGGCTTCCACGTGCGGAAGAAGCTGGAGAAGCAGCTCCAGCGACCGCCGTCCTCGTCCTCCAGGAAGCCCCAGTGGTACCACCATTCGACGCGGACGTCGGCGTGGATGCCCTCCTCGGCGCCGGGGTCGAACGCCCACCGCGGCGCGGGGCCGGCGCAGCCGGCCAGAACCCCCAGGGCCAGGAGCCAAGACCTCATCGGGCCCAGTCTACCACCTGGGAAAAAGAAAGAATTTGTTTTCCGAACACAAGGCGGGCGCATCCGCTTTGATAAGGCGGAGGGTGAACCGTGAGAACTCCCATCGCTGCGATCCTGCTGCTCCTGTGGACCCGTCCCACCTCAGCCCAGGAAAAGGCGGAGAGTCCGCGCGTCGAGAGTGTCGTCCCGGCGGCCAAGCAGCCGCATGCCGGCAATCCCGCCGTGATCTGGTACGACTCCTTCGACGGTCCCGAGTCGACGCAGCTGCAATACTTCGAGTACCAGTCCGGAACTCCAGGGGCCAAGCGGTCGGACCAGGAAGCCCTGGGCGGCACCGGCCAGTCCCTCGAGCTCTTTTACGGGAAGGGGAAGCAGGGGGTCGGCGGCCGCAAGCTCCTCTTCGGAGACGCCCCGTTCGGCCGGCCCGTCCGCAAAGGCGAGCGCTTCACCGACGTGTACTGGAGGATCTACGTGAAGCACCAGAAGGGCTGGACCGGGTCTCCCGCCAAGATGAGCCGGGCGACCGGCTTTGCGTCGGGATCCTGGACGCAGGCCTTCATCCTCCACGTCTGGAGCGGCAGCGGGTCGACCCTGACCCTCGATCCCGCCCGCGGCGTGCGTGATGCCCAGGTCGTCACGACGAAGTACAACGACTTTCCGAATCTGAAGTGGCTGGGGAACAGTCCCAGCGGGAAATTCCCCGTGCACGCGACCGAGGAAGCGGGCCGCTGGATCTGCGTGGAGGCCCGTCTGAAGTTGAACAGCCCCGGAAAGGCCGACGGCCTCGCCCAACTGTGGGTCGACGGCGTCCTGGACACCGAGCGCAAGGGCATGGACTTCCGAGGCACCTATGACGAGCACACGATCAACGCCGTGTTCCTGGAGTCCTATTGGAATGAGGGGTCGCCGGTCGACCAGTACCGCTGGTACGACGACTTCGTGGTGAGCACTCAGCCGATCGGCCCGCTGGTCGCCCCCCGCAAGCCCACGCTGCTCCTCACCTCGACGACCGCCTGCGAGGTCGAGATCGCCGGCGACAGCCGGGGGTCGACCGTCGTCTGGTCGACTCCGTCCGCCACGGGGAAGGTGGTCGTGACCACCGCTCTGGAGCCCGGAACCACCTACTTCTGTCGCGTGCGGCATCCGGGGGGCGAGTGGAGCCCCTGGCATCAGCCGTTTGTCGTCGAGAAATGATTGGTCGAAGCGGGCGCCGGGAGTCTATCGTAGTGGTATCAGACTCCCTGGAGGCCGACCGTGCAGCTCCACGAAATGAAGTCGCCGGATGTCGCGGCGCTCTCGAAGGACACCCCGATCGTCGTCCCGATCGCCGCGCTGGAGCAGCACGGCGCCCACATGCCGCTCTTCACCGACAGCCTCCTGTGCGGAGAGGTCGTCCGTCGGGTGTCGGAGCGCTTGAAGGACCAGGTGGTCTTCACGCCGCTGCTGTGGCTCGGCAATTCCCATCACCATCTCGACTTTGCGGGCACCCTGTCGGCGGAACCCCGCACGTATCTCGATACCCTGGTCGGCGTCTTTGAGAACCTGATCCACCACGGCTTCCGGCGCCTCGTCTTCTTCAACGGGCATGGCGGCAACATCACCCCGGGCCAGCAGGCCGTCTTCGAGCTGCGCCAGCGGCACCGCGAGCGGCGCGACCTGCTGCTCCTGGCCGCGACCTACTGGCGTCTGGGGACGAAACCGACGCAGGTGGACTCCGGGATCCGCGAGGACCGCATGGGGCACGGCTGCGACTTGGAGACGTCGATGATGCTGCGTCTCGCGCCGCATCTGGTGGGGGAGTACAAGAAGATCAAGCCGGTGGAGTTCGGCGAGTCGTTTGAGCCGGCGGACCGCGGCTGGATCACGAAGGAACGAAGCGCCCCCGGCCACGTGGGCGATCCCCGCAAGGCGAGCGCCGAGAAGGGCGAGGCGCTCTTCAAGGCCTTTACGAGCGATGCCGTGACGTTCCTCGAGCGGGTCCTGGCGTGGGACGGCAGCTCCTGGAGCGGATGAGCGACGAGGTCGCGACCCGGTCCAAGGCCTGGCGCTGGGGCATCTGCATCCTCCTGCTCGCGGCCACGACCATCAACTACCTGGACCGGATGGCCCTGGCGACGACGGCCCTCCGGATCAAGGAGGAGTTCGGACTTCGGAACGAGCAGTACGGGGCGCTTGAGAGCGCCTTCAGCTGGGCTTTCGCGTCGGGCAGCCTTCTATTCGGCATTCTGGCCGACCGCCTGCCGCTCCGATTCCTCTACCCGTTCATTCTTCTGTGCTGGTCGGTCAGCGGCTTCATGACGGGCTTCGTCCGCAGCTACGACCAGCTGCTGGTGTGCCGCATCCTGCTCGGGTTCTATGAAGCCGGGCATTGGCCCTGTGCGCTTCGTACGGTTCAGCGGCTCCTGGAGCCGGAGGACCGCCCCATGGCGAACGGTCTCCTGCAGAGCGGGGCCTCGGTGGGGGCGGTGCTCACCCCGTTCATCGTCCAGCCCTTCCTCTCGCACGGCCTGGGCTGGCGTCCGCCGTTCCTGGTGATCGGCGCCGTCGGCGCTCTGTGGTGTGCGTTCTGGATGGGCTCCATCCGCGGCTCGGACCTCAAGGGAAGGGGGGCGCCTTCCGCGTCGTCCTCCGACGGATTCTTCCAGGCGATCCTGAACCGGCGCTTCCTCGCGCTCGTCCTGATGCTTTCCCTGATCAATTCGGCGTTTCAGATTCCGCGGGCGTGGCTCCCGCTGTTCCTCCGGGAAGGACGGGGTTATGGCGAAGCCACCGCGAACTACTTCACGTCGCCGTACTATTTAGCGGCGGGCCTAGGGACGCTGGCGGCGGGAGCGCTGGCGCTGCGACTGACGCGCCGGGGCGTGTCCGTGCATGCGGCGCGGCTCTGGGTCTTTGCAGGGATGGCGGTGCTCGTGGCCTTGACGACGGTCGTCGCGGTCCTACCCCAGGGAGGAATGCTCCTGGCGATGCTGCTCGTCGTGGGGTTCGGAGCGCTGGGAGTGTTCCCCAGTTACTATTCGTTCGCGCAAGAACTCTCCGAGAGGCACGTAGGGAAAGTGAACGGACTCCTGGCGGTGTGCGGCTGGATCGCGACCGCGGGATCCCAGTGGCTCTTCGGCCGAGCGGTGGATGCCCGAAAGTCGTTCGACTTGCCGCTGGGGCTCGTCGGCTGGGCCCCCCTGGTCGCGCTGGTGCTTTTCGTCGCGCTGTGGACGCGGGATCCGGTCGAGAGGAGGATCGCATGAGCCCGTCCCCATCCCGTCGCGAGTTCATGAAGACCGGCGCCGCGCTCGCGGTGGCCGCCCTAGTCCCGCCGCTTCGCGCGAAGCGGATCGCCTCGATCAACACCGCCTACTATCTCCGGTCGCACGCCTACCACATTGCCGGCCGATTCCTCGAAGGGTACCCGATGGCCGGTGTCCACCACCAGCCCGAGGGGAAGATCGTCCGGATGTACAACGACCAGTATCCCCCGAACGACCTCAGCCGCGGTCTGGCCCCGAAGTTCGGCTTCGAGATCGCCAAGACGGTGGAGGAGGCCCTGGGCGGCTCGGGCCGGCTGGACGTCGACGGGGTGCTCATCGTCGGCGAACACGGCCAGTATCCGAACAATGAGTTCGGCCAGAAGCTTTACCCGCGTCATCGGTTGTTCATGGACGTCGTCGACGTCTTCAAGAAGAGCGGGAAGTCGGTGCCGATCTTCAGCGACAAGCACCTGTCCTACGACACGAGGCTCGCCAAGGAGATGGTCGCGGCGTCGCGGGAGCTCCACTTCGGCTTCATGGCCGGCTCCTCGCTCCCGGTGACGTGGCGGCGGCCGGAACTGGAGCCGTCCATCGGGACGCCCATCACGGAAGGTCTCGTGTGCGGCTATTCCAGCGGCGAGGCCTACATGTTCCACTGCCTCGAGTCGCTGCAGGTGATGATGGAGCGGCGCTCGGCGCAGGAGACGGGGGTACAGGCGGTGACCGCCCTGAAAGGCGAGTCGGTGTGGAAGGCGGGCGACGAAGGGCTTTGGCCGAAGGATCTCCTGGAGGCGGCCCTCTCGCGCAGTCCGAGCCGGAACTATGGCGACCCGAGGGACAACTGCCCCGATCCCTGGGCCTTCCTGATCGAATACAAGGACGGCGCGCGGGGAACCTGTCTCCAGCTGAGCGAGCATGTCGCCGACTTCAGCTTCGCGGGGCGGGTGAAAGGGCAAGCGGAGCCGATCTCGACCTTGTTCGAGCTCCCGGCCCCGCCCGGAGCACGTTACTTCAGCGCTCTGACGTACAATATCGAGAAGCTCTTTGCGACGGGCAAGGCGCCGTACCCGGTCGAACGGACGCTGCTCACGGGGGCGGTCCTCGAATACGGGCTGCGCTCGCTTGCGGCCGGGGGAAAGCGGATGGAGGACGCGGGGATGGAGGTCGCCTATGTCCCCCCCGCCGAGACCGGCTGCTTCAAGGGCTCGTCCTCCGACCGATAGGCCAAAAACAACGTCATTCTTCGTGCAAGATTACGGACGGTGGTGCAAATACGGCCCCTAGGGAGGATCCATGAATCTACTCGCGCTGTCGTGTGCGGTCTGCCTCGTGAGCCCTCAGGAGAAGGGGCAGTGGGTCAACATCTCCGAAAGCGTGACGTCCAAAGTCGAGCAGAAGTGGCCGTTCCTCGCGGCGGGCATCGCCTGCGACCCGGCGTCCGGGGACGTCTACCTGGTCATTTCCGGCGCGGGGCTTTGGAAAAGCACGGACCACGGAAAGACCTTTGAGCAGGTCGACCAGGGGAAAGTCGGCGGCCGCTGCGAGACCGGGGCGGCGATCCAGGTCGATCCGATGGGCGGTGGGCGGCTGGCCTTTTTCCAGCTGGACGGAAAGGCGGCGTGGACGGGCGACGGAGGGAAGACCTGGAACCCCTGCAGCGACGGCGGCCGCCGGGGCTTCGATTTCGTCGCCGTCGACTGGAGCGACCCGAAAGCGCGTCGGATGTGGGGCGTGCGTCATGAAAGCGGCGAGGTCGGCCTTCTGAGCGAGGATGGCGGGGCATCGTGGAAGGCCCTGGACAAGGGATTCAAGACGTTCGGTGTCTTCGATTTCACGACGCTCGTGACCGGACGCGGGAAGGGGATCGAGCGCTCGACGGACGGAGGGGCGACGTGGTCGACGGTCTCGGACGTGAACCCGGCGGGGCGGATCCTGTCGGTCTATAAGGGAGTCGGTTATTGGCTGACGGAGAAGGGGATCCTGGTCAGCAAGGACAAGGGGGCGACGTGGGCGCCTCTCGCGGGGGCGGTCAGCGCCTGGTTCGGCCCGTCCTTCAAGGACGAGAAGACCTTCGTCGTCTTCGGGAAGGAAGGCTTCCTGGAAACGCTGGACGGCGGCGAGACGTGGAAGGTGGCGGCGCCGCCGCCGGCGGAGAAAGGGATGACCGACAAGTGGTTCTCGAACGTCGCCTGGGACCCGAAGGCGAACATCTTCTACATCTCGAGGATGGGGAAACCGGCCTTCAAGTACGAGCGCTGAGGAGAGACGGGGTGTTGTCGAAGGTGGCGGTCGCTTCAGAGCGAGAGGAGCCTCGCGTCTCGTTCCTGACGGCCTGCGGCTGGGTCTGCATCGTTCTGGGCAGTTGCTCGCCGCTCCGCGTCGGGCTGGCTCTCGGGGATGCCCGATCCAACCTCTATGTTCCTAATCTTCCGGTGTACTGCGCCTACGACATTTCCTTGAGCGCTCTCACCGCGGCGGCAGGCTGGGGAGTCCTCGGGAGACGCCGCTGGGCGCCGTTGCTCAGCGCCATCGCCGGAGGGGCCATGGTCGCGGTGGGCGTCGGATCCCTCCTGGTCCTCCGGCTGAAGTATTTCGGCTGGGCGGCGCCCGGCCGAGGGGCCCACGACCGGCTCCGCTTCTGCGCGGATCACTGGGCCTTCATCCTCATGAACGCGAGTCTGGTCCTCGCCTGGGGCTATTTCCTCGGCAGGCTGATTCGGCGTCCGACGAGGGCGGAATTCCCTCCCTCGGCACTGGGCCCTGCCGGATTGCTGGGCGCCTTCCTGCTGTCCCTGGCTTCCTCCTTCCTTCTCACGTGGTGGGTGTGGGCGTCCCTGTTTGCGGAGCCGCCGTTCAGTCTCTGAGCTCTTCCCAGGCGCATCGTCGCTCGTTCCACGCGACCGGCGTTCCGTCGTCGGCAGGCCTCCGCCCGTCCCCGGGGTCCTCGGGGTCCGGCGCCGTCAGCGGGCGTAGATGAGGCTCGCCGCCCCCGGTGTGGGTTCGATCGTCACCGAGGGGAAGCCGGCCTCGTTCAGCCACGCCCGGTAGTCCTTTTGGCGATACGTCGCCCCTTCTTTCGCATGCAGCAGCATGTTTGCCGTGAAGAGGAGCGTGAACGGGTGGCCCGTCCGGTCGTCGTTCAGCACAAAATCGCTGATCAGCAGCGTCCCGCCGGGCTTGAGCGCCCTGCGGAATTTCTTGAAGACCGCGAGATTCGAGGCCGGAGACTCCTGGTGCGCGATGTGCGAATAGATCGCGACGTCGTAAAGACCGGAGCCAAAATCGGTGGTGTGGAAGTCGCCGTCGATCGTCCCGAAGCGGTCGGCTCCTCCGAACCGTGCGACGAAGCCCCGGGCGATCTTGTTGACGTTCGCCCAGTCCAGTTGCGTGGCGCGCGCCTTCGGATTGGCGCCAAGCCAGACCGCCGAATAAACCCCCGAGCCGCCGCCGACGTCCAGCCAGGCGATCGGGCCGGCCTTCGCCAGGCCGAGCCGCTCCGCCGCCGCCTGGGCGGTCTGGAACGACAGGACGGCGATCGACGGAACCAGCACTTCCCAAAAGGGATTGTCCGCGACGTCGGCGGTGTCGCTCGCTTTGGGGATGCCGGTCTGCGCGACCTCCCCCAGGTCACCCCAACGGGCGATGGTCGACAGCCCCCATCGCGCCAGACCGCCGAACCAGGCGGGCTTGCCTTCGACGAGGAAGGTCGAGGACTCCGGGGTGTTGCGATAGGTCTGGTTCTCGAGCGTGATGAGTCCCAGGCCGAGCAGGCCGTCCAGGAGCGCCTGGGCGCCCCGGGGGGCGAGCGTGCATTTCTGGGCGACCTGGGCGGCGCTGGCTCCGGACTCCAGGACGTTGAAGATTCCGTGGGTGGCGGCTGCTCCCAGGATCGCGGTGGACCAGGAGCCGCTAATCAGCTGCATGATCTTGTCGGGGCTCGGGCCGGAGTCGGTCATGTCGGGTGTCCTTTCGAGTCAAAAGAGTCTGCCGACCAGATAAGCGTCGGCAAGTCCGGGATGCAAGCAAATTGCCTCGTCGAACGCGCTCGGGTCGGGGGCGGCTTCGGCGGTCGCCCTCCTTCCTCCCCCGGAGGGGGGTCCTATCGCATCGTCCGTTCGAAACGTATAGTACCGCGGAGTCCGGTCCTTCGGGGTTTCGCCGCTCGGATCAGGTACACTGGGGGCCGGGGGCTGGTCGGAAGGGGGTATGTCGATGGGCGATCTGAAAAACCCAAAATGGATCTACGTGAAGGGATTCCTCTTCCTGCTGCTGGGGGGCCTCTCCGTCACCGGCCTCTTGCTGCAACATCCCGACCTGCGGACGGCTGGCCTCCTGGCGGCCGCCGTGTGGGCCTTCTCGCGCTTCTACTACTTCGCGTTCTACGTCATCGAACATTACGTCGATCCCGGCTACAAGTTCGCCGGGCTGGGTGATTTCGCCGTCTATCTGTTCCGGCAGCGGAACCGTAGGGCGCCGCGACGCTGAACCATGTCCTGGCTGACCCTCCTCCTGATCCTGGTCGGCGTCCTCGGGCTCGTCGGCGCCCTTTTCGTGGTCCTCGTCCATCACCTCGTGGCTCGCCAGCGGAGGGAAGAGGAGGAGGAGAGCTTCCAATCCCCGGGGAAGGTGGCCGGGATCATCACGCTGTCGGAGCTCCCGCCGCACCGGGGCTTGATCCTGAACGTCTGCTTCTACAAGGTCAGTGCCTTCGACACCCCGCCGCCGTATGACGGGCAGCCGCCGGCGAAGGCGGCGATCGATGTCCACCAGGTGGTCGAAGACGTCGACGTGGAACGAGAGTCGCCCGCCACCTCGAGGGAGCACCCGTTCGCCCTGGAGCACCCGACGGGCTACTACTACGTGGAAGTCCGGGCGATCCTGTTTCGCAAGCGCGGCGACCTCATGATGGCCCAGGTGGAGCAGTTCTTTTACGGCACGCGCCCGCTGCTCATCACGGAGTCGGTCGAGGCGCCGGTGACGTTCCCGGTGGTCTGGCCCGCCGACAGCCCCGAACGGCTCAAGACCTTCGGCATCTTCAGGCCCCAACAGGACCGGCCCCGAGGCGATACGGGTCGCCCCGGGGCCGGGGGTGGGTCGACTTAGACCTTGGGCAGCGCGTAGCCCTCGCGGCGCTCTCGGTCCCGCCAGCCATTCGCCTCGGCGTCGCCGGGGAACTCCCACTTCTCCGGGTCCCACTTCAGCTTCCGCTTGTTCCAGTAGGCGAGATTTCCCAGGTGGCAGACCGCGACGCTCCGGGCGCCGATTTCGACGTCGGCGATGGGGCGCTGCCGCGTCTTGATGCAGTCCAGCCAGTTCTTCTTGTGGCCGGGCGACTTGGCGATCTTGACGTCTTTCTCTCCCAGGGGCTCCTTCAGGATCGAGTCGGGCGTGCTCGTGATCTTGCCGCGGTCGACGAAAATCTCGCCGAGTTCGCCTTTGATCGTCACGCCGCTGGGATCGCCGTGCAGGATCTCCGCACCGCTGGCGTACAGGTAGCGAACGCCCTTCTGGGCCTTCGGATCCTCGGGCGGGATGATCTCGACCGGGCCGGATTTGTCCATGTCGAGCACCCACTGGGCGATGTCGAAGTGGTGCGCGCCCCAGTCGGTCATCATGCCGCCGGAATACTCGCGATAGTTGCGCCACGCGGGAAAATGGGTGTGGACGCCGCGGGGGCTGAGCACCGAGTTGTACGGCCGCTTGGGCGCCTGGCCGAGCCAGCGGTCCCAGTCCAGGCCGGGCTGCATCTCCTCCTCGGGGAGGTCGCAGGGCTTCGACGGCCCGCCCACGCCGACAATGACCTGCTTGATCCGTCCCAGGCGCCCGGCGCGGACGTAGTCGACGGCCTGACGGAACGGTCCTTCGGACCGCTGCTGGCTTCCGGTCTGGAACACCTTCTCCAGCTTGCGGGCCGCGTCGATCAGGGCTTTGGCTTCGTGGAGGGTGAGGGTCAGCGGCTTCTCGCAGTAAACGTCCTTCCCCGCGATCATGGCGTCGAGCGCAATCGCGGCATGCCAGTGGTCGGGCGCGGCGATGACGACGGCGTCGATGTCCTTCCTCGCGAGGAGTTCGTGGTAGTCGTTGGTGATCGCGCAGCCCTTGTAGGTCGAGTCCTTGCTGTAGCCCTTTTCGACGGCCTTCTGGTTGAACTCGCGGCGGTCCTTGTCGACGTCGCAGATGGCGATGATCTGGGCGGCCTTCTCGCCGATCAGTCCCTTCACGTGGTTGTACCCCATGGTGCCGACGCCGATGTGGCCGATGCCGAGGCGCTCGGACGGGGCGGCCTTGTCCTGGGTGCCGAACACGGATGCCGGGACGATCATCGGCGCGGCGACGGCCGCGCTCGACTTCAGGAACTGGCGCCGGGTGACGTTTCTCAACATGCTTCCTCCGTTGCTGAGTGGATATAGAACGATAACGGAAGTCCGAAGGTTTTGATCGGAAATCCACTTCTGGTGCACGAGGGACACGGCGCGAGGCAGTCGGCTGGATCTCCTCAGCCGTTCCGGGGGCGCTGATGGGGATGGATCGCGGGGCGATGTCGCCTCTAATAGTGCATCGGCTGCCGGCAGAAGACGTCGGGCGAGCTGTTGGTGTCGTCCAGAACGATATTCGCCGAGGGAGTCGTGAAAAAGAGCTCCGTGCCGTCCGCCGTCAGCGTGGAGTTCTTGCAGCTCTGAGCCGGGATGATCCCGTACGTCGAAACGGACCCCAGCGTATTCCCGCTGGGGCTCACGAAGTGGATCAGGCCGTCTGTGCGATCGGTATAAGAAAAATACTGCGCATCGTCGGACATCCCCACGGTGTCGCCGAAGCCCCTCGCGATCCCGAAGAGGATCACGACGTTCGTCGCCACGAGATTCGTGGTCTGACCCGTCATATCGCGCACCACCATGTCATGGCCCGTGTTGCCGGCGTAGCCGATGTTTGAGGCGCCGGTGGAATAGGCGATGAAGCGCCCCGTGCTGGAAATGGTGGGGAGGAGACTGTCGGCGTTGGCCGGCGTGTTGGCGGTTCCGTTGACGCTGGAGACCAGGGTGACGGTGCCGGCTCCCGGAGTTCCCGTGAAAATCTCGAAAGTTCCACCGGCGGCTCCCGTGAGACTGGCCGTCGACGTGAAAGCCACGGTCGACCCGTCAGCCGAAATCTTCGGATTCTGGGAGAAGCCCGACGCATACCCGATCGGATTTCCCATCGCGTGCGACACGAGCTTGCAGAAGGGTGAGCCCGCCAGGATGTCGAAGGCGTAGATATCTCCGTTTCCCCCCGGAGGGGGACCCGTCGGGCCGGGGATGTTCGTCGCAGTGGACTGAAAGACCACCCAGACGCTTCCCCCGTTTCTTGCGATGGAAGGACTCGTGCAGTCGCCGTTGGGCCAGGTCGTCAGGCCGGGTCCCGTCACCGCCCGGTAGATGAGGTTCAGGTTCGTCGTATCGCGAACGAAGATGTTCTTGACCGTCTGCGGCGTGGTCTCCGACCCCGAGATCACGGCGACGGATTCGAAGGCGACATACTGCCCGTCGGGACTGATGGCGGGATGGTCGCAATCGCCGCCCAGGGAGGGGTCGAACAGAAACGCCAGACGAGAGACATTGGTGACGTGGCCGGTCGTCCGGTCCTTGAGCCAGATTTCCTTGAACGACGTGGGATTGAGCCCCAGGTTGTTGGCCGCGGAGGCGAAGGCCACGTAGCGGCCGTCGCTGGAGACCGAGTAGGCGAGCGTGCCGTTGTCCGCCTGGAGGTCGTCATTTCCGACCGAGACGCGGAAGGTGGCCGGCCCGCTCACGTTGTGGCCGATGTTGCTGCTGCAGTTCGAAGCGGGGAGCAGGGCGGCCATCGCGACCAGGATCAGGCTCATGCCCGCCCGGCGCAGGAGAACGTTCGAAGGTGTTCCTGCCACGACATACTCCTCCCGGTCCATCATCGGACCCTAGAATTCGTAGGTGAAGCCGAACGCGAGATTGAAGGCGTCTCCGCCGACATCCGCGCCCAGGTCAAAGCCCCGGATTTTCCCCTGATCGTTGACCCAGGAAATGCCCACTCCGGCGGTGGCGATGTCCTGGTGCCCGCCCTTGGTGGTCACGATCAGCTTGTAGTCGTCCACCGACGGGAGATTGTTCTTGTTGCTCCAGGGGGCGTTGAATCCCCGGTAGCCCGCCCGGGGGTACAGAGAGAGAGACGGAGACAGCGGGACGCGATACTCCGCGCCGAAGGAGTAGTTGATCGCGTTCCGGAAGGTGGGTTGACCGGGGAAGGTTGGTCTGTCGGTCGTGTCCTTCCATCCTACCCACTGCAGGTCGATGGTCATGCGAAGGGGCAGCTTGTCGAGGAAGTATCCGGTGACTCCGACGTTCAGCTGCTGGGGCATGTCGAAACTGGGGAAGAGCCGGGGGTCCAGATTCCAGTGCCACTGGACGGGACCCTGGTAGGCCAGGCCCAGGTTCACCTTGAGGTCCTGGAGATTGTCGTAGACGCCGAGGAGCAAGCCGGCTCCTCCGCTCGGCGCGGTCACGTCGTCCGACTCCGTCGCGGTATCGGTCACGATGCTCCAATGGGCGAACCCGATATCGACCCCGCCGCCCGCGGACAGGTGGGTCAGGAAGCCGGGCTCCCCGGCTTTGGAGAATCGGAAGTCCGCGGCCACGGCGAAGCGGAAGCGGCTGAAGCTTTCCTTCATGTCGGTATCGGGAATGAACGTGGTCTGGGACGCATCCCGGGCATGATCGAAGCTGTAGTCCAGATTGAAGGGGCGCGCGTAGCACACCCCCAGCGCAATGGGCAAATCCGGAGTTCCGACTTGAAGCACGAAGCCCAGGAAGGAGGGGATGAAGGCCGGATCGGTCATTGAGGTCTGAGCTTTACCCGTGCTGGAGACTTCGCCGGCAACGTTCGAGACCTGCTTCTGCAGGGGATACGTCGTATAGGTCTGGTAGGCGACGGCGAAGGAGTTGGTCTGGCCGGCAATGCCGGCGGGATTCAGCCAGATCGACACCGGATCGTCTTCGAAGGCGGTGTAACTGCCGCCCATTGCCTTGGTGCGCGCTCCCAGCTGCTGATCCTGAGCCCAGGCAGCGGTGGAGCAAAAAAGGACTGCCAGGATCGGCAGAACCTTGGCCATGCCCTATCCCTCCCCCCGGGGCGGTCCGCCGATCGCGGTGCCACCCCGGGCTCTGCCCACCCATTATGGGGGGGGCTTGGGCGAGGTCAAGAAATTGAAGCGGGGGGAGAATTCGGCGGTCCCCGGGGGGAAGGTCGTCCACCCCGCGCGGTGGATGCGGTCTCGCCGACGGCGTCGGGGACGGCCTCGACGTCGTTGCCGGTCGGGGGACTCCAGCGCGTTCTCCCGGAGGCGACGGACGAGCCGGGCCG
>Ga0070731_10003169_pt1 | contig 15007 bp, 8 predicted proteins | sample Coa_R1_2_FD_66448 | JGI IMG/M metagenome (GOLD analysis project Ga0070731, IMG submission 66448) | Surface soil microbial communities from Centralia Pennsylvania, which are recovering from an underground coalmine fire - Coalmine... | ecosystem: Environmental > Terrestrial > Soil > Unclassified ... | reverse complement strand
CTTTCGATGGGGTTTGCCAGTGCCGCCTTAATAGTTCGAAAGCCTGACGTGAACAACGCGATGAACAGCATTCCTCCTCCGCTCAACGCGAATATCCACCAGCTTATCGCAGTGCGATCTGCAAAGTTTTGCATCCATTTATTCATAGCCCACCAGGATACCGGGCTTACGATTACAAAAGCCAGTATAATCAGCCACGCCATTTCGGTTGAAAGCAGCACTACGATCTGGCTTACTGATGCACCGAATACTTTGCGTACGCCTATTTCCTTAGTACGCTGGTTGGTGGTATAGATAGCCAGGCCAAACAAACCCAGGCAGCTGATCAATATGGACAATCCGGTAGCCCAGCTCAATAGCGCGGAAATGTGTTGCTCGTCGGCATACAGCCGGGCGATGCTTTCATCAAAGAACTGGTATTCAAAGTCATCATCAGGATAGACTTCTTTCCAGGCTTCCTGCATGGATGCAATGGCAGTCTTCCATTCATCGCCGTTTGCGGTTTGAGGCTTCAGGGCAATGTGAAAAGTGCCGTTGAAATTATCATCGGTGCTGGTCATGATAGCCAGCGGCATAATGCCTGCATGTATCGATTCCTGGTTGAAATCCGATACGACACCTATAATTTGCATATCCCTATCGCCGTCATATTTACTGATCACCTTGCCAACTGCATCCTGCGGATTATTAAATCCCATCTGTTTGGCCAGGGTATTGTTAATAAGAAATTCGTGCGAAGTTTCGCCTGGCATCAGGTTGCGTCCGGCTAATAATTTAATGTGATAGACTTTGATGTAGTTCTCATCGCCATATTTAGCATACAGGGTCTGGAACTTGATCTCTTTTTTCCCGTCGTTATAACTGCCTTCAGTATTATTTGAATAGTCGGACGCGGGTGCGTCATGTCCTATGCTTACGAGTTCCACTCCGGGAATGGCCCTGAGCTTATTGAGAAATATTTGTTTAAGGCTTGCCTGTTTGTTTTTTACCTGCGGATGCATGACAAAAACAGCATCTTTTTTTACCGGTGACCTGACGATCAAAATAGCATCTTTTTTGAAACCAAGATCTTTGTGAATGGCATAATGGACTTGCTTGCTCACCAGGATGGTCGCTATGATGAAAAACTGGGCGATGGCAAACTGAGTTACCGTGAGCGATTTCCGAAGCACTGCATTGCGGGTCTTGCTGCTGCCTTCGTTAGCCTGATTCTTAATTGCCGAAACTGGCTTGTAGCCTGAAAGCACCATCGCCGGATAAAATCCGGAAGCCAGGCTGACGACGATTATCAACAATACAAGGAACAGAACGATGCCCGGCTGCAAGATTTGGTCGGCACCAATGCCCTGCGGAATGAACGTTGAAAAAAGCTGGAGCGTAATGGGTGTAATGGCAATCGAAATGATCACGGAAAAGAGCGTGATCAGAAAAGTCTCGCTCAAAAATTGGAATACCAACTGTTTGCGGTCGCTCCCCAATGTTTTACGTATTCCTATCTCCTTGGCTCTTTGCGCCGATTGCGCGGTAGTGAGATTAATAAAATTGATACAGCCCAGCAATAGCAGGAATATCGCGATGGCCGACAGTTCTAACAGAGTCGTTTTATCCGCCACCCGGCCCTCAGGAAAAGTTCCGTAGTTGGTGTTGAAATGTATGTCAGACAGCGGCTGTAATGCTAACAATTCCGTTATGGCCGGTCTTTGTTGGAGATTCTTTTTCTCAATATCGTTCAACTGCCGTTCGATAAGTGCCGTTTTAATCTGTGGTGCTAACTTGACAAAAAGCTGGTATGATGGACTTACGCCTCCCCAGTTGTGTAAACGCAGTTGCATTTTTAACGAGGGATTTGAAAAAGCCGTAGGGAATGAAATGAAATCATGAAATTTGAAATCGGTATTTTGCTCAATGCTTTGCACAATTCCGCTCACCGTGGTTTTTAATGTGTCGTATACTACTGTGCGCCTGAGCATTTGATCATAGCTTACTCCCGGAAAGTACTTTTCAGCCTGGTCAGAAGTAAGTACCACCTGGTATGGTTCGGTAAGCGCGGCTTTGGCCGAACCGGCGAGCCATTTATATTCGAAAAGCTTGAAATAATCACTGTCGGCGACAACTACATTATCCTGGGTTTTAAAACGGGATGATTTGCTGCCATTGGGCACAGTTACGTTTGGTTGTGATAACATTAAAATCGGAGCTGTTTGCTGCAAACCTGTTACCTGGCTTTTGGCAGCCCATGGCAACGGACCGCAGACACCCGAATTATACTCAGGGGTTCCCGCAAACGAAAAGTTGGTTACCACACGATAAATGCGATCGCCGTCTTTATGGAACTTATCAAAGGTGAAATCATAATGTACCAAGAGGTAAATAACCAATGCTGCGCTTATTCCTATTGATAAGCCGACAACATTGATTAGCGTGAACAACTTATGCCGCAAGAAATTTCTGAAAGCAGTTTTGAAATAATTTCTGATCATATAAATAGGATTATTCACTTTCTCAACAACAAAAAGACCAAAATCATTTTTGATTGTTGCTTAATGCATTAGTAAAATCAGCAAAAATGAATTGCACGGTTTTGATACAGATGTTGTTCGTAAACGGGCCTAAGCTTTTTATAAAAAAAACTGAAGAAAAATCTTTAACGGCTTTCAGAATTTGCAGCGAGAAGGGGAAAACCAGCGAACTCATTAATCAAAGATTATGTTCAATTTTCCAACCTGCGAAGGTTATTCAATTTACTTGCATACACTAAAAATCATTCTCTTTGATTATCACATTACTCATTCAGTTCTCAAACTCTTTGCAGGGTTTGCCATTGCCGCTTTTATTGCCTGAAAACTTACGGTGATCAATGCGATGCATATCACCAGTATTCCTGCCGATGCAAATAACGACCAGCTGAGCGAAATGCGATAGGGATAATTCTCCAACCATTTGTTTGCAACGAACCACGCTGCAGGAATGGCGATGGCCAAAGACAGACAGACAAGCTTTAAAAAATCTTTTGAAAGAATGGTTACTACTTTATTTACGGAAGCACCGAGCACTTTGCGAATGCCAATTTCTTTTGTGCGTTTTTCCGCAGATAAAACAGACAATCCAAACAAGCCGATGCAGGAAATAAAAATGGTCAGTATCGCGCCAAACAACAAGATCTGTTTCCATTTTTCTTCAGCCTCGTAATTCTGTTTATTTTGTTCGTTCATGAATACATACCGGTATGGATTTAGGGGAAATAATTGCTTAAAGATTTTTTGAATGGTCTTTAAACTCGCTGAGGCGGTGTTTGGCTTTATTTTTATAAATACTTTTCCAAAACGATTGGTTTTTTTCATGGTGAATACTTCCGGGCCGATCTTCTCATTGAGTGATGAATAGTGATAGTCCTTCACCACACCAATTACCGCGTATTTTTTATTGTTGTACCAAAAGTTTATTGTTTGCCCGACCGGGTTTTTCCATTGTGCCTTCTTTACAAAGGTTTCATTTACCAAAACAGCATTTGACGAATCTGAAGGAAAATCAGGAGAGAAATTTCTACCCAGGACCAAAGGAATTTTTAATGTTGGTAAAAAAGACTCATCAACAGTTTCATAGTCGAATCCAATGGTAGAATCGTTGCTGACTTTTGCAACAGTTCCCTGTGTGCCGCCATTGTGTGGTGCGACGCTGATAATGTTTGGATCTTTCAACAATTCATTTTTGAACAGCCATGCTTCATCGTGCGTTTGAAAGGGCTTGAAAACGCTGACAATATCGGTGTCATCATAGCCTAACTTTTCTGTCGTTAAAAAGATGAATTGCTTGTAAACGGTAAAGGTGGCAATAATTAAAAAAGATGCAAGCGTAAACTGCAGGACAACAAGTGATTTCTGTAAATAATTCTTACCTCCAAGAATAAAACGACTGTACAGCGTATCCACAGGTTTATAGGCCGATAATATAAGCGCCGGATAAAATCCTGCAAGCAGTGTGGTAAGGATAAATAACAGGATATATCCCCCAACAAGCTTTGCATCAAACAAATAAGACAGGGCGAGTGATTTATTGGAAAGCTCATTAAAAACAGGCAAAATAAGTTTCACCAGCACCAGGGCCAATGCAAATGCAATAATGCAGAGCAAAAACGATTCACCTAAAAACTGAATGATCAGTTGCCGCCTGTCGCCGCCAACAACTTTTCTTATGCCGATTTCTTTAGCGCGTTTCGCGGAACGGGCGACGGTGAGGTTTACAAAGTTGATGCACGCGATCAGCAATACAAATAAAGCGATGCCTGAAAGGATATATGAGTACATTGGGTTACTTGCATCTGAAAGTCCGTTTTGTGCAGGCAACTCCGTGTTCATATGCATATCCAGTAAGGGCTGCAATGAATAAATGCTTCTCCAGTTGTCAACCTCATTGCCAAATTTTTTCCTTGCAGATACAAACGCTCCTTTTGAATCCTGGTTATAAAACGCAGTCATCTTGGATGCAACATCCTGGATTTTTGCATGCGGGTCAAGTACAACAAACGTGTTAAGAAAAGAATTGAACCAGCCTTCATCGTCCGATGCATCTTCTTTGGATTCTCTCAATGGCAAAAGCATCTCAAATTTAATAGAGGAATTCTGCGGACATCTTTTTGCGACAGCAGTCACTTTATGGGGAACAAATACACTGTCGTCTTTCATCATCACTATTTTGCCAATAGCATCGGTTGTTCCGAATTGTTTTTTTGCCTCATCTTCTGACAGCACCACTGAAGAAGGGTCCTGTAAACAGGTATGCCTGTTTCCGGTGATCACCGGAAAAGAAAATACATCAAAAAAAGATGAGTCGACGTAGAGCAGGTCCTGGTCTTTTACTTCTGTACCGGTTTTAATATTTTCAGTTCCGCTTTCGACACGTACAAAATATTTTATGTCAGGAATATTCCGGGCAAAACGCGGACCCGGCATATACCCTGTATTTGAATCTTTGCCGCCCTTGACACCATTCTTATCAATCCCCTGCGTAGTGATGCGGAAAATAGTATTCACATTTTCAAAAAAGCGATCATAACTCGACTCATCTTTTACGTAAAGCAGGATAAGCATGGCACAGGCAAGACCAATGCTTAGGCCGGCAATATTTATAAAAGAATAAATCTTATTTGCTGTAAGATTTCGCCAGGCGATTTTGAAATAATTTTTGAACATACAAAGCAATTTATAATTTCTGATGCAGTGTTATGTACTGATGGAAAACCCTTTATCTTTCCGTACATTTCTGGTACTTCTATAGAAGTAGTTTTTAAACATGATTCCGATTATCGGGTTAAAAACCCGGGATCAACAGTTCAGTCGTACCAAGAAAATGCCAATTTTTCAAACCAGTCATAATCAGTTAATTTCAATCTGTGGTTATTGACGACTGCACGTTTTTGATACACAGGATGTTCACTTTTGAGTATGGCATAGATAGTGACCCGGGTCATGCCATGGAATTATCCGTCAGCAGAATACCCGGCAAGGGACAGCGCTTCTTCCCTGCGATATTTGATTAATCCTTACCTTCGTCTCACCAAATGTAACGACTGGTTTTCTTCATTACCATATACCGACAGATCATAGCGATCATTATGATCGCCGCGATTGCGGGCACTACGTTCAGCAAAGCCATCGCCCTGCTCGATTATCAACTGAATAAAAATTATATCGCTGCCACTTTATGTGAGAACAGAAACAAACCCGCATGCTGTTGTCACGGAAAATGTTTTTTGAAAAAACAATTGCAGAAAGATGAGGAATCCGGGAAAAACAATACCCCTGTTTCAAAAGATAAATTTGATGTTTCTCTTTTTTGCGAAAGTGATTCCCGTGGTTATTTTAATGACCGGATTGCAGAAAACAAATATTCCTGTTTTTACTTATTGAAAAAATATTCTGCCGGCTTTTCATCCATTTTTCATCCCCCTGCCAACCTATAATCCGGATTTATTATTGCAGTGCCGCAACTCATGGCACGGTACACGCAAAATATTTTTCCGGTGCGTGTACTTACAATCATTTTATTACTCTTTTAATGATCAGCCTGGATAATCATTTCATCATCACATGAAAAAAAATATTGTTTTTCTTATTCCCATCCTGTTTATTTATCTATCTGTTTTTTCCCAAAAGACCATCAAAGGAAAAGTAATTGATAAGATTTCCATTGAGCCGCTTGAGAATGCCCTTGTGGTCGGTGGAACCGGCGCCAATAACGCCATTACCGATCAGCGGGGAAATTTTGAATTAACGATTTTGCCTACGGTTGATTCAATCGACATTTCCCTGGTAGGATACAAATTGAAAAGGATGCGAATTGAAGATTCGAATAAATCGTATCTGGTTGCCATGGAACGGGGGCCGATCGATTTAAAGTCCGTCACGATCCAGGCATTACCCAATAATTCCTCCTTTTCCACGATCAGTAAAATAGACCTGAATATGCATGCGCTCAATTCCGCGCAGGATCTGATGCGTCTTGTCCCCGGACTTTCCCTCATGCAGCACCAGGGTGGTGGTATTGCAGATCATATCTTTTTCCGCGGCTTCGATGCCGATCATGGCACAGATGTCAGCGTATCTGTCGACGACATGCCCCTTAACCTGGTCTCTCACGCGCATGGTCAGGGTTTTTCGGACTTGCATTTTATGATCCCGGAACTGGTCACCAATCTTGAATATGGAAAAGGTCCTTATTACAGCGATCATGGAGATTTTATGACTGCAGCGTACCTCGCTTTCAAAACGCGGGACGTTCTTGACAAGAGCGAAGTGAAAATAGAAGGAGGAGAGTTTAACACAGGAAGACTGGTAGCTGCCATTGAACTGTTGGGTGATAAAGCAAAACAAAAAGGAGAGAGTGCCTATATAGCGGCAGAAGCTTTTTATACCGATGGTCCATTCAATTATGCCGAACATTTCAATCGGGCGAATCTGTTTGGGAAATATATCGTGAATGTATCTCAAGCAACGCAATTGAAAATAACAGTCTCCACTTTCAACAGTCTCTGGCGCTCTTCCGGGGAAATTCCACTGAGGGCGGTTAGCGAAGGGCTGATCAGCAGATGGGGTTATATCGACAGCCTGCAGGGAGGTAATACCGCGCGAACCACGGCCATCGCCCGGCTCACCACTGCTTTATCAGAGAACTTAACCATGGAAAACCAGGTTTATTATGCGCATTATTTTTTTAACCTCAATTATGATGAGACATTTTTTGCCAGTGACAGCATTCGGGGAGACGGGCTGCGTCAAAGAGAATCGAGGGACCTGTATGGTTATAACGGAAAACTCACCAGCCACACTTATTGCAAAAATAATAACGTGCTGACTTCAACCCTGGGACTGGGATTCCAGATGAATAATGTTCATGGCTCAGAATTGAGTCATGTAAAAAATTACAATGATGTATTGGATTATATCCAGCATGGAAATGTGCGGGAATGGACCCTGAACGCCTACCTGGATGAGCAATACCGCAGCGGCAAATGGTTATTTGATGTGGGTGCGCGGGTGGATTACCTGAATTTCTATTATATGGATTTCCTGAATCCCATACAACCCCCCGCGGGGAAAACCATCGCAAGCCCGAAGCTGAATATTGAATATACCTTCAGTCACCATATTCAATTTTATACAAAATTGGGTAAAGGATTTCATTCCAATGATGCAAAAGTAGTTGCAGAAAATAAAGGGGTCGACGTCCTCCCGGCTGCTTATGGTGCGGACGCCGGAATAAACTGGAAACCCATTCCACAATTATATATCAATGCTGCACTCTGGTATTTATTTTTGGAACAGGAGTTCACCTATAACGGGGATGACGGGACATTCAGTCCCGGCGACCAGACAAGAAGGGAGGGAATCGATTTTTCCGCGCGGTATGAATTCACGCGTTGGTTGTATGCTGATTTTGATATTGTTTTTTGCAAAGCAAGGGATGCGCAGGCAGCAAAAGGAAACAATTATCTTCCCCTCTCTGTTCCCTTATACAGTACGGGCGGACTATACATTAAATTTACGGACGGACTGAATGGCGGATGGAGTTACCGGTATATGAAGAACCGCCCGGCCACAAGTGATAATTCACTAGTTGCCCAGGGATATTTTCTAAATGACCTCACCGCCAATTATACAAAAAGAAAATTTGAGATAGGTCTGGAAATACAAAATCTGTTCAATGCGCAATGGAGGGATGCACAATATGAAGTTGTTTCCAGGTTGAAAAATGAGTCTCAGCCTGTGGACGATATCAGCTTCACGCCGGGCATGCCTTTTTTTGCAAAATTGAAATTTGCTGTTTTCTTTTAATAAAATAGTATTGGCATCAGCAGCAGTTCTTAGATATTCATGTGCGTTAGCAGTGCCTATTATATTGGGGATAATACAAATTAAAAGTAAGGCAGGTATGACCTGATTTGGTAGGTCTAAGTTCAATTGCACTCCGGTGACTGAGCATCGCTCCCTGGAACAGGCGGCTGGGAATCTGAAACCAGTTTCATTTGATGATCTTTTCGGATTCCTCTTCCAGGTTAGACGTATAGATCTTTGGGGCAATTTTTATTATTTGTGCTTGCCGGAGTAGCCTTGCCAGGGCAGCAGACTCGGATTTGTCTGAAGAGCCAAACAGGATCTCCTGTAACCCGGATGATAGAATTTTTGCCATTAACTTGAGCTTATTGGGCTACTTTGTAGAATATTTTATATTAATTATGTAAGTGTAAAGAATTTTTTAGATTAAAAATAGATCTATTAGAATATTTTATATTAGCTTATAGCTGCAACTAACAACAACGGACAGCCGAGTTTTCCTATGTATGGAAACCAAATTAAAATATTACAGATGGATTCTCAAAACCTTATCGGGTTCATAATATTCGGATCCCTTTCATTATGGCTGATAATTTTTCCAAAATATTTTGTCAAATCCTATTTATGGATTGTTAGGAAAAAAATGAAAATGCCTAGTAATGAAGCCATAAGATTTATTGGGCTATTTTGGCTTTTAATATTAAGCTTCTTTTTTATTTACAAAAAGAAATAAGGAATCTTTGCAACTGAGCCGCTGATTCATTCACCTTGCGCCTACAGAACCTAACAGTGACGACCAACCTAAAATAAAGCATTCAATTATGAAAATCATTTTAGTTTTTTGCAATTTGGTACTGTCAGGAATTCTATTTGGACAGGAAGTAAGTCCAAAGTTTTCTGAGATAACCATAGATAGTACGCTGGATGATGATTTTTTTCATCTTCAAAATATGACCCAGAGCTTCTCCGGGGGAACTACTATTGTCACCAATCACGATACGGGGAAATCAGACACTTTTTATACTCCGACAATAGAAAGAGACATTATCGAAAATTGTCGCATCGACGAGCTTGGTAGGCATCATCTGGGATTTGACAACTGCATCGCATATTTTCAAAAGGACACGCTAGTAATTCAGTTTCAAAATAACAATGCCAATACCCAGGAATCTGCGTATTGGGACAAAATGATATTGCATATAATAAAGAACCGCTTCTATGCAGAATATGTTTGGACGAGCAAATCATATGATAGACTGTCCCTGCAAGGGCAGTTGCTGAAACTAAAGAAGCTCCCGGCTAGAAGAGGCGAGCACCTGATGGGCCGATTATCAATTCAATTTGAAAACAATGACCCTCGTGTAAAGGACAAATCAGTCCATTTCAATGGACCCTTCAATGTTTCTGTAGATTAATAAGAAAGCTGAGTCTGTTGCCATTGAACCGGATATTTTAAAAAGTATTACCATAACCGTTAGATAAAAGAAAGACATTAACAAAACTAAAGTTACAATGTCACTTTCTGGAAACAAGCCAGGTTTAATGTAAGATGAAACAGGAAATAATTATTCTTTTAGTGATTTACTTTTCTTGCAATTGCAATTTGAGTTCGCAAACCAAATATCAAGATGCAATATATCTTAACAATCAGGCGATGAAAATATATGCAAGGAATCTATCAAACACTGATTCGTTACAGAGAGCTTTGAGTTTAATCAATAGTTGCATATCCTTGAATGACGGGATTCGCAACAAAAAGAGTTACAGTTTCTATTTGAATAGGTACTTTATAGAAAGGAGATTAAAAAAATATGATAACGCTTTAACGACCTGCGATACTGTTTTGCAAATTCATAAAGAAGATTTCAGAGCAAATATGTATAAAGGTTTTTTATACGAGGATATGGATTCAAAAGATTCGTCGATTTTTTATTATAAAAAAAGTTTGCGATTAATAGACAACCCTAAATCCTTTAAAGCAAGTGAGATAGTCAAAGACAGAGAAAAACTAATTGTAATCGGCTTGCTCAACGACACTTTGGAATACAAGAAGCATTTTAATTCATTTATCACAAAGTACGACACATCCAAATTCTTCAATTATTATTATACTGAATTTAAAAATTTTAATAGAAAAAACTATTTATCAAACTACTAATTGGCACTATACAATGCAACTTTAAAAATCAGATAACTCATATACAATCTGATCTCTCCAAGATAATTGTATGCATTTTATTTTACAAATAATTGAATGCTGAATTCACTTCCTTCATTTTCTTTTGAATTACTTTTATTTCACCGCCATCTGCCCAAAAAATGTTACCGCCAAAATAATAAATCAATTAAATTCCTTCGCGCGCCGACAGTCTTGCTTTGAATGAAAAACTAACCGGAGAAGTCATTTTTGTTGGCCCATCTGGCAAGTCAGCTCAGCAAAAGTTCGGTGTATTATGACGCCCATTTTTCCAGCAATACCGCAATTTCCTGGGGTCTGAAAGGTTTACAGATATAGTCATTCATCCCGGCAGCCAGACAATCATCCCTATCACCCTGCATGGCATTTGCCGTCATGGCTATAATAATTGGCTGGGTGCCCGGCTGACTCCGTATTGTCTTTGTTGCTTCCAGGCCATCCATTTCCGGCATCTGCATATCCATAAAGATAATGTCATAATTGCCCTGCTCCTGTTTGGCAAGAGCCTCCCTCCCGTTTTCTGCTATTTCTGGTTTGTATCCCATTTTGGTTAAGACCATTATAGCCAGTTGCTGGTTAATTAAATTGTCTTCTGCTATCAGGATCCTACAGGGGTATCTTTCCGCAAGATTATCCGGCAGCTGCGCATTTTTATTTTTTACCGGTCCTGATTGTTCTGCCCCGCCATTTAAAAGTTTAAGTATGCTGGAGCGAAAAAAAGATTCTTTTATCGGTTTAGTTAAGACAACATTGAACAGTTTATTGTTTCCTTTTCCGATGTCCTCACCCAGTGAGCTCAGGAGCATAATGGGCAGCTTCGGATATTGTTTTTTTATCACTCTGGCAAGTTCCAATCCATTCATTCCAGGCATATGCATGTCTGTGATCAACAGGTCGAATTTATCCGTGTTTGCCAGTATGACCAGAGCTTCTTCGCCTGAACATACAAGAACCGGCAACATCTTCCATTTTTCCAATTGCGCCAACAGTATTTTGCGATTGGTGAGATTGTCGTCTACAACAAGAACCCGTTTTTGCTCCATGCACGCCATGCTTTTGCTCGTATAGGGTGCAATTGTTTTTTTGCTCGCGGTGACAAGGATAGAGAAACTAAAAACAGAACCTTTGTCTGGTTCGCTTTCCACTTCAATGGTGCCTCCCATTAAGGCGATCAGTTTTTCGGAAATAACCAATCCCAATCCTGTTCCCCCGTACTTTCTGGTGGTGGAGGCGTCAACCTGCGAGAACGCTCTGAACAACCTTTCTAATTTATCCTTTGGAATGCCGATACCCGTATCTCTTATTTCGAACCGCAACGCTGTTTTGCCATCAGGACGCAAAGCCTGATGGTTCACTCTTACAAAAACCTCCCCGGAATGGGTAAACTTGATGGCATTGCTTACCAGATTAATCAGTATCTGCCTTAACCGGTTGGGATCACCAACTATCTGCTCAGGGACTTCATCGGCAATCTGGTAAAGCAGGTCAATCCCCGCCTCGGATGCTTTGCCTGCAAAAACGTCTAATACTTCTTCAATGCAGGCGCGCAGATCGAAATCCGTTTCTTCCAGTTCCAGTCTGCCGGATTCGATTTTGGAAAAATCGAGTATGTCGTTTAATACGGTCAGAAGGCTTTCCCCGCAAGTTTGAATGGTTTCGGTATAATTACTTTGCTCTGTGGTCTGGGAAGTTTGGCCCAATAAGGAGGACATCCCGATAATGCCATTCATGGGGGTACGAATCTCATGACTCATCGTGGCGAGGAATACACTTTTCGCTTTGTTTGCCTGTTCTGCCTCTTCCACAGACGCAGCCAGCTGACTTGTCCGCTCACCGACTAATTTTGCGAGCTTTTCGTTTTGTTTTTTAATAACGTTAATGCGTATGCGAAAAATAGTGATCGTTCCTCCAGCAATTAAGAGTACCAGCCCGATTTTGAACCACCAGGTCAGCCAGAAGGGGGGAACAATGGTCAGTTGAAGGGCTTTTATCTTATCAGACCAGTTGCCTTCATTATCCAGTCCCTTTATCTTCAACATATATTTTCCGGGGTCAAGCCTGGTATACACGGCCTTTCTCTCAGTGCCTATTTCGTTCCAGGATTTATCAAAACCCTCGAGCATATAAGCATACTTCTTTTTTTCTGCTCCAGTATAATTGAGCGAGGCAAACTCAAAAGAGATGACAGAGCTGGAATAGGGCAATGTGATCTCATTGGTTTCCTCAATGGCTTTTTTTAGTGGTGACGGGTCATTGTCGTCTGCAGCCAGTGGCACATTTTTGTTAAACAGCTGGAAACTCGTAAGCACGAGCGGAGGATCAAAATTATTGTCTCGGATGTGGTCAGGAAAAAAAGTATTGAAACCGTTAATGCCGCCAAAATACAGGGCACCTGTTTTGCTTTTGCAGAAAGCATGGTCTTTAAATTCAGGTGACTGCAATCCGTCCGCCACGGTGAAATTTTTAAATTTATGGGTCGTGAGATTGAATTGAGACAAACCTCCGTTGGTGCTTACCCACAATCCGTTTTTTTCATCCTCGAGCATGCCGAAGACCAGATTATCCGGCAGTCCGTCTGCCGTGGTATAAACGCTGAATGATTTCGATTTCAGATCAAAATAATTTAGACCTGCCATGGTGCCGATCCATAAATTACCTTTTCTGTCCTTGCATATCGTATTAACCCGGTTATCGCTGACACTGTTCTGGTGGTCAGCATGGGTGAAGCTGGTAAAATGGTTTTGCGCTTTGTCAAAACGGTTTATGCCGTCCCCGTCTGTGGCGATCCAGAGATTACCGTCATTGTCTTCGGTCATCATGCGCAGGTAATTATTGCCTATGCTGCCCGGGTTTTGCTCGTCATGGACATGATGAATAAAAGTTCCCTTCGCGGGGTCGAATAAATCAAGTCCGCCGCCATAAGTGCATATCCAGATATTTTTGTTGCGGTCTTCAGAAATCCCCCAGACATTGTTGCTGTTCAAACTGTGAGGGTCACCGGGTTTATTTTTGAAATGCCGGTAAGTTTTTTTTGTTGGATTAAAAATGCTCAGGCCGTCACCCCAGGTTCCTATCCAGATATTTCCCCTGGAGTCTTCACAAACTGACAGGACATAATTGCCGCAAATGCTATTATTGTCACCGGCTTTATGCAGAAAATGAGAAAATGTTTTTTTCTCGGGATCAAATACATTCAGCCCCCCGCCATCCGTGCCTATCCATATTTTTTTCTGCGAATCTTCAAGGAAGCATAAAACATTGTTGTTGCTTAAGCTGTTGAGCGCTGAGGTATGTTTATAATGGGTGAATTTATTATAATCCTTATTGTATACATCGACGCCGCCTGAAAAAGTACCGATCCACATATTCCCTTTCTGATCCCGGAATGTCGTGTAAATGGAGTTGCTGCTAAGGCTTGTATTGTCCATGTCATCGTGCAGGTAATTATTGAATAACCCCCTGCGCTGATCAAAAATGCTGAGACCGCCGTTCTCTGTGCCGACCCATATGTTTCCTTTTTCATCTTCCCCCATGGAATGCACGGAATTGACGGGAAGACTATTGCTGTTGAATGGGTCATGCATAAACCTGCTGAATCTGCCCGTTCGCGTATTAAGCAGATCAATTCCTCCTCCATCAGTACCGATCCAAAGACGATTTCGGCTGTCTTCATACATGGTGAATACGTTATCGCTGCTTAGGGTAGTGGAATCGGACTTGTTGCAATGAAAAACCGTGAAAGATTTTTCCCGGCTGTTGAACAAATTCAGACCGCCGCCAAATACGCCAACCCATATATTGTGGGCATGATCTTCCAATATACATTTCACGTAATTTCCGCTAAGACTTTTTCCGTCACCCGCGTGCGGGGAATAGTGCTGCATCTGGTTTGTAACGGGATTGAATATATTTAAACCCGCATCATTTGTACCGATCCACAAATTGCCTTCATGATCTTGCATCAATCCCGATACAAAATTGCTTGAGATAGTGTTTGGGTTACCGTTTTCGTGTTTGAATTGAATGAAACGGTCTTTATCTTTTTCATACCTGTTCACCCCTCCGCCGTTCGTTGCAATCCAGATATACCCTTTCGAATCTTCGATAATACCGGTAACAAAATTATTGCTCAGGCTGTGCTGGTCTCCGGCTACGTTCCGGTAAATGGTAAATTTATACCCATCGTACCTGTTGAGCCCGTCCCGGGTACCAAACCACATGAATCCCCGGCTGTCCTGGAGGGCACAGAGCACATGGTTTTGTGAAAGTCCGGAATTGATATCCAGGTGATCGAATTTCAGATTTTCCTTTTGTGCGTGGCCTTCCAATGAGATCGTCAACAGGAAAACAAAAAAACAAACGTATCCTTTTAAAATGGTAGAAGTCGAGCCAGTATTGAAATGAGTTTTCATGTGGCTATCGGATTATCTGGTTCCTGGATTTTTTTCATGGTGTTTCCTCGTTCATGGATATTTTCGGA
>Ga0070731_10003168_pt1 | contig 15011 bp, 13 predicted proteins | sample Coa_R1_2_FD_66448 | JGI IMG/M metagenome (GOLD analysis project Ga0070731, IMG submission 66448) | Surface soil microbial communities from Centralia Pennsylvania, which are recovering from an underground coalmine fire - Coalmine... | ecosystem: Environmental > Terrestrial > Soil > Unclassified ... | reverse complement strand
TGGGCGAAATCGCGGAACACCCGGCACCGCTCGTCATAACAGGCAACGAGCATTTCTTCTCCGCAGGTGCGGAACTAGCCCAGATTGCGGAGCTCGATGCCGCCTCGGCCTACGAGTTTTCCAGGTGTGGTCAGGCCCTAATGCAAGCGGTCGAACAATTTTCCGCCCCCGTGTACGCTGCGGTGTCGGGATATTGCATGGGTGGAGGCCTGGATCTAGCCCTCGCTTGCCGCGAGCGAATCGCTGCACCCAATGCCGTGTTTGGACATAGAGGCGCCGCGCTGGGATTGATCACCGGCTGGGGAGGCACGCAGCGGCTGCCGCGACTTGTTGGTAAATCGATCGCCCTTGAAATGTTCGTGGAAGCGGAGAAGATTTCTGCTCGCCGCGCTCTGGCGATCGGACTGGTGGATGCGGTTGTGGATGATCCAGTATCCGAAACTTTACGCAGGCTCCAGAAATGAATCGCTGCAAGACAGTCCGCTCCTGGGAGTGTTTCTCCGGTCCAATCTCCATTGCGCGCCCGCGCTCGGCTGGTATACCGTAAACAGTCCGACTCTTCCGCCCCAATGGCTGACCGCAGCGAAGCTCTTCCAGACCAGGCAATCTCGTCGTCGAACGTCTTGACGACGCGGACCGACCCGACTTCGGCGCGATTCGAGGCCAATATGCGTTTTCTGGCTGACCTCATGTCGCAAGTGCGCAATGAGGGCGAGAAGATATGCGAGGGGGGAGGCGCCAAGGCGATTGAGAACCAGCACAGCAAGGGACGTCTGACGGCGCGAGAACGCATTGAATTGCTCGTGGATCCGAAGTCGTTTTTCGAGTTGGGAGTTTACGCGGCTCACGGCATGTACGAAGAGTGGGGCGGAGCACCTGCCGCGGGCGTGATCACCGGCATGGCCCGCATTCATACCCGCATGGTGATGATCATCGCGAATGATGCGACGGTGAAAGCCGGCGCGTTTTTCCCGATGACTTCGAAGAAGGTGATTCGCGCGCAAAACATCGCCATTGAGAATCGGATTCCGACAATTTATCTGGTCGATTCGGCCGGCGTCTTCCTTCCGCTGCAGGAAGACGTTTTTCCCGACACCGACGACTTCGGCCGCGTCTTCCGTAATAATGCAGTCATGTCGGCACTCGGTATTCCACAGATTGCGGCCATCATGGGCATGTGCGTAGCCGGCGGGGGATACTTACCGGTGATGTGCGATCACGTTTTGATGACCGACGGCAGCGGCCTTTTTCTTGCCGGGCCGGCGTTAGTGCAGGCCGCAATTGGACAGAAGGTTTCCGCCGAGGATTTGGGGGGAGCGGCGATGCATGCCAGCATCAGCGGCACCGTCGATTTTCGCGAACCGAGTGATGAATCCTGCCTGGCACGCGTTCGCTCGATTGTCGAAAAATGGGGATACCGGCGCCAGTCACCTTGGGATCGAAAGAAGCCGGTCGAGCCGGCATTAACCGCTGAGGAGATTTACGGCATTTACGATTCGTCTCCCGCGCGCCCCTACGACATGAAAGAGATTCTTGCGCGCGTCCTCGATGGCAGCCGTTTCGACGAATACAAACCGGAATACGGCAAGACGCTGATATGTGGTTACGGGCGCATTGGTGGATTCGCCGTGGGGATCGTAGCCAATCAGAAACTGCATGCCCAACAGACCGATCATGAAGGCCACAAGCGAGTCGAATTCGGCGGCGTCATCTACACTGAGTCTGCCGAAAAGGCCGCGCGTTTCATCATGGATTGCAATCAGAACCTGATCCCACTGGTTTTCTTTCATGATGTGAACGGATTCATGGTAGGCCGCGACGCCGAGTGGAGCGGCATTATCAAAGCAGGCGCGAAGATGGTGAATGCGGTGTCGAATTCTGTCGTGCCCAAGATTACGGTCATTGTCGGGGGATCTTTCGGAGCGGGACATTATGCCATGTGCGGTAAAGCATATGATCCGCGCTTCGTATTTGCATGGCCGACTGCACGGTACGCGGTAATGAGCGGTGAATCGGCGGCGGGAACTTTGGTTGAAATTAAGGTCAAGCAACTGGAGCGCAACGGCAAAAAGTTGAACGACGACGAAAAAAAAGAACTCTTCGAATCGGTAAAGCGCACTTATGACGAGCAGACCGACCCACGTTATGGTGCGGCACGGCTGTGGATTGACAAAATCATCGATCCCGTCGAGACGCGAGATGCGATCATCCAGGCGCTCGAAGCCGCGGCGCTAAACCCGGATGTGCCCGAGTTCAAGGTGGGAGTACTGCAAACCTAGATTGAGCCATTGGGTGCTTGGTTATCGCGCCATTCCACTCGCTCGATTGCTCGATCCGTTAAATGACTAATATGTCCGATGCCGTGAAGCTAATCGAATGTCCACGCGATGCCTGGCAAGGGTTGAAGGGCCAGATTCCGTCTGACATTAAGCGCGCTTATCTGCAAGCCTTGATCAGCGCGGGTTTCAAGCACATTGACGCTGTTTCGTTCGTATCGCCAAAGGCCGTACCGCAGATGGCCGATTCGGAGGAGGTAGTAAAAGAACTCGATCCGCCAGACGACGTTGAGATCATCGGTATCGTCGTAAATGAAAGAGGGGCGGGACGAGCCATTGAGACGCAGGCGATAAAGACTCTGGGATTTCCCTATTCAATCTCCGAAACTTTCCTGCGTAAGAATCAGAATCAATCTGCGGAGGATGCGCTCGACGAATTGGAGAAGGTTCAGAAGAAAGCCGAAGAGGCGGGACTCGATGTGGTGGTCTATATATCGATGGCGTTCGGCAATCCCTATGGCGATCTGTGGAATGTCGACGAGGTGTTGGAAGCCATCTCGCTGATGGAGGTCGACAACCTGCGCACCATCTCGCTCGCCGACACTGTCGGCCTGGCGACACCGCAACAAATCAGCGAACTGGTCGGCGCAGTGATGTCGCAATACGCTTATTTGGAGATCGGCGTGCACCTGCACAGCCGACCTGAGCAGGCTGCGGCGAAGATTTTGGCGGCTTATGACGCGGGCTGCCGCCGCTTTGACTCGGCCATTGGCGGACTCGGCGGTTGCCCCTTCGCGCAAGACGCTCTGATCGGCAACATCGCGACCGAAACCGTGATTGCTGCACTCGGGGAACGCGGCGCCGACTTCCCGCCATTGAAATCGCTTGACGCCCTGGTGAAAGCGACGAACGAAATCGAAGCCAGATTCACCCATGCCGCCGCGAGTTAACCTTATGAACTATAAAACTCTCGAACTCGCTTTTGAGGGCGCTATCGCGACCGTCACGCTGAATCGCCCCGAGAAACGCAACGCCATCAGCTTCGAACTGATTGACGATTTATTACGTGCGCTCGACGAAGTGGAGAAATCCGAAGCGCTCGTGCTGATTCTCACCGGTGCAGGTAAAGCTTTTTGCTCCGGGATGGATTTGGAAAACCTGAAGGCGCTACTCGGACGAACGCCGGATCAGAACCTGCAAGACTCCGACACCATGGTAAAACTCTTCCGCTCGCTTTATGAGTTTTCCGGCGTCACCATCGCCGCGGTCAATGGACCAGCTATCGCCGGTGGCACGGGGCTAGCCTTGTTGTGCGATTTCACTTTGGCCGTCCCCGAGGCCAAGTTCGGCTACACCGAAGTCCGTATCGGATTTGTGCCGGCCATTGTTTCGACATTCCTGCTCCGCCAGACGGGAGAGAAGTACGCTCGCGATTTACTGCTAAGCGGGAGGATTATTGGTGCGGCGGAAGCGGCACAGATGGGATTGATCAACGAAATCGTCGCGCCCGAGAATCTGATGGTCCGTGCCCAAGAGCTGGCCGCACAGCTGTTAGCCAATAGCCCAGCCTCTCTGCGCGCTACAAAACAACTGCTGAACGAACATGCCCGGGCTGAGTTGGATGCGCAAATAGCGGCTGCAGTGCGCGAAAATGCCGCTGTCCGCACTACGGCCGACTTTCGTGAAGGTATTACATCGTTCCTTGAAAAACGCAAGCCAGTGTGGAGCGGAAAATGAGTTCGCATCGGCAACCAGTTGTTAACGAGACGAAGCTGCGCGTTCGCTATGCAGAGACCGATCAGATGGGAGTTGTTTATCATGCCAACCATTTCGTGTGGTTCGAAATCGGACGCGTTGAGCTAATGCGGCAATTGGGTTTTTCCTATCGCGATATGGAAAAGCAAGACGGATGCTGCGTGGCGGTGGTCGAGGCAAAATGCCGCTACCGTGCTCCCGCGCGCTACGACGAGGAACTTCTTGTGCGAACGCGCTTGCTGAATGTGAAAGAGTCAGTGATTCACTTTGGATATGAATTGCTGCGAGCGCAGGACAACATGCTGATTGCCGAAGGCGACACTACGCACATCGTAACCGACCCCCATATGAAAATTGCGGTGCTGCCGGAGAAATATCTGGATGCATTTCGGGACGCCTTGGGAAGAACGCCATTGTCTTCGGTGGATGCGGGAAAATAGAAAAACAGGGAAACAATCTTGAACGCTCTTCACATCAGCGGCAACGACCTCACTCTGGAAGCGGTGCGCGAAGTTGCGGCCGAACGGCGGCCTGTGCTTTTACTTGCCGAGGCTCGCGAGATTGTGAACCGCGCCCGCGCCGTTGTCGATGACATCGTCGAAGGGAACAAGCTCGCATATGCAATTACAACCGGTGTCGGCAAGCTTAGTGATGTGCGTATCATTGGGGATGAGATTCGCGAATTACAGGTGAACCTGGTGCGTTCCCATGCGGTGGGGATTGGGGAAGCACTTTCCGACGTTGAAGTTCGCGCGATGATGCTTCTACGCGCCAACTCTCTTGCCAAAGGCTTTTCAGGCGTACGCGCAGTTGTTATCGATAAGCTGTGTGAAATGTTGAACCGCGGGGTCACGCCATTTGTGCCCTCGCAAGGCAGCGTCGGGGCCAGCGGCGATCTCGCTCCACTCGCACACCTCGCTCTGGTGATGATCGGCGAAGGCGAATGCGTTGAGGCAAACGGTAGACGGATTCCCGCATCGGAGGCGCTGAAACGGGCACAGATCGACCCGCTTGCGCTTGAGGCGAAAGAATCGATTTCGCTGATCAACGGCACTCAAGCCATGCTGGCCATAGGAACGCTGGCATTGCTTGAGGCCGAGACACTGGTCGATTCCGCCGATGTGTTGGGAGGACTAAGTTGCGATGCCCTGAAAGGCACCGACACCGCCTTTGACGAACGCATTCATCGAGCGCGTCCGCACGCCGGTCAGACAAAGTCAGCTGCCAATCTTCGCAAAATGCTCGAGGGCAGCCAGATTCGCGAATCTCACCGCACTTGCGGCCGCGTCCAAGATGCATACTCTCTGCGCTGCATCCCGCAAGTGCATGGCGCCGTGCGAGACACGCTGAGGCATTGCCGCGAGATATTTGAAATAGAAGCCAACTCCGCGGTAGATAACCCGCTCGTGTTTGTTGGCAGCTCGTCAAATTCCCACGACGACGTAATCTCCGGGGGGAATTTTCATGGCGAGCCTCTCGCCTTCGCCCAGGATTTTCTGGCCATTGCTTTAAGTGCACTGGCGGGCATCAGCGAGCGCCGCATCGAGCGGCTTGTCAATCCCGCGCTCAGCGAAGGGTTACCGCCGTTTTTGGCGCACGGCGCTGGACTGAACTCTGGCTTCATGATGGCCCAAGTCGCCGCGGCGGCGCTGGTCAGCGAGAACAAAGTGCTGGCGCATCCCGCGTCAGTGGATTCAATTACCACCTCGGGAAACAAGGAAGACTACGTGTCGATGGGAATGACTGCGGCCAACAAGCTGAAACGAGTCGTCGAAAACACGCGAAATGTGCTGGCGATTGAAGCCATGGCAGTTGCACAGGCCATCGATTTTCTGGCCCCTCTGAAATCCTCGAGACGCGGACAGGCAGCGCATGCGGCAATTCGCTCGGTTTGCCCTATGGTCGAAAAAGACCGAGTCATGTACAACGACTTTGCACGGATCGCCAGCTTGATTGCGACGGGGAAACTCGCCGAGGCGCTGGAGTAGCATTAGCCACAGCGCCTCTCAGATTTTTCCTGCTTTTCAGGAAGATTTTTTGTTCGCGGCCAGCTTCTGAACCGTGATCCTGATGAACGCATAGTTCAGCTGCGGCAGTGAATTAAATCCTGCTGCCTTCGCGAGAAACTCTTGCGATTTCGCTGTATCACCCTTGGCTGCGTATGCCACGCTCAGGCGATAGAGATTTCGGGGGTCCTGGAGACTCGCCTGCTGAAGTTCCGCAATCGCGCCCTCGTTGTCTTTTTCGCCGAGCGCAATCCGGCCTGCCAGCTCATGAGCCTGTTTCATTTGTAGCGGATTCTTCCCGGCGCTTGCTCCCTGGCGGAATTCAGAAGCGAGTGTCTTCGCCGCCTCATAGTCTTTCTTCTCAATCGCAATGACAGCAAGGTTGAATTGGTGAAGCAAGGTTGCGTTGTCCTTTACGTCTTGCGAAAGATCTGACGACTGAATCAGCTGCAGGGAGCGATCAAACTGAAGTTTGGCTTCGTCGTACTTCCGGGTTTCGACCAGAATGTTTCCTTTCGCCTGAAGATCGGCCGCCATCGACGCAGCATCGTTTTTCTTTTCCGCGACGGCAAATTCCTTTTCCATCGCCTGCATCGCCTTGTCCGGCTTGCCGCTGTCGACGGCAACTACGGCCATCCCGAAAAACGCAGTCCGGAGCTCTCCATCGTTGCGTGCCAAGCGTGCCATTTCCTGCAGCTCAGCCTGCGCCTCATCAGGATGTCCCAGGTACATCTCATCGGCAGCCATGCCGAAGCGCGAAGCCGCGAAGTGCGGATCGATGGACAGCGCCTTGCGGTATTGCACGACCGATTCGTCGAACCGGCCCATCTTCATCAGCAACTCCGCGTAGGAGTCGTAAGGATTGGGATCGTTTGGAATGAGGTCGACGTATTTCTTAAATGCCGTCTCGGCATCCGCATAGTCGGCCTTCTGACGATAGCAGTATCCCAGAACGTTGTAGGCCCCGGAAAATGCAGGCGCAATCGCCGTAGTTTTCTTGTAACGCTCAATCGCCGCATCGTATTCCTGTTGCCCGAAATAAAAGTTCGCGAGGTTGAACTGTGCCCGTTCGTCGTTGGGATACGCTGCCACTAGTTTTTCGAGATACTCCCTTTGTTTGGCTACGTCGCCATTCGCCCCGGCGTCGCTCGCAAAGATGATCAACCGTTCGCCCTCTGAAACATTCTCGGCGAGGCTCATCGCCTTCTTCTGGTGATCGAAGAATTCTTTGGCCGTAGCAGAACTGTTCGCTCGAGCCAACTCCGCGGAGGCGAACTCAGGATCAAGCTGGATGGCCTTATCGAAATGTGCAACCGAATCCTGTACCAGAAGGCGGTCGGCGAGGTCTCGACCTTGCAGAAATTCTTTTCTGGCATCTTCTGATTTCGTCGTTATGGGAATCTTCCCGTCATCGTTTGTCGCAGAGGGCTTCCCCGTTTTCGCGTTGTCTGCGGAAGTCCAACCGGCCGTAGCCAGCCCAGCCACAACCGCCAGCAGGATGCAAGTCGAGTTTCGTAAACGCACGGAAACCTCCATCGAGCTCATGAACTTTTTCATCTCGATGAGGTCGGAGGCAGCGAGCGATCACCAAGCGATCTCACCGCGATCAGCACAATAGACTCCGCATGACCCGGTTCGATAGCACATGGAGCTTTTAAATTGTGACGAGGAAATCACAGAACATTCAACAGTTGACTCGACGCTAGTCTGGCTCTCAAAGAAAACATTTCAGGCGGGGATACACTTTCTCAGGCTGTCTTTGCTGCGCTACCATCCAACCCCAAATCAGCCGCGATCGGCTTCATGGCATCGATGCAGAAACCAATGTGCTCATCCAAATCCACGCCCAGGGCCGCGGCGCCAGTAATAATGTCGTCTCTGTTCACCTTTCGCGCGAAAGCTTTGTCTTTCATTCTCTTTCGCACCGACTTCACATCGACTTCCGCCAGAGATTTGCCCGGCTTGATCAACGCAACTGCGGTGATGAATCCCGCAAGCTCGTCGCAGGCGAAGAGAGCTTTTTCCATCGGCGTCTCGCGCGTCACCCCGGTGTAGTCGGCGTGTGACATGATGGCTCGGCAGATCACATCCGGCCAGCCACGCTCCTTCAGAATTTCGTTTCCTTTGTAGGGATGGTCTTCGAGGCTGGGATATTTTTCGTAGTCGAAGTCGTGAATGAGGCCGACGATGGACCAGAGAGATTCGACAACTAATCCCTCATCCGCTAAAGCCTCATCGGAGCTTCGCTCCGTCGGATGGCCGGGGGCGGCCGTCCCTACAGGATTCTCGTGGCGACCCCCGAACTTCTTCGCGTAAGCCTTCATGCAAGCCTCGACCGCAAGCGCGTGCTTGCGCAAACTTTCCGATTGGGTGAACTCAGTAAGCAATTTCCATGCGGCTTCACGCGAAATCGTGGACATGTTTCTTAACATACCTCTTCCCGAGAAATTTTGATTGAACTGGATTCTGGCCACGGTGGTCGGCGCAAGATTTCAAGGCATCACCGCGGCTGCGCAAAGTACGACTCCTCAATCTAAGGCGAATCCCTTAACTCCAGGGAACTAGAACTCTTCAGAGGTTTCCAAACCTTTCAAACCTGCCGAAATCGCGGCTTCTCCCAGACAATGGATACATGAAATCCAGCCTGTTTTTATTTTTTCTTCTCTTATCCGTTTACCAGTGTGCAGCCTCTGCGGTCGAAATCACCACCACGTCTGTGCCCAACGGCACTGTGGGCACAGCGTACTCCGCAGTCATTAAAGCTTCGGGCGGCTGCACTCCTTACAAGTGGTCCATTTCTTCGGGAGAGTTGCCCAACGGGATCACTGCCAAGGCCTCCGCAAACTCAGTCGATCTCGATCTGGACGGAACGCCAACCAAGTCGGAGAAATACTCTTTTACCGCATCCGTGACGGATTGCGGCGAACATGTTGCCAGGAAATCGTACACGCTTACGATTCAGGCTTCGGCTGAACACGTGGTGAGTTTGAAGTGGAATGCTTCTACATCAAAGGACGTTGCAGGGTACAACGTCTATCGCGGTCCCGATGGTGTGAAGTGGACAAAGATCAACGAGGGCCTGATCGCCGCAACCGATTACGACGATTCTTCCATTTCGAACGGCAGCACCTATTATTACTCGGCCACAACCGTCAACATCTACGGTGAAGAAAGCAAGAAGACTGGCTCCGTTAAGGTGTACGTTCCGTAGTGATGACCAGGCACGCAGCCAGCGGTTGCTCGTGCAACGAACGGGAAGACGCCGGCATAACGAGGAACCTGTTTGGTAAACAGTTCGCCGCTTAACAATGAATCGTGTGCCTCGTCAGTAAACATGCGGCTTTGCAGGGTGGGAGTTCAATCTTCATCGCGCTAAATCATTGGGAGAACCATTTTTGCCTTGACATCCACAGACCTTGTACTGCAGATTGTCCTGCAAGCCGAACCTCTCCCCCAAGTCTTAAGGTTCTGCTGATAGCAGTAAGGAGAGCCCGCTCTGGCACTCCCACAACTCGATGGCCACGACTCTTGCCCCAGTAGATTCCAGGGAAGTCGTACGTTGCGATCACTGCCTGCTGGTTCAATTCCGCACCGTCAACAACAACTGCCGCCGCTGCCACTCGTCGCTCGATGAGGAGCCCGAGCCTGAGCCCATAGTGATGACCCCGCCGGTGATGATGCCCGTTCCGGGCAGCAGCCGCGGGCATCTGAATCTCGCAACCTCGATCCGCTCGCTGCGCCTGCGGAATGGGCTGAGCCAGCGCCAACTCGCAGGACGCATGGCTGTGCCGCGCACTTACGTCTCAAAAATCGAAAACGAGAAAGCCACGCCTACGCTGTCTTCCCTGGAGCGGCTGGCGCGAGCACTGGAGGTAACCGTGCCGGAACTGCTCAGCGGAGGCGAAAAGAGCCGCCAGGACGAAATCAGTGAACTGATGAAAGATCAGTTCATCGCCGAGATTCTGCCTTTCGTCACGCAGTTAAACGGCATGCAGATGTCGAGCATCCTGACTCAGGTGCGGGACCTGACGCTGCGGCCAAGAAGAACAGCTTAGGACGCGAATTGTGCCGGGATAGCCGTTCCTTCGGCTGTCCACCCCGCGGCACGTCCTTTTTTGACTTTATCCGGGCACTGCCAACTCGCATACCGGGACCATGAGACTTGGTCCCGGTTTTTTTTGTTCGGCGCCGAATGCTCACTCAACTCTCTTTACATGACCAGCATCTCATCAAGACAAAGATTTGTGCCGCTTCATAAGTGCCCCGTCTCAGGAGTGATTCATGTCACAGACAAATAAAAATAAAACAGTCGTCATCACCGGTGCCTCCAGCGGGATTGGCAGGTCGTGCGTTGCCAGAATGAACCGAGCGGGATGGAGTGTGTTCGCCACGGTACGGAAAATGGAGGATGGGAACCGACTCAAAGCCGCGGGAGTTGCGCACGTCTTTCCTGTGATTATGGATGTCCGGGATGAGTCGTCGATTATCAATGCGGCTGAGGAAGTTGCGTCTCAAGTGGGTGCGGCCGGCCTGGATGGTTTGGTGAATGTCGCGGGTATCGGCATGATGCGGCCTGTGGAATACTCGACCACCAGCGAGTTGCACGAGATATTTGAGATCAATGTGTTCGGCCAGATAGCAGTCACGCAAGCGTTTTGTTCGTTGCTGAAGGCAAAAGCAGGCCGAATCGTGAACATCACTTCCGTCGGGGTTAACATTGCCATCCCTTTCGGAGGCTTGCTCAACTCGAGCAAAAGCGCGTTTAGCATGCTGAGCGACTCGCTGCGGCTGGAACTTCATCCTTTCGGAGTGCGCGTGTGCGCCGTCGAACCTGGCGCCATTTCAACCCCGGCAGTAGAAAAGACACTTGGAGACGTTGAGCGAGTAATCGCCAGCCTGCCGGCCGAGGGTCGCGCGCAATACGCAGGGATGCTCAGAAATTTCGCCAAGCGTGCCTATGCCCGGGAAAAGAACGGAAGTGCGCCTGAGGCTGTAGCCAGAGCCGTGCACCACGCGCTGACCAGCAACCGTCCTCGAATTCGCTACCGTGTGGGAAAGCACGCGAAGCTGCTGGCCACACTGCCAAGAATTCTCCCGGAACAGGTATTGGACGCGCTTCGTCTTCGAATGTTCGGCCTGCCCACGCGGTTAGGCGCAAATGCCCGAGAGAACGCCAAACCTGCAGGCCAACTAGCTTCCGTTGAGCGGCACGTGGAGGCGGTCTGAATCCGAAATCGATCGACCCACATCTATGCAGCATGGATTCGGAAGAGATCGGGAATCTCCTGACGCGGCGGGTGGTGCCTGAGTTTCTGAACCAGGCTGCAATCGTGGGATGGAAAAAAGAGTCTTCGCGTGAGCCCGCAATCGCGAGTTCTTCGGCGAGCGACGGTCCTCTGTTGGACGCATACTCTCGTGCGGTAACAGGAGCGGTGGCCGCAGTCAGCCTGTCCGTCGTAAACATTGAAGTTCACCAGACAGGCCGCACGCGATCTGGTGAAGAACGTGAGAGGCACGGGGGAGGATCAGGTTTCGTTTTCACCCCAGACGGCTTGATTCTCACGAACAGCCATGTCGTTCACGATGCGAATCGCATCCATGTGACTTTCGCAGACGGCCGCCAGATGCCCGCGACCGCCATCGGCGACGACCCCGCCAGCGATCTCGCCGTAATTCGGGTCAACGAGCCAAACCTTGCGGCTGCCCTCGGTGATTCGCAGCAACTTCGGGTGGGGCAACTGGTAGTCGCAATTGGTAATCCTTACGGGTTTCAGTCGACCGTCACTGCTGGAGTGGTGAGCGCATTGGGACGTTCCTTGCGCTCGTACTCCGGTCGGCTGATTGATGACGTCATTCAAACGGACGCTGCGCTCAATCCTGGCAATTCCGGCGGACCGCTCGTCGATTCCGCAGGGCGCGTAGTCGGAGTAAATACTGCTACGATCCTGCCGGCGCAGGGAATTTGTTTTGCCATCGGCATCAATACGGCGAAGTTTGTCGCCAGCCGTCTGTTGCGGGACGGACGCATCCGGCGCAGCTACATCGGAGTCTCGGCGCAAACCGTTCCCATCCATCGCCGCGTGGTTCGCTTCTACGATCTGCCGAAGGAATCGGGCGCGTTAGTTTTATCGGTAGAAGAAAACAGTCCGGCGAAACGGGCGGGGTTGCGCGACGGCGACATTATTGTTGCCTTGGAGGATAAGCCTGTGGCCGGCGTGGATGACCTGCACCGGCTGCTGACGGATGTGCGCGTGGGTGTGAGCGTCTCGCTGATCGTGCTGCGGCGGACGGAAAAGCTGGAGTTCGAGATCATTCCCGAAGAAGCAAAATAGAAAGGGCGGCTTCCTGAAGCCGCATTGCAACCCCCTTCGCCGCTGTGTTAGCTTCAAGACTCGGAAGGGGCTATCGCCTTGCAGGCAAAGGTTCCCGCCGGGCTGGATCACAAGGAAAGCGAAGTTTACCGCAGGCTCGATCCAGATCGGCTCCCTCGACACATCGCGATCATTATGGACGGCAACGGGCGCTGGGCAAAACGGCGCCACATGCCGCGCGTGGCCGGGCATCGCGCCGGAGTCGCTGCGGTCCGTTCGACCGTCGAGACTGCCGCGCGCATTGGTATTCATGCGATCACGCTCTACGCTTTCTCAGAGGAAAACTGGAAGAAGCGTCCCAAAAGCGAGGTCGACTTTCTCATGCGCCTGCTGAGCCGCTATTTGAAAGCTGAATTGCCCACACTCAACAACAATAACGTTCGGCTGGAATATATCGGCCGCCAGCACGAACTGCCGAAAGACGTGCAGGAGCGCATGGAGTGGGCCCGGCAGAACACCGCCAAGAATACTGGAACGGTGCTAACCCTGGCGCTGAACTACAGCGCGCGCAGTGAAATCGTCGATGCAGTCCGCTCGCTGCTTAAGGCGGCATCACAAAACGGAGGCCTGGAGCATCTGCAAATCGACGAGGATACCGTGGCAGAGCATCTTTACACTCGTCATCTGCCGGATCCGGATCTGGTTGTGCGAACTTCCGGCGAGATGCGCCTGAGCAACTTTCTGTTGTGGCAGTTAGCTTATGCCGAGATCTATGTGACGCCAACGCTGTGGCCGGATTTTCGCGGGGTACACCTGCTCGAAGCGCTTGCCGAATATCAGAAGCGCGAGCGCCGTTATGGCGGTCTGAATCACAATGAGGCAAGCGCCGCTGAACGGAGCGCGCATCACTTTAATCATGCCAAACCGGGGACTGACTCGGGAACAAACTCGAACGACTCGCAAGCTCATGACGCCAAGCTCGCTCACGGTCACTGAAACCGGTAACTCCGGGACATTCCTGCCTTGCTGAAACGCATCGCGACCGCCGTCGGCCTCATTCCAATTGTGCTGGTGCTGATCCTGCGCGCACCAGCACCGGTGCTGGCCGCGGTAGCGGCCGCCGTTTCTCTGATCGCAGTGCACGAACTTCTCAAGCTCACGGAATCTTACGGACTACAGCCGTTTCGGCCGCAAACCTACGTTTTTGTAACACTGTGTTTTCTTCTGCTGGCAGCATCCTCGCTCTCGGAAACGCCGCAGATATCGTCGTTGAAGTTTGTGTTGGGTCTCGGCTTCGCTTGCGCGATTGCTCCGTTTCTCTTTTTGAGCATAGCCATGCGGCGCAGGGAAATGGCAGGAGCGTATCCCGCAGCCGCGATGTCGGTATTCGCGTTCCTGTATGTTGCAGTTCCCATGGCCATGCTGGTGCAACTTCGTGAGCAGATCGCGGGAGCTTTCTGGCTACTTTATTTGCTGCTTGTGGTGTGGGCGGGCGATATTTTCGCCTACTTCGTAGGACGCTCTCTGGGGCGGCATTTAATGGCTCCGCGCATAAGCCCGAAGAAGACCTGGGAAGGCGCAGCGGCGTCGTTGGCTGCAAGCCTGCTGGTGGGAATTCTGCTGTTCAGCCATGCCCTCCAGATCAGTTCATTTCTCTTGCGGACCGGCATGATCGAGCGCCGAGACGGGCTGTTTGGCCTGGAAAAGCCCGACTTCTGGCCCATCACCCTGTTGACGATTGCAGTGAACATCGCAGCGCAGCTCGGCGATCTCGTGGAATCTTTGATTAAGCGCGGCGCGGGCGTGAAAGATTCAGGCACGATCCTTCCCGGGCATGGAGGAATGTTGGATCGCATCGATGCTTTGCTCTTCGCCGCCCCCGTCCTATGGTTTTACGCTTCAGCATTCTTCCCACCCGCGCGCCCTTGGTAACGGGTAAAATATGAGATTGCCTGCGACGCGGCCGATTATTTCCCACGCATGAAGCGCATTGCCATCTTGGGCTCTACCGGATCGATTGGCCGCAGCACGCTCAGTGTCGCCGAATCTTATCCTGATCGATTTCAGATCGTAGCTCTGGCTGCGGGTAAAAACCTTGACGCGGCTTTTGAGCAGGTGCGGCGCTGGCGCCCTCGGGTAGTTTCGATGTCTTCTGAAGCGAGCGCCGATCCCTTGCGCTCGCGTATCAAGCAAGCGGGAATCCATAACGTGGAAGTGGTTTATGGGACCGCAGGCCTGGTGGACGTGGCCACGCACCGAGACGTCGATTTTGTGGTCAGTGCGATTGTCGGAGTCGCAGGTCTCGAAGCCACCTACGAAGCAGTCAAGGCTGGAAAGACAATCGGCGTGGCCAACAAAGAATGCCTGGTAGCCGCCGGAGAATTAATTACCGCTGAGGCACAGCGGCAAGGCAAGCCACTGCTTCCCATCGACAGCGAGCACAATGCGGTGCACCAGTGTCTGCGTTCCGGGCGCATGGACGAAGTAGAACGGATCTGGCTGACCGCATCTGGCGGGCCATTTCTGAACACTCCCCGCTCGGAATTTGCCTCCATCACCGTGCAACAGGCTCTTAATCACCCCACGTGGAAAATGGGCAGGCGCATCACAATCGACTCCGCGACATTGATGAACAAGGGCTTCGAGGTGATTGAGGCATGCAG
>Ga0070731_10003167_pt1 | contig 15013 bp, 14 predicted proteins | sample Coa_R1_2_FD_66448 | JGI IMG/M metagenome (GOLD analysis project Ga0070731, IMG submission 66448) | Surface soil microbial communities from Centralia Pennsylvania, which are recovering from an underground coalmine fire - Coalmine... | ecosystem: Environmental > Terrestrial > Soil > Unclassified ... | reverse complement strand
CTGGCGTTCGATCTTCGCGGCCACCGCGCTTGCATTCGCACGATCGCTTGGGGACTTCGGCGTGACTCTGATGGTGGCGGGAAACATTCCGGGACGCACGCAGACCGCGGCAGTTGCGATCTACGATGCGTACGAGTCCGGCAACACCACGTTATCGCTGACGCTGGTATTGATCCTTTCGGCGGTCGCTCTGGTTATTCTCAGCGTCGCGAATCGCCTCGCGCCAGCCAACGGGCTGAGCCCGCGATGATTCGCGCGCGGCTGCGTAAGTCGTTTCCATCGCGCGCCGATTCGGCCGGCTTCTCTCTCGATCTGGAGTTTCAGGCGGCGTTGTGCGTCACCGTGTTGTTTGGGCCGAGCGGGTCGGGCAAGACGCTGACCCTCGATTCGATCGCGGGTTTTGTCCGTCCTGATGAGGGGCGCATCCTTCTCGACGACCAGATTCTGTTCGACGCTGCCAGCGGCGTGCACCTTCCACCGCAATCGCGCAACTGCGGTTACGTGTTTCAGAACTACGCGCTCTTCCCGAACATGACCCTGCGTCAGAATCTGGAATTTGCCGCGGAGCGCAGGCCTCGCCTGGAGCGTCATCGGCGGGTGAATGAAATGTTGGATCGGTTCCAGCTTGGCGAAGCCGCGGGCCGGCGCCCGCATGAAGTCTCTGGCGGCCAGCAGCAGCGCTGTTCCATCGCGCGGGCATTGATTGGCGAACCCAAGCTGCTGCTGCTCGACGAGCCGGCGCAGGGCCTCGACGCTCCGCTGCGTGTCGAGCTGTATGAGGTGCTTCGTCATGTCCGCGCGGATTTCAAGACGCCCATCCTTTTGGTCACCCACGATCTCGATGAGTGTTTCGAACTTGGCGAAGAGATGCTGATCCTACGCGAGGGGCGTATCGTGCAGACCGGAACGCCGCGCGCGGTTTTGGACCAGCCTGCAAATCTGGAAGTGGCGCGGCTGCTCGGGCGATTCAATCTGATCCCCGCTGAGATTCGTGCGCTCGATCCAGGCCAGAAGACCAGCCGCGTCCAGGTCGGCGAATTCGAGCTGGATGGCCCGTATTTTCCGGGGCGGCTCAAGGGCGATCGCGTCACGATCTGTATTCGGCCCGACCAACTCAAAGTCGCCGCGCGAAATGGGCGTCCGCTACAGAATCAGATGCCGGCGGAGTTAAAGCGAACTGTCGAAAGGCCTCAATGGATGCGTCTGGAGTTTTCCGGAGGCATTTCCGTCGACCTGCCGCGTCCGGAATACGAGCGGCAGCGCGACACCAGAGACTGGTTGATCGAATTTCCGACAGATGCTCTACGCGTTGTGTGACGTTGCCCGGGCGGAGCGCTCCCGATCGATAAGCGCCCGTTTGCGAGCCAGGCCCCATCGGTATCCTCCCAACTCTCCGGTTCCGCGAATCACGCGGTGGCACGGAATCAGAACTGCCACGTTATTGTGCGCACACGCATTGGCCACTGCGCGAACCGCGCTCGGCTGACCGACGCCGGCAGCGACCTCGCCGTAGGACTGCACCTCGCCGTAGGGAATCGATTGCAGATAGTTCCACACGCGCATCTGAAAAACGGTCGCGCGAATGTCGAGCGGCAGATCCAGATGCGGCTGCTTGCCCGCAAGATGATTCGTCAGTGCGTCCATCCATTCCTTGAATTGCGGATGATACGGCTTTCGCATCGCCTCGAAATTCGCGCCTTGATATTCCTTTTTCAACGCAGCTAGCAGCGCTGGTTCCGAGTCGCCGAACTGCACGAAGCAGACACCCCGATCCGTCGCGCCCATCATCATTAGCCCAACGGGCGTGTCCACGGTGACGTGCGTGATGGTAACTTCGCGCCCGCCTTGCCGGTATTGATTCGGCGTCATTCCCAGGCGCGTGTCGGCGCGTTCATAAACGCGGCTGGCCGATCCGTAGCCGGCGTCGTAAACGGCCTCGGTGACATCGCGCGACGTTCGCAAGCTACGCTTTAACTGGCCCAATCGAGTCGAGTCCAGGTACTGTTTCGGCGTTAAGCCGACGATCGCCTTGAAGCTTCGTTGGAAATGGAACGGACTCAATCCGGCGCGTTCCGCGAGGTCCGCCAGCTTCAACGTGTCGCCGCTGTGGCCTTCGATGTAGCGGCAGACTTCACGAATCCGTTCCGTATTCGGATCCGCGCCCACGGTGGCCAGCGGGCGGCAGCGGAGACACGGGCGGAGGCCGTCACGCTCGGCGTCGGCGGGCGATTCATAGAAGCGGACGTTCTTCCGCAACGGCTGGCGTGCGGGGCATGACGGGCGGCAGAAAACGCCCGTGGTCATAACACCGAAAAAGAAACGGCCGTCTTGGCCGCGGTCACGCTGTTGGACTGCTTGCCAGCACTCCTCAGAATCGATCCGGATTTTCTTTGTTTGGGACGACATGCCCACAGTTTGCCGGATTCGCGGGAGGTCTACCATCCGGAACTTGCGCTCGAATCTATTTCACCGCGCACACGAAGTTTGCGGCATCGTCCGTGCTGCCCGAGCCTTTGTAGCGCGCCACCTGCGGATAGGGGCACAGGGGACGCGTGCGAACGATCTCGCTCGCCGGATTCGAGTCGACTTTGTGTTTCGTCGCAATGATCTTATCCGGCGCGCTGCCGCTCTCCACCCATCGTTCCAGGGCGAGCAAACTGCTATGTTGCGAATCCAGAGAAGCGCTTGGATTGACGCCCAGATCATTCGGACCCGGGCCGCCGCCACAGTGCTGCATCCCGGGAACCATGTAGAGCTGGATAAAATCGCCAGTGTGCCGTTGACCTAGTTTGGCGGCTACGCTGCGATAGTAGTTGATCGCGTTGGTCGGGGCGATCGCGGCATCGCTCCACCCGTGATACATGATGAGCTTGCCGCCTCGATTCTTGAACGGCTTCAAATCGGGATTCGTGCCATTCAAAATGGGGCCCATCTTGTCATCCGCCGTCCTGAAATCGCGGTCAAAATTGAAACCGCCCAGATTCCAGGACGCATTTTGAAAGGCCATGTCCGCGAATAAGCCTTGCCCGAACGCGCGCTGCAAGCTCTTACCGGATGAAACGCCGGTGATCCAAGCTCCCCAACCGCCCGGACCGCCCTCGCCGCCGGGCTGATAACCCGGGAACAGCAGTTCGCCCTTCGAATTTCGCGGACCCGCGTAGATCTTCTTGAGAGCGGCGATCTGCGGATCGGTCATACACCTATCTGAATCGGCACCCTTGCAGGCGAGCACCGACGGATCGAAGTGGCACCTGGTTGGATCATCGATCACACCGTCCTTAACTCCATCAAGCGCGTCGCAGGCTGCCAGCGTTGCGTTTTCGAGCGCCTGCATCTTCTTCGGCGGAATATACGATGCCGGATCGGCCGTGAGTGCCTGCTCATTCCACACGAAGCCTGCAAGCAGATGCGTGAAATCGTTGGCGGGGGCGCCGGCGAGGATACCGTCGTAGTCGGCCGGAAAACGCTGCGCTTCGATCAGCGCCTGGCGGCCGCCGTTCGAGCATCCGCTGAAGTAGGAATGCTTGGGGTTCTCTCCGTAAAACGCCTGGACGATCGCTTTGGACTTCTCGGCGGTCTCGTGGATCGCGCGGTAGCCGAAGTCCACAATCTTCTCAAAGTGCCCGATCGCCCATTCAGCCTCGGTTGCCACGCCCTTGTGGCCAGTGTCCGTCGAGGAGACGACATAGCCCTGTCCGACGGCCGCCAGCGCCGGATACCAGATGGAACCTGCGAATCCTCCATTGCCGCCGCCCAGATATCTGCCGTTCCAGCCTGTAGCCGGCAGCCATACTTCGAATTCGATATGCGAATCGTCGGACGGCGCGATCACGCCTTGCACGCGGCAAAAGGCCGGGAGATTCTTGAACGGCGCCGCCGACCCCGTGGGCGGTGTAAAGCCGCCTGGATCCACCGGATGCGCTGCGGTGATCGTGGTTGACGGAAGCTTCAAGTCGTGGAGACTCTCGCACGTGGAAGCGGCGAGACCGGTCGCTGCGGACAGGGCCAGGCATGCGACGAAACAGGTAAGCCGTTCGAAGGTCATTGCTTTAATATGTCACGGATTGACGACGCTACAGCGCCGTCAATGGCCTTTAGCGGGGGCAACCGCGTGTCTTGATCGCAGGTAATGAATCAGCATCGGCAGAACGCTTATCAGTACGATCCCGATGACGACCTTCTCGAAGTTCCGGCGCACCACGTCCACGTTTCCGAGGTTATAGCCGGCCAGAGTCATCGATAACACCCAACCAATGCCGCCGAAAACGTTGAACGATACGAAGCGCGCGTATCGCATCTTTCCGACTCCGGCCATAAAAGGGGCGAACGTCCGGACGATCGGGACAAACTTCGCGTAGATCAGGGTCTTACCGCCGTGCTTCTCGTAAAACGCCTGCGTGCGCGTAACGTACTCCTGCTTAAACAGCAGTGAGTCGGGTCGGCGGAAAATGCTGGGTCCCGTGCGAAATCCAAGGAAGTACCCGCTTTGATCGCCAAGGATCGACATCACCGTGAGTAGAAGGCAGATCCGGACGATATCCAGTTCTCCGGCGCCGGCTACCACTCCGACCGTAAAGAGGAGCGAATCGCCCGGCAGAAACAGGCCGATCAACAGGCCGGTCTCAGCGAACACGATTCCGGCAAGCATCGCGTAGCCCAGCCAGCCGGTCAGTACCTGAGATAGGAGATGAATCAGCCTTTCGGGGTCAGTAAGACTCCGCCAGGCTTCGAGCAGCGAATGAACCATCAACTACTGGCCATCGCTAACGGAAAGACGCTTCCAGCCGCTTGATGGCGTCGCGATTGATCTTGACCTTGCCGTCCGCGACCAGTTTGGATACGATGCTGTCCATGAAGAGGGCGTTGTTCGCCTGAGCCTTGCGCCGTTTGAGCTGTTCCAGAATGGTCTGCCGCTCGGCTACCAGCTTGGACGGGTCCACTTTCTGCTGATCCGTGATCTTGTAAACAACGCTGCGGCCCATAACGTTGGCGGGGCCGATCACCGTACCGATCGGCTGCTTGAACGCGTCCTCGAAGTACACGGCGCTGCCCAGGCCTTCCACCGAATCGGCGTGGCTGAAAAGAATCGAATCGGTGACATCCAGCTTCATCGATTTCGCCAACTTATCGAAATCCTCGCCTTTCTTCAGCTTTTCGGCGGATTCCTTGGCTTTGTCCGTTGCCAGCACCTGGGATTTCTCTTCGATCAGACGGTCGCGCACTCTGCCTTCGACCTCCGGCAACTCCGACGTATGCGGCGCAATCTTATCGTTGAGGATCGCGATCGCGAGCCGGTTCGCAGGCAGCACCAGGACCGGCGAGACGTCGTTGACCTTCATGCCGTTCAGCGCGCCATCGATTTCCGGACTGACGCCCAGCGTGGGAATCGCGTCCCCGGCCGCCGCCTTGCTCACGGTGATCAGGTCGACGTTGAACTGCTTGGCGACCTCGGGGGCTGAAGCCGGCGATTTCTCCAGAGCGGCGCGAACCTGGTCGCCCAAGGCCTGCATCTTCTCCGAGAGACCCTGTTTCTTGAGCTCCTCGGAAAGCGCCGTTTTCACCTCTTCAAACGGCTTCACATGCGCCTGTTCATGCTCCAGAACCTGAATAATGTGGTAGCCGTAAGTGGTCGTGACGATGTCGCTGATTTCCTTGGGTTTTAGCGAAAATGCGACCTTCTCGAACTCCGGGACCATCTGCCCTTTGACAAACCAGTCCAGATCGCCGCCCTTAGGCGCGGTCCCGGTATCTTCCGAAGACTTCTTCGCGAGTTCACCGAAGTCTGCGCCTCCCTTTGCTTGCTTCAGAATGTCCTGCGCCTTGGCCAGAAGCTGCTTCTTCTCCGCATCCGTCTTATCCACCGTTTTGATCAGAATGTGGCGGGCGTGAACCCGTTCCGGCACCCGGAAATTATCCATGGATCCCGAATACGCCGCCCGGAGCTGCGCATCGGAAACCTGAACGGATTGCGCGACTTTCTCCTGGTCGATCACGAGCACTTGGAAGGATCGCTTTTCGGCAACGGAATACTGCATCCGGTGCAGATCGAAGTAGGCTTTCACTTCTTCTGGCGTCAGCTTGACTTGATCCCGAAACTTTGCGGGCGGAAAGGCGATGTAGCGGATCTTGGCGCGTTCGTACTTCCGCGCCAGTTCGTCGTCGACTTCCTTCGGCATCACCACGGTGTTCGAGTACTCGATATTCTGGACTTTATCGAGAATCACCTGCTGATGAGCCAGGTCGATCGCGTCCTGTAGAGTCATGCCTTGCTGCGCGAGCACGGCCTGCAACTGGTCTTTCGCCAGTACTCCGTTTTGAAAAAACTGTGCGTATTCGTTTTGGAGAGCCGCCAGAACCTCGTCGTCGGTAGCGGTGAGTCCCAGGCGCTCGAATTCGTAGTTGACCGCAAGCTGCTGGATCATCGAATCGACGAACTGCGGCACGTAGGTCTGCATCATTTCCGGCGGAATCTGGTTGCCGCGGAGGATGCGCTGCGCCTGCCGGGCGACCTCCATAGTGGTCAGTTTCTGACTACCGATTTCCGCCACCACCGGGTCCGCAGACGTGTTGTTGGCGCTGGTTCCATAACCGGGAATAAGGGTGATCACCATCGAAACCGCGATGACCATCAAGATCGCGCCGAGGAAATAGCGGACAGCCTTCTGCCGGCTGCGGAAAAGATCAAACATAACGTGAAACTCCTACCCGTGGACGGAATCTTATTATAGCGTAAGCCTGATATCCGCCCAACCCGCGGAGGCGAGCGTATTTTCCTATTGAAGTTTTTAACCGTTCGTCCATAATACGAGTTACACCTCCCACCGATAACTGAAGAGTCGGAAGTACTAGTGACTCGGGGAGAAACGCGGAACGATGATCCGCCGGGTTGTTGGCCTACATGGTCGCGGGGTTGGGATAGGAGCTTCCATCGGAAGCGTCATCGTTTTCCTGTCCGCTCATGCAGCCGCTCAAATCCCAGTTCCTTCCGTTGGCGGTCTGGTCCGTATCTTCAATACCGATATGGCCGTTCTCGAAGCGCAGGATGTCCGCAAGGACCTTAACTGTACCGTAACTCCCGAGAAACCCATTCTTAGTTTTGATTTGAAATTCCACGCCGGTTACGACGTGACCATTCCGCTGAAGGACCTGGCGGGTACTGAGAACCAGCTCACGATCTTGTTTCGGATTACGCCGGACAGCTCCAAGGGCGAACCGACGTTTTTCGTGCAGCACGTCCGTGTGCCCCTGATCGAAGAGGAAGCCAAGGGCGAGGCGACTTTGTCAGGGATGGTCGACCTGGGCGAAGGCAATTATCACGTCGACTGGCTGATGCGCGATCGTTCCGAACGGGTCTGTTCGTTCTACTGGGAAATGGATGCTTCACTCCCGGCGAAGGACAGGCAGATCGATCTCGCGATTGGGGCTAACGCCGTCCAGCGCGCCGATGCGGAGCAATTCAACGCGGAGCCGCCGATTGAGCGGAAATCCGAATCGCAGCCTCTAAATATCAAGCTTCTGGTGAACTTCGGCCCTCAGAACCACGACGCTTCTGCAATGCGTCCCCTGGATACCCTGGCTCTTGTCTCCATTCTGAGGCGGATCTCGCGAGAGCCGCAGTTTGGCAAGTTCTCGCTGGTTGCGTTCAATATGCAGGAGCAGCGGGTGCTGTATCGTCAAAAAAGCGAGGACAAGATCGATTTTCCCGCTCTCGGCGAGGCAATCAGCTCGATCAAGCTCGGAACCGTCGATTTGAAGCGGCTATCCCAGAAACATGGCGAAACGGATTTCCTTAGTGAGCTGATTACAAAAGAGATGCACGGCGAAGATCACCCCGATGCCGTGGTTTTCGCCGGTCCGAAAGTAATGCTGGATGAGGCCGTTCCCCAGGAAACCCTCAAGCCACTTGCTGACGTCGAATATCCAGTGTTCTATATGAACTATGCGCTCAACCCGCAGGCGGTACCATGGCGGGATTCGATTAGCCGAGCGGTCAAAGTGTTCAAGGGGACCGAGTACACCATCAGCCGTCCTCGTGACTTATGGTTTGCGGTCTCTGAAATGGTTTCGCGTATAGTAAAATCAAAGCACGCAAAGAGTTCGACTCCAGTCTCGGGTCAGTGAGAGTTAAAACATGTGCAGGAAGTTTGGTTTTGCAGCAACCGGTGTGACATTGGCGCTGGTGTCCCTTCCGGCGCTGGCGCAAAATCCGCGATACGCCAATAAGCTTTCTCCGTACGTGGCGTCTCCCGCCCGTGTTGTCGACCGGATGCTCGAAATGGCCAGCATCAAGCCGGGAGAAACCCTTTACGACCTCGGCTGCGGCGACGGGCGGATCCTGATCACGGCTGTGGAACGTTACAAAGCCAAAGCAGTCGGCGTTGAAATCTCTCCCAAGCTGGTCGCGAAGGCGACCACGGCCATCGAGCATGCGGGAGTGGCGGGTCAGGCTCGCGTGATGCAGGGAGATCTTCTAGAAGTTGATCTGACCGGCGCGGATGTCGTGACGCTCTATTTGGCCACGCAGTTGAACGAACGGTTGCGTCCGCGTCTGGAGAAGTATCTGAAGCCCGGCGCGCGTGTGGTGTCCCATGACTATGCGGTGCCCGGCTGGAAACCGACCAAGATCGATCGAACCGACGGTTCGCAGGGACATCTGATTTATCTCTACGAGATGCCGCCGGCGAAAGACTAGTTTTTCGCCGTTTCCTTCCAGCCTGCTGTCAAAACTCCCTTCCGCCGGCCGTCTTCCCTCTTATGAATCGAATCAAGGCCGGAAAGATACTGATGACTTTTGTGCTGATTGCGGGCGCGGTGCTCGGTTTCGCCCTGGATTGGACCGCGAACCATCTTCTGAACCCCTTGTGGCACCCCCACGCACGTTTTCACGGGGCGCTCCTCTTATTCACTCTTGCGGGGGTTTCCGGGACCGGAGTCTGGCTGCTTTGGCGTCCGTCTAAGGAGCCGGAAGTGGCCCTGAAAGTGGCTGCATTCCTGTCGGCCTCCTTCTGGACTCCCTTTTTCTACATCACGTTCTTGCTTCCCGGGTCCACTCTGTGGGCAGGGCCGCCGGATCGCATGCCGCATCTTGCCGGTGTGGTTTTCTACCCCAACGTAGCCGTAGCCGGCATTTTCCTCGCGTTGACCGCAGCGGCTTACCTGCTTGCGCTGAAACCAAACCGTCAACTGCCGACTACAATGTAAAAGTGCGAGTGTTGTTGCCACTGGTGTTCTTGCTGCCGTCTTTTGCACGAACCCCGTGGGAGCGTCTTGGAGACGCGCATCTCGAAGCGGTTCACGCGCAGCGCGTCGAGTGGATGAAGAAACGCGTTTCGGCGCCCTTGCCTGGCATTTACGCGGATTTCCGGGCCGAGTTGATCGCCAGGCCTCCCGACGGTATCCTAAACGCCGCCAAGGCCGCGGATGTACGCGTAGTCCTAACTCCTGAGGGCGCCACCGGTCTTCGCGACGGGATTCTCATTTATCAGTTCCCAAACGGCCAGAAGCCCGCTGAGTTTGAAGATCCCGACGATTTCTCCTTCGACGTCCAGACCGCTAAGGAACGGCGCGGCGTCGACAGCAAGTTCAAGCAATTTCCCGATGAAGTATTCGCCGTTACCGGAGCCGGGTGGTTCAGTGCCTACCGGGATTTTCCCTGGCATGTGGCGCTTCATCACGCGAGCACTCATATCCTGGCGCGCGATCTGACTCAGCCCGAGATCGCTGACTCGCTCGCCAGGCGTCGCACCTACTTCGCGCACGATTGGTTGTGCGATCCTTCGGGTTTCCTGTTTGTCGCCGAAAACGACCTTGGGGTCTTCGACATCGGTGACACGCTGGAACTGGCGGGACGAACCAGCCTTTTCGCACGCTTTCCGGTGGCGGCGAAGATTCGTGTACTCCGCGACGGGAACGTTGTGAACGAAGTAACCGACTCCAGACTCACCTACATCGCCTCCGAGCCTGGAGAGTACCGGATCGACGCGCTACTGAGCGTCGATGGCGAAGAGCATCCCTGGATCAAGTCGAGTCCGATACATCTGGTGAAGGGGCGAGGCTTGTCTCTGCCGGTAGGTTCGATGTCGCCGGAAGTCGAAGCGCACAAGGACATCGTCTACACTGAGGGCGCTCCGGAGGACGTATCCAAGCATAAGCTCGATCTTTACCTTCCCAAGGACAAGAAGAACTTCCCGGTCATGATTTTCTTGCACGGCGGTTTCTGGCGCTCCGGAGACCGTTCCTGGTACGCGCTACTGGGGAATCGATTCGCGAAGGCTGGCATCGGCGTGGTGGTCCCCAGCTACCGGCTGATGCCGAAGAATCCGCATCCGGCGCAGATCGAGGACGCGGCTGCCGCATTCGCCTGGGTTCACAGCAGAATCCACGAGTACGGCGGCGACGCGACGCGCATCTACCTAACCGGGCATTCCGCCGGCGGACATCTTGCATCGCTGCTCGCCCTCGAGCCCGCGTATTTGAAGAAATACGACATCTCTCCGGCGGCGATTCGAGGCGTGGCGTCCATGAGTGGCGTCTATAACGTCGGTACCCTTCGTGAATTTCAGGCGGCCGACGACGATCCGTCTCCGATTCACCACGTCCATCCCCAAGCCCCGCCATTTCTGTTGACCTACTGCCAGTGGGATTATCTCGACCTCCCCAAACAGGCGCGTGATTTTGCCGAGCAGCTTAGGAAGAAGTTCGTCGGGGTGAAAGTCGAATACATCCCGGGCGAGAACCATATCTCTGAAATCATCGATACACTAAAAGACGCCGACCCCACCGCGAAAGCGCTTCTCGACTTCATTAAATGAGCCAAAAATTCGATTTAGTTGGCGTCGGACTGAACGCGACCGACACGTTGATTCTGGTTTCTCACTTCCCGGCCTATGCCGGCAAAGTTCCGATTGAGGAAGAGATTCTGAGTCCCGGCGGCCAGGTTGCGAGCGCCGTAGCCACTGTCGCAAAACTCGGTTTGCAAGCGAAGTATATCGGCACCGTGGGCGACGACGAACGAGGCCGTGTTCAAATGGCCAGCCTGCGCGAAACAGGCATCAATCTCGACGACGTCGAAGTGCGCGAGAATTGCCCGAACCAGACGGCCTACATCGTAATCGATCAGTCGACCGGAGAACGCACCGTTTTCTGGAGCCGTCCCGACTGCCTGCGCTTGTCCCCGGAGAGTATCACGCCGGAAAAAATCGGCTCTGCCCGGATGCTGCACATCGACGGTCACGATACGCCTGCCGTCGAAAAAGCCGCGGGGATTGCGCGCGGGCTGGGCATTCCGGTAAGCGTCGACGTCGATACCATCTATCACGGATTTGATCGCGTGCTGGGATCGATCGATTATCTGATCGCCAGTTCTGAGTTCCCGGTGCAATGGACCAATGAGCGTGACCCGTTCCGGGCGCTCGAGATGATTCAGAAGGAATATAAGATGACCGTCGCGGGCATGACGTTGGGCGCCCACGGAGCTTTGGCCCGCGTCGACGGACGATTCATCTACTCGCCGGCGTTTGTCGTAAATTGCGTGGACACCACGGGCGCGGGAGACGTGTTTCACGGGGCGTTTTGTTATGCTGTGCTCGAAGGGATGTCCATGCGCGACGCGCTTGAATTTTCCAACGCCATGGCGGCTTTGAATTGCACGCGCGTCGGAGCGCGCGGCGGGATCGCGACGGCGAATGAAGCGCGCGTCTTGATGGATCGTGCCCGCAATACACCCGAAGCCCGGCGGTCCCATCATGACTTCGCTTCCATCGCTCAACGTGCATGATCCCTTTACGTTCCACGGAGCGCACCTATGCGACTGCCGCGGCCACCATTAGCCTGATCGCCGTCAACGCAGTCATCTTTCTTTATCAGGTAACGCTAAGCCCGAACGAGCTGAATCATCTGGTCACCCAGTGGGGGATCGTCCCGGACCGGATCGGACAGAATCTGCCGTCCTTATTCACGTCCATGTTCTTGCACGGCGGCTGGATGCATCTGATCGGGAACATGCTGTACCTGTGGGTTTTCGGCCGCAACATTGAGGATCTGATCGGCAGCGGACGCTTTCTCGCGCTCTATTTACTCTGCGGCTTGGCCGCAGCCGTGGTTCATGTGATTTTCAATCCGTATTCGCGAATGCCGACGATCGGGGCGAGCGGCGCCATCGCCGGAGTGATGGGAGCGTACCTGATCAAGTTCCCGCGCTCCCGCATTATCACTCTAGTGCCGATCTTCTTTTTCTTCACGACGGTGGAATTGCCCGCTGCAATCCTGCTGGTGTTCTGGTTTGCAATCCAATTCTTTAACGGATTCGGATCTCTAGGAGAAAACGATTATAGCGGCGGAGGGACGGCCTGGTTTGCGCACATCGGAGGGTTTATCGCCGGAATGCTGCTGATCCGGTTGTTTCCCCCACGGCAACGATGGCGGAATTGGTACGCGGATGAATAAGTTCAGCGCGAGGAGGTCAAATCGCGCTGAATCGCAAATTTCACCAGACCAGCGACATCGTGGATGTCGAGTTTCCGCATCAGGCTTGCCCGGTACGTGTCTACGGTCTTGGGGCTGAGCGAGAGCCGGGCCGCAATTTCCTTCGCCCGCACCCCTTCGCAAAGCAGCGAGAACACTTGGTATTCGCGAGCGCTGAGAGACTGTAACGGATCCTCCACGGCAGATTTCTGGCCGGGACAGAAAATCTTGTTCAGCTCAAGTTCCGGCGAAACGTAAATACCGCCATCCAGGATCTGGTCAAACGCGTCGAGCAACTGATGAGAAGGCCCGGACTTCAAGAGGAACGCGCTCACGCCGCAGCGCAAAGCCTCAACCACGGTCTTACGATCTCTGCGAGTCGAAAGAACCACGATCTTGGTGGGGAGATTCGCCTCCTTAATACGGCGAACCACCTCCAACGTAAACAAGTCCGGGAGATTCAAGTCCAGTACGGCGATGTCCGGACGCGTGGACTCGATCATCCTCTGCGCGACGGCGCCTTCCGAACACTGGCCCACAACTTTGAACAGCGGCCTGCCACGTCCGGGCGTTTCGCACAACGCCGCCAAACCCTCCCGGACCAGCGTCAGCTCGTCAGCGAGGAAAATGGAATAGGTCTTGGGCTCTCTAATCGGAACCATGATCGCAGCCGTCCGGTAGGGAAAATTTTACCCCTCACTCTACAGTGAGCCGGAGCCGTACTAATTCTCTCGATTTCCGCAGGCTCCGGCCGGAACATCCTCTCCTATTCCTGACGCGGCCGCGCTCAGGTGAAGCTGCGAACCGCGGCGGCCTCGTCGTCGAATACCTCGAACACAGTGTACAGCTTTGTGATTTGCAGCAAATCTTTGACGCGCTTGGTCAAATTCAGCAGCTTCAGCGAACCGGCCTGGTTGGTCACCGTCGTGAATCCGGATACCATCTCGCCGATCCCGGAGCTATCGATATAGGAAACTTCGCCGAGATTAATCAGCATCTTCTTGTGTCCGCTGGATGCGAGATCGCGAATCGTATCGCGGAACGTGCTCGCACCCTCACCGAGCGTGATGCGGCCTACCGCATCGATAACGGTTACGTCACCCACCTGACGGGTGGTCAATTTGACACTCACAGAATCCCTCCCCTTTTTGTACGCCGGCCAAGCGGCGTTCCATCTTCTGTTGTTAGCTGGCTTTCGCCACGTACTTTACCATCTTTACTTCCGTGCCGTTCGGTACTCGCGGGCGCATCTCGAATTCGTCCATAAAAGCCTGGATCAGCAGCAATCCGCGGCCTGAGTGGCGCAACAAGTTCTCATTCGCCAAAGGATCGGGCAACGCGTTCAAATCGAATCCCTCACCTTCGTCCCCGATGACGATCGCCAGCTTGTCGGGGGCCCGCGTGATCGTCAGCCGGACTTTTTTCCGGGCGTTGTAGCGATTTCCGTGAACCACGGCGTTCACCATGCACTCCCGCACCGACATCCCGATCCGGTGAAGCTCGTCCTCGTCAAATCCCAATTCCTGAGCCTCGCGAAGCACCGCCTCTTCGGCGACGTCCACGCTTTCGAGCGTTGAGTCGAGCACCTGGTCCACGGTCCGCGCCTCGGCGGCCTCATGATTTGCCATACGATTTTGCCATCCAACGACGACACGGCTGTGCCCCGCCTGGCGTGGCCAAGTCGAATCGTTAACTTAGAATAGTGACCTAGGCAATGTCAAGTCGGAGCGTTTTTGCTGAGTTGCGTTATCCTAACCGTTCATGGCCACCGCGCTTGATGGCATCCGCGTCCTCGATTTTTCCCACGCGCTGGCGGGCCCCTACTGCACCATGCTGATGGCGCAGTATGGCGCTGAAGTCTACAAGATCGAAGCCCCGGGCGAAGGAGAAGTGGGAAGAACCTGGGGACCTCCATTTACAGGCTCCGAAGCATCGTACTTTCTCGGAATCAACACCGGCAAGCGCAGCCTCGCGATCGATCTCAAGAGACCCGAGGCCTTGAAGCTTTGTCTCGACATGATCGAGCGGGTGGACGTCGTCATCGAGAACATGCGGCCGGGGACTATGAATCGGCTCGGTCTGGGATATGAAGTGGCGCGAACCCGGAATCCGCGGGTCATCTATTGTTCGGTTTCAGGCTACGGGCAAAACGGTCCATCCCGCGACGAACCCGCGATGGATCTGATCCTCCAGGCATCGAGCGGTCTGATTAGCGTCACCGGTATGGAGGGCGGCGAGCTTGTTCGCTGCGGGCATTCCGTGGCCGATATCACCTCGGGAATGTTTGCTCTGATTGGTATCCTGATGGCCCTACAGTCGCGAAACCAGACGGGCATCGGACAGTTCGTGGACGTTTCGATGCTCGATTCGATGATCTCGGCGATGGCCTCAAATCACGCGTACTTCAGCGGATCGGGAATCGTGCCAGGGCCGCTGGGGACTCGGTTCGCTGCCGTGGTTCCCTATCGCGCATTCAAGACATCCGACCGGGATATCGTGATTGCCGTCGGAAGTCCTAAGCTATGGCAAGAGTTCTGCCGGGCGATCGAGC
>Ga0070731_10003166_pt1 | contig 15014 bp, 12 predicted proteins | sample Coa_R1_2_FD_66448 | JGI IMG/M metagenome (GOLD analysis project Ga0070731, IMG submission 66448) | Surface soil microbial communities from Centralia Pennsylvania, which are recovering from an underground coalmine fire - Coalmine... | ecosystem: Environmental > Terrestrial > Soil > Unclassified ... | reverse complement strand
CGTCGACCCGAGCGATCCGTTTCCCGAGGGCTATCTGCTCTCGGACACGTGGCCCGGCGACGACGTGCAGGGTTAGTCCAAGAACTCCTGGAGCCGCGCGGCCTCCTCCTTCAGCTCGCGCTTCGCCCCGGCGGAGAGTGGCTCGAACGGCGTCGTGCGGATGCGACCCTTCTCCACCTTCCACGTGCCGGCGACGAAGCCGTCGACGAGGAACGTCTGCGCGACGTCGCCGTTCACACCGATCACCCGCTTCCGGTATCGCTCTGACAGGAGGCGGCTGCGGTCGGCATGCGCGAGCAGAATGTTGTCCCACTTCGGCAGGAAGCGCACCGGCGCAGGCGTGCCGGGATCGGGGAGCGGCGCGCGCGGGACGTCGAGCAGCTCGCGGCCCTGCTCGTCGCGGAAGCGGCGCAGCTCGAGCAGGTCGAGCGAGGCCTGGATCTCCGGGACGTGCATCATGCTCCAGGCGACGACGTCGCGTCGTGTCGCCGGGCCGAACGCCGCGAGGTAGCGGCGGAGCATCTCGGCGCGCGCCTCGACCGGGACGAGCGCGGCAGGCTCGTCGACCAGTGTGAATCGCCCTTCCGGGCGTGCTTTCCAGAGCGCGGTCTCGTGATGGTGAAGGAGATGTGCGCGCACGCGCGCGTAGCGGAAGGCACGGCGAGCGCTGATGCCGGCGAGCTTGTGCGCGCGCTCGATGTGCGCGACGCCCTCCGCACCGGTGATCGGCCCCGCGGCAGCGAGCCTGCGGATGCCGGGCGCGATCGTCTCGGCGAGCTTCGACATCCACGGGAAGTTCGTCTCGCTCATCGCCGCACGCATGAGCGCGTAGTCGCGGAGCGTGACCAGATGGAGCGTCTGCCGCATGACGGTCGCCTTGACGACGGTTCCCGTCGCGAGCTCCCGCTCGAGCGCCTCGCGACGGAAGCCGGTCGTGCGCGTCCAGATGCCGACGTACGGCGCCGGCGGCCACTGCGCCTGCATGCCGACGAGCCGCTCGATGACCGTCGCGGCCGCGAGCCTTTTCCGTTCGAGCAGGAGCTGGCGTGCGAGGAGCGCACGGTTCAGCTCCCGCTGCGTGAGGACGCGCTCGGCCACGCGCGCACATTAGATTCCGTTCGTGCCGACGGTGCGAAGCGAGCAGCTGCGGGCGCTGGCGCAGCGCGTCGCGGACGCCTTCCCGCCGGCGGTCGTCGAGGTGGTGCTGACCGGCAGCATCTCGCGCGGTGTCGCGGACGAGGTCTCGGACGTCGAGATGCTCGTCGTCACGGAGTCGGCGCTCGAGCTCGAAGACGCCTACGCGATCGCGCGCGGGGCGGGTCTCGACGGGCTCGACACGTGGGGCGCGCAGGGGGTGCCGGCGAAGCGCGTGTCCGGGTATCTCGCGGGTGAGCCGCTCGAGCTGATCTTCTGGCCGCGAGAGCACGCGGAATCGTCGGTGCAGTCGGCCGGCGACGCGCTCGTGCACGGAGTCTCGCTGCGGACGTCGGGACTGCTGCCCGCGTGGCAGGCGCAGCTGGGCGAGTACCCGGACGAGCTGGCCGCCCGGCGGATCGAAGAGGCGGCGCTCCGGTGGTGCGGCTTCACGCCCGCTGCGCTGCTGACGATCGCACGGCCCGGCGAGCGCCTCCCGCTGGTCGAATGGCTCCTCGACAGCGCAAAGCGGGTGCTCACGATCGTCTTCGCGCTGAACCGCGTGTGGGAGCCGACGACCAAGCGGCTCGCGGTGCGCGTCGAGCCCCTCGCGCTGAAGCCGGAGCGGCTCGCGGAGCGGATCACGGAAGCGCTGACCCAATCCGACCCGAGGCGTGCACTCCGCACGATGACGGAGCTGCAGCTCGAGACGGTGCGGCTCGCGCCGGACGGCCCGAACGTCGACCGCGCGCGGCGCTGGCTGGCGGAGGGCCTCGACGTGTTGGCGGACACATGACGACGTTCGACTCGGAGCTGCTCGACTGCCTCGAGATCGTCCTCGGCGAGCGCCCGCCCGACGCCGACTACGAGACCCTCCGTTTCCTCAAGCATTGGCTCGGCGGCCGCAACCTCGGCCTCGTCCCGATCGCCGATGCAAGCGCGTTCGACTGGCCGGGGCATTGGATTGCGCGCGTACACGCCGCGGACGGCGACCACGCGGTGGTCATGTTCGGCTCGCCGTCCGGGCCGCTCCACGATCCGGCCGGTGCGATCGCCGGCGACGGGACGATCGCGGAGGGCTGGCTTCTCGCACGACTCGACGTCCACCTTCCCATCGAAGAGCCTGAGCACCGGGAGGCGAACGGCGTCGTCGAGGCGATCCTCGTCGCGGCCGCCGCCGAGCAGCCGTTGCACCGCGTCGAACGAGTCGCTGCGATCGCGGGCCGCGGCCTCGAGGGCGACCGCTATTACGAGGGCCGCGGAACGTTCAGCGCGCCCGGCCGCGGCTACGAGCTGACGCTCGTCGAGGCGGAGGTGCTCGACGAGATCGGCCTGGCCTGGGAGGAGGCTCGTCGGAACGTGGTCACGCGCGGCATCGAGCTCAACGCGCTCGTCGGTCGGCGCTTCACGATCGGAAAGGTCGTGTGCGTCGGGCGCCGGCTCGCGGAGCCGTGCGCGCACCTGGAGAGGGTCTCGCGTCCCAACCTCCTCCGCCCCCTCGTCCACCGCGCAGGCATCCGTGCGGACATCCTCGAGAGCGACACGATCGCGGTCGGCGATTCGATCGAGGCGATCGACTGAGGTAGGGTCGGCCGATGCCTCCCGCCTACCGCTTCCTCGATCAGTGGCGCGTGGCCGCTCCGATCGACACCGTCTACGACGCGATCGGAGACGTGCTCGCGTACGAACGCTGGTGGACCGACTTCGTCCTGCGCTCGACCGGCGACGAGCCGCCGCCGGCACCGGGCAAGCGCAACGAGCTGTTGGTGAAGGCCTACCTGCCGTACAAGGTCAACTTCGGCCTCGAGGTGACCGAGGCGGAGCGGCCGCGCCGCATCCTCTCACGGCTGTCGAAGGACTTCGACGGCACCGGTGAATGGAGGCTCGAAGAGACTGCCGACGGGACGGTGGCGACCCTCGACTGGCGCCCGTCCGTCAACCACCCGCTGATTCGCTATCTGACGCCCGCGCTCCGGCCGCTCTTCCGTTCGAATCACAACTGGGCGATGCGGCGCGGCGAGCGCCAGATCCGCGAACACCTCGGCGTGACGCCGCAGTAGCAGTCGCCGCCGGGGCGAGAGGCTCGTCGGTTGCCTGACGTCTTCGTGCGGGCGGAGGCGCGGTCGACTCGCGCACGACGAGCGTCGTCGCAAGCTCGACCTTGAGCGCCTCGACCGGCCGGTCGGCGAGCAGCCGCGTCAGCAGGCTCACCGCCATCCGCGCCATCTCGCCGAGCGGCTGGCGCACGGTCGTCAACCCGGGCGTGACGAGCGGAGCCTGCTCGGAGTCGTCGAAGCCGACGATCGAGAGGTCGGCGGGGAGCGCGAGCCCGAGCTCGCGCGCAGCCTGCAAGGCGCCGATCGCAAGGTTGTCGTTGAAGGCGACGATCGCCGTCGGACGGTCGGGCAGCGTGACCAGCCGGACCGCCGCTGCCCGCCCCCCCGCGACTTCGAAGTCGGCCTCGGCCTCGAACGCTGCCCGCGGCTCGATCCCCGCTTCGGCGAGGGCCGCGTGGATTCCGGCGAGGCGATCGACCGTGGCGCACCAGCCGGCCGGCCCCGTGATCGCGGCGATCCGTCGGTGCCCGAGGCCGAGCAGATGCCGCGTCGCCGCCGCAGCCCCGGCGGTGTTGGCGGCGGAGACGGAGGGAATGCCGGGCCCGACCGGCGTCTTCGGGTCGAGCACGACGAGCGGATACCCCTGGCCCTGCACCGCGAGCAGCTCTACCGACGACTCGGAGGGGAGGATCAGGACGGCTCCCTCGGTCGTCCCGTGCATCAGCCGTTCGAGCAGGGTCAGCTCGAGCTCGCGCTCGTGACGCGTGGGACAGAAGACTGCACGCAGGTCGTGCTCGTAGAGTGCGTCGACGATCGCGTCGGCGAGCCGTGCGAAGTACGACGACTTGATCTCCGGGAGCGTCACGCCGACGAGCTCGCTGCGACCTCGGGAGAGCGCGCTCGCCGTGCTGTTCCTCGTGTAGCCCTGCTCGCGGATGACACGAAGGACACGCTCGCGCGTGCCCACTGCGACGTCCTCTCGCCGGTTGAGCACGCGCGAGATGGTCGCGACCGAGACGCCCGCTTCGCGGGCGACGTCGCGGATCGTCGGCGATCGCCGCTGTAACCGGTTACCCATTCGAGGCGACAGTAGGTTCGCTCGGCGATCGCGGAGATCGGGGAATTCCCGCATGGGGCGTCAGACCGACCGCCGTAACAGATGTCGGTAGCGGTTTACCTCGAAGCGTCAGGAGGGTCCGCTCTTGACTTCCATCACCGAGCTGCATGGAAACGAGCTGCCGGTTTCGCCGGCGGCTGCAGACGAAGGGAGTGGTGCCCGGGCCTGATCGTTGTCGTCGTCGGAATTCGCACCGAAGGGAGGGTGCAAGACATGAAACTCGTGTGGAAACGGGCGGCACTCGGCCTCGCCCTCGTGGGCTTGGTCGCTGTCGTCTTCTCCGCAGGCGGCGCCGGCGCGAGTGGGCCCGCGAGCATGAAGAGCCCGCTCGCCAACTACCCGCGCAGCCAGACGCTTATCACCAGCGGGACGCAGTGGGGCAACATCACGGGGTTCAACCCGTACGGCGGCAATTACGCCGCCGGGATGATCGGGCTCAACCTCGAGACGTTGATTCGCTTCGACCCGGTCAAGGGCACGTACATCAACTGGCTGGCGACGTCGGCCACGTGGACCGGCCCGAGGCAGTTCACGATCGCCGTCCGGCCGGGCGTCACCTGGTCGAACGGGAAACCGTTCACGGCTGCGGACGTGGTGTTCAACCTGAGGCTGCTGCGGTTCAACACGTCGCAGTGGAACAACCTCTACCTGAACGTCCAGTCGATCGTCGCCAAGGGCAGCAACGTCGCCGTCAACTTCAAGAGCACACCGAACTACGTCCAGTGGCAAAACGCGATGTACAACATCCCGATGATCAGCCCCGTTCAGGGGAAGGTCATCACGACGGCTCAGCTGCTGACGACGTACAACCCGAAGAACCCGATCGGGACCGGTCCGTACGTGCTGGACCGGAAGGGCTTCGACCCGACCACGCGTGTGGTCTGGGTGAAGAGGGCGCACTGGTGGGCCGCCGACCAGGGCCTCGAGCCCTCGCCGCAGCCCAAGTACATCATCGACCTCGTCAACACCTCGAACACGAACAGCCTGTCGGCCGTCCTGGCCGGTGTCGAGGACCTGAACAACAACTACCTACCGGGCGTTCAGCAACTCGTCTCGTCCGGCAAGGTCTCGACCTACTACAAGTCGGCGCCGTACATGCTGTCGGCGAACACCGCCATGCTCGAGCCGAACACGACGGTGGTCCCCCTGAATGATCCGGCGTTCCGGCTGGCTCTCGCCCAGGCGATCAACATCAACCAGATCGTCTCGCAGGACTACGGCAACCTCGTCCTCCCCGCCAGCCCGACGGGTCTGCTCCCGACGTGGAGCAAGTACGTCGACCCGGCGGCGGTGAAGGCGAACGGCTTCAAGTTCAGCACGGCGCAGGCGATCGCCACCCTCGAGAAGGCAGGCTACAAGAGGGGCAGCGACGGGTACTTCCTGAACAAGGACGGGTCGAAGATCGACCTCGACCTCTCCGTTCCGCAGGGCTGGTCGGACTGGGAGACCGCCCGCGACATGATCATCCAGTCGGCGAAGGACGCCGGGATCCGGATCCACTCCGTGGTGAAGGACTTCAACACCTGGCAGACCGACCGGAACACGGGAAAGTTCGACCTCGTCATCGACAACCACTACCAGATCAGCGACAACCCCTGGTCGTACTGGAACGGCATCTTCCACCTGCCGATCCTGACCGAGGGCACCGGGCAGCAGAACTTCAACTTCGAGCGCTACTCGAATCCGGCCGCCTGGTCGCTCGTGCAGAAGCTGGACCGGACGCCGCCGACGAACACGGCGGCGATCAAGGAGATCAACAGCTCGCTGCAGACGACGCTGATGAAGGACCTGCCGATCATCCCGCTCTGGTACAACGGCCAGTGGGCGCAGTTCACGTCGAAGTACTGGACGAACTGGCCCGCCCACGGGACGACCAGGCAGTACACGCCGATCATGTGGGGCGGCTACCTCAACATGACTGGCATCGACATGATCACGCACCTCACGAAGAAGTGAGGTGAGCAATCCGCGGCCCGGGCTTCCGCCCGGGCCGCGGTCGTTTCGACCGAGGTGATCTCGTGCTCCGCTACTTCTTGAGGAAACTCGCCGTCTACGCCGTGACGTTCGTCGTCGCGGTGACGGTCGACTGGTCGATCCCGCACCTGATGCCGGGCAACCCGGTGCTGACGCTGATGGGACGGATCCAGATCCAGGACCCGAGGGTCGCGCAGAACATGTACCACCACTACATGCGGGCGTTCAACCTCGACCTGCCGCTGTGGAAGCAGTACTGGTACTTCTGGGTCTCTCTCTTCCACGGCGACCTCGGAACGAGCATCCTCCAGTTCCCGAGCACGGTCACGTCGATCATCGCCCACGCGCTGCCCTACACCCTGGGCCTGTTGATCCCGGCGATCCTCCTCAGCTGGTACGCGGGCAACAAGGTCGGCGCCATGGCCGCGAGGCGCAAGGTGCTCGACAACACCGCGCTGCCGGTCTCGTATGCGTTGACCGCGACGCCGTACATGTGGCTCGCGATCCTCCTCGTCTTCGGCTTCGCGGTGACCTTCTCCGTCTTCCCGGTCGGCTTCGCCTACGACCCGACTGCCGCCCGCGGCTTCACGTGGGCGTTCATCGGCAACGTCCTCTATCACTGGTTCCTGCCGTTCCTGTCGCTCTTCCTCGTGTCGTTCGGGGGATGGGCGATCGGGATGCGGAACATGATCATCTACGAGCTCGAGTCCGACTACACCCACTACCTCGAGGCCCTCGGCGCACCGCAGCGGCTCGTGCGCAAGTACGCGTTCCGCAACGCCGTGCTGCCGCAGGTCACCGGGCTCGCGCTCTCCCTCGGAGCGGTCATCGCCGGCGCGCTCGTCACCGAGATCGTGTTCTCGTACCCGGGCCTCGGCTACCAGATCTACCGCGCGATCACGAACGAGGACTACTTCGTGATCCAAGGCATCTTCCTCTTCATCATCATCGGCGTCCTCGCCGCCAACTTCCTCGTCGACGTCGTCTACGTGCTCGTCGACCCGCGGACGCGGCTCGGAATGGAGGGCGGCCGGACGTGAGCGCGACCATCGCGCCTGCCGCCGCTACCGAGCGGGCGCCCGCGAAGCGCATGAGCGGACTGCGAGAGTCGCTGCACTTCGCGCTTCGCAACCGCAAGCTCGTGTTCGGATTGAGCGTCACCGTCGTCATGCTCGTCTTCGCACTCGTCGGCCCGCTCTTCGCCCACCACCCTCCACTCGAGTACGGCGGGCACCTGTCGTGGTCGCCGACGACGCGCGACGGCTATTGGTTCGGAACGACGCTTCAGGGGCAGGACGTCTACGCGCAGTTCGTCAACGGTCTGCGGCTGGCGTTCATCGTCGGTGCGCTCGGCGGCGGGATCGCGGCGGGAATCGGGATGCTCGTCGGCTTCACCGCGGGCTATCGCAGCGGGATCGTGGACGAGGTCCTGAACATGCTGACGAACGTCGTGCTCGTCATCCCCACGTTCGCGCTCCTGCTCGTGATCGCGTCCTATCTGAAGGTGCGCGGCATCACGACGGAGGCGGTCTTCATCGGAGTGACGTCGTGGCCGTGGGCTGCACGCGCCCTTCGTGCACAGACGTTCTCGCTCGTGTCCCGCGACTTCGTCGACATGGCGAGGCTGTCGGGCCGTTCGAGCTGGCAGATCATCTGGCGCGAGATCGCGCCCAACATGAGCAGCTACCTGTTCATGATGTTCATCCTCCTCTTCGGAGGAGCGATCCTCATCGCGGCGACGCTCGACTTCATCGGCCTCGGCCCGTCGAACACGATCTCGCTCGGGATGATGATGCAGCTCTCGGTGCAGAACGCCGCGCTGCAGCTGCATCTCTGGTGGTGGTTCCTGCCTCCGGGCCTCGCCATCATGGCGATCGTCGGCTCGCTCTACGTCATGAACGTCGGGCTGGACGAGGTCTTCAACCCCAAGCTGCGGGCGACGTGAGATGGCACTGACCGTCGAGAGCCTGCGCGTCTACTACCGGACCCTCGCCGGAGACGTGAAGGCGCTCGACGACGTCGGCTTCCGGCTCGCGGACGGCGAGATCATGGGACTCGCAGGCGAATCGGGCTGCGGCAAGTCGACGCTCGGCAAGAGCCTCATCCGCCTCGACGGCCGCATGCGCTACATCGGAGGGCGGATCGAGCTGGACGGCGAGGAGCTGCCCATCTGGGACGACGAGGCGATGAACCCGTTCCGGTACCGGCACGTCTCGCTGATCCCGCAGTATGCGATGAGCGCGCTCAACCCGACTCGCAAGATCGGGCGGATGATCCGTGAGCTGCTGCGCTCGCGCGGCGTCGACTTCGAGGCGATCCGGCCCGAGCTGGAGCGCCGTCTCGATCTCGTCGGGCTTTCGACCGACGTGCTCGACCGTTACCCGATCGAGCTGTCGGGCGGGATGAAGCAGCGAACGGTGATGGTCATCTCGACGCTGCTGGATCCGTCGCTCCTTATCGCCGACGAGATCACCTCGGCCCTCGACGTCTCCACGCAGCGCGCGGTCGCGACAACGCTCGCCGGCTTCCGCGACCGGGGATTCGTCAAGAGCATGATCGTGATCACCCACGACCTCTCGGTGCTCTACCAGATCGCCGACACGATCCTCGTCATGTACGCCGGCAAGCTGGCCGAAAAGGCGTCGGCGGACGATATCGTCTCCGCGCCGCGACACCCGTACACGCGGCTGCTGATCTCGTCCCTGCCCGAGGTCGGTGTCCGCTACGAGGAGCATCGGCTGTCGGGGATCGCCGGCCGGCCTCCCTCCTTGCTCGATCCGCCGCAGGGCTGCCGCTTCCGCGACCGCTGCCCGCTCGCCTCGGCGCGCTGCGCGAAGGAGCCGCCATTCATCGAGGTCGCCGAAGGGCACAGCGTGGCGTGCTGGGAGGCGGGCGTCGAGGCCGCGTCGACACCGAAGCCCCGCGAACGGGTGGAGGCTGTCTGATGCTCAGCCTCCGCGGCGTCTCGAAGACGTATTCGGTCGGCGCGTTCGGCGGCGGCCGCCTGAACGCCGTGCTCGACGTCAGCTTCGACGTCCACCCGGGCGAGGTGCTGTCGCTGATCGGCGAGAGCGGCAGCGGCAAGACGACGATCGGGAGGATGATCCTCCGGCTGACGCCGCTCTCGGCCGGGACGATCTCCTACGACGGCATCGACCTCGCGACGCTGCACCGGCACCGGCTGAAGGAGTACTACCGCCACGTCCAGGGCGTCTTCCAGGACCCATTCAGCTCGTACAACCCGATCTTCAAAGCCGACCGGATCTTCTCGATGGTCCGCTCGGAGTTCTTCGGCGACGTGGACGGCCGCACGTGGGCGGCGAAGCTGGACAGGGCGCTCGAGGCGGTTTCGCTCAACCCGGACGACGTGCTCGGGAAGTTCCCGCACCAGCTCTCCGGCGGCCAGCTGCAGCGCCTGCTCGTCGCCCGCGCGCTGCTGCTCGACATCCGCTACCTCGTCGCCGACGAGATCATCAGCATGCTCGACGCCTCGACGCGCATCGACGTGCTCAACCTGCTCGCCGATCTCAAGCAGCGGGGCCTCGGGATCGTCTTCATCACCCACGACCTCTCGCTCGGCAACTACATCTCCGACACGACCGTCATCCTCCGCCACGGAGCGATCGTCGAGATGGGGGCGACCGTGAAGGTCTTCGGCGACCCCCGCCACCCCTACACGCAGGCTCTCCTCGCGTCCGTTCCGCAGCTGCACACCCGCTGGGGTGCCGAGGAGGCGGCACACGCGACGAACGGGTCGCCGCAGCGCCTCGTCGAGGCCGCGGAGCTCGTACCGGTCGACGACGACCACCTGGTGGCGGCGCAATGACGCGGGCAGCCTTCCCTGCGGGTTTCATCTTCGGAGCCGCGGCGTCGGCCTACCAGATCGAGGGGGCCGTCACCGAAGCCGGACGGGGCGAGAGCATCTGGGACCGCTTCTGCACCGTTCCGGGCGCCGTCCGCAGCGGCGACTCGGGGGCGATCGCGTGCGACTTCTACCACCGCTTCCCCGAGGACGTGCGGCTGATGCGAGAGCTGGGGATCGACGCCTTCCGCTTCTCGGTCGCTTGGCCGCGTGTCCTCCCCGACGGCCGCGGCCGCGTCAACCAGGCGGGGCTCGACTTCTACGACCGGCTCGTCGACGCACTGCTGGACGCGGGCATCAGGCCGTTCGCGAACCTCTTCCACTGGGACCTCCCCCAGCCGCTCGAGGACGAGGGCGGATGGCCCGCTCGGGCGACCGCCGAGGCGTTCGCAGCCTACGCAGAAGTCGTCGCCGACCGGCTCGGCGACCGAGTGCACGACTGGCTGACACACAACGAGCCCTTCTGCACCGCATGGCTCGGGTACGGGCTCGGCGTGCACGCGCCCGGACGGAAGAGCGTTTCCGACGCGCTCGCCGCAGCACACCACGTCCTCCTCTCGCACGGCTGGACGGTCGATGTGCTGCGGCGCGCAGCACCCGACGCCGAGATCGGCATCGCGCTCGACTCGTGGCCGGTCCATCCGGCGAGTGACGCGCCCGCGGACCTCGAGGCAGCGCGGCGCGTCGACGGCGTTACGAACCGCTGGTTCTTCGACGCGCTGCTCCGCGGCGAGTATCCGGCAGACGTGCTCGAGCGCTTCGGAAGCGCCGCGCCGCCGATCCGGGATGGAGACCTCGCAATCATCTCGGCGCCGCTCGACTTCGTCGGTGTGAACAACTACTCGCGACGACTCGTTCGCGCCGCCCCCGACGGAGGCGAGCCGGTCGACGTTCGCGCGCCGGAGGGCCGCCTGACCGACATGGGCTGGGAGGTGTACCCGCCGGGCATCGCTGAGGTGCTGGTGCGGCTGCACGAGGAGTACGGCGCCGACTCCCTCTACGTCACCGAGAACGGCGCGGCATTCGTCGACGTCCGCACGCACGACGGTCGCGTTCACGACGTCGAACGCATCGAGTACCTCAGCGACTACCTCGACGCCGTCGCCGGCGCGCTCGCAGCAGGCGTCCCGGTCCGCGGCTACTTCGTCTGGACGCTCCTCGACAACTTCGAATGGTCGTACGGGTACTCGAAACGGTTCGGCCTCGTCTACGTGGACTATCCGACACTGGAGCGCGTACCCAAGGACAGCTTCGTCTGGTACCGCAACGTGGTCGCGCGGGCACGGCCGGCGGCGAGCGAGCCGGTGGGGGGACGTCCGACCGAGCGGTGATCGTCGACTCGCCCACGCTCGCGAGCGAGCCGTTCGGGCGGACGCCCGACGGGGCCCCGGTCGACCGTTGGACGCTCGACGCGGGCGGCGCGCTGACCGTCGCGATCCTGACCTACGGGGCGATCGTGCAGGAGATCGTCGCGCCCGACCGGGAGGGCGAGCCGGCCGACGTCGTGCTCGGCTTCTCGACTCTCGAGGACTACCTCGAACGGAACGTGCCGTGCTTCGGCGCGATCGTCGGGCGATACGCGAACCGCATCGCCAACGCGGCCTTCACGCTCGACGGGATCCGCCACGAGCTGGCTGCGAACGACGGACGGCATTGCCTGCACGGCGGCGGACGCGGTTTCGGCACGCGCGTGTGGCACCGAATCGCGGCGCACTGCCTGCCGGATGGGGTCTCGCTCGCGCTCCGGCATGCGAGCGCGGACGACGAGGAGGGCTTTCCCGGCGCGCTCGTGGCCGAGGTGACGTACACGCTTCGCCGCGACGACTCGCTCCGGATCGACCTCCGTGCCGCGACCGACCGGCCGACGGTCGTCAACCTCTCGAGCCACGTCTACTGGCAGCTCGCCGGCGAGGGCGCCGGCTCGATCGAGGACCACATCCTCCGCGTCGCCGCTTCGCGCTATCTCCCCGTCGACGCCGACATGATCCCGACCGGCGAGCTCGCTCCGGTCGACGGCACGCCCTTCGACTTCCGCGCCCCCACCCGCATCGGCGCCCGGCTGCGCGACCCGCACGAACAGCTCGCAGCTGCACATGGCTACGACCACCACCTCGTCCTCGACGGTGCCGACCGCACCTCGCTCGTCTGGGCGGTGAGCCTCGAGGACCCGGCCTCCGGCCGCCGGCTCGAGCTCGAGACGACCGAGCCGGGCATCCAGGTCTACTCCGCCAACCACCTCGACGGCTCGCTCGCCGGCGCGAGCGGGCGGCTCTACCGGCAGGGTGACGGGATCGCGCTCGAGACGCAGCACTGCCCCGACTCGCCCAATCGCCCCGAGCTTCCGTCGACTGTGCTGCGGCCGGGCGAGGTGTACGCCTCGGCGACGGTCTACCGGCTCTCGGCCCCTGAGGAGGAGCAATGAGCAGCTACGGCTACTTCGACGACGAGGCCCGCGAGTACGTCGTCACCCGTCCGGACACGCCGCTCCCCTGGCTCAACTACCTCGGCCAGGACGACCTCTTCGGCCTGTGCACGAACACGGGCGGCGGCTACACCTTCTGGCGTGACGCGCGGCTGCGGCGCCTCACTCGCTACCGCTACAACGACGCCCCGTACGACTCGGTCGGCCGCTACCTCTACGTCCGCGACGGCTCGACGGTGTGGAACCCCGGCTGGAAGCCGACGAAGACACCGCTCGACCGCTACGAGTGCCGGCACGGACTCGGCTACACGCGGATCCTCGGCGCGAGGGACGGCGTCGAGGTCGAGCTGCTCTTCTTCGTCCCGCCGGGCGAGGACGTGGAGCTCTGGCGCACGACGGTTCGCAACACCGGTGGAACGCCGAAGAAGCTCTCCCTCTTCTCGTACGTCGAGTTCTGTCTCTACGAAGCCCTGAACGACATGACGAACTTCCAGCGGACGTACTCGATCGGCGAGGTCGAGGTCGAGGGCTCGGCCGTATACCACCTGAGCGAGTACCGCGAGCGGCGCGATCACTACACGGTCTTCGCCTGCACGCGCGACATAGACGGCTTCGACACCTCGCGAGACGCGTTCGTCGGCGTGCACAACGGCCTTCACGACGCCGCCGTCCCGCTCGCGGGCGCCTGCCGGGCGAGCATCGCGCACGGCTGGAACCCGATCGGCTCGCATCAGATCGACCTACGGCTCGAGCCGGGTGCGGAGGAGACGTTCGCATTCGTGCTCGCCTACGTCGCACAGGCCGATGGACCGAAGTTCGAGCGCACCGGCGTCCCCGCGAAGGACCGCGGCCGCGCACTGCTCTCTCGCTACGCCGCCGAGGGGGCGGTCGATGCCGCCTTCGCCAACCTGCGGGAGTTCTGGGACGGCCTGCTCGCCGGCTTTCAGGCCGACTGCCCCGACCCGCACGCCCGGCGCATGCTCAACACGTGGAATCAGTACCAGTGCCTGACGACGTTCAACCTCTCACGCTCGGCGAGCTTCTACGAGAGCGGGATCGGGCGCGGCCTCGGCTTCCGCGACTCCAACCAGGACCTGCTCGGCTTCGTGCACCTGATCCCGGACCGAGCCCGGCAGCGGATCGTCGACCTCGCGGCGACGCAGCTCTCTGACGGCACCTGCTTCCATCAATACCAGCCGCTGACGAAGCGCGGGAACGACGAGATCGGCGGCGGCTTCAACGACGATCAGCTCTGGCTCGCCCTCTCCGCCTGCGCCTACGTGCAGGAGACCGGCGACACGTCGATCCTCGACGAGCCCGTCGGCTACGCCGACGTTCGCGACAGCGTCGACAGCCTTCTCCATCACCTCGAGACGAACGTCGCCTACACGCTCGAGCACCTCGGCCCTCACGGCTTGCCGCTGATCGGTCATGCGGACTGGAACGATTGCCTCAACCTCAACTGCTTCTCGACCGATCCCGACGAGTCGTTCCAGACCGCAGGCGACGTCGAGGGCTCGCGTGCGGAGTCGGTGATGATCGCCGGCCTCTTCCTCTACGCTTGCCGCGAGCTCGCAGCTCTGTACCGGCACCTCGGACGCGGCACCGACGCGGCGCGGCTCGATGCGGCCTGCGACCGGATGCTCGAAGCGGTCGAGAAATGCGCGTGGGACGGCGAGTGGTACGTGCGCGCGTTCGACGCGGCGGGCGCGCCCGTCGGGTCGCGTACCTGCGACGAGGGCAGGATCTTCGTCGAGAGCCAGGGCTGGTGCGTGCTCGGTGGAGCCGGCACCGAGAACGGGCGCGCGCGCCGCGCACTCGAGAGCGTCCGCGGGCAGCTCACCTCGGAGTACGGCATCTCCCTCGTGCAACCCGCGTTCACGCGCTACCGCCCAGAGCTCGGCGAGATCACGAGCTACCCGCCCGGGTACAAGGAGAACGCGAGCGTCTTCTGCCACAACAACACGTGGATCACGCTCGCCTGGTGCGCTCTCGGAGAAGGCGAGCGCGCGCTCGAGACGTACCTCGCGATCTGCCCGTCGGCGCAGGAGGCGCGCGCCGACACCTATCGCGGCGAGCCCTACGTCTACGCGCAGACGATCGCGGGGCCGGACGCGCCGACTCCCGGCGAGGCGAAGAACACGTGGCTCACCGGCACGGCCGCCTGGGCTTTCGTGTCGCTCGCCCAGGGGATCCTCGGGATCAAGCCGGACTTCGAGGGGCTGCGGATCGACCCGTGCATCCCCCGCGGCTGGGGCTCGTACCGGGTGACGCGCCGCTTCCGCGGCACCGAGTACGCGATCGAGGTCTCGAACCCGGACGGCGTTTGCACCGGCGTTCGTTCGCTCCGGGTGGACGGGCGCGCGCTCGAGGGCACGCTCGTTCCCCACGTGCCCGGCCGCGAACGGGTCGAGGTCGAGGTCGTGCTCGGTCGACCGCCGGAGGCGC